>OLNO01002000.1_pt1 | contig 14773 bp, 9 predicted proteins | sample 1672861 | NCBI WGS metagenome assembly OLNO01 (sample SAMEA3136731, study PRJEB25190) | human gut metagenome | reverse complement strand
GGGCAGGAAAAACTTTTTGTTTTTTTAATTGTCTACTTGACGGGAAGCACACCAAATAAAGGTTTTTCCAACACTTGCACCTGTCCTTGCAAATACTATATCTCCTTCCTCGAGTCTATAATTATCTGCAAGTGTTAAATCACAATCGGGAGATGTAATATCAGTTGTTAGAAATTCCCTTGTATTATCATCAATGTCCGTAATACGAATATATTTATTATTTCCATCAAATTCCTTCGCAGCTGCATTGAGCCCATACTCAAAAGAAACGGTTACATCCCCCAACTTACGCTGTTCCCACTCATCCGTATACCCTTTAAACCTGATCTTCGGTTTTCCCATATCCATCACCCCTCAATCTTTCTGATTAAATCATTTAAAGACGCCGTGATACTTTCATCCGTGGACGTTAATTCCCTGAGAAGTGACAGAAAATCCTGCTGTGTTTTTTCAAGTTCCTCATCTGTCTTTCTCATGTCCGCTAACAGCGCATTCAGATCAACCTTTTCTTCCTTCTCAAAATTATCAACGTACCGCGGTATATTGAGATTAAAGTCGTTATTCTCGATATCTTCAAAGCCGGCAAGATAAGATTCTTTATCTACAGTCTCTCTGTTCATATACAAATCGATAATTGCATCTATATGCTCGTCCGTCATAGTATTTTGCTTTTTGCCTTTTTCAAACTTTTTAGAAGCATCTATAAACAATACATCTCTGCCGTCTCTGTGCTTCTTTAACACAATAATACATGTAGGAATCGACGTATTATAAAATAAATTTGCAGGTAATCCTATTACTGCATAAATGTTTCCTGCACGGAGCAGTTTTTCTCTTATTTTTCCTTCTGCCGCGCCTCGGAACAATACTCCATGCGGCAAAACAATTGCCATGGTTCCACTGCTTTTTAAATGATACAGTCCATGTAACAGAAATGCATAATCCGCCTTCGACTTAGGCGCCAGTACGCCATAGTCACTGAATCTCTCATCCTGCAAAAATCCCGCAGCCGCACTCCACTTTGCTGAATACGGCGGATTCATAAGCACCATATCAAAATCCGTTTCTTCTCCGACAGGCCAGTCTTCATCCAGAGAATCACCATTACGAAGTTTCTGATTTTCCGGAGCAATTCCATGCAGAAACATATTCATTCTTGCCAGATTATAGGTAGATGTCATCAGTTCCTGTCCATAATATCGGATATACTCTGGTTCTGCAGCATATTTCTTTGCATTCAGCAGAAGAGACCCGGACCCCATACAGGGATCATATACAGATAATCCTTTTTTTGTCTCCTGTCCGGCAATCGCAATCCTTGTCAGAATTTTTGACACAGCCTGAGGCGTATAGAATTCACCGGCTTTCTTTCCTGTTTCAGAAGCAAATTGTCCGATCAGGTATTCATATGCATTTCCCAGCACATCTGTGTCTGTATTTAACAGATCTGCTTTATCAATCTCCTTAATTAAACTTGAAATCGTATCGCTCTGTTTCTGATCCCCTGTTCCCAACCGATTGGAATACAGGTCTATATCAGTAAACAGATCTGCAAATAAGGGATCGCTCTGTTCTATATTATTAAAAGCCTTTTGCAGCTGCTCCCGATTAAATGAATTATTTCTCGCCGAGTCTGCAAAATACGTATATGTCAGTTCCGGTTCAATTACGTAATGACATTCCGATTTAATCTGAGCCTTCAATTCCTCAGCGCTTTCATCCTCCAGAGCTTCTCTATATGCGTCCAGAGCCTCCTTTAAAGTTTCTGGTTTAGCATCATAAAGCAGATCATAGACTTTGATCAAAAAAGAGTCTGACAAATATTTGTAAAAAACAATTCCCAATAAATAATCCTTATATTCATTTGCATCCATTTTAGACCGGAGGATATCTGCGCCGCTCCATAATACACTGATCAGATCTTTACTGTTTTCCACTTCCGCCATTTCTGTCTCCCTCCATTATTATAAACATTCTTTTCAAAATCCACTTAGCACATTATATCATATAACATATACTATATCGTACTACTTTCCCTTAATACTCCCAGTATAACACAGGGCGGAAACGCATTATACATTATCTTATTCCTATAGACAGGAAAAGACCCCGGAAAGATCCTCATCTCTCCAGGCCTTTTCAATATTCTTTCCCTTTCAGTCTCCCTTTTTCAAATTAGTTCCCGCTCTTCTCTTCCCATCATCTCCTTCATCCACACCGTCATCTCTCCTTCTCCTCTGTTATTCCAGTACGCATATGGCACAAGCCGGATCGTCGTATCTTCAAGCCTCATTTCAGCCTCCCCGTACAGCGTATCCCCGTCCCAGCCATCCTGGAAAATCCGTTTTCCCGCCGCTTCCAGAACCATGGTTCCGCCTGCCAGGTTTTCCTCCCAGCGGCTCCGGACCGGTTTCGATGTATCCACATAGAGAGCCGCCAGATTCGCGCCGTTGTCAATCTCCTCGGCCGCATAAACCAGGGGACCGCAGACAACACACACCTTTCCCGCATCCTCCCTCACCAGCGGATTTGCCCGGACAAACCTGGGTGTAAAGCTGAGGGAATCGCCATTCGCTTGCCCATAAGACAGGCTCTTTCCGTCCGCTTCTCCCGTCCGTTCTTCAAACCGTACCGTGTATGTTCCTTCGCCCCGGCAGAGAATATATACATACCCTTTCTCCTGCCGGACCATTTCACCGTCCTTACTCCTGCCGGCCTTTCTGTCAGTCTCTCTGCCGGTCTCTCTGTCTCTCTCCGGCCCGGACTGCGCTTCACCCGGACAATGCACTGAAACACCCTGCACATATTCCGGGACCCGGACAGCCAGCACCATATCCCTGACGGATGCGCCCTCTCTTTTTACTTCAATCTCCACCCGCCTGCTCCACGGGAAATCAGTCCGCACACAGATCTCTGCCTGGCCGGATTTCAGAGGAATCAGGGCAGTGCCTGACACAAAGAGATTGACATACACCGTGTCCTCCTCATAACTGTAAACATACTCGCCCAGGGAGGCCAGTGTCCGGGCAATATTCGCGGGACAGCAGGCCACGCCGAACCATTTCTGGCGGCTGCTCTTCACATGTTCCCGGGATGTCCTTTCCATACATGCAGGCGGCCACACCTCAAGAGGATTGACATAGAAAAACCGTTTTCCGTCCTGGCTGATACCTGCAAGTACTGTATTATACAGCGCACGCTCCATAATATCCCCGTATTTTCCGTCTTTTGTAATAAGCAGCATCCTCCGGGCAAACAGGGCCAGACCTATGGATGCGCAGGATTCCGAATAATTGAATCCGTTGGGCAGATCATAGTCCGTAGTGAACCGCTCCAGTATGCCGGAGGAGCCAATGCCGCCTGTCACATACATTCTTTTTGTCACAATGTTTTTCATCAGTGTTTCACAGGCCTTCAGAAGCTCTTCATCCTCGTATTTCTCCGCCAGATCCGCCATGGCGCAGTACATATAAACCGCTCTTACCGCATGGCCCTCCGCGGTTTTCTGTTCCCGGACAGGAAGATGGGACTGGGAATACTCCGGCCGGTAGTCGGACAGTTCGGGAAAGATACAGGTCTGTCCCGGGCGCTTCATTTCCTCCAGAAAATAATTTTCTTCTCCCGTGCCTCTTACATCTATAAAATATTTTGCCAGCTCAAGATATCGTTTCTCCCCGGTAACATCATAAAGTTTTACCAGTGCCAGCTCAATCTCCTGGTGTCCCGGCATTCCCTTCCTCTTGCCCTCCTGAGGACCGAACGTCTCATCCACAAGATCCGCCATCCGGCGGACGATTTCCAGGAATTTCTTCTTCCCGGTCGCCTGATAATACGCCACGGCAGCCTCAATCATATGCCCCAGTGTATAAAGCTCGTGGCCTTCTCTGAGATTTGTAAATCTTCTCTGAGGCTCTTTCAGGATAAAATACGTATTAAAATATCCGTCCGGCTGCTGCGCGCGTCCGATCAGATCGATCAGTTCATCCGCACGCTTTTCCAGCTCTTTATCCGGATGTTCCGCCAGCGAATACGCCACGGCTTCCAGCCATTTCGCGGCGTCCGAATCCTGAAAAACAGCGCCGTAAAATTCTCCTTCTTTCTCCCCGGCCGCAATACGGAAGTTCTCAATGCAGTGGCTTTTCGCCGCTCCCTCTACTCTGTCATTCAGGGCGTCCCACTGATAATCCAGGATCTCCTCTCTGACAAGCTTTCTGTATTTGTCCCAGAAGCCATCTCTGATTTGTACATTTTTTACCTCAACTGTCTTTGCTTTCTTCATCTTTTTTCTGCTCCCTTCCACCTGGAATTATTACGGTTATACAGGTTCCCTCATCCCATTCACTCTCAATAATAAGACCTGCTTTTTTCCCATATACAAGCTGCAGTCTCTGCTGCACATTCGGAAGGCCGAATCCGCCTTCATGAATCTTCTTTTCTGTCGCCTGCCTGCAGTTTATTTCTTCTTTTAATTTTTCAAGCTGTTCCGGAAGCATTCCGGCTCCATTGTCCTTTACCTGAAAGAACAGATCCTCTTTTCCGGTATATGCGGTTACTTCAATATGGCCTTCTCTTCCGGAATCCTGAAATCCGTGATACAGACTGTTCTCCGCAAGGGGCTGCAGAATGAATTTCAGAACTTTTATATTTTCCATCCCCGGCTCAATCCGGCATTCCCAGGTAACCGAATCCGGGAACCGCATGCTCTGGATCTCCAGATAAGACTGCACATAACGCATTTCCTCCGCAACTGTCACATACTCCATGCCATGGCTCAGACTGAGCCTGAAAAACTCTGACAGCGCAAGCGTCATTTTCTCGCTGGTACTGTCATTGTTTCTCCGGGCCGACATTGCGATAGAGTCCAGGGCATTGTACAGAAAATGAGGATTCACCTGATACTGCATGGCTTTCAGCTGCAGATACCGTTTCTGCTCCTCATCCTTGTGAATCTGCGCCATCAGTTCCTTGATGTTCAGCGACATATTGTTCAGCGTAGCCGCCAGAATACCCATCTCGTCCTGATCCTCGTCATGAACGACAATATCCATGTTTCCTTCTCCGATCTGCTGCATGGCCGTCCCAATCTTTCTCATGGGACGTGTGATTCTTCCCGACAGGAATACAGCCAGACCTACGCTGATCCCCAGAAGGATCAGAAGTTCCAGCATAAGAATCTGAAGCAGCATATTGACAGGCGCATAGGCCGTATCTTTGTCGATCCACGTCTTCAGCACCCATCCTTCCTGTTCTTTTGTACTTACAATATCTCCTTCATTAAGCGTGACATTTTTCTCTGAAACGAGGAAAAAATTACGTTCAGACCCTTCCATCAGGTAATGCTGGTTTTTTTCCATCATGAGATTATTCAGCCGTTCCTCAAACAGTTCTTTATCAATAAAAATACACAGAGCCCCTATCTTCCTTGTAAGATCTGTCGTATTATTATTCACAATCCTGTACAGGACGATACCGTCTTCTTCCGTATACCAGACCGCCGAAGCATCTGTCCTGTTCCGCAGCATAGGATTCTCATCCAGAAAGCGCTGCATTTTCAGCTGGCCCTGATTGCTGTAGATATGTCCCTGATTATCTATCAGATAAATGGCCTGGATAATATTATCGTAATCCGTGTATGACAGAATTCTGTTTCTCAGCTCCGGTGTAAGAGACATCAGCGAGGTCCTGTTCCCCGTACTGTCCGCCAGCTCCAGAAAGTTCTGTATCCGGCTGTCTCCGATCATATTAACGGTATACTTCTCAATTTTTCTGATTTCCTCCACAGTCTTATCCAGAGCGATATCCGCCGACCGGTCCAGATGCTCCGAATACATATTTACAATAGACGGCTCAAGATGAAACTTCGCGAACAGCGCCATAACGCTGACCTGAAATACTGCCAGCAGGATAAAAAGCAGGATAATCTTGCTTTTTATGGATTTAAACCTGTGCCTCATCCGCCGCTCCTTCCCGGTATTCTTTCGGTGTACATCCTTCATATTTCCTGAAAATCGCATTAAAGTAGTTTGGATTCCGATACCCCGCCGCCTCTGCAATCACATAGTTTTTCTCATCCGAATTCCGGAGCATTTCTTTTGCTCTCTCAATTCTCAGTCTTGTAAGGAACTCAATGCATGTCTCTTTCCTGGCATTCCGGAATATACGGGAAAGATAATTCGGTGTCACTCCTACATTTTCCGCTACTCTTCCTACAGAAAGCTCCGGATCCGTATAGTTTTCTTCCATGTATTTTACTGCAGTCTGAACCAGAACCTCCGTATACCGCCTTGACATTTTTTTCTTTTCATCCACAAGCTTTCTTATCATTTCCATGAACCGGACTTCTATATTCCGGAACTTATAAACTGCACTTTCCGCCTCCCGGAATTCTTCCACCGCATCCACTCCGGTTTCATTGGCTGTTCTCCCCAGCGCCGCCAGGAACTGAAGCAGCAGGATCTTTGCCTCCTCTGACGAATACCGCGGCGGCATTATTTTTTCCAGCATACGGTCCAGCATTTTTCTGTCCGGAACTTTCTGCAGCCGGATCTGTCCGATAATCTCCTTTTCTGTATCATAGGGATACTCCACGATAGTTTCTCTTTTATTCTCTATATCCCTGTAGCAGATATAAAAAATCCCGTCTCCTTCATGAATGGACTGCACTGCGTCAACCGCCTGCGCTGCCAGCCGCCTCACCTGAAGAATTCCTTTCTCTATATTACTTACCCCCATCTGAATCTGCAGATTCAGATTCTGCCGGACGGATTCTTCCAGAATCTCCACATCCGCCCTGGATATGCGCCCTTTGCATATGACCATCTGCACCCCTTCATAGGGAAGGGCATAAATATATTTTTCCTTCAGGATCTCTTCCATAAGCTGACGAAGCGCCACCTCGCCGGTAAGCGGGTCATACCTTCTGACCTCTGTCCTGCATCTTACGGCCAGGCAGGACAGTTCCATCTCCGGCATCTCAATCTCCGCATATCCGGCCCGGGACCGGATCTCATCCATATCCGCCAGCGCCCCGGTAAGGAGATCATTCCAGAACTGATTCCGTATTACCGGAAGGTACTCCTGTATCCGCTTTCTGGCAATCGCAGCCCAGTCTTTGAGCTTCATTTTTTCCTGCAGTTCATTGCGCACATCTCTCAGTGCCTCCAGAAGCTGTTCCTTTGCCAGCGGTTTTAACAGATAGCGCTTTACCCCCAGAGCAATCGCCTCCTGAGCCATGTCAAACCGCTCGTGGCCGGTCAGTATAATAATTTCACACATCCGGTTCTGTTCTCTCACTAACCGTATAAGTTCCAGCCCGTTCATCACCGGCATATAAAGATCCGTGATCACAACATCTGCGGATTCTCTTTCCAGCACTTCCAGCGCCTCCACGGCTCCCGGGCACAGAATAGGCGGTTCAAATCCTTCCTGCTCCCATTCCACCATACTTTTCAGCCCTTCTCTGATGCCGCGCTCATCTTCTACGATCATGATTTTCATCCAATCTACCCCTTTACTGCTCCTGCTGTCATACCTCCGATGATTTTATCCGTGAGCAGTGCATATATGATAATCGTCGGAAGTATAGAGATTACCATAGCTGCAAACGCATATGCGTAATTTGCGTCGAATGTTGTCAGGAATGAACGGATTGCCACCTGGATTGTCCTGGACGAATCGCTCTGATTCAGAAGATTCGCGAACAGCAGTTCATTCCAGGAATTAATCACCAGAAACACGCATGCCGTCACAATTCCCGGTTTCGACACCGGAAGAATAATCCTTCGGAAAGCCTGGCCGCTGGTGGCCCCGTCTATCTGGGCCGACTCCAGAAGCTCCAGTGGAATCGTATCCATATATCCCTTTATTACCATAAAACTCATAGGAAGATTCACACCGGCATAGACCAGGGCAATCCCGAAAATATTATCATACAGCCCTGCTTTACTTATCATAACATAATATGGCACCATAAAGGCATTCGTAGGAATAAACAGGCACATGGAAAATACTGCCGTCAGCAGCTTTCTTGTCATAAACCGATGCATCATGGCATAGGCAGCCAGAGTTGCGGCCGCTATGGAAACTACTGTCGCAACTGCCGCCACAGCTACAGAGTTGGCAAAATACAGCAGCATCGGATGACTTGCCATAACCGCCCGGTAATTGTCAAAAGACAGATGCTCCGGCACGGCAAACGGCTCATTAAACAGATCCGCATTCGGACGGAAGGATGATATTACAAGCCATATGAACGGCACAAGCATGAAAATCAGTACAATCACAAGAAAGATATACATTACAATTCTCGCAGGTGTCAGCTTTTTATTTTTCACGGCTTCTCCTCCTCTCCCTCTGAAGCAGAGTAACGAAGATCATTACAACCATTCCCAGCGCTACTGTGGCAAGGCCTGCCACCATCGATCTTCCATACCGGTTTGCTCCTGTCATTTCTTTATAAATATACAGAGACAGATTGGTCGTCGCATTTGCCGGCCCTCCGCCTGTCATCAGGAACGGATATTCAAATGTCCTGAGACAGAATGCCAGATTAAGCATGATATTTGTAATCACGGCAGGTTTCATAAGCGGCAGGTAAACCTTCAGATCCACCTGAATTCCTGTGGCTCCATCCACAACGGCCGCCTCGTAAAGTTCTCTGGGCACTGTCGCAAGCTGGGTCATGAAAATAATCATAGTCAGTCCGACATACATCATAAAAGGCACCATATTTGCCACCAGGGCCGTCCCCGGATCATTGAGCCACGGGTGAGCCAGCCCGCCCAGTCCCACAGCTTTCAGAACATTATTCAGAAGTCCCACATCCACATGGTAGATAAAATACCAGAGGAACGCAACGGCTGTCGTTGAAATTACATTCGGAATGAAATACATCACCCGGAGAAATTTCCACCCTCTCGGCTTCCTGTTCAGCATCAGCGCCAGAATCAGGCCAAAAGGAATATGTACAATCAGCGCAGCGCACATCCACGCAATCGTATTTTTAACCGCAATGGCGAATTCCGGATCTGCAAATACAGCTTTAAAATTTTCCCAGCCCACATATACCATGGGGCCCAGGCCATTCCACTCAAAGAAACCTACATAAACCAGATAACAGAGCGGGAAAAGGAAAAACGCCACAATCAGTATGCCTGCCGGCAGGAGGTACAGAATTCTCTCCCGTCTTTTCATAATCAATCATCCCTTCCTTCAGAAAAGGCTGCCGCATCTATGATCCGGCAATCACGAATACGGCAGCCCTGTAAATATTTGTTACTCGTTTTCTGCTGCAAGCTGTTCTACAAATTCATCCGGCGTAATATTGTCAAGCGCCAGACTCTCCAGAAGTGACGGAAGGGCGGCATTGGCAGCTGTACTTAAATTTCTCTGTATATTGATTGTGCTGTCCTCCACCGTGGAATTCAGCGCAAGGTACTCTCCCAGAAGTCCGCCGGTTGCCTTAACATCCGGATCTTCCATATTCAGTTTGGGCGAAAGAAATACAGCGCCGTCCAGAGTAAGCTGTTTTACACTTTCCTCGGAAGTAATGAATTTCATGAACTTTACGATCGCCTCTTCCTTCTCCTTATCGTCTGTTGCCGCGGCCGCCCACGGGGTCTGCGCATCTGTTACCACGTAGTTGTCCGGAACCTTTCCATCCCCAAAGGAAGGCGCTTTTGCAATACCGATCTTATCTTCTACGTCCGAAAGGGAGCCGATAAGCCACGGACCGTCTATGGCCATTGCCGTCTTGCCCGAAGCGAAATTATTGCTTGCCACCGAGTAGTTTGCCCCGATCGCGTCGCCGGTTGTATAGTTCCAGAATTCCCGGAGCATTTCCGCCGCTTTCTTCATCTCCGGCGTATTAATATCTCCGCCTTTATTCAGGGTCTCTATGCCGGCATAACTTGCCGCCAGATAAGTAAGCAGATTGCAGGTATACCACGCATCATCCGCGGTGTACAGGGAGAATGGAGTAATCCCTTCTGCCTTCAGTTTTTTGCACGCATCCAGAAGTCCGTCCCATGTATCCGGGAATTCTTTGATTCCGGCCTGGGCAAAGAGCTCTTTATTGTAATAAATCACTGCACCGGCTTTTTCAAAGGGAATAGATGTAATTTCTCCGTTAATAGTCAGATTCTCCAGATCTCCCTCGCCGAATCGGGATCTCCACTCATCATCCATGTATTCTGTGAAGTCCATCAGCTTGCCCGACTCCTGTCTGGACAGATCATTCGGATTAAAATTATAATGGAAAATGTCCGGCGTGGTATCCGTAGAAATCATGGTCTTTACCTTTTCCTGATATGCCGGGAAGTCCGGATTTATCGTAACCTTGACTTCAATCTCTCCTTCATTTTCCTTATTGAACTGCTGAATCAGCTTGTCCAGGGCCGCTCCCCTCTCTGTATCTGTGCTCCAGCTGTGATACATATCCAGAACAATTGCCCCCGAATCGGACCGCTTTGTCTCATTTCCGCCTGACTTTCCGCCGCATCCTGCCAGCAGTCCCGCTGTTAATGACACAGTAAGTAAAATGCTGAGTATTCTTTTTTTCATAAGCTTCCTCCTTTTTCTCCTGATCAACACTGTGATTTTTTATTTACTGCCTTCTTTTTTCTTACCGGCCGCTGTTTCATGCGCGGCCTTTTTGTATCTGTCATTTTGTCCGGCGCCTGAACAAACCGACATACTGCTTTATCTTCCGGATTCCTGCCGCTGCTTTCCCCGTTATCAGAAACCGGATTCTCTCTGCAGGCACTCCAGATATCTCTCCACTCCTCCGATTCCTGCCGAGTAGATCCAGCCCAGAGTGCCCCATATATCTCCTTTTCTTATCATTCCTTCATCCAGCCCCTGCGGACAGATGCCAAATCCTTCCGGCTGCATTCCCGGGCCCGCGAACCCCATAGTGTCGCCGGGCCACGAAAGAATCTGATGAGCGGCTATACTGATCCACTCCGCCATCTTCTTCATAAATTCTTCCCCCGTTTCCTTGCCTGTAAGGTACAGTTCCCGGATATGAAACAGTGAATAAATATCCACCACGCCGCCGCACCATACGGAATTAATTGCTCCCATTCCCTTTGTACAGAATCCCTTTTCCGAGAGAATGGTCCCTGTTCTTGTCGGAGCATTCCAGATATAGTTCCAGGTCACAAACTGTTTTGCCGCCGCCTCTGCTCCTTCCAGATATTTCTTCTTTCCCGTCAGACTGTAAAGGCTGTACAGCCCTGCCATTACATACTGGGCAGCTTCTTTATCTACAATATTGGGATTATCCATCGTGCCCCCCTGATACAGTTCCTTCCTGCATTCATGGGCCAGCGTATACTCTCCGGCCCGGACTGCCGCGGCTCTGTACCTTCTGTCCTCCGGGACCTCCTCTGCCAGCGCGCAGAGAAACGATACGGGTATTATGGAAGAAGCCTTTCTTCCCCTGTCCTTCTCCTCTGCATCCGCGCTTTTATCCTCGTCCATAAAAACCGCTCCGCCTTCTTTTGTATAGCATCTGTACCAGGAACCGTCTTCATTCTGTTTTTCCAGAAGAAACTCTGCATATTTTCTTATTGCTTCCTCCCACTCCGTTTTGACCTTTCCCCGGTCCCTGTACCACTGATATGCTTTCAGCAGATCATATACCGCTTCTGTCATGGTCCGCAGATAATTTCCTTCTTCACTGCCATATGTCATATAGTGAAGTTTCGGTGCCGTATTGTCGCCAAAAGACGCGAACGGTCTTCTCTGTTCCAGATCATAAAGGGTATACACCCAGCCGTTTTTATATATACACTTATTTACAAAGAAATCTATTACTTTCTCCCCCTGTCTTTCATACACTTTCCCTCTCTTTGCAAGAGTCAGGGCAATATCTATCTGCCGTCCGGTAAACCCGTATTCCAGAATATGTGTATAGGTCTCATGAGGGATCGTATTAAACGAAGAGCCGAATCCTGTCGGCGCAGAACCATATCCCTTTTTCGGATCAAAATGGAAAAAGTAACCGGCTCCGTTTTCTCCGAACTCCCGGTATGTCCGCGCCACACTGCTTTTTCTGATCTCCATCTCCTCTTTCCTTCCAAATGGCAGGGAAACTGTCTTTTCTCCGCGGCGCTCCTTCTCCCTCGCCAGACTCCTGAACTCTTCATATACCGCATCCGAAAAGGTACTGTATCTTCCAATGGTTATTTCGTATTCAAATGTATAGAAAAACTTTTCTTCTTCCAGAGGATAGAAAGCTTCTGCCGGTGTCTGCTCCGCATCAAGAGCAGGGCTTTTTTCCCTCTCCTCATAGGGGAATCTCATGACAAAATAAGGCTCCTGATCATATCCGTAACCAAGAGACACCACATCCGTCCGGTGCAGGAAACGGCTGTCTCCCCTCTCCCGGCACTCCTCGTCCGACACCTGCGCGGAATTCAATCTGCGAAGTGTCACAGCTTCTCTTTCCCGCTCATCAAACAGTGTAATCATCGGCCCGGTCAGCCTGTCTTCCATAAAAGACCGGTATGCTCCGTGTGCCCGGTCTGCCTCTCCCGAATAGACCGCAGACGGCACTCCCGGCCGCAGACTTCCCGCATTGCCCTTTACAGCAAAACGCATGGAAACCGCAAATCCCCGGCTCTGCCTGTTCTTCTTTGTCTCTGCAGCGGGCTCCATGCGCTCGCCGGAAACCGTAGTACAGAAACGTACAGCGCCTTCCCTTCTTTCAGTTCTGTCCCTGATGTCAATCCGATATCCTGCTGTCTCCAGATGACACCCCTGCCCTTCTTTCTGAAAATCCTGATAAACTATTTCTCTGTCGTTTTCTGACAATAACATTACCGTCAGAATTCTTTCCGCCATCTCCATAGATCTTCCCTCCCGCAAGCCATTCCGCCTGTATTCCCGGTACTTTAAGTTTCCCTCCTGTTCTATATTTATTTTAAGGAAAATTCTCTGCAGAATTTTTCAGTTTTCTATTCTTTTTCTAGCACTTTTTTTGCATTTCTTTCTCGATTTTTCTTTTTTCGGCTTTTTGCACAAAAAAGATCTGACAAAACAACCGTTTTGCCAGATCTTTTCTCCTGTTCTTCAGAACACTGCCTTTTCTCTACTCCGTAAATTCCGACAGCCTGTGCCACCGGATCCCCGTTTTCTCCCGATATTTCCCCTCCATATCCCGGTAATCCGCCGCCGTTGCCCGGGTCTCTTTTACAAATTTCCGTCTTTCTCCCGTCTCATATCCGAACCAGTAGTCCTCTCCGTCCTGCAGAATTCCCTCCGTACATTCCAGGCTTCCGCCTCCCGGATTTGCCTGGTAATAGACAATCATATTTGAAGCCGCGCCGCTGCATGTCACCTTCAGCAGATTATTGTCACAGATCTCACACCTCAGTCTGTCCCCCAGATAAACGCTGCTGCCATATATCCCATATATCAGAGGAATAATCTGTCCTTCTGTGTGATCCAGGACCCCATATACACCGTATATCGTTCCGTTCTGATCGCTGATAAAGATCTCCGGCACGCCGTCCTCCGCCAGATCAACTGCCGCATAATACAGTTCTGTTCCCGAAGCAGCATAACCGTTTTTAAAGTAACTGCGGTCCATAAATATCTGATTGATCAGTTCAACCTCCGTTGTGGGGAAGCCGGCCGCCTCCTGTTCTTTATAGAATCTCAGAAAATCGCCATAATAATCCTTCACCACAGTCTCGTCAGCTGAAGTACCTGTACTGCCTCCCGACGTACTGTTTTCCGATTCGCCCAGCCGGATCCACTCGATATCCGGATCAGTATCCGTAATGACCGGATATCTGTCTCTCTGAATGGATAAATATTCTTCATCCGTGATATTGTATCCCTTGCCATCCGGAGCGGTCAGCCTCTGGCACTGAAAACTTCCATCATGGAAAATACCGTCAATGAACTGTGCGGCTGTGCTGTTTTTCGGCAATCGGTAATAATAATTCCCAACTGTTGAAGCACCTCCGCTGCCCCCGAATCTCATCAACACGCCATTTCCACAGATATCGTATCCTTCATATCGCCAATTTGGAATATCATCCGGCTCAAACGTAATCCTCTCCGGACCGTTTTCCCCATAACCGTACAGATCGATAATCTGACCCCTGTCTGTTGGGCTGTTTTTCAGGGACAGAAATAATTCCGGATAACCGTCATTACTGATATCCACAATCGCATAGTAAAGCGGCTCTCCATCATATGTAAACCACGTAGTTTCATTATTATAGTCAAACAGTTCCTCTATAACATACTTATACCGCGATGCCTGGCCTGTATACCCTTCTGCTTCCGCCTGTCTGTATTCGTCCAGAATCTCTCTGTAGTAAGTCTCCGGATCTTCCTCATCTTCTTCCGGCGTCTGTCCATCCTCAGCCTCCGGTGTTTCCTCCGGCACATCCTCTGCAAGTGTTTCCTCCTGCCTGTTTTCATCCGCTCTCAGTTGTTCCGCGTCTTTCGCCGCGGTCAGCGCCCGGTAGAGATACATCTGCTCCAGCCGCACCCGGTTGGCCCCGAAGGTGGGGGCGATCAGCACCTGGCTGCCCGCCGCCACATAACCCCTCTGGAGCTCCAGCAGGGCCTCCGGATGGTCCAGGGCCCACTGCTCGGTGCAGGCCCCCACGGGCATGCCCCGCTTTTGCAGCTCGGTGCCGGTGGCGCCGTCCAGCAGGCGCTCGCCCCAGGCCGCCGGGCTCTCGCCCATGGAGACCCAGATGTCGGTGTACACCGCGTCGGCGTCCTTGAGCGCCATCTCGGGCTCGGTCCA
>OLNO01001998.1_pt1 | contig 14787 bp, 10 predicted proteins | sample 1672861 | NCBI WGS metagenome assembly OLNO01 (sample SAMEA3136731, study PRJEB25190) | human gut metagenome | reverse complement strand
GGCCTACCTGCTGGAGAAGGAGACCATCACCGGCGGCGAGATGGTGGCCATCATCCAGGGGCGGGACCCCGCCCTGGTGGAGGACGCTTACGCCTCCACCCACGGCAGGAGCCGTTCCCTCACTGGGGACATCGAGCCCCCCGCCAAGAACATCCACATCGTCAGTGAGCCGGTGTCTGCGCCGCAGCTCCCAGACGGAGAGCCGGAGCAGAGCGGTCCGGAGGAGCCGCCCGCCCAGCCCCGGGATGACGAGACACCGCCCCCTCAGGACGGGGAAGGGCCCAATGAGAAGCCGGAGCAGGACCGGCCGTAAAGCAGAAGACCGGGGCGGCGCTGAGCCGCCCCGATTTTTTCAAGATCGACAAAGAGGGAGAGAGAAGGTATGATCCGACTGGCGACAGAGCAGGACCTGCCCCTGGTGGGGAGCATCTATGAGGAGATCCTGGCGGAGGAGGAGAAACGGCCCGCCTCCTTTACCAACTGGCAGCGGGGGAAGTACCCCACGGTTGAACACGCGCGTGCGGCCCTGGAGGCCGGCACCCTGTATGTGGCGGAGGAGGACGGAGAGGTGTACGGCTGCGTCAACCTGAACGGAGAGCAGCTGGCGGAATATGCCGCACTGAACTGGTCCGTCCCGGCGGATCCGGAGGATGTCATGGTGATCCACACCCTCTGCATCAGCCCCCGGTGGGCTGGGCGAGGGAAGGCACGGGAGTTCGTGGCCTTCTGCGAGGAGGAGGCCCGCAGGAAGGGGAAAAAGGTGATGCGCCTGGACACCTATGAGGGGAATCTTCCGGCCAACACCATGTATCCCAAGCTGGGCTATACCTTTGTGGGCGGGACGGAGTTCTTCTTCCAGGGCTTTATCCGGGAGATTCTGAACTGCTACGACAAAAAGCTGTAAATGGGAGCTGCGCCCACCTCAGTTGAGGCGGGCGCAGTTCATATCCGGGACCGACACCGGCAGAGCGGGGAGAGGAGGGGGGCGCGGCGCAGGCCCGCAGGCCCCCTCAGCTCGTAGGAAGCGATCCGCAGAGTCCCGCACCCGCAGGTGCGAAGGAATTACAGGCTGCCAAAAGGTCCCTGAAGGACTTTTTGACAGAGTGAATTAAATCTGCTTTTTCGGCGGCATGTATGTGAAAAAATACGACTTGTCCTGCAAGTGTGAACTTTGCCTGTCGTGAGTGGACAAGACGTGCGCACAGCGGGGACAGCCTGCTCCAGGCATATCAGGGCGCCAGCCACCGCCACAGAAAGAAGAGCAGGAACGCCTGGAACAGAAACAGGAGAGGGAAGCCTGCCCGAAAATACCAGTGGCGGGTCTTGTGGTGGAAAAAGTACATCCCCAGCATCCCCCCCAGGGAACCGCCCAGGACGGGAAAGAAGAACAGGGCCTTCTCCGAAATGCGCCAACAGCCCCGGCGGGCCCGGCGCTTGTCCAGCCCCATCAGGGCGAAGGCCAGCAGGTTTGCAGTGGTCCAATAGAGGCAGGCCAGCTGCCAGAGTTGTGTCCGCATGATTGCTCCTTTCTGATAGGCGGCAGGGGGGACAGAGAAGGATCCCTATCAGAGGATAGCATGAAAGGAAGCGATTTTCCAGCCCCCAAAATAGGTGGAAATAAAAATTCAGGAATGTGGGGGCAGGAGGTGCAGAAAAAGGGGGGAATGTGGACAGCGAGTGTCGAATATAAACGAATCTAAGCGCATATCGTCGGATTTGATATAATTGCTTCCATTTTGTCGTATGATTTCCTTAAAACTAAATTGGGAGGAAATGTCGATGAATGAAATAAATGTAATTCGACGGGAACTGCGCGCCCTGGGGATCACGAGGCGATGCCGCTGTTATGGCCGCATCGTAATGGCCATTCAGCTGGCGGTGGACCAGGAGGACAGCCTGGAGGCAGTGACCAAGGAGATCTACTGGGAAGTGGGCAGCCGCTGCGGGCGGAAATGGACCGCGGTGGAGCGGAACATCCGCACTGCGGTGCAGATCGCGTGGCGGACCAACCCGGAACTGCTGCGGGAGATGGCGGGGTATCCCCTGGACGGGCCGCCCACCGCATCGGAATTTTTGGAGATCCTGTCCAACGATGTGCAGCGGGCGATGGAGAGAAGAGAGGAGGGAGTGTCTTCAACTCCCGGAATATGACAGAAAAAGGGGGAGAAAGCCGGCCCGTGCATTGCACCGGAGAGAGAAAAACGGTATAATGGAGGGGATCCTTGTGAAAAGAGGGGGACATCCATGTATATTGCTGATCTTCATATCCACTCCAGGTTCTCCCGGGCCACCAGCCGGGACTGCGACTTGCCCCACCTGGACTGGTGGGCCCGGCGCAAAGGCATCCAGCTGATAGGGACAGGGGACTTCACCCATCCGGCTTGGCGGGCGGAGATGCGGGAGCAGCTGGTCCCCGCGGGGGAGGGGGTCTATGCCCTGCGGGAGGGGCTGACAATGGAGGGGACTGCGCCCGGGGCCGCCCCCCGTTTCGTGGTCACCGGGGAGATCAGCTGCATCTACTATCCGCACCAAATAGGTAAAGCAATTAAAGTATATCCAAATCATCGAGCTTTTTCAGGATTATACGCACATTTCCGTCCTTATTAACACTAATATGGTCTATAATCCGCCGCAAGTCCATGTTGGTCACTGTCTCCAGCTCTAAAAACCGCTCAATTTCCTGCATGTACTGCTCCACAAAGTGCCCTGCGTTTTGCCGTACCTCAAGAGAATGCTCATATTGCCTCAAGTCATAATCCAGTTCTTCCAGTTCTTCAGCAATTAGTGCGGTCTTCTCTTTCAGCTCTGCCATCGTCATTACGTCATTGGCGTACATTTCCTGATATCGTTCTTTTTTTGCAAGCAATTCACCTTGTCTGCGCTCAATCCTGGCCTTATCATATGGATTTTTCTCGCCACCAGCCTGCCTCTCTACAGCAGCTAAAATACCAGCAATAAAACTATCCTTGTCATGGATCAGTGCGCCAAAATACGCTCTAATTTCAGCAAGCAAGTCCGCTTCTTCCAGCTTTATTGTGTTATCGCACCTCTCAGCGGTGAATTGGTCGTTTGTCGTACACTTCCAGTAAACGCGAGTCTTGACATAAGTATAATCCTTTCGGCAAAATGACCGCCCACAATGCTCACACTTGATAAGCGTGCTGAACAGATGCTTTGTACTGTACCTGGCACCTTTGAAGGGTTCTCCACAGTCATATTTTGTCCGCCGTTCTTCTAACTGTTTCTGAGCCTTAGCAAATACCTCAGGTGTAATAATAGCCCATTCTGGCCGCTCATGGTGGAAGTGCTCTTCTTGCGGTATATGAATCTGCTTCCCTGTCAGGTAATCTTCAATCTCATATTTATGATTGACATAATGCCCACAGTAGATTGGATTTGTCAGGACACGCCGAACTCCACGCGGGTTCCAATCGCAGTGAAATTTGGTTTTTCGCTGTTGCTGATTGAGCCGTAGACTAATTGTGCGACACCCAAGCCCTTCTTTAAGATAAAGCCTGTATATTTCCCGCACCGTCTGTGCTTCTTGGTAGTTGATTTTTAAGGTGAAATTGTCAATACGGTCATAGCCAAAAATCCGTTGTGGAACTCTGCCCTTCTGCGCATTGATTTTCTTGCCGAACTTTACGCGCTTAGATAGATTGGCGCTTTCTTCCTGCGCCATAGCACCAAAAATAGTAAGTACAAACTCCGATTCGCCCAAGCTTTCCATGTTCGCTGTAATAAACATGGTGTTAATACCCAATGCTTTTAGCTTACGGATACTCTGCAAAAAATCAACAGTATTTCTGGCAAAGCGGGAAATATCCTTTACTACTACGGCTTCAAACAATCCAAGCTTAGCATCTCTCATAAGGCGGAGAAACTCATTTCTCTTTTTCAAGCTTGTCCCGCTGATACCTTCATCTGCATATAAGCGGATAAGCCTATGACCATTCTTCTCTGCGTACTCGGAAAAGAATTGCTTTTGATGTTCCAGACTGTCTAACTGCTCATCTTTATCTGTTGATACGCGACAATAAGCCGCTATTTTCATGTCGGTTGCTCCTTTCGCCAACCAACCTACATCGTTCTCTATTTTAGCACAAAAAGAAAGCAAAGGAAACCGCTCGATCTCCTTTGCTGTTGAGAATATAGGCTGGTTTCAACTGACTTTTGATAATGTTTCATGTATCTTTAGCGAAAGAAGTCTTTCCACGATTATTTTTTGAATCGCCAGTTCAACATCCTTTGCGCTATTTGGGTCGATAAATGTGTATGTGATACGCGGTTTGACTTTTGCCATCCAACGCCCCCTTTCTCTGTACAGTGTATTTGCTTAACGCTTGTCCTATTACCAACATAATTCGCTTCTCCTTTGCTGTGTGCGCACTATACAGCGCGCTCCGCCGGCCACCAATTACGGTGGCCGCATCGTTTTAACGAAGCATATGGCTTCCAACAGAATTTCTTACGCCCTTACGCTTTCTTGCTACAATCAATTTGTCGATTGTATAGTCGGCATAATATTCTGCCATCTTCTTCGCTGTTTCCTCATCCGCATTCTTAACCTCGAAATGGTTTTCAATACGGATTTCTCCCATAGAATTGTCTGTGTTTTCATTGTTGGTGACAGACTGAATCGCAGCAGCCGTGGTATCCTTTGCTGTTGCAAGGCTACGCACAACAGAATCTACAACACCAGTAATAGTATCACCAATCTGACTAAAGAGATTCTTATACTGCTTGCTGGTAAACACAGCCTCTCCCTTTTGCAACTTAGCAAAAACTTCGTTGCTCTTCAATGAGTCTTCTCCGACAATTCCTCCATCGTGATAAATGTACTGTCTATATTTTTGGAACAGTTGCTCTCCACCAACGCGATCTACATACCATACACCGTCATCACCACGGACTGCGTTAATACCATACGGGGCAAGCAATCTGCCAAGCCGTAGGTTTTCGTCAGCGAGGCGTTGCTTCTCTTCATCAGAGGCAGCCCCCCACGCCTGACCGTTGGCGTACATCTCAGACATAATTGCACTGATTTCAGCATCTTCCTGCTGTTGATCCAGAATACCTTGCTGCTCATTGGCGATATCATTATTGATACCATTTAGAGCGGATACAATATCTCCATACTCTTGAGCTGCCTGCATAGCAGTCTGCCAAGCAGATGTAATTGAATCCTCCCCATCGATCATATCTCCATACTGTCTATTCCAAGCAATCAAATCTTGATATAGCTGATCCCAGTCTGCATTGATACGGTCAATAGCGGCTCTATACACCTCTTCCTCAGTGTCAACGCTGGCCTCTACCTTGGCGATTTCGTTGTCCTTGGTTTCTTCAAACTTGTCAGCTTCCTTATCCAAAGCATCGACCTGCGCATCATACGCATAGTCTGCCTGGTAATCAGCGAGATCATTTTGAAGTTCGGCAAGCTCCTGTTCCAACTGCTGCCGCTCTGCATTAGCCTCACGACTATCATCGCGGCTCAGCTGATTGATCTTTTCCTGTACCTTTGCAATTTCGGCAACGCGCTCTGCAACCTCACGCTCATAGTCCTCTTCATCTCTGGCTACTTCAAGAGACTCCTTCTTCAAATCAATGATTTTCTGGTAGTCATCAATCTGTTCTTCCAGAGCATCGATTTTATCTTCGGCTTCCTGACGCACCAGCTCCATTGTCTTTTCAATGATTTCTGTAATAGCGTCTTTCTGCTCATTATAAATATCGAGTTGAGTTTCGCGCAAAAGCTCCGTGTACTCTCTTAGAGTTAGAACGCCCTGTTCAAGCAACCGATTCAGTGCGGCGATCTTTTGCCTTAGGTAATCTACTTTTGTGAAATCAAACCGATCCCAAAGGTCAAAGTCATCCGCATATTCGATAAACTCATCAAACGGTTCAAGTACATTATCAACGATAGATTCATTGATTTCCTTGATATCGTCTTCAGCATCCCACCATGCGTCAATACACTCCTGAATTGCCTCATCGTTCTCGTCCACACCAAGCGCTCTTAACCGTTGTGCTTCCTCATGGGCAAGCTCCTGGATTCTCAGTTGCTCTTGACGCTGCCGTTCCAGATTGGTAGCCATATCACGATAGTTTTTGCTATCGCTTAGGCCATCATACTGGTGCTGCAAAAGTTCAATGGTATTTTCGTGCGCCTCAACAGCATCTGTATAAATACCATGTAGGATATCGTCAATCTCATCCTGGTACTCCCACCACTGTTCTCCAAGCTCCTGAATGTAATCGTTATTCTCATCCAGTCCCATTGCGCGGTATTTTTCCGCATACTGGTGAACAGTGTCTTGCATCTTCCTATAGATAGCAATAATTTCTTCTGGAGTTCCATCATTTCTTTCAAGCGTAAAGATGTCGTGCTCATAATTACCCAGGATTTCGTCAAGCTCATCCTGGATTTCTTTTATGGCATCCTCCATCTCTTCAGCAAGCTCTTCGTCATCAACCTCAGCCTTAACATCTACCGTGGCAGTTGTCGTGGGAGAAGTATACGGATTGCCCGTAGAGCCGTTCTTGTCAACCTCGACACGCAAACCGCTTGTTGTGATTCTTCCAGACGCATATGCTGGAATTGTACCAGTGATACGCTTTCCAGAACGACTTAAAATCCGTTTGGTTTCATCCGCAGTATAAACTTGGTCTCCTTGGTTCAAGTATGCAATTTCCGGCCCGTTTGTTCCAGCGAGATATGCTCCATCCTTCGATACAACAAGCTCTGGCTTTGGAGAACCGTTGGGTGAATACTCGTCTCCAAGCAAAGCATTGCCAGCCGGCGCATTAGAAGTGCCTTTTGCAAAGCCAAGCAGATTACCAATGCTGTCAATAAGACCGCCTTTACGCTGTACATTATAATATACAGTGGCAGTTCTACCATTTACACTATCGATAGCCGTACCAATACTATATACCTTTGTCGCAGCGTCTTGAGCGGCTGAACCGATGTCATCAATTTCCGACTCTGCATTGCTCGTAGTAGAGTCATTTACATCGTCAATTGCAGTTTCAACACCGTTGATTGAAGTGGTAACATTGGTGAAAGTAATCGTATCGATATAGTCAAGTGCGTCACTTACATCCTTCACTTGACCGTCAGCATTTGCCAGTGAAATGCCGTCTGCTTCGCCAAGTTTGGTAATAAGCCCTTCTGCTTCTTCCTTGGTATAACCAATGTTGGCAAGAAGATCTCCAAGCCCTTCATAATTAACCGTGATTGTATAATCATCACTGGTAGCAAGGCCAAGATTTTGAAGGCTTGTCGTTACAGAGTCAATATCACCAGATACACTAAATAGCTGTACGCCATCAAGCCCTTGTAGAGCAGACAAAACATCATAAATTTCTTTATCTGTTTTGCCAAGCGTCATCAGCTGCTCTGTCAAGCGGTCTACATTGATAGCCTTGCCAGCAGCAGTTTCGGCAGAGAGGCCAATTTCGTCAATAACCTCTGATACCTCAGTGAGATCGTAAAAGTCAATGTCGCCCCACATAGATAGAGCCTCGAAACAGGCGATAACCGCCTCTTCCGTGATGCCCATCTTTTCTGCAATCTCGTCAAGATTTTCAGGGTCAACATCGAAATCAAATGCGCCAGTTGCGTCCTTGCTGATCTCAATAAGGTTTTCCCCTTCATCATTAACAAGCTGGCCGGCCTGAGCCATATCGTAAAGTCGCTGAATGAATCCAGCTCCAGCGCTGTCCGCATCCTCAAAGACGCTCTTATTACGCTGCATAGCATCGTAGATCTCATCCAGTCCGTCACTCCAGCCCCATGTATTAAGCTGCTCACTGCCAAACAGGAATTCAGCAGCAGCCCAGAAAGCATTAGAGTTTGTGGTGCCAGCCTCAAACTGGGCGTTCAACTCTTCAAATGCCTCTGCATAAGAACGGAAATCGGTATCCTTTTCCTCTACAGCCATGGCCGCATCATAGCGCGACTTTGCATCTGTTACCTGGTCAAACTTATCGACCATACCATCAAGGGCATCATTGAGCTTTAGAGCCTCAGCCGTAACAAGAGAAACGCCGTCTCCGCCCTCTGCCATATTCTGAAGAATCTTGGAGAGGAATTGAGCATTCATTCCGTCCTCTTCCAAAATGCCAGCCAACACACTGCTTTCAGAAGCGAGTTCTTCAATATTCTGTGGAGTAATACCGTCCACTGCTTGAGACATAGCGATAAGCTCTTCCTTGGTATCTGAGAAGTCCTCAGAGTCCCACATACCACGGATACGGCTCTGCAATGCCTCTGCATTTCTGGCCGCTACAGCCTGCTCACTATTGTACTCTTCAATTGCAGCAGTGATATCTTCCCAGGTTGTCGCACCTTCGTTGATAACTGCATTGTAGGCAATTTCAAAATCTTCGTCGGATAGAGCTTCAAGTTTGCCTTTTACATTTTCGACCTCTGCGCTCCAAGACTCCATCGCGTGGAAATGTGCAGATGTTCCAGGAGTAAGCTCTTCATATGTTTTAGGAACAAGCTTTTCAGCAATCTCACGCATTTTATCGTTGACTGCCTCAGCAGACGCTTCGCGCTCTTGTAGTTCCGCCAGGAGACCAGAATATCTATCGTCCGACCCAAGTACATTATCCGCCAGCTGCTCAGCAGTATATGTACCATCCTCATCAAATCCAGATGTATTCTGGATGTTTTGGATCATCTGCTCTCTGAATTGCTTAAACTCGTCTACTGTAGCGGGCTGGTCAAGAGCTTGTGCAGCAAGCAAAGCGTCTTGAGCAATCATTTGATTGGTATTATCAATCTGTTCGATTGCTTCTTGAAGTGCAGACTCATATTCGTTGTAAGCATCTGCAAGCACAGTAAAAACAGGATTATCAGTGCCAAACTCATCCCTTACAGCATTCATAGTATCTCTTAGATACTCATAGTTTGCCATTAGGTCTGAAAATTCTACATCTTCTAATCCCCCGTCTGTGCTATAAACGCTTGGAAGAAAGATTGTTCCGCCACCATTTGAACCAGTGTTGTCGATCCCCTCATACCCAAGAGATTCAAGATAGGCCATTGCTTCTCCAGCAGCTTCACCCGTTGCAGAATAAAAGCTGTGTGAGTTGAAATATCCATCAAGTTCCTTAACAGCTTCTTCTTTTGCAATATCAGCCGCTCTTGCTCCTTGAGAGATATTTGTACGCATTTGCTCTCTTGCCGCTTCAACAATAGAATCTCTTAGATCCTTGTAATCTCCAGAAAGATTTTGAACGGCGATTCCTTGGGTCTCAAGATAAGCAACAAGCTCATCCTGAATACTCATCAGATCTTCTTGGGAGGCAGTGCCAGCTTCCACGGCATAGCTCATCTCAATATATGATGAGGCAAGATCATATAGTTCATTTGAACTCTGGACGGCGGCAGAACCAGCCTCCAATGCAGCCTCACGAGCCTCTTTTGATTTATTGATAAGAGAAGTGATACCAGAGACAATAGCGTTAATAGCTAAGCCGATGCCAAGTCCAATTAACGCATTAAGCGCTGTATTAAGTACCTGCACACCAATAGCAGCAGCCTTGGATTTAACACCCATAAGAGTAGTTTTAAGACTGGCCTGTTCCATAGATGATGCGTATGCCTTTGAAGAAACAGCTGCATCATCAGATACCTTCACAGCACTGCGTAGGCTATCGCTACCCTTACCAATAGTGTCATTCCAGATGATTTGTCTTTGTGTTAAATCCCCTGTTGATGTTCCAAGGTTTGCAATTTTGCTATTATACTCGTCCAACAACTTGATATCATTATCAAGCTCAAGTTTTTGGGCGTTCCATGAAAAGGCGATTCCAGTGCCAGAACCTCCCCAATTCTTTTGATCTGTTGTACGGAATAAGTTCAGCTTATCAAAGAATGGAGTCACGGCAGCAAAAACAGCCGGCAAAGCACCAACCGTATCGATAAGAGAAGTTAGCCACCCAAGCAGACCAGTACCAACATCAAAAGCTCCTTTAATTAGGTCGCTGCTCAGAATGGTATTAGCAAACACCTCATACTGAGCCTGGAACTGTTGCTGCTTGGCTTGAATGCTATCCATCCACTTCTCATGCTCTGCAACAGCAGAACCCTCGGCGTTCATAGAAACATCCATAACCTTGACTGCATCGCTCATATTCGTAATAGCAGCAGCCAGGGCGTTACCCTGTCTCTTACCTGCCAATAGCTCAAGCAAAGCAGCCTGGTCGATATCGCTCATCTTTTCCCAAACTTCGCTGATTCCAAGCATGATATCATAAGTGCTCTTAAATGTTTCATCATCGAGCATGATATCAAAACCGCCGCTGCCATCAACATTTGTCAGCCCTAAGATTTTATCTCTTAGAGAAGCAGTAGTTTCAGCCATGTACTCTGTTTCAAGGCCGGCCTCTTCCAATTCGGTTTTTGCACCACGAATACGCATAGAGACGGTCTTCCACATCGTACCAACCACATCAGGGTCTTGAATAACATTGTTTGCCGCTACGATCAAAGCAATAGATTCATCAATGGTGTTATTTGCCTCTGCCATCGCTGAAGCGCTTCGCATCATAGCCTCACCAATGCCACCAGAAGAAATAGCGAATCGGTTGCCTACCTCGTTGAATTTATCAACGATGCTCATGGTATCATCTACTTCAATACCAAAAGCTTTCATAGTAGAGATGATTGAGTTTGTAGCACCATCAATACCGTCTACTTCATCACCTACTACGGCATAAATATTGGCTACCTCAGAAAGCTGAGAGGCATCCTCCATATTGTATCCAAGCCGTGCAAATGAGGCAGTTGAATCTACGAAGTCCGCATAGGTAGTTCCGATTTGAACAGCTTTTGTGGCTGCATCAGAAAGGAAGTTTTCATATGCTGTGTCTGTTTCGTCCGTAACCTTCTTCAGCTCTGTCATAGCACTATCCAGCTGTACAACTGCGTCATATAGACCAGTCACACCGCGCATTACGCCGGCAATCACACCGCCAAGCACCATCCAGGAACCCATCTTTGCGGCATTGGCCTTTAGGTCATCCCAAAGAGAACGGCTATGTTTGCCAGCCTGAATCAGCTCTTGTTCAAATAGACGAATCTTCGCATTTAGATTAGTTAATTCCTTGCTACTACTAATCATCTTTGATTCATCAAAGAGCTGTTGCCATTTTGCAAGAAGATTAGGATCGCTCACGAATGAACTATAAGTGTTCTTCAAATTCTGAATCCGCAATTGAGCAGTCTGAATATTTGAAGTCAATCTATCTGCGTCGATAATTTTCCCAGACGCAGAGTTTTGTAGCTTCATTTGCTTGAATTGCTGATTCAACAACGACAGCTGGTGGCGGTAAGCGTCAAGGTCTGTTGGGTCGAGTGCTTCATCAAGCATTTGTTTTGCTTGATTTACTGCCGCCTGAAAATCTGATCCAAACAAACCAGAATTTTGCCAGCGCTGAATATCAGTTTGAAGTGCGGCCTGTAACTCTGCTTTTTTGTCTGTAAAGGTAGCCGCATTCAAATCGGTTGCTGCATATGCAGATGTCTGAAGTTCTCTTGCGTATCTCTGCAAGTCAGCAACCATAGAATTGATCTCTCTCTTATGATCCGCAGATAGCGTAGTATTCGCCTGTCGGATTTGATCAATTCTACTCTTTACTTCTGTAAGTTTCGCCTGATATTGATTGTATTGCTCCATATCAGCAAGCAAAGGTTTAGATGTGTTTGAAAGTGTTTTGCTTGTAATATCAGCAATCTTATTATCAATACGATTCAGATAATCAAGAGTACGCTGTAAATTTGTTCCGGCGTTCTTATCTGATAGAATGGAATTGTCCTGTACAAAGCCGCTATAGTTTCTTGAACCATGGCGAATTTTTGCAAGATTAAAATTAAATCTCTCTACAACGCCGTCTGCTTTGGTTACACTGGCAGTAAAGCTTTGGATATCCCCCTGAGCATCCTTGAATACATTGACAACATCTACACTTCCAAGTTTACTAAATTGTTTTTGAACACGAGATACAATATCTCTTACACCAGTAAAATATCTCTGTCCGTCTGCATTCAACTGAGCAGCATCGAAAACTTTGATCTGTGCGCCTCGGCCACTGCTCCCAGCAGCTGAAACCTGTTTTGCGATTGATTGTAGCTGGCTCTGCGTGGTTCTGATAGAAGCTTCATCAACAGCTACCTTCAGCTTTACTTCGTGCGATGCGCTCAGCGATTTAACAATACTGGATAATTGAGAGTCAAGCGATGAGGCACTACTGTCATCAATGATCGCTTTTAGCAGAATTTGCAGTTCATCCACGCACAATCACCTCGCTTAAAATAAATTAACTTATTCCTAATGAATATTATCGAACTTTAATTCCATGTTTTCTTAAACCGTTCTTCATGGCGATTACATGTTCGCCAGAAGCATCCAATCGCTCAATCGTTGTTGCTGTAAACGGTCTTGCTTTTGGCCGTTTCCAATAATCATAACCAGGATCGCCAGATTGCCCTACTCCATGCTCAATCACATAAGGCAGGCTTTTATTAACGGTGGCACGAGCGCCATTTCTTCCGTTCAAATATGGATTTGGTTCAGTTTCGTTGACAACAGACATTATCCCGTTTTTGGCCGCTCCACCTTTAATTACGATGTTATACGGATCTCCAATTCCTCCATACTCATAGCGCCTCTGATAGTATCCAGATGTAGCCATACTATAAACTACATCGTCCACAGCCTTTACCTCTTCTTTTTGAACCACTGGAAATACATCTTCTGTCAACACCTGGTCAACCCGCTTTTGCAAATAGGCCATAAGCTCTTTTGTACTTTTGAATTTTGGCATATTGCACCTCACAAAAAAGTAGGACAGCAATAATGCCACCCTACTTACATGTATTTCAAATTGTCGGCATGTTCACTAATCCATCCGCGATAGTTCTTCTTTAGTTCACACACCTCGCATCTTTCATCGCCCAAAAACCAATTCATATACCGAACAAAGCCTGAGCGCTCTGGGTTCTTATACAAATCGATCTGCCCATCATGCCCGATCACTATAACCTTACAGCTGTCGTGGATTCTGGTTAGAACCTTCATAAGCTCGTCAAAATAGTAATTTTGCGCCTCATCAATAATCACTACTTTGTTTTCAAAGTTTACACCGCGCAGAAATGTGTGAGTTAAACATCTCACATATGCAGTGCCATTCTTTTCATTCATAATGTTATCAAACAAAACAGTATTTAGATTTACTCCAATTTTGAGAAGCGCTTCATAGAAGGGTTCAAAATATGGCTCCGACTTTTCTTCAATAGAGCCGGCCAAATACCCCTGCTTTTGTTCCTGAGTAGGAGCCGCAATATATACGATCCCATCGTATAAACCATATTCGTACAATAGATTCGCTGTGGCTGCTGCAATCGTTGTTTTACCAGTTCCAGCCTTTGCATTGCAAAATACAATTAGCTTCTCTGGATTCCAAATTGCATCTCTAAACTTCTTTTGATACTCGTCGCACTGAATACCATAGAATGGGTTATTGTCTAAGGTCTCAGGTGCCTGCGGTTTAATTGGGTATGAAATGCTGTTCTTTCGCGCCATGAAGTGGCCTCCTAAATAATTTCGTCAAGATCTGTAATAATTTCATCGGCAACGCCGTATTTGATAGCCTCGTCACTGAACATAAACCAATCTCTACGATAATTCCGATCAATCAAATCTTGTGGAATGTTGGTATGTTCTAAAATAAACTTACGAACCTTTGCCTCTGATTCTTTGGTAAACTCCAAGTTGTCCAACACCTTACCAGTGTCGCCTACAGCCCCGGTAGAACCGTCGTGGATCAGAATAGAGGTAGAGTCAAAGATATACCGTTTGTGGCCTGCCATCAGTAGCAACCCTCCACTGCTATACGCTCTGCCCATTCCAATAGTAATAACTGGCGTTTTAGAAAGAGCAATTACATTTGCAGTATAAAGAGTCACATTTGCCGTGCCTCCATCAGAATTGATAAAGATTTTGATCGGTTTTCTCTCTTCAACAGGCAACCCCTTATCCTCTTTATTCCACTTCAAAATGTACATTGGAATATCAATCATCCCGTCATCAATGAGATCGTTCCATAGGATTTCCCTATCGTTCAATCGACGGTAATACTCAAGAAGTGTAGGGGGGGGTAGAGTTGTTTCCATCAGATCTTCAACATCCATAAAATCTTCTTCAAGAAAAGCTTTCCTCATAAGCGCCTCCGTCATTTTTATTCTTTTGTGTTTCTGCTTTCCAAAAATGCCCCAGCAAGACTCTGCGCTGAAATTTCAGTGTTTTGCGCCATCTTTCCCATGCTGGTTACAAAATTACCCATTTGCTCAGCATCGACACCATCAAACAGGCCGGACATCTTTGATACAAACTCAGAAACATTCTCTGTAATCTGTCTTACATTGCTTTGCTGCTCCGCAATCATCTTTCTCTCTTCAAATGCGATACGTTCATCAATAGACTGACGAATCATATTGAATTGTTCGAGATCGATATTATCAAGAATCACCGCAATAATTCCGGTTGCCGCCATTACAAAATCATAGGTTTTGCTTTGTGATTCAGGCATGGTGAAATTTGCATAATAGGTCATCAGATTTCTCTTCACGATAAAGTCTCTTGCAAGCGGAATAATCAGCATATCGTCAGCCATGATACACTCTCTTACAACATCCTCAATAAACCGAATAGATTCATCCATGGATAATAGCGGCTTAACTGTAAAAGAAAGTGTCTCCCCATCACCATAAGG
>OLNO01001989.1_pt1 | contig 14904 bp, 7 predicted proteins | sample 1672861 | NCBI WGS metagenome assembly OLNO01 (sample SAMEA3136731, study PRJEB25190) | human gut metagenome | reverse complement strand
ATTCTCTTTTTTCCCCACTCGGTATTTCCATCTCCCAAGGCATATTCCAGGGCATCCATCAAATCATCGACATAATATTGTACTTCCTCCTCCGTACAGGCATCTCCATGCCTGTACTGGCATCCCAAACCAGCATTACAAACGAACATTCCCGCTGCTCCGATGTCTTCACAAAACTGTAAAAATTCATGATAACCGAGGCCCATAGAAGCACGGTATCCCCAAGTATTGTAATTTCCGGGCCGGGTCATCGGATCGCCCAGGGTCTCTTTCCATTTCACCCGATTACTCCGGGTAATCCCCTCGACAATACATCCTCCCGGCCAACGTACGAATCCCGGATTTAACCCCACCAACATCTCAGCCACATCCTTTCTCAGACCATTAGGACGATTTCCGAAGGTATGTACCGGAAAGAGCGATACATAATCCAGCCAAACCGTTCCTTCTCCCTCAAAATCCAGTTTCAGTACTCCTTTCGGATCTGTAGCGAAAGCTTCTAGTGTATCCCGGTATTCCGTCCAGTCCCCGGAAGGCTTCAGGTCTATCTTCCGTTCCGCCAGCACTTCACCTTTTTCCCCCACCAAACGTACCTTCACATCTCCTTTGTATTTAGTCTCTTTACGCACATAAAAGCGCAAACTATACTTTTCCCCCTTCACGATATTCATCCCCCAAAATCCCGAGTTGGTCAGGGTTACCCGACTTCCTGCCTGCGGCAATCGAATCGCCAGCGAAGTAGGCGTAGCCGGATGCAAAGGATATTCCTTACACAGGCTCATAGCCGCCCCCGAACCGACTGTTTGTTCCAGGCTCCAGGCAGGGATCTCCGTCGACGGCCAACGGTATCCGGCTCCTCCGGTAAACGTCCCGGTGAGGTGATTATTCAGTTGGGGACCGAAAAGCTGTCCGTCCCTGACCGTATATCCTTCAGGCACCGAGGTATCCTCGAAAGCACGGTTCTGAACCAGTTCGGCATATAGTCCTCCCTCTCCGGAATGATTGATCTCCTCGAAAAAAATACCGAACATGCCGGCAGGAACCTCTGCTCCCTTTTTCGCAAAATCGATATGAATTTCATTCCCCGTTTTCTGGGCCATTCCTGTCATACTCAACAAGGCAGCCACCCCTAATAATGTAATTGTCTTATTCATAATCTGATTTTTAAAGTCCGCTATGTGGCCGGTCGGCGACAGCCGCTCCGAATTGCCGGTTGGGTTGCCCGCCCATGATAAACTTCAACGTTCCTCCTCGACAGATATCCGCATGCCGGATATAACTCTTTGTATAGGGTTCACCGTTTAGCTCCACAGACTGTATATAAATATTCCGTTCGGAATTATTTACCGCTTCGATTACAAAGCTTTTCCCTTCCGCCAAAGCAAGGGTGATTTTATCAAAAAGGGGACTCCCAAACACATATATTCCATTAGAAGGATTCACCGGATAAAATCCGATAGCCGAAAACAGATACCAGGAAGACATCTGTCCGCAGTCTTCATTCCCTTCCAATCCATTAGGCTCGTTCCGGTACATGGTTTTGAGGATATTCCGTACCTTTTCGGCCGTTTTCCATTGTTCTCCGACAAAAGCATAAAGATATACCGTATGGTGTCCGGGTTCGTTACCATGTGCATATTGTCCGATCAACCCGGAAATATCCCCCGAAGCTTCGGCCCCCATGTCGCCTTCGACTATGAAAAGACTATCCAATTTCAATGAGAAAGCCTTTTCACTACCGAACAAGTTTACCAGTCCTTCCACATCGTGCGGAACCAGCCAGGTATACTGCCACCCATTCCCTTCGCAATAATCATCGTTCCGATGGGCAGAACGGAAAGGACTGAACGGTTGTGACCACGTACCGTCTACATTCTTTCCCCGAAAGAAATGGGTTTTCTTATCCCAATATTCCCGGTAATTTTCCGAGCGGGCCTTAAACCACCGATAATCTTCTTCTTTTCCCAACTTTTTAGCTACCTGTGCCACACCCCAATCCGCAATGGCATATTCCAAGCCTTTCGCTACGGATTCTTTCTCCCGGTCTGCAGGAATATAATTTCCCTCTTTCAGATACTCCAATCCCTTGTAGTTACTCAGCATAGAGCTTTTCATAGCTTCGAACGCCTTTTCATAATCGAATCCCGGTACTCCCTTCAATATAGCATCTGCGATAACCGGAACCGACTGTATGCCGATCATCTCTTTTGTGTCGGAACCATACAAATGCCATACCGGAAGCAATCCCTGCTGCTCATAGATTGCCAGCATCGAGCGAATAAAATCCGGGACTCTTTCAGGTTGTAATATCGTATACAGCGGATGGGCCGCCCGATAAGTATCCCATAAAGAAAAAGTGCCATAGTTCACCCAGCCATCGGCTTTATGTATTTTCTTATCAGGTCCATAATACGAACCGTCCACATCACTAAAGACAGTGGGCGCTATCATGGTGCGATACAAAGCCGTATAGAAATTCACCTTGTCATCCAAGTCACAGATGCCCCTGACCTCTATCTTCCCAAGCTGACGATTCCAATTCTCTTTGGTCTCCGCCACATACTTATCAAAGTCATTATGAGGAGCCTCAGCCGCCAGGTTTCCAGCTGCCCCTTCCATGCTTACTCCCGAAAGAGCCGTACACAACACTATCTCTTCCCCATCGGTCGTATCAAAGTTGAAACGTGCCACGTATGCAGTACCTATGGTCTTGCCATCCTGTATGATGGCGGTAGTATCTATTTCGGAAGACCGGAACGGTTTGGAAAAACGGGTACGGAAGAAAACACGCTGTCCACGTGCCCAACCGTCAGAGAACCGATATCCCTGTATGGTGCATGAGTCCACCACCTCGATATGGGAGTCTTGTGTGAAATCCCAGTTCATCGCCTTCTTCAAATTCAGGAATACGGCAGACTGCGCTTTTGGGAAAGTGTAACGCTGAATGCCACAACGCTCCGTGGCAGTCAACTCCACATTTATATTATAATCTTTCAGCAATACACGGTAATATCCTGCAGAAGCCTCTTCATCCGAATGCCGGAACTTGGAATGAATGCCCAAAGGCGCTTCAGCTTCACGATAAGGAAGGGTGACAGGCATGTAGGAAATGTCGTACAAATCACCGGCCCCTGTTCCCGACAAATGCGTGTGACTGAAACCGGCAATGGTACTGTCGGGATAATAATAACCCGAAATACGGTCCCAACCGGGCAAGCCGTTATCCGGACTCAACTGAACCATGCCAAACGGTGCCTGAGCACCGGGATAGGTATTCCCGGTAAAATCTGTTCCGATAAACGGGTTTACCAATAAACTATAATCAACAGCCGATGCCGGCTGCCTATCGGATATACATGCTCCAAATATCACCAGAAAAAACAAAAACGAGAGAAGAGGTGTCTTCATACTATACAAAGAATTTCATTATTACTCTATTACAAAAATACATATTATAATCACAACAGCAACCTTTCCTATCAAACACTTCATTTTTTTCCGATTATTTTTCTCACTCCAGGTATAAGAAACAATAAAATAAAGAAAGTCTTTTGATAGGAACTTAGAAGTTTTTTTGTATGTTTGTCCATTATATTATTGAAAAACACAACTTAAACAATGAAAAAGAGCGATTTTATCTTTCTTTTGGTGGCTACAGCCATTTTTCTCCCCTTCTTTGTAAGCGATGATGCTTATGAATGGTACAAAACCTTTAACGCCACCCATGGCATGGTCATGAGTTTCCTGAAGTTTGCCATCCTTTCTACCATGGGCGAAATGATCGGACTGCGCATCAGTACCGGTGTCTATATCAACCGGACTTTCGGAATCATTCCCCGGATGGTGGTATGGGGACTGCTTGGCATGGGCATCAATATGGCAATGATTATCTTCTCAAAAGGAGTGCCGATGTTTATGGAATATATGGGTATGGCAAATGCTTCCTCCACCATCAACGGAGAGATGTGTTTTGAGAAAATAATGATAGCATTAGCCATATCGGTAGCTATGAACAGCATTTTTGCCCCCGTCTTTATGACTCTTCATAAGATAACCGACACCCACATAGGTCACTGCGGCGGTTCGGTAAAGGCACTGCTCACTCCCATCCCCATGAAACGGATTATGACGGAACTGAACTGGGCAGTGTTGTGGGGATTCGTATTCAAGAAAACCATTCCTTTGTTCTGGTATCCGGCACATACCATCACTTTCCTGCTCCCTCCGAATATGAGAGTACTGTTTGCCGCCATATTGGGCATCGTACTGGGAGTGTTGTTGGCCGTTGCAGCCAAAAAGAAATAAAAAAGTAAGCGAAAGTCCCGATGTCTTTCAAGCCGGACTTTCGCTTACTTTTCATATTATCCTTATCTCCCGCCTTATTTTCCTTCGAATAAACAAAAGCAAAGATTTATAAATTACAAAAGAATGAAACAAACACAGGAACACTCATGTCAATCAAGATTCCATGAAAAATAGCAATCGGAATCATGTCTTTTCCCGAATACCGGGTAATAGAAGGTAATAATACATCCATTGAATTAACTCCGGCAGCAGAAATAGGTGCCAGCCTCCCAAAGTATTTCCGAATAAGAGGAGCACCGAGAAGTGCCATCATTTCACGAAAAATATTTGCCAAAAGAGCAATTGTTCCTAACTCTGTGGCTAACTGTAATCCCATAGAAGGTTCTTGGAACTGTGTAATCAAAATAGAAGAAAGGGAATAATAGGCAAAGCCACTTCCCACCGCCATGCAGTCAAAAACACTCCACTGGGTTAATAACAAACTAGCAAATGCCGAAAAAAGCAACGTTCCTGTAATAGTAGCAACAGGCACCAGCAGCATTTTGAATCGCAAACTTTTAATCAACTCTTTTAATTGTCTGTTACATCCAATCCCAATTCCAACTTGCAACATCAATGCATACAACACATACATGGAAACATTGTGTGTAGAAAACCGGAACTCATTGGCTGCTCCTATCAAACAACCGACACAGAAAAACGCCACAACAATCAAACTACCTTTCATTCGTTACCTCCTTTCTTAAAAAATAAATGAAACACCAGGAAAGATGCCAGTAAACTACCTAAAATACTTAAAGTTGCAAGTACAATGGCCTGCCATCCGAATTTCCCTATATTATTAATAATTAAGCTATTGGAACCTATTGAAAGCCCCAGAACAAAAAGCAACAGGAATATGGTAAGAGAAATACTTTTCTCTACTTTTTGCAAAAATCGTAAATCACGCAACAGATATCCAATGCCGATACCTGTAAACATTATAGATATAATAGTAAACATAAAATAGCTACTTTTAGAATGAAACATAGATTCTGATGACTAAAAACAAAGTCACCACTAATATACTTTTCATTTCCACAGCCTGTTGGAATGAAGAAAAAATAGAATGGATAAAACTCAAATAAACCCGCTGAACCAATGCACGTGTACAATGAAGCTGTTACACAGGCTTTCTCGTTCCCATCTAACGCTATATGTGCTATATGTAGAGCATAATTGGTTCATATTATCTATAAATTTTGGTGCAAAGATAACCGTTATTCGCATATTTACCAAATAAATATTCATAATTAACCCTATTCCACACAAAAAAGAGATGAAGGCTTCGATTTGTCGCAAACCGAGACCCTCATCTATTTTCAAACAAGTCACTTACTATGTTAAAACTATATCTCTTCCTTGTGTATCACATTAATATTCCACCTTATAATCCCTGTGCAAGTGTTCTCCTTTCCATGCCTTCTTAGTCGTCCAATCTTCATAAGGGGCTGTCCAAAAAGCATTATCAGCAGGAAGTCCTAAAGGCAAGAAGCTCAAAGTTGCCATATAAAGACTGCCAGTAGAAGTATAACCATCAGCAGCCTCGGGTTGGTGACCATTGAATCCCAAAACCAACCAACCGTTCTCATCAAAGTTCTGATTGCCTTCATATAAATTACGATGTACGGCAGTCAAAGCACAACGCACCTGAGCCGGTTTCAGATGGACGGGTAATTTCTCGCGCAAAGCCACATCTGCCAATGACTGGAAAGCAGCCGAACGATAAGTCACAGAACGGCCCAAAGCCGGATAAGTTCCATCCGGTCCGATAATACGTTCACAAAATTCGGCATGACGTACCATACGTGCCATAGCTTCATCCACTTCTTTCTGACCTGCTCTTTTTTTGGATGCTAATGTTTCAAGCATGGCCACATACATCGGATTCAATACATAAGAATTATAATAATCCATACTAAATTTAGGACCATCACAATACCAACCATCGCCCGCATACCATTCTCTCACTTTATTCTTGGCTATCTTTAAACGGAAAGGATCACATTCACCGCCTGCCCAGTTAATAAAAGATTCGTTCAGTCCGGTAAAAACCAACCAATTATTATAAGCACCGGTACGATTACGTAAAGCTTTCAACGACTCAATATAACGCTGTTTAGTCACATCGTCCAATGGCTCCCAAAGAGCTTTGGGAGCACGTAAAAAAGCATGTACCAAATAAGCTGCATCCACAATAGGTTGCGGTTGTTTTGTAAAGTTCAATTTATCCGGTGAATTCGGGTCAACAGCATTTTTCAATCCTTTCAACACTTCCTCACGCATCTGTTTACGAAGTTTCCCCTCTTCAGTATCATCATCAGGAAGCGACAACCAAGGAGCTACACCAGCCAATGTACGACCGACAGCTTCTAAATGAGTGACTTCATCATAACCTTTCGGATTCCCACTTGGAGATTCTATTGGCATATTCTGACGCAACGTGTTTTCTGCCAAATTATGAATAACAGGATAGGCTATTTTCCACATAAGCTCTACCCAAACAGCGCGATCTTGCGCACCGGTAGTCATTTGTTGTTCTTTGGCTGTTTTATCTTTTTTATTTTTGGCTTGCAAAGAAGATACAGGCATTGCCATTAGAACAACCAACAACAATGCAAAATAATTTAATCGTTTCATGAGCATTATTTATTAGAAAAGAGGTTCATTATTCAATAATTTATTATAGCGATGAAGAGCTTCCACAAAATAATAATCCGCATACGTCAAAGGCACATCGATTTCACCACCATGCGGAATAGCACCGGTACTATGCATCAGGATAAAGTTTGCATTCTCACCCAATTTAGCACGGTAAGCGGGACTGCCCAACGAATGAAGAATCTGCTTGGCTCCTTCCAGATATTTTTTGCTCTTAGCACCTTTCACATAAGTGCTCAACTCCATCAAAGCCGAAGCTGTGCAAGCTGCTACAGAAGCATCGCGATAAAGAACAGGTGTAATGCTGGCTTTAGAACGTACACCGGGAACATAACCTTCTTCCCAAGCATTGAAGTCCCACCACGCCACCTTATCACTAGGCAGATTAGGATGATCCAGATAATAATCAGCCATGCCTTGAGCTGTTTTCAGGAAACGTTTATCACCGGTTTCGCGATAGCACAAAGTAAACCCGTAAATACCCCAAGACTGTCCTCTCGACCAACAAGAGTTATCGGAATACCCCTGAGAGGTTTCTCCCTTAATAGGAGCCCCGGTCTCTTTATCATAATAGATAATGTGATAGTGACTGTAGTCCTTACGGATTTGATTCTTCATCACCTTTTCGGCATGCGAAACAGCTACTTTCTTATAAGTGTCATCTCCTGTCACCTTACTGGCGTGGAACAACAACTCCAAATTCATCATATTGTCAATAATAACAGGAAAGTCATAAACTTTATCACCGTGCCAAGACCGGAAACCATTCCACGACTGAATCACACCGGCTTTGGGACGAAAACGCGTGCAGAGTGATTTAGCTGATTCTGTCAAAATGTCCTCGTATTCGGTCTTCGGCGCGAAACGGTTCGCATTGCCATAACTGCAATACATCATGAAACCGATATCATGATTGTCAGTAAAAGTCTTGCAAGGTTCCATTTTCCGAGTGTAAACCAAGGCAGAATCTTGTAATGACTTATCACCTAAAAAATCAGAGATATACCATAAACTGCCAGGAAAGAAACCGGCTGTCCATAAGTAAATGCTTCCTTTGGATACCGTTCCGTCTTTACGCATACTGTGGGGCATCACGCCACTACCATTTTTGCCCTGACTCGGAGTCTTCAGCATCAGATTATACTGTTTAGCTGCAAATTCCATATTTTCCTTAATAAATTCCTTTTCGGAATTCTGTGCTTGTACATTGCTTGTCACACACGAAAACAAAATAGCAGTGAACAAGCCGAACGTTTTTTTTATCATATTCATATTTTTAATAGTGTTAATTTCAAATAGGTTTACTGCAAATATACAGACATTGAATGCAAAAAGAAAGAACATCAATCTTATAAAGGAGAGAAAACGTACATCCTTGCATTTTTAACGAATAAAGTAGAGAATAGACATTATATACACCAAAGGCACCCTCTGGATTAGACAAAACATCCCCCATTTGAACAATTTCTCCCTCTACTTTTATTCTCTGTTTCTATTACACTCCTCCTATATCTAACTCTTTCAAGTTCAATTTAATACTTTGAGACCTCAACTAAAGATGCCTGAAAGACATCCGTTACTGTATTACAGACGAGACTGTATGCATAGTCTAAATCTTTTCAAAAAAAAACATAGTACTTTCTGAATAAAAACCAAGAAGTTCTTTTTGAAAGAAGATAAAATAACGACCTCAAACTGTTGAACAAACAGAAAAATCCCACCTACACACCAGAAAGCCACTGATTAGTACGCGGGATTTATATTCCAACCTTCTTACCTTAATAATTCAAAATCACCAACCAGGATTCTGTTGTTCCCCTAATGCCGGGTTGCGCAGAATTTCCTCTTTAGGAATAGGGAATTTGTAATCACGCGCTACAAACTTACGAGCAAAAAGTTTTTGCCCCACAATATCATCATACTCATAGTTTAGCTTCTCTTCACAAAGTCCCCAACGTTTCAAGTCACCAAAACGATGGCCCTCACATGCTAATTCTACAGCACGCTCATGAACAATACGCTGAAAAACTTCCTCTTTCGTTGTCGCCTTCATCCAAGGATCACCATTATTAATAGCCGGCATATTAGTAGAAGGACGCTGACGAACCTTATTAATCATTTCTACTGCTGCTTTCTGATTTCCATTCTCATTATAACATTCAGCCAACATTAACAAAACATCTGCATAGCGAATAAGAGGAAAATCCACAGGTGAATGAGAACGATCAAGCAATGTACCATCCATATCACCTTCGGGTACAAACTTACGCCAATAGTAATTGAAATGACTAGGCTTATTCTCACGTAAGAATCCGTTAGCTTCATTTGTGTTATTAGCTACCACATATTCTACCATTTTAGGAACAATACCATTACAGCCATAATAGTAAGAGTAAGGAGTGATTAAAGTTTGTTCCAAGCGTGGATCACGATTTTCATAAGCTTGACGGATTTTGTTTTTCTGCGTAGGATATTCAGCTACTGTTTTATAATCACTAGACAATTTTGCCCAAAATATATCATGCTGCATTTGACGATCTGTAGTGAAACCGGGGAAATAATCTTCCCAACTAAACTTAGAGCCATCACGATTTTCATACATATCAGCTAAATAATCAGTTGCTACATTATTATTCCATCCACCTCCATAGGTACAGCGAGTACCCAAACGAAGAGGATAAGCCATACCGTATTCTGAATTAGTACCATTAACAGCCATTATACTGAAAATGATTTCTTTACATTGATCTGCCTTTGTAGTAAACAAATCAGGATAACTGTCATTCAAGCCATAGCCATACTGAGTACCTTTCACTATTTCTTCGAAATCAGCCTGAGCCCCTTGATAATCTTTAGCAAAAAGTTTCACCTTGCCACGCAACGCATAAGCAGCCCCTTTAGTTGCACGTCCATATTCAGTACTTTCCCACTTCAAAGGCAAATTAGCACTGGCAAAATCCAAATCATCCAAAATGAATTTACGTATTTCGTCCTCCGAAGAGCGAGGTTTCAACATATCCATCACTTCATTGGCCACAATGGTTGTTTCATCATACAATGGCACTCCACCATAGAAATCAAGCAAATGAAAATAGTACATAGCACGCAAAAAACGAGCTTCAGCCTTGTATACGATTTTATCATCTTCACTAACATCTACGTTATCAATATTTTGCAACATAAGATTAGCTTTAAAAATACCATCGTAAGCACTTTGCCATTTACTCTTTACATAACCATTAGCATAGTCATAAGTACCCATAATAATACCAGGCATTTGCCAGTTATTATAGTCTGCCGCCAATTCGCTTAATGCATCAATATTATAGTAGGCACCAAACACATTTTCATTTCTCAATGTGGCGTACATAGCCACCATTCCCTGATGAGCATGTTCTTCGGTTTTCCAAAAAGTCCCAGAACTAAGCTGGTCATGAGGATATAGGTCCAAATCATAGCAGCTACTCATCAATCCTGCTACTGCTAAAAGCAATATATATTTTTTCATATCGATAAAATCATTGAGTTATTAGAATGAAACATTAACACCAAAGGAAGCCTGACGCATGGTGGGATAATTGATTCCACTAGTTTCAGGGTCAAGCCCTTGGTAGTCGGTAAAAGTGAAGAAGTTTTCCAAACTGCAAAATACACGTGCACGACTTAATAAAACAGGCTTCAGCCATCGTTGCGGCAAAGAATACCCCAATTGTATATTGCGAATCTTAAAAAAGCGCTTATTACTTTCCCACAGATCACTAGCGCGAGTATTACGACTATCATTAATCAAGAGCCTAGGATATTTAGCCGGTGTTTCACGACCCTCATACCAACGACCATCTGCAATTTCTTGACCAATCTGATAGCCTGAAACAGCCAAGTTAGTGGTGTGCATATTTTGATACTGTACATAGTAATTACCAGTACCTGACATCAACATAGAGAAATCGAAACCTTTGTACTCGAATCCCACATTGATATCATAGAAAAAGCGGGGAGCTGTACCATGACCTCTTTTTATGCGGTCATTATCGTCCAATGTACCATCACCATTCATATCTTTATAGAGTACATCTCCTAATTCAGGGCGTTTATAGGTTTGAAAATAATCTTTCCTTCCTGTCACATTTCCATTTTCATCTGTTATTTCTTTGTATTTTTTAGACAATTCTTCTACATAATCCAAGTCCTCTTGTGTTTGAATGATTCGGTCTACTTTCAGTACATAACCCTGATTAATAGGAGAACCTTCTTGAATAAAATAACTACCATAATCCGCCATTTCACCATTCTTATAGTTAGTTACCTTATTATCTACAAAAGTTACATTAGTACCAATGCTATAGTGAAAATCATCATTGATTTTATCTTGCCAATTCAAAGTCAGTTCAAAACCCTGATTACGTACTCGTGCACTGTTTTGCTTAGGAATACCAGCATTACCATGTACTAGCGGAGCAGGCAAGCTAATCAAAATATCTTTCGTATTTTTATAAAAGTACTCCAATGTACCGGTCAAACGGTTTTGTAACGTACCAAAATCTACTGCCACATTGGTAATAGCCGTACTTTCCCAAGTCAATCCCCCATTGGCCAAACTAGAAATAGTCATACCTAATTGCGCTTGCTGTCCCAATCCATACATTACATCATTGTAAGTAGAAACAGCATCGTAATTACCCACGCTGTTGTTACCTAATTCACCATAAGAAACACGGAGTTTGAAAGCGTCCAACCATCCACGAGTACTTTCCATAAAATTTTCCTGATCAACACGCCATGCTGCAGATACAGAAGGGAAATATCCCCAACGATTTTCTTTCAGAAAGCGAGAAGATGCATCAGCACGGAGATTCACTTCCACCAAATACTTATCATCCCAGCCCAAATTGATACGTCCGAAGTAAGATCTCATCGCCCATTCACTACGGCTACCAGAAGCTTCTGCATCACCGGTAAAGCCATTAATAACATCCATTGATTCATCTGTCCAATCATATTTCTTGGCAGTCATGTTATACGAGCGGAATAACTCTTGGCTGGCACCGGCTAATATACTGAAAGAAAATCTATTGTTAAGCACCTTATCTTCATAACGTATAGTGGCATCCATAAACATACGCTCCTGCTTACCATTAAAATTACTAATCCAAGTACGACCTGTATTATGTTTCACAATTTGTTCGTGCAGAAAATCCCACTGGTCATGATAGACAGGCTTTTCCCAGTTATCATCATCAGTCAATTCATAGGTATAAGATCCTGTTATAGTAAGCCCCTCTAAAGGAGTAATAGCTCCATTAAAAGTTGAACGGAAATTACGACGCTTATAATTACCATCGCGGCTATTCAAATAAACTAAAGGATTATCCAACTGAATATCTTCACCCAAAGCTTGTGCGCCACCATAACGTCCATCAGGAGCACGATAAACAATACCAGGAGTACCGGCACTACCATAAGTAAATACATTAGAAATTTGACCAGAGCCTATTTCACGATTGGAAAGATAACCACCCAACTTCATTCCTAAAGTCAACCATTTTAAAGGTTTAGCCTCAACATTAGAACGAAAACTATAACGTTGATAACCCGAGTTTTCCATAACACCAGGGTTGTCATTATAGCCAAACGAAGTATAAAATGTAACCTTCTCTGATCCACCACTCAATGAAAGGTTATGATTAGTAGCCAAAGCAGATTTAAATACCTCATCCACCCAATCGGTATTTGGATAAAGTAAGGGGTTACGGCCATTATCAGCCCTCCAATCTTCAATCATTTGCGGGTCATATTGCCCAGCTCTATTCGAGTTTTTGGCAGCTTCATTTTTTAATGACATATAATCAGCGTAGTTAGTTACTGCATCAATGGTATGGCCAATAGACTGAATGGCGGCATAACCTGTATAATCGATGTTTATCTTACCACTCTTACCTTTTTTGGTAGTAATCAAGATAACACCATTAGCAGCACGGCTACCATAGATAGAAGCAGAAGCAGCATCTTTCAACACAGTCATGCTTTCCACATCCTGAGGAGCAACAGTATTAATATTAGATTCCACACCATCAATAATCACCAATGGAGAAGAACTATTCAAAGTACCTTGACCGCGTATCATAATGCTTGTATTGTCTTCACCCGGCTTATTGCTGGACGATGTTACCGAAACGCCTGCTGCCATACCCGCCAAACCGGAAGAAAGATTGGTTATAGGACGTTTCTCTGAGATGTCATCCATATTGACGGAAGCAACAGAACCGGATAAGTTCACTTTCTTTTGTGAAGCATAACCAACTACCACTACTTCATCGATAAGTTCACTACTTTCCTTTAACTTAATAGTTAACTGACTTTGAACACCGACTTTTACGCTCAAATCCTCATAGCCTACATAACTGACAATCAAAATCGCTCCATCAGGCACATTGTTCAATGAAAATCGACCATCAACATCTGTAATAGAACCGTTAGTCGTTCCTTTCACTACCACATTGGCACCAATAACAGTTTCACCGGTTTCATCGATAACTGTACCTGTAATAGTACGGCCATTCTGGTGTACGATAAGAGAAGAATGTGTGGAATCGGTGCCAGAATAATTATCTCCGGCTGCATACGCCGGACTTACTGCCAACAATAAAGCTCCTCCCACAAAAAGTTTGAATAGTTTAGCATGTAAAACACACCACTGTTTTTTCTGTTGATACATAGTCCTATATAATTTTAAGGTTTTGCTGCAAAATTATATGAATCCCCCATTGGAATAGGGACACATTTGTGTTTTTGAGAGGAATATATCTGTACCCTTATAGTTTTAACGTTTGTGGCACAGGGTACATATCCGTACAACAAGATACATTTCCGTACAAAGAATAAAAGTTAAAATGGCGGAACCTGACACTTCAGACATATATACGCGCAGGCTTATACATACGTCCGTGTAGTCCGATGCGTATATACGTGTGAGCTTACGCGTATATACGTGTAGCCCGATGCCACCGTATGTGTGTGAATGTTGCAAAAAGACCTTTGTGTTTTCCAAAAAGCTCGTTATGTTTTCAAAAAACTTCATCACCTTTTTAAAAAAGCTCGGCATGTTTTTAATGTAAGGGCGGATTGCCCCCTCACAAAGCCGCTCATTCCTTCTTGTCCCTTCACCCTTACATTTTAAATTTAACATACTGACGAACAACCGGTTAAATATGACAGTACCTCCCCTCTCCCTCCCTTCATCCGTGCTTTCCACATCCCTTCACAATCTGCCTTCAGCAATTTCCTTTTTAACGAATGAAGGGAGGCTGAAAGGACGACAACAAGATGCCCACTCACCACCGGAGCCCCTATCAACAGGGTGTTTCAACGGCTAATGAAAGGAGGAAGGAAGAAACGAATCGGCTGATACGGAGACTTTATAACCAAAAAATTTCAGCCATTTTTATGGCTGTCTCCAATATAATTTAATTTTTTATTCATTGAACAGAAAGCACCCGTCAAATGGATAATATTTCCCCCTACATTATATTTTATATTCCTATTTTTGTGCAATTAAACAAGAATAGAACAAATTAAATAAGCAATACCCTAACCAATCATTTATTATGAAGAACGTTATCATTTCAACGAGCCGCATGGTTAAAAGCATTATGCTTCTGGCCATGCTACTTTTAACTTGCAGTACATGGGGACAACAAAATTGGCTGCCGAACCATCCCCGTCTATTATTTACCGGAGCCGAGACCTCCGAAGTGAAAGAATTGATAAAGAACGAGCCATTAGCCGGTGAATTGGCATTATATCTGAAAGCAGAAGCAGATTCCATAGCAGAAGCACCACAATTTTACGCCGAAGTGCCCCTGCTCACGGGCGAGGGCCGCATCGCCGGGTTCGACCTGC
>OLNO01001982.1_pt1 | contig 14936 bp, 14 predicted proteins | sample 1672861 | NCBI WGS metagenome assembly OLNO01 (sample SAMEA3136731, study PRJEB25190) | human gut metagenome | reverse complement strand
GCTGCCGCTGGAAGAGCTGGCAAACAGGCCCAGTGCCATGGAGCCGAACAGGGCCCGCATGCCGGGGCGTTTGCGTTCTGCCGGTTGCAAAAGCGGCAGAACCTGTTATAATACATACATAATTCATAAAATCATATCAGAGAAATAGGTTTAAGAAAGCAAAGCGGCCGGGAATGCCGGCTGCCCTGAGGGAACAACAAATGCAGCAGACAAACGAACAACTTCTGGTGCGGCCGCAAAGCCCCGTTCTGCGGGCGCTGCGTGCCGCCGCACCCCAGACCCTGCCGGTGCTGGCGGGTTATTTTGTGCTGGGCCTGGGCTACGGCATCTATGTACAGTCGCTGGGGCTGCCGGTGTGGATGCCCATGCTCATGGGCACGGTGGTGTATGGCGGCTCGTTGGAATTCGTACTGGCCAGCCTTCTGCTGGGAGCATTCTCGCCGCTGTCGGCCTTTCTGATGGCGCTCATGATCCAGGCGCGGCATCTGTTCTACGGCCTGGCCATGTTGGAGCGCTACAAGGGCTACGGTCTGCGCAGCTTCTACATGATCTTTGCCATGAGCGACGAGACCTTTTCCATCACCTGCTCGGCAGAGCCGCCGGAAGGGGTGGACAAGGGCTGGTTCATGTTCTTCATTACCCTGCTGGATCAGTTCTACTGGGTGGCCAGCGCGGGGCTGGGGGCTGCGGTGGGCTCTGTCCTGCCCTTCAGTACCGAAGGCGTGGATTTTGTGATGACGGCCATGTTCACGGTCATCTTCCTGAACCAGTGGGAAAAGGATAAGCAGCATTACAGTGCCCTCATCGGCATTGCGGCCCCGCTGGTGTGCCTGGCGGTGTTCGGTTCCGGCAGCTTCCTGCTGCCTGCCATGGCCGGCATTCTGGTGCTGCTGCTGGCCCTGCGCAAGCCCATTGAGAAAGCCGAAGGCACCGAAGCGGACAAACGGAAGGAGGAGACCGGCGTATGACGGCCATTCAGATGGGCATCACCATCGCGGTGTGCACGGCCGCCACGATGCTGACCCGTTTTTTGCCCTTTGTGGTGTTCTCCTCCAAGGACCAGCAGCCGCCGGAGGTGGTGCGGTATCTGGGGCGGGTGCTGCCCGCCGCCATCTTTGGCATGCTGATCGTTTACTGCCTCAAGAGCGTGACCCCCTTTGCGGGCAGCCGCGGTGCCCCGGAGGCCATTGCGCTGCTGGTGACCGTTGCCCTGCACAAATGGAAGCACGAGACGCTGCTCAGCGTGGCGGGCGGCACCCTGTGCTATGTGCTGCTGGTGCAGCTGGTATTCTGATCGGAAAAAGCTCCCCCGTCATGGCGCTGTGCCATGGGCGGAGGAGCTTTTTGCTCAGTGATAGAAGGTATCGAAGTTCACCTGACGGTAGAAGCGCTGCTGCAGCTGGTCGAAGCTGTCACAGTTCTGGGCCAGCAGCCACATGCTCTTGGTGACCACGGCTTCGATGGTCATGTCATGGGCTTCCAGGAAGCGGAATCGGTTCTTCACCCGCTTGCCCACCTCGTACACGCCCACGTCGCTGCCCTCATAGGTCACCTGCGTGGTCAGGATGAGCACCTTGTGGGTCTGCTCGTAGTGGCCCAGCCCCTCGGCAAAGGCGTCCATGAGCCGCTGCGGGATGCCGCCCACGCCGAAGCTCTCCACGATGACGCAGTCGTACAGGCGGAAGATCTCCGGGATCATGCCGGGGTCCATGCCGGGGATGAGCTTGAGCAGGAACACCCGGGGGTTCATGGCGCGGCCGAACTCTACCGGGCCGGTGGGCCAGGGCGAAGGCACATAGCGCACCAGACGGTCGCCCTGCACCAGTGCCAGCTCCGGGAAGTTGACCGAGGCAAAGGCGTCGTAGCTGATGGTCTTGTTCTTTTTGGCACGGGTGCCGGCAATGACGTGCCCGCCAAACACCACCATCACGCCCCGGCTGCCCGGGTCCAGTGCACAGATCACGCTGTCGCGCAGGTTTTTCTTGGCGTCGGTGATCTCGTTGGAGATGGGCTGCTGGGCACCGGTGAGGATGATGGGCTTGTCCGCGTTCTGGATGAGGTAAGAAAGTGCTGCTGCGGAATAGGCCAGCGTATCGGTGCCGTGGCAGATGATGAAACCATCGTACAGGGCGTAGTTCTCCTGAATGGCGCGGGCCATCATCAGCCAGTGTTCCTGGCCGAGGTCGGTGCTGTCGATGCTGCACAGGGCCAGCGTTTCCGGGATGCACAGGTCGTTGAGCTCCGGAAGATGGGCCAGCAGCTCGTCGCTGCTGAGCACGGGCCGGAGGCCCTGCGGAGTATGTACGCTGGCAATGGTGCCGCCAGTGGTAATGAAAAGAATGCGCTGTTTGGTCATAAAAAGCCTCCATGGCAGAAAATCAGAGAAACAAACCCAGTATAACACACTCTTTTCCGGCTGAAAAGTGCCCCGCAGCGGCAAAAGGCTGCTTTTTGCGACCCGGTCACAGAAATTTTGCGGAAAAAGGTGTATACTATAAGAAAAGTTTCCGATGCAGTGGATGTGGTGAAGCTGCCCGCTACGACCCCATCCGCAAATTAAAAATCATGTTTCCTCTGATCATGGCCAGAGCGAAGCGGAGGCCATTTTAAATCGTGACTCTGAAAAGGAGGACCAACCATGTCCAACATTGTGATCGTAGGTTCCGGCCCGGCGGGCGTGTCTGCCGCACTGTATGCGGTCCGCGCGGGGGTGGACACCACCGTGCTGACCAAAGGCCCCGGTGCGCTGGACCGGGCCGAGAAGATCGAAAACTACTACGGCCTTGCTCAGCCGGTTTCCGGTGCGGAGCTGGAGCGCCGCAGCATCGAGAACGCCAAACGCCTGGGGGTGCGGTTTGTGACCGCCGAAGCCGTGGGGCTGACCTATACGGATAAACTCACGGTAGAAACCATAGGGAAAGATTACCCGGCGGACGCGGTGATCCTGGCCACGGGGGCCTCCCGTGCGGTGCCGCGCATTCCGGGCCTTGCCGGGCTGGAGGGCCACGGCGTGAGCTGGTGTGCCGTCTGCGATGCCTTTTTCTACCGCGGCAAGGATGTGGCCGTGCTGGGCAGCGGAGCCTATGCCCTGCACGAGGCGCAGGCCCTGCTGCCGGTGGTGAAAAGCGTCAGCCTGCTGACCAACGGCATGCCGCTGACCGCAGAATTCCCGCCGGAGGTGACCGTATACCCGCAGAAGGTGGAGGCTGTTCTGGGCGAACAGGTGGTCACTGGGGTGCAGCTGTCCGACGGGCAGGAGGTTGCCCTGTCCGGTGTGTTCGTGGCGCTGGGCGTGGCGGGCAGCACTGCGCTGGCCCGCAAGATCGGGGCCGCCGTGGAGGGCAGCCGCATCGTGGTGGATGAGAAGATGCAGACCACCGTGCCCGGCCTGTACGCTGCCGGGGACTGCACCGGCGGCCTGCTGCAGGTGGCAAAGGCTGTATACGAGGGGGCACAGGCCGGCACGGAGGCCGCCAAGGCCCTGCGGAAAGGATGAGTGCCATGCAAAAGACCCCGGAAGACCGCAATTGTCTGGCCTGCGCGTTCCCCTTCTGGGCGCAGCTGACCGCCGACGAACAGGAGATGCTCTGTCGCTATACCCGCCCGGTGCACTACCGCAAAGGGGCCCGGGTGCACAGCCCACTGGAAAGCTGTGTGGGCATCCTGCTGCTGCGCACCGGCCAGCTGCGGGCCTATCTGCTGTCGGAGGACGGCCGGGACGTGACCCTCTACCGCCTGTTCGGCGGGGAAGTGTGCATCCTGTCGGCGTCCTGCGTGATGGACTCGGTGAATGTGGACCTGTACATCGACGCTGAGGAGGACACCGAGGCACTGTGCATCAGCGCGGGCATCTTCCGCCGCCTGATGCAGCAGAATGTCTATGTGCGCTGCTACGCCTACCAGCTCACGGCAGAGCGCTTTTCCGACACCATGTGGACGATGCAGCAGATCCTGTTCATGAGCGCCGACCGGCGGCTGGCCATCTTTCTCACCGACGAGCTGGCCAAGACCGGCGGCGACGAGGTGCGCATGACCCACGACCAGATGGCAAAGTACATGGGCTCTGCCCGCGAGGTGGTGAGCCGGATGCTCAAATACTTCGCACAGGAGGGCTGGGTGCGGCTGTACCGCGGCGGCGTGCAGGTGCTGGACAAGCCAAAGCTGCAGCAGCTGGCAAGAGGCGAATGAAAAAAGAGGACGATGCGTTATGCATCGTCCTCTTTGCTGTTACGGGAGATCAGCCCTTGCAGCCCTGCTCTTCCCAGTCGCCGAAATCGCTGGCGTCAGCGATCTTGGTGGCGTCGAACTTGCCGTTCTCGTCCTTGGGGGCGACGGCGGGGCCGGCCTCCACGGGGTTGGGGTTCGGTGCCTCAGGGTCATACACCGGCTTTTCCTCGCTGGTGTCCTCCAGCGTGGCCGGCTCCTGTGCAGGGGCGGGCTCGGCAGGAGCTTCCGGGGCGTCGGCTTCGGCCGGGGCGGTGGGCTGCTCTGCGGCATCGTCCGCTGCTTTGGCCTCTGCTTCGGCGTAGGCCTCGGCGGTCTTTTCGGCCTCGGCGGCGTCCTGCTCGGCTTCTTCGGGGAACTCGACCTCCTCCACATGGAGCGGGTCTTTCTGGTTCAGGATCTTGTCCAGTGCCACGATGGCGGCACCGGTGACGGCCACGGCAGCGGCCGTGCCCAGAATGCGGAACAGTGTTTTCATGCCAGAACCTCCTGTTTACAGATCGATCAGAACGTTAAGAGAACGTTACGACTTCATTCAGCGGCTTTTCGGCAGGCTCCACCGAAATGGCGGTCAGCACCGGGCCCTTGCCGCGGTAGATGTTGTGGAACTTGTAGCTCACCTTGGCGGTCACCCGCACCCAGCTGCGCTGCTCCAGAGCCTTGTAGCCGTCGTAGCTGCAGGGGAAGCCCACGAACTGGATATCCTGCACGCAGCAGGTCATGGCAAAGCGGCCGGGCACGAAGCTGTTCTTGCCGGCGCGGTTGGTCTGGCACACCTGTGCCAGGAATTTGACCGTCTTGCCGGTGTACTTCTGGGGCTCGTCCTGGCAGTCCATGTACCAGATGCCGAAATCGTCGTCATGGATGTCGATGACCGGGGCGTTCACGTCGAAGGGCAGCGGGTCGGGGATGTCGTCATAGGCCACGCTGCCGTCCTTGAACTCGTAGGCGATGTCGCACTTGCGGGAAGCCTGACGCACCAGCTTGTGCAGCTCCTGACGGGCGGCATCGTTGTTCACGGCCTCAGCGCGGTTGAACACGATCAGCTCACTGCGGGCGATCTTGTCCAGCAGCAGGCTGCGCATGGAGTTGTCGCGGGCATAGGTCAGGGCGGTGGTGCCGTCGGCGGTGGCGATGCACTGGTACACCAGCCAGTTTTCCGGCAGGGCATCGGCCAGCTCCTGCAGCAGCCACATGCCGTTGTACTCGATGACCACGCGGCCGGCGCCGGATTCCTTTTCCAGCTTGGCCAGGTTCTGCGGGTTCATCTCTGCCTTGTCCTCGATCACCTTGACGGTCACACCGGGGAAGGCGAACTTCTTGGGGTTGTACTCTTCTTCGCCCTCTTCGCAGATCAGCAGCAGGGTCTTGTCGCCGGAGTCAAAGTTGGGGTCTTCAAAGGTCTCCTGAATGAATTTGGTCTTGCCGCTTTCCAGAAAGCCCACAAACAGGTAGACCGGAATTTCTTTTGCCATAATGGATGGTTTCTCCTTCTTTTACATCTCAGCAGCCGAACAGCTCTGCAATGGCCTTCTCGTTCAGCTTGGAGCCGATGACCACCAGCTTGCCGCCCACGTCGGCACCGCGGGCACGCACTTCCCACTCGCCGGGCACATAGTCGAACTCCAGCCAGCCGTCGGCACCGCCGTCCACGATGCCCTTGCTGCGCAGGATCATGCCGTAATTGCCGGTGTCCAGCTCGGTGAGGGCGTGCTCCACTTCGGCCTTGGTAAACTTGCGGGCCGTCTCGACGCCCCAGCTGGTGAACACCTCATCGGCGTCGTGGTCATGATGATGGTGGTGGCCGCAGCAGCAGTGGTCGCCGTGCTCATGATGATGCTCGTGCTCGTCCTCATCATCGTCGTCATCGTGATGGTGGTGGCCGCAGCAGCAATGCTCCTCGTGGTCATGATCCTCATCGTGATCATGGTGGTGCTCATGCTCGTCGTGGTCATCGTCCTCGTCATGGTCGTGATGATGCTCGTGCTCGTCCTCATCATCGTCATCATCGTGGTGGTGATGGCCGCAGCTGCACACGCCGTTCTCGTGGTCGTGATGGTGATGATGGTGGTGCTCTTCTTCCTCGTCCTCCTCGGCGTGCTTCTCGTTTGCCTTGGCGGCCATGGCGATCAGCTCTGCCTTGAAGTCGTCCTTGGTGGACATGGCTTTCAGGATCTGCTCACCGGTCAACTCGTCCCATGCGGTGGTCACGATGGTGGCGGTGGGATTCTTCTCGCGCAGCATGGCCACGGCGGCGGCGATCTTCTCCTCGCTGGCGGTCTGGGTGCGGCTGAGCAGAATGCAGCTTGCATGGCTGATCTGGTCGTCGTAGAACTCACCGAAGTTCTTCATATACATCTTGACCTTGTTCACATCGGCCACGGTGACAAAGCTGTTCAGCTGCACATCCAGATGCTCGGCCACGCCTTCCACAGCGCGGGTCACATCGGAGAGCTTGCCCACGCCGGAGGGCTCGATGACGATGCGGTCGGGGTGGTACTGCTCCACCACCTGCTGCAGGGCGGTGCGGAAATCACCCACCAGAGAGCAGCAGATGCAGCCGGCGTTCAGCTCATTGATCTGGATGCCGGACTCCTTCAGGAAGCCGCCGTCGATGCCGATCTCACCGAACTCGTTCTCGATCAGAACGACCTGCTGGCCGGCAAAGGCCTCCTTGATGAGTTTTTTGATCAGAGTGGTCTTGCCGGCGCCCAGGAAGCCGGAAAAAATATCAATTTTGGTCATAGTTTGAATGCCTCTTTCTTTGTTAGCAGACAGAGCCGCAGAGCGCTGGCCCGTAAAATCTTACATCTCTATTATAGCAAGCCTGTCAATGGGAAAAGGGCCTTTTTCAAGAAAAAATTGTAACATTTTTTGCAATTTGGTTGCGTTTTCGCGTTTTGGACGACAAATAAGGGGAACCGGCGGCCCCGGCGGGCAGCGATTCGGCAAGGGGCAGGCTCCGGCAGAGGGACGGACGCCCCCGGACGGCAAGACCCCGCCAACGGACGGTCAACGACCGGCAGGCGGTCAGCCCCCGCAGGATGCAGGCGACACTGCGGCGGCTGTTGACAGCACGGCAACCGTGTGAAGAAAAAACGCGCAGCGGTCTTTGCGGGCCGCTGCGTGTTTGTGTCCGGAACAGCCGACACTCCCGCATTGCATTCTTTGCGCCGGAATGCTACAATATGCAGTAGCAAACCACCGCCGCCGGACGTTCTTCCGGCAAATAGGAGAAAGAAGGCTTTTCTATGAGCATGAATACAGTTCCCGAACGGCTGGCCGCCCTGCGTGCCGCCATGCAGGCAAACGGTGTGGATGTGTACCTGATCCCGGTGGGCGACCCCCACTCCAGCGAGTACCTGCCCGACCACTACACCTCCCTGACCTACTTCTCCGGCTTCCATGGTGAAAACTCCAACTTTGTGGTCACCATGACCGAGAGTGCTGTCTGGGCCGACGGCCGTTACTTTGTGCAGGCCGAGAAGGAGATCGCAGGCACCGAGATCCAGCTGATGAAGATGGGTGAGCCGGGCGTGCCCACCGTGGAGGAATACTGCGCCAAGGTGGTGCCTGAGGGCGGCAAGCTGGGCCTGTGCGGTCTGACCGCCAGCTGCGCCCTGGTCAATGGGGTCAAAAAGGCTCTGGAACCCAAGCACGCCGCCATCAAGACCCTGTTCCTGGAGGATGAGCTGTGGACCGAGGGCCGCCCGGCTCTGCCTGCTACCCCGGCCTGGATCCTGCCCAAGGAATATGCAGGCTTCTCCCCCGCCGAAAAGCTGGGCCAGCTGCGTGCAAAGCTGGCCGAGTTGGGCTGCACCGCCCAGCTGGTGGGCAAGCTGGACAACCTTGCCTGGCTGCTGAACCTGCGCGCCATGGACATCGAGTGCACCCCCTACGCCATGGCCTACTGCTATGTCACCCCGGACCGCGCCGTGCTGTTCATCCACACCGCCCGCGTGACCCCGGAGGCAAAGGCGGAACTGGAAGCCAACGGTGTGACCCTGGCCGAGTACGACAGTGTGCTGGACTTCATGGCCGCTGAGACCGAGCCCCAGACCGTGCTGGCAGAGAGCGCCACCGTGAACTATGCCGTGTATCAGGTGCTGGAGAACAACGCCGCCCTCACCGTGAAGGACCTGGCCGACCCGCTGCTGCCCATGAAAGGCGTGAAGAACGAAGTGGAGCTGACCCACGACAAGGAAGCCCACCTGCGCGACGCTGTGGCCATGGTGCGGTTCCAGATCGAGCTGGAAAAGCGTCTGGAAGCCGGCGAAGAGCTGACCGAGCTGACCGTGGACGAGATCCTGCACAAGTACCGCAGCACCACGGATAAGTTCATCGTGGAAAGCTTTGGCACCATTGCGGCCTACGGCGGCAACGCAGCCATGATGCACTACCACGCCACCCCGGAGGACCACGCAAAGCTGGAGCGCAAGGGCTTTTTGCTGGTGGACAGCGGTGCCACTTACATGGACGGCACCACCGACATCACCCGCACCTACCCGCTGGGTGAGTTGACCGAGGACGAGCGCAAGTTCTACACCTGGACCCTGCAGTGCCACATCGACATCGCCAAGGCGGTCTGGCTGGACTACTGCGACTGCCATATGATCGACACTATCGCCCGTGAACCGCTGTGGCAGCACCTGATCAACTACCGCTGCGGCACCGGCCACAGCGTCAGCTTTGTGGGCAACGTCCACGAAGGCCCCCACGCCCTGAACGGCCGCAACACCACCCTGATGCGCCCGGGTATGATCGTGACCGACGAGCCCGGCGTGTACGAGACCGATCTGGTGGGCATCCGCATCGAGAACGAGCTGGTGTGCGTGCACAAGGCCGACAACCAGTACGGCACCTTCCTGGGCTTTGAGCCGATCATGTTCGTGCCCATCGCCACTTCTCCCATCGTGCCCGGTGTGCTGACCAAGGACGAGCTGGACTGGCTGAACAACTACCACCGTCAGGTGTTCGAGAAGCTGGCACCCCGCCTGAACGACGAGGAGCGCGAGTGGCTGGCCAAGAAGTGCGCCGCCATCGGCTGCTGAGCACCCGGCCGCTGAACATCGCATAAAAAAGCGGGAAGCCGTGCCGGAGCGTGCAAGCTCCTGCGGCTTCCCGTTTGTTGTTTTTGCTTATTCTTTGGGGTCGCTGTCGTGCCGGGCCTTCCACTCGGCACTGCGTTCCTGCGCCGTTTCCCGCAGCTCCTCCCGCATGCCGTTCCAGCGCTCGCGCGCTTCGGCGGTGCGGGTCTGCACGTCCTCGCGGGCATCCTTCCAGTAGGCCTTGGCCTCGTCGATGACCTCCTTGAAGGGGCCGGAAGGGTAAGTGCTCTCCGCGATATCCACCAGGAATTTGTACAGCTGGGGCCGCACCTCCTCGTAGATGCCAAGCCGGGTGTACAGCTCGGTGTAGTAGTGGAACACCTGGATCTTGTTCTGCACCAGAGAGGCGGCGTTGATCTGGGTGTGGCAGATACTCTGGGGGTTCTGGACATAGTAGTACCCTGCCTCCGGGATGGACACCAGCACGTTGGCGTACTCCAGGTACTGCATATTGAACACCAGGTCCTCGGCCCACCGCACCTCGCTGGTAAACTGGATCTGGTGGTCCACCAGCAGGTCCCGGCGGTACAGCTTGTTCCACAGCACCCCGTAAAAATAAGAGGCAGGCTTGTCCATCAGATGCCGGGCAAACTCGTCCTGGGTGTAGACCCCGGCAGGCAGAAAGCCGTACTCCCGTACCTCCGGGGGCCGGGCCACGGTCATGACCCCCAGCTCGTCCTGGAGCTTGTCCAGCACCTGTTCCGGCTTGGTGGCCCCGGCGGGGATCACCATCTTGTAAGGTGCGATGACCAGGTCGGCGTTGTTCTGTTCGGCAGCGGTGACCAGATGCTCGGTGAAGTCCGGGTCGATATAGTCGTCGCTGTCCACGAACTGCACATACTTGCCGCTGGCCAGCTTCAGGCCCAGGTTGCGGGTGTCGGACACGCCGGAGTTGGCCTTGTCCACCAGCACGATGCGCTCGTCCTTTGCGCGGAACGCTTCGCACACGGGCAGGCTCTGATCCTTGGAGCCATCGTTCAGCACGATGACCTCGATGTTCTGCCAGCTCTGGGCGCAGATGCTCTCCAGACAGCGGGCGATGTGGTTCTGGGCGTTGTACACGGGCAGAATGATGCTGACAAGGGGCTTTGACATGGCGGCGTCTCCTTTGTTGTTTTTTGATTACTATACCCCCGCACCGCGCAAAATGCAAGGGCGGGTTTGAAGAGGAGGGATCCTGTGATCTTTCACATTGCGGTGTGCAGCCCGGACGCGGGCCTGCGCAGCGGGCTGGAACGCCAGTGTATGGAATTTTTTGCCCGGCGAGCGGACGCCTGCATCGTGGAACACCTGCCGGACACCGACGCCCTGCTGCGGAAGGACGGGGAGGGCGTGCGGTACGACCTGTACCTGCTGGAGCTTTCCGGCTCGGCTGCGCCGGTGGGGCTGGCGGCTGCCGGGGAGCTGCGCCGCCGGGGCCGCCGGGCCCCGCTGGCCTTTGTGGCCCGCACCACGGCCCACGCTTACAGCGCCTACAAGGTGGATGCGCTGCAATATCTGCTGCTGCCGGTGCGCCAGCGGGAGCTTTCGGCCCTGCTGGCCCGCGCCACCGAGCCGGAATACGGCCCGTCCGTCACGGTGAACACCGCCGAGGGCCTGCGGGCGCTGCCCTATGCGGGCATCGAATATCTGGAGTGCACCCACCACATCGTGCACTTCCACCTCACCAGCGGGGAGGACGTGCCCACCCTGTCGCTGCGGGTGCCGTTTTCTGCGGTGGCACAGCCTCTGCTGGCGGATGGGCGCTTTTTGCAGCCCCACCGCTCCTATGTGGTCAATCTGGCCGAGGCGGACCTGCTTTCTGCCGGGGAGCTGCGCATGCGCAGCGGGGCCCGCATCTCCATCCCCCGCGGGCGGGAGGGTGCCGTGCGGGACGCCTTCCAGCAATGGGTGCAGCAGCAGAAATACAGCCTGAAATAACAGCACGCCGGTGCTCCCACAGCGGGAACACCGGCGTGCTTTTTGCGGAAAAATTTCTCAGATCTTTGTCCAGTCCAGTGCGGTCCAGTCCGGCAGGAACTGGTCGCACACCTGCGCCATGGCAGGGGCATCGTCGGCACTGGCGGCGTCCTGCACGCCCAGCACGGTGAATCCGGCCTTGTGGGCAGTGGAAGCGGCGTAAATGGCGTCCTCGCACACGGCGCAGGCGGCGGGGTCGGCCCCGCCCAGCCGGTGCATGCACTCGAAGAACACCTCCGGGCGGCTCTTGTGCAGCACGCCCTGCGCCTCCACGATGAAGGAAAAATAGTCCGCGATGCCTAGCCGGGTGAGCACGGTGCGGCACTGGTCGGACCAGGTGTTGGAGCACAGGCACAGCCGGGCCCCCTCGGCCTGCAGCTTTGCCAGCAGGGTGCGCACACCGGGCTTCAGGTCCACCGTTTCGTACAGCTGGGCGATCACGTCCCGCATCACGTCGTAATATTCCGCCTCGGTCAGGGGCAGGCCGTATTCTCGGATGAGGTAGCGGGCACCGTCGGCCATGCCCATGGTCAGCAGCACGTCGTTCAGGTCTGCTTTGGGCGTGCGGCCATAGCGCTGCAGCAGCGCCAGCGGGGCACCCCGCCACACCACGGTCATGCTGTCGGTGAGGGTGCCGTCCATATCAAAGATCCATTGCTTGCAGCGCATGGGGCAAAGTTCCTCCTTCAAGATGATTCCTGCCCAGTATACCACGGATCTTAGCCGTATAAAAGCCGTGAGGAACCAAAAAACGGGGAGAAATTTTCCGGAAAATATGGTATAATTTCAGCAAAGACAGACAGGGAGGCAGGCAGTATGGAAAACCAAACCACTCCGTGCAAAGCGCTGGTGCTGGCCGGCGGCGGAGCACGCGGCAGCTATCAGGTGGGCGTGTGGAAGGCTCTGATGGAGCTGGACTGGCACCCGCAGATCATCACCGGCACCAGTGTGGGCAGCCTGAACGGTGCCATGTTCGTGCTGGACCTGTACGAGGTGGCGCGGGATATGTGGCTGACCATCCGCAGCAAGGACGTGATGGAGCTGCCCGAAGAAAACGCCGACCTGTCGGCCCTGCACAGTTTTCTGCGCAGCGTGGTGAAGGCCGGCGGTATGGACGTCTCGCCGCTGGAAGAGATCGTGGAACGGGTGCTGGACGAGGACGCGCTGCGTCGCGCCGACATCCGCTTTGGCCTTGTCACGGTGGAGCAGCGGGGCCTGAAAGCCCGGGAGCTGACGCTGGACGAGATCCCGCAGGGCCGCGTGAAGGATTACCTCATGGCCTCGGCGGCCTGCTTCCCTGCCCTGCGGGCGCGGGACATCGACGGGGTCAAGTTCCTGGACGGCGGCTACAGCGACAACATGCCCACCGGCCTTGCCAAAAAGATGGGGGCCGACGAGCTGGTGTGCGTGGACCTGGAGGGGGTGGGCATCACCCGCCCCAACCTCACCGGTCTGCCCACCACCATGGTGCGCAGCTACTGGGAGCTGGGCGACATCCTGCACTTTGACCCCGATACCGCCCGCCGCAATGTGGAGCTGGGTTATTACGACACCCTGCGGGCCTTTGGCCGGGTGCGGGGCTGCGCCTATGCCGTGGACAACGGCCCGGACAGCAGCGCCGATGCTGCCGCGTTCCGGGCACGGTTCGACGCGGTGCAGAAGGCCGTGCGGGAGAAATACCCCGTGACCCTTACCGCAGACGCGGCCCTGCTGCTGGCCCGGATGAAGGACGCCGAGCTTGCCCCGCTGGAAACCGTGGCCGAGGACGTGGGGGTAGACCCCACGGTGTACTACACCACCCGGACGCTGGGGCAGGCGTTCCTGGAGCATTGCGACCCGGCGCGCATGGCCGGGTTCGCCCCGCTGTTTGCGGGCAATGCGGACGCGGGCCGGGCGGCGCTGGCAGCCCTGCTGCCCAATACATTCTTGCAGGCGCTGGTCTGGCAGGCCCTGACCGCGCCGGAACTGCCGGAGGTGACCGAACATGAAGATCTGTAAAGGTGTTTCTGCGTCCCCGGGCCTTGTGCTGGGGCAGGTGAGCCGGTTGGAACGCCATGTGGAAACGTTCAGCACCGGGCCCTTTGACCCGGAACGGGAGCTGCGCCAGCTGGAAGATGCGGTGCGCACCGCCCAGAGCGAGCTGGACTGTATGGCAGAGCGGGCCGCTTCCACCGAGCAGGCCATCCTGCAGTTCCAGAGCATGATGCTGGACGACGAAGGCATGATGAACGAGGTGCGGTTCTGCATCAAGGCAGGCATCAGCGCCGCCGCCGCCATGGACAAGGTGGGCCAGCGTTACGCCGACCAGCTGGCCAACATGAAGGACAACCCCTACATGCAGCTGCGCAGCGTGGACATTCTGGACGCCACCAGCCGGGTGATCAACATTCTGGGCAACCGGCCCCGCATGTGGCTGGCGCTGGACCACCCGGTGATCCTGGCCGCCGACCGCCTGATGCCCACCGACCTGTTCAGTGTGCCCTCCGGCATGATCCTGGGCGTCATCACCACCGAGGGCAGCGGCCAGAGCCATGCCGCCATCATTGCCCGGGCCATGAACATCCCCGGCATCGTGCAGGTGGGGCCGGAGTTCCTGGACGACTGCGACGGCCGCACGGTCATTCTGGATGCCACCAAGGGCGAGTGCATCCTGGACCCGGACGCGATGGCCCGCCAGCAGGCAGAAGCCCGCATCTGTGAGCTGCAGCGTGAAAACGAAGAAATGCGGGTGCTGGGCCGCCAGCCCGGCTACACCCGGGACGGCGCAGCCTTTGAGCTGCTGGCCAACTGCTTTGGCCCGGAGGACATCGACACCGCCATGCAGTCCGGTGCCCGGGGCGTGGGCCTGCTGCGCAGCAGCTACATGATGCTGCCCGGCCGCATTCTGGACGAGCAGGAGCAGTTCTACTTCTATTCTTCCTGCCTTGCAGCGGCACAGGGCTGCCCTGTGACCGTGCGCACCTTTGATTTTGGCGCCGACCGCACCATGGCGGACGCCTATCAGGGGGTGCAGTCCTCCAAGCTGGGGCTGCGGGGCATCCGCAACAGCCTGCGCCAGCCCCGCCAGTTTGAAACCCAGATCTGCGCCCTGCTGCGGGCCGCCCACCGGGGCCCGCTGCGGGTGATGTTCCCCATGGTGACCGATGTGGAGGACTGGGACGCCGCCATGCACATCGTGGAGCACTGCCGCCAGAGCCTGCGGGAGCGGGGCGTGCCCTTCAACGAAAAGACCCCCTTCGGCGTCATGCTCAGCGTGCCGTCGGCCTGCCTGACCGCGGAGGAATTCGTGGCCCACGGGTGCGATTTTCTGGTCATCGGCACCAACGACCTGACCCAGTACACCCACGCCGCCGACCGGGAGCTGGCCAGCGCGGAGCGGTATTACCGCCCCGCCAGCCCGGCCATGAAAAAGCTCATCGCCATGGTGCTGGAGGCGGCAAAGGCCGGCAACGTGCCGGTGACCATCTGCGGCCTGGCCGTGGGCAACCCGGTGAACACGGTGCAGTACCTGCAAATGGGCCTGCGCAGCTTCTCGGTGAGCCCGCAGAACCTGCTGCGTACCAAAAAAGCTCTGCTGGAAGCCGACGCCCACCCGGACGACACCGAGCTGGGATAAAGCGATAAAAGAAAGGGGCTGCTGCACGC
>OLNO01001976.1_pt1 | contig 14962 bp, 10 predicted proteins | sample 1672861 | NCBI WGS metagenome assembly OLNO01 (sample SAMEA3136731, study PRJEB25190) | human gut metagenome | reverse complement strand
AGGCGTTGACGCCGTACATCGACATCTGGTCGCCGTTGTAGGTCGCCCAGCCCAGCGCCAGCTCCGAGAGGTCGCCCGTGCCGATGACCAGCCCGCCTTCCATGTTGGCCACGTCCATGAGAATCTGCGTGCGTTCGCGCGCCTGGCTGTTCTCGTAGGCCGCCGAGCGGTCCCCGGGGTCGAGCCCGATGTCGCGGAAGTGCTGCATGCAGGCGTCGCGGATCGGAATCTCGCGCACCGTGACGCCCAGCCCGTGCATCAGCTCCAGCGCGTTGCGGTAGGTGCGGTCCGTCGTGCCGAAGCCCGGCATCGTGATGCCGATGATCCCCGTGCGGTCGAGTCCCAGCTTGTCGAACGTGCGCACCGTCACGAGCAGCGCCAGCGTCGAGTCCAGCCCGCCCGAGATACCCACGACAGCGCACTTGCAGCCCGTGTGGTCGAGCCGCCGCGCCAGGCCGTGCGACTGGATCTGGAAGATCTCCTCGCACCGTTCGCTGCGGTGCCGCTCGTCCTGCGGGACGAACGGCATGGGGTCGATGTCGCGGTCGAGCGCCGCGGCGCGCAGCCCCTCGGGAATCTCCATCTCGATGACCGTGTTCTCGGTCGACGAGGCGTTCAGGCGGAACGAGGTGTTGCGGCGCCGTTCGTGGTCGATGCGCTCGATGTCGAGGTCGGCGACGAGCAGCTGCTCGTCGAGCTGAAAGCGCGGCATCTCGCGCAGGATGCGGCCGTTCTCGGCGATGAGGCCGTTGCCGGCGAAGACCAGGTCGGTCGAGGATTCGCCGAAGCCCGCCGAGCAGTAGACGTAGCCTGCGATGGTGCGGGCCGACTGCTGGGCCACGAGCTGCCGCAGGTAGGCGTGCTTGCCCACGGCCTCGGGCGAGGCCGAGAGGTTGAAGATCACCTTCGCGCCGTTGAGCGCCAGTTGCGACGAGGGCGGAATGGCCGCCCAGAGGTCCTCGCAGAGCTCTACGCCGAACTCCGTGCCGTTGACCTCGAACGTGAGGTCGGCGCCGAAGTCGGCTTGCTGGCCTGCCACGGCGATCTGCTCATCGCTGATGCCGGCGCCCGAGGCGAACCAGCGGTTCTCGTAGAACTCCGAGTAGTCGGGGATGTAGCTCTTGGGTACGACGCCCAGCACGCGGCCCTGCGTGAAGACCGCGGCACAGTTGTAGAGCGTCGAGCCGTGGCGCAGGGGGATGCCGGCGATGAGTGTCAGAGGCAGCTTGCGCGTCGTGCGGACCAGCTCTTCGAGGGCTTCGTCCGCCGCGTCGAGCAGCGATCCGTGCAGCAGCAGGTCGCCGCACGTGTAGCCCGTCAGGGCGAGTTCGGGGAAGACGACGATCTCCACGCCGCGCTGCGCCGCCTCGTCGGCCAGTGCCGCGAGGCGCGAGGCGTTCCAGGCGCAGTCGCCGACTTTCACGCGCGGCACGGCGGCCGCCACTTTCAGAAATCCGTAGTTGTCCATGTCGTATGGTGCTTGTGCATGCGGCGGCGGAGGCTGTGCGCCGCCGTCCGCCGCATGGGTTGTGTCCGGCCTACTCGGCCCAGAGCTGCGCGAGGTTCAGGATCACCTGCTCGGCCTTGCGCATGGTCGTGAGCGAGCAGTACTCGAATTTGCCGTGGAAGTTCATGCCGCCGGTAAAGAGGTTCGGGCAGGGCAGCCCCATGAACGAGAGGCGCGCGCCGTCCGTACCGCCGCGGATGGGCCTGACGAGGGGTTTCACGCCGGCCTGCTCCATCGCCCGCAGGGCCTTGTCGATCACCTGCGGATGCGGCTCGACCATCTTACGCATGTTGAAGTACTGGTCCTTGAGCGTGAGCATCAGCACGCCGTCGCCGTACTTCTTCTTGAGCAGGTCGACGACGGCCCACATGAAGACCTTGCGCTGCTCGAAGCGGTCGCTGTCGTGGTCGCGGATGATGTAGCTCATCGAGGCCTTCTCGACCGTGCCGTTCAGCCCGACGCAGTGATAGAAGCCCTCGTAGCCCTCGGTGTACTGCGGACGCTCGGCCGCGGGCAGCAGCGCCTGCAGCTCGCAGGCCACGTCCAGCGCGTTGATCATCTTGTTTTTGGCATAGCCCGGGTGGACGTTGCGGCCCTGAATCTCGATCTTGGCGCTCGCGGCGTTGAAGTTCTCGTATTCGAGCTCGCCCTCCATGCCGCCGTCCACCGTGTAGGCGAAGTCGGCGCCGAAGGCCTTGACGTCGAAGAAGTCCACGCCGCGCCCCACCTCCTCGTCGGGCGTGAAGCCGATGCGGATCTTGCCGTGTCGGACCTCGGGGTGGGCCATCAGGTACTCCGCGGCGGTCATGATCTCGGCCACGCCGGCCTTGTCGTCGGCGCCGAGCAGCGTCGTGCCGTCGGTGTGGATGAGCGTGTGGCCCTTGAAGAAGGCCAGCTCGGGAAACTCCTCGACGCGCATCGTCAGGTGGCCGTTGAGCACCAGGTCGCCGCCGTCGTACTCCTCGACGATGCGGGGCTTGACATCCTTGCCGCTCATGTCGGGCGACGTGTCGACGTGGGCGATGAAACCGATGACCGGGGCGTTCTCATACCCCTTCGAGGCGGGCACCGTGCCCATGACGTAGCCGTACCGGTCCATCGTCACCTCGGTCATGCCCAGCACCTGCATCTCGTCGCGCAGGGCCTCGAGCAGCACCTTCTGCTTCTCGGTCGAGGGGAAGGTCGTGCTCTCCTCCGACGATTGCGTGTCGTAGGAGACGTATTTCAGAAATCTCTCTTTCAGGTCCATATCCTTGTTGTTTTTATTGAATTTTCATTGTCATTGCATGTTCGGTCGCCGTTTTCATGTTTTACGGCGTGCCGCCGTCTTTGCTAATCCGCCCCATTCAAACCCCTCCCGAGGGAGGGCTTGCCGCATGGCGGGCCGGTTCGTTCCACTTCCTGCATGGTCGGCCTCGGAGTGCGTCCTGCCGCGGAAACGGCGCTTTTGGTAAATCCGGTGTGCCGTTGACGCATTTTCAGCGCATATTTTCGTCTGCGGGCATCGTTACTCCTCCTTTTTCGCGCGCAGCGTGTGCCAGGTGAAGTAGCCGATGATTGCCACGTACATCGCAAGGCCCACCCACTCGGCGGCGTTCGATGCGGCCCAGTCGGAGAGGTACCAGTCGACCTCGGCGAACTTCAAGAGGGCACTTACCACACCCATCAGCGCACCGCCGGCGATGAAGCCCGAGGCGATGAGCGTGCCGCGGTCGAAGCGTGCCTTGTTCAGGGCGGCATCCTTCGAGCGGGAGGAGACGAACCAGGCGACCAGACCGCCGACGACCAGCGGGGCGTTGAGCTCCATCGGGATGAACATGCCCAGCGCGAAGGCGAGGGCCGGGACGCCGATGGCCGTGAGCACCAGCGCGAGGGCCGCGCCGCAGAAGTAGAGCATCCACGGGGTCTGGCCTCCGGTCATCAGCGGCTGGATGACGGCCGCCATGGCGTTGGCCTGCGGAGCCACGAGCGCCCCTTCGCCGACGAATCCGAAGGTCTTGTTGAGGATAATCATCACGCCGGCAACCGTGGCTGCGGAGACGAACGTGCCGAGGAACTTCCAGATCTCCTGCTTGCGGGGCGTCGTGCCGAGCCAGTAGCCGATCTTCAGGTCGGTGATGAAGCCGCCGGCCATCGAGAGGGCCGTGCAGACCACGCCGCCGATGATAAGCGCGGCGGTCATGCCCGTCGTGCCGCTCAACCCCACCGAGACGAGGATGAGCGACGAGAGGATGAGCGTCATGAGCGTCATGCCCGAAACGGGGTTCGTGCCGACGATGGCGATGGCGTTGGCGGCCACCGTGGTGAAGAGGAAGGCGATGACGAAGACGATGAGCAGCGCCGTGACGGACTGTACCCAGCCGTCGAGCAGTCCGAAGTGGAAGAAGACGAAGACGCAGACGAGCGTCGCGATGAGGATCGTCAGGATGCGCTTCATCGTCAGGTCGCGCTGCGTGCGTTCCGTGGCGGCTGCGGCGCCCTTGCCGCCGCCGAACTCCGAGACGGCGAGCCCGACGGCCTGGCGGATGATCTTCGACTGGCGGACGATGCCGATGATGCCGGCCATGGCGATGCCGCCGATGCCGATCGGCTTGCCGATGAAGGCGTAGAGGTTTTCGGCCGTGAGCAGGGCCGAGGGGTCGGCCAGCAGCTTCTCGTTCGTCACGCCGAGCAGCGAGGCCAGCGCCGCGGGATCGAGCGCCTGGGCCAGCGAGCCGACCACCGGCACGATGACGAACCACACGAGGCACGAGCCTGCGGTGATGATCATGGCGTACTTGAGTCCGATGATGTACCCCAGACCGAGCACGGCGGCCGAGGTGTTCAGGCCGAAGACCACCTTGAACTTGTCGGCCGCGACCTGTCCCCAGGCGCAGATGCGCGTCGAGACGCCCTCGGTCCAGAGGCCGAACGTGCCGACCACGAAGTCGTAGAGACCGCCCACGAGGCCCGCCACGGCGAGCAGCTTGGCCTGGTTGCCGCCCCGTTCTCCGGAGACGAGCACCTCGGTCGTTGCGGTCGCCTCGGGGAAGGGGTACTTGCCGTGCATCTCCTTGACGAAGTATTTGCGGAAGGGGATGAGCAGGACGATGCCCAGCAGGCCGCCGAAGAGCGACGAGAGGAAGACCTGCCAGAAGGCGGCGTCGAGCCCCAGGATGTAGAGCGCCGGGAGGGTGAAGATCGCTCCCGCGACGATCACGCCCGACGAGGCTCCGATCGACTGGATGATGACGTTCTGCCCGAGCATGTTCTTCTTGCCGAGCACCGAGCCCATGCCCACGGCGATGATGGCGATGGGGATGGCGGCCTCGAAGACCTGCCCGACCTTCAGGCCGAGGAAGGCGGCCGCGGCCGAGAAGATGACGGCCATCACGACACCCATCGTGACGGAGTAGGGGGTCACCTCGCAGGGAGTCGTCGAGGCGGGCATGACGGGAGTGTACTCCTCGCCGGGTTTGAGTTCGCGGTAGGCGTTCTCGGGCAGTGAGGTCTTGATTTTTTCGGATTCCATGTCTGTATCTGGATTTTCAGGGTTTTTTCTGATTCTGGAATGGTTCTCTTTGTCGGGGCGCATCGCCCGGATCGGAAGCCGGTTTTCCGGTTTTCTGGGTTTTCGGTTTTCTGGGTTTTCCGGAGTTCCGGGTGTTCGGCGGGTCGGGTTTGCCGGACAACCGGGGATTCGGAGTCCCGGTTTGCGGCTTTTCCCGGTTCCGGTTCCGATTCCGGTTTCTGTTCCGGTTTCGGCCGCGGCTGCGGGGAGGAGCTGCTCTTCAGGACCTCTTCGGCCCCCGATGCACCTGGCCCGCCTTCGGGCGCTGTCCGTGATCCGGCTGCGGGGTGCTTCGGATGCTTCACTTCGGGCTTCGGCCGCTCACCTTTTATTTCGGATGCCGTCCGGATGCCGTCTGCCGATTCCGACGCGGAGTGTCGCCTGCTTCTCTCCCTCCCGGCGCCGTCAGCGGTTGTCGCCGTTGCCCGAGATCAGGTGGCGCTGCATGCGCGAGCGGAGCTTGTCGACGTTCATCTGCGCCACCTCTTCGAGCTCGTAGCCCAGGTCTCGCGAGAGCGTGGCGCAGTACCACAGCACGTCGCCGATCTCCTTGACGATCTCCAGCCGCCGCTCGGGCGTGAACTCCTCGTGGGCGTCGCGGATCACCTTTTTGACCTTGTCGGCCACTTCGCCGGCTTCGCCCGTGAGCCCGAGCGTGGGGTAGATGATGCGGCGGTCGTCGGGATAGATGGCCGTCTCGAGGGCGTGCTGCTGGTATTCGTTGAGTGTCATGATCGGGTAGGAATTTTTATAGTTTGTGCAAAAATAGCAAAATATTTGGGAAAACCGTCGCAAAAGCCCCGTTTCGGTCGCGAAACGGGGCTTTTCTTCGGGCGGGGCGGATTTCCGGGTGCGGCAGGGCGGCTTTCCCCCGGGACGGGCTTTCTTTGGAGCAGAGCGACTTTTCCGGATGCGGCGGGGCGGAGACGCAACCCTGCCCTGCCTGAAGTTGCGGCCGGAAGCCGCTGTCGGACACGGGCCGGAGGCTGCGGTCGGTCACAGCCCGCCGAGAAACTCCGTGATCGCCTGTACGAGCCCGGGGGCGAGGGGCAGCGTCGGGTCGCCGTAGGCCGTGCGCAACTGCCCTTCGAGGGTCGTTTCGGCGCACGCCTTGAGCGTGTGCGCCATGCCGGGGATGATGCACTTCCGGGCGTCGCGGCGCGCTGCGGCGAGAGCCTCGGCATTGTCCGCGGGAACCTGCAGGTCGTTGCCGCCGCCGACGATCAGCACCGGAACCTGCGCCTTGCGCAGCTCCTGCCGCGGGTCGTAGCGCATCTGCGAGATGATGAAGGGTTGCACACCGGGGCTGAAGAGCGCCTGCAGTCCCTGCGTGTGGTAGGTCATGTCGACCCGCTCGCCCCGCTTGAGAGAGGCGATGATCTGCTCGACCTCGACGAAGAGCTCCATGTGTGCCGGAACGAGCTGCCCGGCCATTTGCAGGCGGAGCACCTCGTCGAGCGGGTAGCCGGCGCCGCAGAGCGAGATGATGCCCGCGACAGCGGGCGAGCGCTGTGCGGCGACCGACGCGATGAGCGCCCCTTCGCTGTGGCCCGCGAGCACCACGCGGCGGAAGCCCTCACCGGCGAGGTAGTCGGCCAGTGCCGCGGCGTCGTCGATGTATTGGTCGAGGGTCAGCTCCGCCACGAGCGTCGGGTCGTCGAGCACGCTCGAGCCGATGGCCCGCTTGTCGTAGCGCAGCACGGCGTAGCCCGCCGCGGTCAGCTCCTCGGCCAGCAGGCGGTAGCAGTCGCAGCGGAGGCCCAGCCGGTTGTTGCCGTCGCGGTCCGTCGGGCCCGACCCGGCGATCAGGAGCACGGCGGTCTCCGCCCCGCGGGCGGGCACCGTCAGCGTGCCGTAGAGCGTGCCGAAGTCGCGTTCGAGCGCGACGGGGCGCTCCTCGTATGCCGGGGCGGTCGAGGCCGTTGCGGCGGCCGCAGCGCTTTCGGGTGCGGGTGCGGCGGGTGTCGGGGTTGCGTCGGTGGGTTGTGCGGCAGCGCGGAGGAGCGTCGCCATCGTGAACAGGGTGCAGAGAAGGAAAAGCAGGCGTTTCATGATGTGTTGGCTTTTTATGCGTTGTTTTTTTCAGAGTTTGTCGACGATACGTTCCAGCCCGATGCCGCGCGAGGCCTTGACAAGGATCAGCGCGTCGTGCAGTGGCGCGGCGGCGAGCGCTTCGGCAAGCTCCGTGCACGAGGGGTAGAGGCGTGCGGCCGGTCGCGGTTCGGGCAGCGAGGCGTAGGCGCGGGCGAACTCGCCGCCCACGAGCAGCAGCTCCGCCGCGGGGTCCTGCGTCGCCTGGAGGATGACCTGCCGGTGCTCCTCTTCGGACCAGGCGCCCAGCTCGAGCATGTCGCCCAGAATCAGCACGCGGCGCGAGCGCCCGCCGAGCGGCTCGGCGAGGAAGTTGCCCACCGAGGCGTGCATGCTCGACGGGTTGGCGTTGTAACAGTCGACGATGAGCGTGTTGCGGCCGGTCTGCATGCGCTGCGAGCGGTTGTTGTCGGGAATATACCCCGCGATGGCGCGGCGGATGCGCTCGTCGGGGATGTCGAAGTGGCGCCCCACGGCGATGGCCGCGGCGACGTTGAAGCGGTTGTACTCCCCCTCGAGGTGGTGTTCGTAGCCGTCGGCCAGCGCGGCCGTGTAGCGCACCGTGCGGAGCGTCGGCCGCTCGTCGGCCATCGACGCCAGCACGGCGTCGTCGCTGCGCACGAAGGCGCAGCCGCCCGTTGCGGCGAGCCGGTCGTAGAGCTCGCCCTTGCCGCGCCGCACCCCCTCCGGGCCGCCGAAGCCTTCGAGGTGGGCACGCCCGACGTTGGTCAGCAGCCCGTAGTCGGGCTCGGCGATCGAGGCCAGCAGGGCGATCTCGCCGCAGGCGCTCGCCCCCATCTCCACGACGCCGAACTGCGTGTGGGCATCCATCGCCAGCAGCGTCAGCGGCACGCCGATGTGGTTGTTCAGGTTGCCCTGCGTGGCATGGACCGTGAAGCGCTCGGCCAGCACGCGGCTTATGAGCTCCTTGGTCGTCGTCTTGCCGTTGCTGCCCGAGATGGCAAGGATCGGGATGCCCAGCGCGCGGCGGTGTTCGCGCGCCAGCTGCTGCAGGGCGCGCAGCGTGTCGGGCACGAGGTGCATGCGCGGGTCCGTGGCGGCCGCGGGGTCGTCCACGACGGCGTATGCCGCCCCCTTGTCGAGCGCCTCGGCGGCGAAGCGGTTGCCGTCGAAGGTGGCGCCGTGCAGCGCGAAGAAAATCGAGCCGGGCACGATGCGCCGCGTGTCGGTCGAGACGCCTGCGCAGGCCCGGAACAGTTCGTAAAGTGGTGACATGACAGCAAAAATTGAAAAAGGGATGCTCCCTCTTGTTGAAAAAGGGACGCTCCCTCTTGCGGTCGGAAGCGTCCCGGTATGGTGTGTGGTTATTCCCGGTCGACGTAGAGGTGGTAGGCTCCGCAGTGGAGGCAGCGGAAGAGGTAGCCGGCAGTCTCGCCCACGGCCTGGAGCACCTCCCGCACGCGGGGATCGCCGCCCCGCTCCTCGTAGTCGGCGAAGACGGCGTCGGCAATGCCCATCGCTTCGAGCTCCTCGGTGCCGACGTCCCCGAGGAAGGTGCAGTAGTCGTCGCAGCAGTAGGGGAAGAAGTCTCCCTGCCAGCTCGGGTAGCCCGGCGTGCGGTGGTAGAGTTCGTCCGCCTTCGCGGGGTCGGTGACGAGCCGGCTTCCGCGCGTTATGAACGTCGCGTCGAACTTGCGGGCCGCCTCGCCGCTGTGAAGGCACTCGGCGCAGACGCGCGGCGCCGGGCCCGCGCAGTAGACCGCACCCGTGTAGAACCACTCGCGCGGGCGGCCGCAGACGTCGCAGACCCCCTTCTCGCGGCGGATGATGCCGCACTCGTAGGCGGCGGCGTTGTAGCGGAAGGCCACGGGGCCCTTCGGTGTGTCGGACATGTCAGATGTGTTTGTCTCCGTTGTGGAACTTCACCTCGTCGATGAATTTCTTGATGTTCTGCTCCTCGGCGCGCGGACAGATCATCAGCACGTCGTCCGTGTCGACGACGATGTACTCCTTCAGGCCGCTGATGACGGCGATCTTCCCCGCGGGCAGCGAGACGATCGACGAGCGCGTGTCGTAGAGGTAGCACCCTTCCGCGGGGATGGTGTTGGCGAAGCGGTCCTTGCGCGAGTGCTGGTAGACCGATCCCCACGTGCCGACGTCGCTCCAGCCGAACTCGCCGCAGCGCACGTAGACGTTGTCGGCCTTCTCCATGATGCCGTAGTCGATCGAGATGGCGCGGCACTCCGAGAAGGCGATCTCGACGACGCGGCGCTCGGCCTCGGTGCCTGTGGCCTGCATCACGCCGCTGAAGAGCTGGTGGTGTTCGGGCAGGTACTTCTCGAAGGCCTCGATGATGCTGCGGACCTTCCAGATGAAGATGCCCGAGTTCCAGTAGAACTCGCCGCACTGGATGAAGGTCTGCGCCAGCTCGAGGTTGGGCTTCTCGGTGAAGCACTTGACCTTGCTGATGGGCTGCGAGTCCGAGACCTGGATGTAGCCGTAGCCCGTCTCGGGGCGCGTGGGCTTGATGCCCACGGTCATCAGGGCGTCGTGCCGCTCGGCGAAGTCGAGGCACTCGCCGATGATGGAGAGGAAATCCTCCTCGTTGAGGATCAGGTGGTCCGACGGCGTGACGATCATCTCCGCGTCGGGGTCGCGCTTCATGAGCGTGTAGGCCGCATAGGCGATGCAGGGGGCCGTGTTGCGGCCCACGGGCTCGCAGAGCACCTGCGAGGCTTCGATCTCGGGAATGTGCTCCAGTACGAGCGACTTGTATCGGTCGTTGGTCACCACGAGGAAGTTCTCCGGGGGCACGATCTTCGCGAAGCGTTCGTAGGCCTGGCGGATGAAGGATTTTCCCGTACCCAGGATGTCGAGGAACTGCTTGGGCATCGACTGCCGGCTCTTGGGCCAGAAGCGCGTGCCGACGCCTCCCGCCATGATGACACAATATTTGTTGCTGTTCATGAGTTAATATGGCGTTAAGTAAGGCAAAGATAAAAATATTTTAGTAACTTTGCCGCCTGATGCGGATTAAATTTGCGCGACGATGAAGATCAGACTGTTCACCATCCCCAACATGCTGACCCTCTCGAACCTGCTCTGCGGCACGTTCGCACTGGTGTCGGCGCTCAAGTACGGCAACCTCGAATGGAGCTTCTGGTTCGTGGTGCTGGCCGCCGTGTTCGACTTCTTCGACGGCTTCGTCGCGCGCCTGCTCGGGCAGAGCTCCCCGATCGGCCTGCAGCTCGATTCGCTGGCCGACGTCGTCTCGTTCGGCGCCGTGCCCGCCGCCGTGCTCTACGTGATGACCACGCGCTCGTTCGCCCGGGAGGAGACCCTGCTGCTGTACGTCTTCGCCTTTGCGAGCTTCCTGCTGGCCGCCTTCTCGGCCCTGCGGCTGGCGAAGTTCAACATCGACGAGACGCAGCACGAGGAGTTCTGCGGCCTGCCCACCCCGGCCAACGCCCTCTTCTTTACCTCGCTCGGGCTTATCAGCGCCCGCACGGGATTCGACTTCGGCGGGCCCGTGCTCATCTGCATCATGCCGCTCATGGCCTGGCTGCTCGTGTCGCCCGTGAGGATGTTCGCCCTCAAGTTCCGCGGCTTCGGCTGGCGCGGAAACCAGGTGCGCTACCTCTTCCTGCTGCTGGCCGTCGTGCTGATCGTCATCCTGCGCCTCTACGCCGTGCCGGCGATCATCGTCGCCTACATCCTGATCTCGGCCCTGCGCTGGGGCATGATGCTCTATCGCGCAAAGGATTGTGAACAAGCGTGATTTGTATAATTAAAAAATTTTAATTACCTTTGCCGCGGTTTTCCGCCCGTTGACATGTCGCCACTGTCGAAACGCATACTGCTGATGCTGCTCGTCGGGCTCTGCCTGGCGGCTCCCGCCGCACTGCGTGCGCAGCACTTCGATGCCAGCGACCTGATGCGTGCCCAGCAGCGCGGCCAGTCGACGAGCCTCTACGGAGGCAACCCCTACGAGCAGACCGGCGAGGAGAATGCCGAGGGACAGCAGCCGCAGGACACGACCAAGAAGGAGCGGAAGATCCGCAAGCCGCTCGAATCGTACTTCTTCAGCGATTCGATCCGCGCGCTCAACAACTTCATGTGGAACGTGCGGCGCGACTACAACCGCGTGGAGATCGGGACGCTCGACACGATGCTGACCGACTACCGGATCGACTATCCGTTCTACCGCGAGGATGTGGGCGACATCGCGCAGGGCGCGCTCGGGCAGGCTTCGCTGCCGCTGAACTACTTCCGGCGGCCGCAGTTCTTTGACTTCATGTTTGCGAGTCCCTACTACGCGTATACCTACGACATGGAGAACGTGCCGTTCTACAACACCAAGCGGCCGCTCATCCGCATGAACTACGCCGAGTCGGGCCAGAAGCGCTACCGCGAGGAGAACTTCGGCATCATGGTGGCGCAGAACGTCTCCCCGACGACGGGCTTCAATGTCGACTACAAGTCGCGCGGCACGAAGGGCCAGTACATCTGGTCGCGGACGAAGAACCACAACCTCTCGCTGGCCGTGAGCCATACGGGCAAGCGCTACTCGGTGCATGCGGCCTTCTACAACAACCACATCGAGCAGCAGGAGAACGGCGGCGTGGTGGGCGCGTGGGCCATTGCCGACACGACTTTCGACCTGCCTTCGGGCGTGCCGATGAAGCTGGCCGACGCCCAGGCCCAGAACACCTACCGCAACAACGGCTTCTTCATCACGCAGTCCTACGGTATTCCGCTGCAGCGCATGACCGACTACGACTTCTCGATGGCGGGGCTTTCGGCCGTCTACATCGGCCACTCGTTCGAGTGCAGCTCCTGGAGCAAGGTCTACTCCGACATCCGGGCGACCTACACCGACGAGCGCGACCACCGCGACGAGCAGGGCAACTTCGTGCCGGCGACCTACGAATACTACGACAACTGGTTCATCAACCCCGAGCAGACGCGCGATTCGATCTACGAACGGCGCATCTCGAACCGCTTTTTCGTGCAGGCGCAGCCGTGGGACCGCGACGGCGTGGTGGGTACGATCGACGGCGGTGTGGGCATCGACCTGCATACCTACTCGCAGTTCATGATGGATGATTTCCTCACGGGGAAGTACACGAAGGTGAAGAAGACCAGCTACTTCGTCTACGGCTCCGTCGAGGGCAAGATAAAGAAGTACGTCGACTGGGACGCGAACCTGAAGTTCTACCCGTCGGGGTACAGAGGCGGAGACCTCTCGCTCGGCGCCCACCTGGCGCTGACGGGCTTTCTCCGCGGACACCCTCTGATTCTCGAAGGGCGGTTCTCGCTGGACCGCCGCTCGCCCAACTACTGGCAGGAGAATCTTTTCTCGAACCACTATGTGTGGTCCACTCCCTTGAGCAGGGAGAATGAAACCCGTTTCGAGGTGAAGTTTTCCGTCCCCGATTATGCCTTCGAGGCCGGGGCCTGGCAAAGCGTCGCAACCGACAAGATCTACTATGCGTCGGACAGCAACGTGGCCCAGAAGAGCGGAAGCGTAAGCCTCACGGGTGTGTATGCCCGCAAGGATTTCCGCCTCGGCGGACTTCATTTGGACAACAGGGTATTGCTGCAGTGGAGTACGGATCAGGAAGTTGTACCCGTTCCGCTTTTGAGCGCCTTCCTCTCGTATTACTACGAGTTCTGGGTCGTGCGCGACGTACTGCGCCTTCAGATCGGACTGGACGGACGCTACAATACGATGTATTATGCACCCGGTTACAATCCGGCACTGTCGGTGTTCTACAATCAGCGGGAGTTCGAGGTGGGGAACTATCCCTACGTGGACGCCTACGTGATGGGAAAGTGGAAGAGAATGCGGATATTCATCAAATATCAGCATCTGAACAAGGGTTTGTTCGGCAACGGAGCCTATTTTTCGGCGGCGGGTTATCCGCTCAATCCGGGCATGTTCAAACTCGGCATCTCATGGGGATTCTATGATTAGCGTATTGTTCTGCGCGGAATGAACTGCCCGCAAAGCAATCATTTATGTTGAAGAAAACGGTATTGACGTTTGCGTTCTTAACAACACTTACTACCTTTTACGGCTTGAATGCCCGGTTCAGCGCCCCCGAGACGGAAGACATGGCGCTGGACGAGACGGCCGGAATCCTGACGGCGACAGCCCCCGCAGCGGCGGAGAAGCCCGTCATTTCGGCCTATGATGACCTGATTCGCCGCGTTAGCGAGCGCGAAGGCAACGACTGGCGTCTGATGAGCGCCATCGCCTACCACGAGTCGCGCTTCACGCCCGACATTACGTCGCGCAGCGGCGCCCGCGGCCTGATGCAGATCATGCCCTCGGTGGCACGTCAGTTCGACGTGCCGGTGGAGGAGATCTCCGATCCCGAGACCAACGTGTGGCTCGCGAACAGGCTGCTGACGGAAATCGAGTCGATGCTGCGCCTTCCGGAGAGCACCTCCGAGACGGATCGCATGAGCATCGTGCTGGCCTCCTACAACAGCGGCATCGGACATGTGAACGATGCTCGGCGTCTGGCCCGCCTCAACGGCGAGGACCCGAACTCCTGGGAGGTGGTGGCCCGCTACCTGCAACTGAAGGCGGAGCCCGAGTATTATCAGAACGAAGTCGTCAAATGCGGACGCTTCACCGGCAGCCGGCAGACGCTGGCCTACGTGAAGGATGTGATCGGCCGCTACGACACGTACTGCCGCATCGCCCGGCGATAGGGCGGCGGTAAACCACAAAGCCGGAATCCCCGTTACGGGATTCCGGCTTTTTTTGTGCCCTGTCCGCCTGCCGAGGGGCTTTGCCGGGGGAGGTGTATTGCCGTGGATTCTGTTTTGCCGCGGTTTGGTATTGCTGCGGTTCGTGAATTGCCGGCGTTTGCGTTCCGTCCCTGCCTGCTGCCGCGGGTTGTTATCGCCGCATGTTACGCATTGCGGTTTTCCATCCTGTCGCAGCGCTCCCTTTACTTTTCACCTTTCACCTTTCACCTTTCACCTTGCAAAAAGGGGGTGGGCGGAAGCGCCGCAGCACCTCCGCCCACCGTCGTGTCGGATCGGACCCTGCGGTCCCAAGATCAGTCGTAGAGCAGCTCGATGTCGTCGACCCACATGCGGCTGTTGCGGCTGCCGGTGAAGTAGTCGCCCAGACGCGACGCCGAGCAGACGACGATGATGTGCGTCGGACGCCTGTCCGTAACGCCGCGGTAGTCGATCGGAATGGTGATCTGCCGCCACTCGGCGACATCCTCGTGGAAGTACTGCACGCCGTAGCCAACGACATCCTTGCCCTCGGGATCGAAGAAGGTCGAGGCTTCGCGCGTGTCGATGCTTACGGGGCAGTCGTCCGTGCCGAAGAGCTCGTGGTCCTTGCCGTAGCCGTACTCCTCCTTGGTCCAGGTGCCCAGCGCAACGTAGATGCTGCCGGTGTCGTAGTCGCCCACCTGGAGGCTCTCGCCGACGGGCAGGCTGCCGATATCCTTGGCGTTGTCGATCTTGCCGCAGGTGTACTTCACCCACAGCCGCAGGGCCGTGGGGCGCAGCGTGAAGGGACGTCCGAAGTTGACGATGCCGTGCGAGAGGCTGCGGATGCCGACGAACTCGCCGGTGAAGAGGTTGCCGGCCGCGAGCTTGATGACCACGTAGCGCGATTCGAGCCGTGCGGCGTATTGCCCCGTTGCTCCCGGGTGGAGGTCCGTGACGGGGGTCGTGAGGTTGTCGCTGCTGCTGATGACCGTGGCGCCGTTGTTTCCCGTACCCCAGAAGGGGTCGATCGCGTTGCCGGCGGCGTCCGATGCGAAGGGCAGCCACGGATTCTTGGGCTTCGACCAGGTCTCCAGGTCGCAGTTGGGCAG
>OLNO01001969.1_pt1 | contig 15010 bp, 21 predicted proteins | sample 1672861 | NCBI WGS metagenome assembly OLNO01 (sample SAMEA3136731, study PRJEB25190) | human gut metagenome | reverse complement strand
TTTCGTTAAACGACCTCTAGATATACACGAGAATGTGGAGGTCGTTTATGAAGAGCAGTTTATTGTTTTCGTTACACGTAGTGTCTTAAAGGATGAGGTAGATGTGAAGTTATTAGCCACTTTAGAAGCATTAGTTCAACAACAACGAGGCGTATTCGAATCAGTAATCGATGGTGATTTAATGAAACTAACGTTAAAATTTAAAAAATAAAAAGATATTAAGGATAATCCTACTGTTGAGATTATCCTTTTTATATTTGATAGAAAAAGAGGAGAACTCAAAAGTAGATTCATTTTTGAAGGGGATAGTGAGTTTAACGGAGAAGAAGAGTCGGTTAGAATGGATGTGATAAATTTAATAGAAAGGGATATGTTTAAATATTTATCTTGTATTTGCGATCTATTTATCAAAGGTAAAGCAATTTTTCTAGAAGTTTATCTTACCGACATTCGTGGCACTTGTAGCGGAATATGAGTTGGCTTATATTTATATCGAATCCTATTCATGAATCGAGGGCTTTTTATTCACGTATCTTTTCATTCTAGCAGTGTTTGGTTATATCTTATATGTAGTTGTAAGATATGGAAAAGTTAAAAATTGAAGGTAAGTATCATTAATAATCGTTTTTTTCTATGTTACACTTAATCTTACAATCAGAACTAAATAGAGACTTATTTCATTCAATAGGAAATTTGTGGTATAATTTTCTAGAAATTTAAATGATAGTTGATGGGGAGAGGACAAATGAATCAGTTATCTAATAAACAAAAAGCTTTACTTTGTTATTTGGGTTTACTAGTCATATTTATTTTAGTAGGGAACAGTAATAACATTCCAGAGTTGTTTATTGAACGAATATTTGAATCGATTAGAAGGAGCAATTGGGCGATACATTATTCGGGCATTATTGTCGTTGTTGGGATGTATGTGTGTTTAAAACAGTTAAATAATATTCGAGAGAATACTTTGATTAAAACTGCCTTTCGACGAATGATTGTTATGTTTATTTTGTTTAATATTTTTTCGGGGATTTGGATAAATATCATTCAAATTTATAAAGGATTTTCGGAGGATTTAAATGCAATTTATCTAGATCGAGAAAAAACATCGGTGCAAATGGAAGGAAATGAGGAGACACTTAGCATAAATGGAATCATTGATCTTAAAAATTGTAGTCGAGATACACAGATGTTTTATATTAAAATAAAATCTCCATCTTTAGTAGAAGTAGCGACAGGCAAAGATTATATTACTTTAGAGCAGAAGGTGATTCTCTATCCAAAAGAAAGACAAACCATCTATCTTAATGAAGAAATGAATATAAGTAACGAAAGTAAGTACTCAGCTTATTCAACCCATGCTTTTGAATATGTTTTATTTAATGAGGAGGGGGAAGTAGTTTTTAATGGAACAATGGATAACTATTACTTTGATTCCCGTTCACTCTATTATTAAATAGGATAGAGAAAGTCATCTCGTAGGAAGTTTGGCAAGAGGCAAGTCTTTAGATCTGGACATATTGACAGATAGGAACTTGTCTTTTTTTATGGGGAAATAAAGTTTTTAAGGTGAAATGTGCTATGGTTTAAGTATAAAGGATTCAAAAATGTCATAAAAATACCGTTTAGTCAGGGGATTTGCTAAAATTTAAAGTGAAAATTTAGGATGTGGGAGGAAATAATGTGAAGTTATTGAAGAAGAATGATTTAGAAAGTCATGATATGTATGAGTTTTGTTACGCTAAAGATTATCCTGAAAATTGGAATGAAGATTCTCTTTTTCTTATAGATGAAGAGTTTATATTATTAATGCCTTATTTAGATAAAGTTTTTTCGCAATATCATTATTATGGGCCTCAGAAAATAACTTTGCATGAGTGGGAAAATGTAAAGAAAATAGCTTTGAGTAAAGAAAATCAAAAAGAATGTATTATTACTTTTTTTATTCAAATAGATGATTGGATAAATAATGATGTTAATAAAAATGATTATTTTTGGATTTTAGGAATTTAGTGTAAAAAATATTGAGTTAAATTTTATTTCAATTAAAATATCAACAAGATTATCTAACACAGCTAAGAAAATTATTAAAGTATCTACTTTTAAGAGATTGATCGTTTTTTGGCTAGGAGCTTAATTGGGGTAAGGAATCCAAATCTTATTAAGGAAACAATCAGTTCAGACTATATGGTAAATAGTTCACTATTTCTAACGTTCTTTGTATAAAGGAAAAAACGAAATGAGTAAAGATTAAAAAATTATAAACGGAACGTCTACTTCTGTCATATGATGTATTAGGTGTTAATCATATGAAGGAGGATGAGTGGATGAAGCGGTTGATGAAGTATGTGATTTATGGATTACCATTTGTTACTTTACTGGCTGGAGAATTGTTAGCTGAAACGGAAATTGATCGAGCTCAAGTATATGTTCCGTTATTAGCATTATTTCCATTTTTGTATTTATTGCAAGGAATATTAGTTGCGTTTTACGGTGGTAGTTTATTAGTTGCAGTTATTATGACGTCAATTTCTTATGTTGTGACTTTGTTTTTATTTTTAAATCAATCCTCTTGGATTTATATTTTAATTTATTTAATTCTCACTCTAGCTATAAGTGCTATCTTTGAGTACAAACATCGACATCATTAGTAATTAGCTTGAACTGAAAGGGAAAAGGTTGATGAAGTAGGTATCTAGTCTTTAAATTTTTATGCTTTTAGATTAAATCATGTTGTTCGTGAGAGAATTGTGGAGCCGTTGATTAATTATGAGGTGATAAATATTAATCAAGAGAATATGACATAATAAAGTGCCTACCTAATCACTGAAGGGAAGGCACTTTTTAAATGAATAGGGAATAAAAATATGTTATAACGAATATGTTAATAAATGTGAATAATAGAGTAGGAAGATGGAGTAACGGATGATTGTGGATTTTATTGTTTTAATGGGAAAGTTTGGGGTGATAGTGGCAGGTCTCTTATTTTTCTTTTTATTTAATGGTTTTATGAAAGATATAGATCGTCGAGTTACCTTAACTAAACATAAAGAAAATAAACATAGATAGTTAATCCAATCAGATCGAAATAATCGATAGATGAGATGTAGCCTTTTATAATAAGATTTGACAGGTTCTTTGGAGTATGCTATGATTACCCCATAATTGATTGTATGCAATTAAATTTGACGAAAGGGGAAGCATCATGAATAACTATGAGCATTTAAAGTTAGAAAATCAATTATGTTTCTCATTGTATGCTGCTTCACGCAAAGTCATTAAGTTATATAAACCGGTACTAGATAAATATGGCTTAACGTATACTCAGTATGTGACGATGTTGGTGTTGTGGGAAGATAGGCGATTAACAGTAAAAGAGATTGGTCAAAGGTTACATCTTGACTCTGGAACCTTAACGCCTCTTTTAAAAAAAATAGAAAATATGGGTTTAATTCATCGATATCGTGATCCAAATGATGATCGAGTCGTAGTCGTTGAACTCACCGAAGCAGGTTTACAGTTAAAGGATCAAATGAGTGATGTTCCAAAACGCGTGTTCTGTCAGATTAGTGGAACATATGAAGAGCTACTACCTCTTAAGCAACTATTAGATCAATTACTTCACAAATTAGGTTAAACCAGTGGTTTAACTTCTTTATTCCATCAATAAATTGTATAAAATTAAATTTTATAAAATAATAAGGAGCGATAATAATGAATTTTTATGGATTAGAAGCAAAGAAAATGAATGGTCAAATGGTAAAAATGGAGCAGTATAAAGGGAATGTTGTCTTAGTCGTTAATACAGCAAGTAAGTGTGGATTAACGCCACAATTTAAAGAGTTAGAAGAATTGTATCAGACTTATCATTCAAAAGGATTAGAAATTTTAGGATTCCCTTGCAATCAATTTGCAAAACAAGATTCAGGAAGTAATCAAGAAATCCAAGAATTTTGTCAGTTAAATTACGGGGTTACATTTAACATGTTTGAGAAAATTGAGGTAAATGGTGCTCATGCACATCCGATCTATCGTTACTTAAAGCAAGAAGTAAAAGGATTATTTGGTTCAGAGATTAAGTGGAACTTTACAAAATTCTTAATTGATCGTGATGGAAATGTGATTAAGCGTTATGCGCCGACAGTTAAACCATCAAAAATAGCGAACGATATTGAAATATTATTATCAAAGTAAGGCTACCTTTGGTAGAACTATATATCCAAATGTTAAAAAAGAAGATAAAGAAGAAAATAAAAGAATGATAGACTTTGCCTTAAAAGCCACAGGTATAGAAGAAATACAAGATAAAAAAGTAGTTAATTTATCGGGTGGACAAAAGCAACGAGTGGCGATTGCACGTGCCCTTATTCAACAGATGCCAATTTTAATGCTTGATGAAGGAACGTCAGCCCTTGATTTGCAAACGGCGTATGACATTGAAAAGACGTTGTTGGAAATTGAGGAGTTAACAGTCATTACCCTAAATTATTCACTATAAAAATGTAAAAAGCGTTGAGTCCTTAGTGGAATCAACGCTTTTTCTTTATTTTTTATTTCACCTTTTAAGTGAAGCATTTTACTATGAAAATAATCTCTCTTTTGATATCGTTTTAATCGCCAAACCAAAACTAAGGAGAGATTACATTTTTATGATACATCAAGAACAACTTCGTTTCAATAAAAAGATTAAATTTAATTTCAAGGGTGGGGATTTAACGTCGGATGCAGGACTGTTGTTAATCCAAGAATTTATGCATCACATGAAGTTTCCAGAACTCTTAAAACAGTATTTTTATTTAGAGACTGATCAGGCGATTCGAACTCATACGAATCACGACCTCTGTCTCCAACAAATTTATCAAACCATTGCTGGTTATCACTGTGCTGATGATGCGGATGAGTTACGAGTTGACCCTTTATTAACTACTTTGCTTGATAAGCCCTCGTTAGCTTCTCAACCGACTTTATCTCGTTTTACTCATCGATTGACGAAGGAAACAAGCAAGCAATTTGAACTCATCAATCAAAAACTATTATCGCAATTTTATCAAGTCGAAACGCCTCATCATTTTATTTTTGATGTGGATTCCACTCATTTTCAAACCTATGGTCATCAATATGGGAAGGCCTTTAATGCCCACTATCAAGCACAAGGCTTTCATCCTCTCATGGTTTTTGATGGAATGACTGGAGACTGTTTAAAAGTTGAGCTTCGTGCGGGGAATGTTTATACCTCACGAAATATCGTTTCTTTTATCGGTCCCTTATTATCACACTATCAAAAGAGGTTTACATCGAGCTATCGAATCGTTCGCGGAGATAGTGGATTTGCTCATAAGGAACTGTATAAGTTATGCGAAACGTTAAACACAAACTATGTGATCCGTTTAAAGGCAAATGCTACTCTCTATCGTTTAGCTAAAGAAGTAATGGATGTTTTTTTGGAAGAGTGTTCACTTCAATATTCTCAACAATTCTATGGGGAGTTTGAGTATCAAGCAAAAAGTTGGGATCGGCCAAGACGTGTCATCGTTCAAGTGAGACGAAAAGCAGGCGAACTTATTCCCGATTATTTATTTTTAGTGACGAACATGGAAACAAGACCGGAGATGGTTATCAGTCTATACGCTAAACGTGGGACGATGGAAAACTATATCAAAGAGTGTAAAAATGGATTTAGAATGGATAAAGTCAGTCATAAGCACTGGATGACAAATGTTAACCGAATTCAACTCATGGTGTTAGCTTACAATCTCATCAATGGAGTCAGACGATTAACATTACCTCATGAGTTTTCTAAGATGCAGATTGAAACCTTACGGATCAAACTCATTAAAATCGCTGCCAAGCGAGTGAAACAATCACGAAGAATCATGTTCAAACTCTGTAGTCACCATCCTTACAAAGAAGTTTTCCATCATTGTTTAAAAACGATTCAGGCCATTCAGTTAGAGTAAGTGACTGAAGTCGTTCTTTGAAAATGAGATATTTTTTAGAGAAACACATCACCAAGGGGGGAGTCTACCCTTTTTTAGAGATTTGGAGTATCAATTGACTCAAATTTAAAATCAAAACGATAAAAAGCTGTGGTTTAGACTAAAATTTAGTCTGTCCACAGCTTTTTTTGAATGGTCATGAATAATTCAGGATTACGATTATTCATAAGTTAAGTGAGGAAATTTTATCACAGTATGATGAAATTATCGTGATGGATCATGGTCAAATTGTAGAAGCGGGAACGTTTGATGAATTGGTGCAACGTCAAGGTGCTTTTTATGAATTGTATACATTGAAGCAAGAGGAATGTGCAATACCTTTAGCAGGATAAGAAAAAGCCCGATGTCAAATCGGGCTTCTCTTATATCAAAATTTGTTGGTAAAAAAATACATTAAATTATTGGAAAATAAGAACAGCATAAAATAATTAAAGTGTATGAAGGGGAGGCATTCAGGATAGAAACTTAATAACGGCGACAACCGCGTTTTTCGATATATCCGCCATGTTCGAGTTTAAAGAAGTCTTCTGATTCCCCAACGACACGCTCTACGTCCCCAATACGTAAAACTGTTGCGGTATGAGCATTCATCGAAGGTTCAGTAAAGACTGGGATATTACTGATGATTTTAACAACGAAAGACTCTGCTAATTGGATGACTTCATTGGTTGGTCCTTTTAAAATGTCACAGGCTTCATTTTCAAGCCAGCCTAATTTAATTCGATACATGTCATTGACTTTAGATGAAACAGAAAAGACTTGATTTTCTTCAACAGACGCTACTTTTTTAGAGCTTGTTGAAGGATCTTTATAGACATTACAATGCTGTTTAACACCAACTAAAAACTTTTCAGATGGAACATAATATGTTTTCTCATTAAATTTTACATTAGCCATGATCATCAATCTCCCTTAATCATCATTTGAGATGAATATAGACTCTCACTATCAATATATGCCTAGTTTTGGGCTGATTTGCTAAAAAAGAGCATAAGTTTAGTGTGTAAAAGATAATAGGAGGAGTGAGGAAAAATGAATGTGAGACAAGCTTTGTTGAAAGGCATTCTTGGATTAGTGGGAGGTGCCTTACTTTATCGAGAATATTATCGAAAAAAAGCATTAAAGGATTATGAAATATTAGCTAATGATAGCCTTGATGAAGAAAAAGTGATTGAAATTAATGGCATCCAGCAGTGGTTATCCATTCGAGGTCAACATGCCAATCATCCAATCATTTTATTTGTTCATGGTGGACCTGGAAGCCCAATGACACCGATGATTTATAAATATCAAAAATATTTAGAAGATGAGTATACGATCGTTAACTGGGAACAACGGAGTACAGGAAGAACCTACTTTTTAAATAAAGCAAAAGAAACAGAGATTCAAAATCAATTATGCATAGAACAAGAAAGGAAAAAAATAAAGCTATTTACAAGGTAGGATGAGAATGATAAGATTTTAAAAAAATAGAAATAATGATAAGGAGAATGGTTGATGAAGAATAAAGGGTTACAGCTGATTTTATTTATTTTGAGTTTAATTTGTTTAATCATTTCAGCTAAATTATTTTATCAATTAGGAATTTATGTGGATGAAGCTAATACATCACCAAGTGTGGTTTTAGGTGGAAATTTTGGGGTCTGGTTAGAGTGGACACATCTTGCATTAATTGGAGCTATTTCTGTCTTATCGGGAATCCAGTTATTCCATAAATAATTTATTAGTCGGGTAATGTGACGATACGTATTAAATAAATCGCGTCAAGGGGGACAATTACTTTTTTGGGGCCTTAAATAACAAGATTACGTTTTTATTGTTGAAGGATTTGTTGGATATCTTCAGTTAACTTAGGCGTTTGAATAAGAATAGTTGGTTCGTCTAGTTCTTCATTAATTTGAAGTTCAATTTTCATTAACTCACCTTCTGATGTTTTTAGCATACGATACCTTTTGGTTAAAATCTTTTAAATAGTGGTAAGTGGTTGGAATTAGAGGTTAGATAGTGTGCATAAGGTAATAAAAAGAAGGAAGTTTAATGCTTAGATGTTAAATTAAAGTGAAATAATGGGTTCATTTTCAACAAAATCAGTTATAATGGCAGTAAGATTAAATTTAGGTGGGGACGTTTATGAAACTATTTGCATCAGATTATGATGGAACGTATTGGAAGCATACGAAGAAAGGGCAATTGGACTTACGAAAAAATATTAAAGTGACAAAAAGGTGGCAAGAAGCGGGACATTTATTTGTTTTTGCCACTGGTCGTCCAATTTCGATGATGAAACTCGAGCAAAAAATGCATGGGATTGTGTATGATTACATTGTTGGCTTGAATGGTGGAATTATTATGTCTAGGGAGGGTAAGATTTTATTTCAGCAATCGATGGATGAAGCAGTGGCACGAAAGATTATCACGCGAATACAAGAAGAGGATGTTTTGCAATATGCGGTAACGGATGGAATTTGTGGACATTATCGAACAACATTTGGTCTAACGCATAAGACATTTTATTTGTTTGCTATGTTTAAGCTTTTTTTAAGAAAGTATAGTTTGACGTTAGAACAGGCCTTAAATCGTCCTGTTGTACAAATTTCAGTTAAAACAAAAAGTCATAAGCAGGCCGTGGCATTTGCGAAGCAAATTAATGAAGAGTTTGGGGATCAAGTGGTTGCTTTTTCAAATTTAAGACATGTTGATATTTCAGCTAAAGGCTTATCAAAGGCAACAGGTGTTGAATATGTAGCGAAGCTTCATGAGATTAAAGATAAACATGTGTATTGTATGGGAGATAGTTTTAATGATGTTCCCATGTTTGAACAGTATCATGGTTTTACTTTACCTGAGGCTCGTCAGGAAATTAAAGAACAAGCAGAAGCAGTTTTTGAAACAGTAGGGGAAGCTCTGCGTTATATTTTAAATCATCATTAAAGAGGCTAAAGGGAACTTTAGCTTTTTTTGTTTCAAGGTTAGACACCACTTTCCGTGTAGTTGGATATAATATAACAGACTAGTGAAGGGGAGTGAATTGATGTATTGGCCACGTTCATATAGAAGAATCCCGTATCATTTAATGAGAGGATATCGGGGTTTGGATGATGGAGCTTGGGATGGAGACGGATGTGGACCAGGTGGTAATTGTGGAGGTGGTGGTCCATGGGGTGGATTTGGCTTTGGTGGTATAGGTTCATTTATTATTGGTGGGTTAACGGGTGCTTTTTTGGCTAATGCATTTGGTTCTAAAAATGCACAAGCGGCTCAACCTGTTATTACACAGCCAGTTGTTCAACCCATTCCAATTGCTCAGCCGATGCCGTATGGCTATTCACCTTATGGCTCTGCGCCACAAGCAACACAAGTTCAAAATCAACAAGGACAAAAACAAATCATTTCATCAAGTGCAGTAGATGAAGATGAGGAGTTATATCCTGACTTTGATGAATGGAAGGGAAAACAACCGATTAAAGAGACTCACCATGTGTATACCATTCCTGCGCAATCCACCTATGTCCAACCCACGACTTATCAAATGCCAATGACGGCGATGTATCCAGCTGGTATGACACCTTATCCAATGGCTCAACAAGCTGTTGCTAACTATCCCATGGTTCAATCGGGTGTGACAAGTTATCAACTGCCAACGGTTGGTCGCCCGGTAACAACGGCGATGCCGTATTATATGTTTCCAGTGCAACAGTAAAAGCCCCACTTAGCGTAGGGCTTTTTTTAATGGGATTTGATCGTTTGCGACTTCAAAGTTATCACTCACTTCAAGTAAAACAGATTCTTTACTTCTTGTTGTGCTCTAATAATATTTGTGGGTAATAATTAGAATATAGGATGAAAGGCTTATTCATGAGGATGATGATATTTACAAGGAGGATCGCTTGGAAGTTTCAGAGGATTAACGTGAACAGTACAATGTTTAATTTTATGAATGTTTTGTTCGAGTTGATAATGAACCGCTTCTGCAATCGTATGAGCTTCAATTAAGCTTAAGGTTGCTTCAACTGAGATTTCTAAATCGACATAAATTCGATTAGAATGAACGCGTGTTTTTAAAGAATCAATCGCTAAAACGCCATTAACCGATTGAATTTGTTGAATGATTTCATTAACGAGTTCAGGGCTGGCTGCCTTATCAATGACTTGATTCGTTGCTTCAACGAAAATCTCAATCGCGACTTTTAAAATGATGAGAGTGATGACTAATGCAGCTAAAGGATCTAAAATGGGGAATCCAAGACGTGCCCCTATAATCCCAATTAAGGCTCCGATCGAAGATAATGAGTCACTTCGATGATGCCAAGCATCAGCAGCTAAGGCGGTTGATTCAATTTTTTTCGCTTGGCGAATGGTGTAATGATACATCCATTCTTTAACTCCGATTGATAACAGGGCAGCCCAAATGGTCATCATCTTAGGAATGATATAAGAGCTGGATACAATCGTTTCAATGGCAGAGTATCCAATTGATAATCCTGTTAAAAATAAGATGAACGCTAAAATTTTACTGAGGACTGCTTCAAACTTTTCATGCCCATAAGGATGATCAATATCCGCTGGTTTTTGAGAAATTCGAAGTCCAATAAAAACGCCAATGGAACTAATGACATCAGATAATGAGTGAACTCCGTCTGAAATCATTGACGTACTATGTCCAATGAATCCAGCTAGTAATTTAATCAAGGATAAAAAGATATTCATGACGACCGTTATTAAAATCGTACGATTACCAATTTGCTCACGAGTAGAATGAGTCATACGAATCACCTCTAAGTTTCAATTAATCGTTATGATAAAATATGAGAAAAGTTAGGATTCGTGCCTAATGATGTATAATAAGGCGTGATTTTGGAATAGTAAGGTTATCTTAAACATAAAGGAAGGATTCAGTGTGAGTGTCAACATCTTCATTCAAATACTCTTAATCATTTGTATTCTCAGTGTCGTCTGGATGGGACTTATTTGTTGGTGTGCTTATGATCAACAACTCAGACGTCATGAAGTGTTTGAACAAGAACAAGAGAAACAAAAAAAAGGTAATCCTTTTCTATTTTAAAGGATTACCTTTTTTGAGTGGTAAAGTAGACATGATGAAAGATTGGAACCCCATTATCCCACATACTTAAAAAATAGTCCGTTGATAGGGTGCGATTTCCTGGTGCTTCTTGATTTTCATCCCCTTCACGTAAAGAGTCAAAGAAATAGACTTCATGGAGTGAATCATCATAGCCAACAACTGTCATATAATGTTGCCATTTTAGCCCATCTCCGACTAAAACAATAATTGGCGTGCCTTCTGTGAGTCGTGTTTTTAACGTTTCAAATGTTCCATGATACATAGTGACATCATAAGAACTGTCTTTGAAATAATCTAAAATTCCTTTTGGCAAGACATATCCGGAAAACGGAAGTTTATAATCAAATTCCTCATAGAGTTCAAGGCCTTTTTTAGTTTCCCCAAAGTGTCGCATGACATAAGCACTTGAGAACGCAGAACATTCATTGATGACTTGTGTTTCAAAATGATTCTCCGTCGTAATGATAAATGAATCGGGATAGTTCACTTGTACTGGATCACTTGTTGGAAATGGCGATAGGTAATAAAGAACTAATGTCGTCAGAACGAGTAAAATCAGACTTCCCCAAATTAAAAATTTCTTCATGATTAAATCCTCCCTGTTTGATTAGAGTTATTATATCATAGGTTTACATTTTCTGTAAAAATATCGAAGCGTAGTTTTTTTTAGGTGAAAATGATACAATGAATAAGAATTTAACTCAAGAAAGGATGTTAAACATGAGCAAACGATTAGTGTTAGCTGAAAAACCATCCGTTGGACGCGATATTGCGCGCGTTTTAAATTGTACCAAGCAAGGAAATGGTTATTTAGAAGGAAAAGATTACATTGTAACTTGGGCACTTGGTCATTTAGTAACATTAGCCGATCCAGAAGCTTACGATGTGAAATATAAATCATGGAATCTAGAAGATTTACCGATGTTACCTAAACAGTTTAAATTAGTGGTGATTCCGAAAACATCGAAACAATTTAAAGCAGTTAAGGAACAAATGCTTCGAAAAGATGTCTCTGAAATTATCATTGCTACTGATGCAGGACGTGAAGGGGAGTTAGTAGCTCGTTGGATTATTGAGAAAGTTGGCGTTAAAAAGCCGATCAAGCGTTTATGGATTTCTTCAGTGACGGATAAAGCGATTCAACAAGGATTTAAAACGTTAAAGGATGGTCGCAACTATGATAATCTATATTCTTCAGCAATTGCTCGTTCAGAGGCGGATTGGATTGTGGGGATGAATGCGACACGTGCCTTAACGACGAAACATAATGCGCAACTATCTTGTGGACGGGTTCAAACTCCAACATTGGCGATGATTGCTAAACGTGAGGAGGAGATTAAGCAGTTTAAGCCAAAGACTTATTATGGGTTAACGGCGATCAGTCAAGGAATCAAGTGGACGTGGCAAGATGGGAAGTCGAAAGATATTAAGACGTTTAATGAGGAGCGTATTGGGCAGTTATTCAAGTCGTTACAAGGCCAGTCGGCTCAAATTGAGAAGGTAGCGAAGACAGAGAAAAAAGTGTATGCGCCAGGACTTTATGATTTAACGGAGTTACAACGTGATGCCAATCGTATGTTTGGTTTCTCGGCGAAAGAGACGTTATCGATCATGCAAAAATTATATGAACATCATAAGGTCTTAACGTATCCTCGTACGGATTCTCGCTACATTTCAACAGATATCGTCGAGACGTTACCTGAACGTTTAAAAGCAGTCGCGATTGGGCCTTATCGTGCAGTGGCAAATCAGTTATTAAAAGGTAAACTTGTGACGAATAAATCGTTCGTTGATGATAAAAAGGTAAGTGATCACCATGCGATTATTCCAACCGAACAAACAGCTTTATTAACGGATTTAAGTGATAAAGAACGTAAGATTTTTGATTTAGTCGTGAAACGCTTCTTAGCGGTACTCTCGAAACCGTTCGTCTATGAACAAACAACGTTAACAGCGAAAATTGGAAGTGAGACATTTGTAGCGAAAGGAAAACGCGTCCTTTCATTAGGGTTTAAAGAAATTTATAGCCATCAAGATGAAGAGGCTGATGATCATCAAAACTTACCGCTGGTAGAAGCGGGTACTATTTTACCAATTTTAAAAATCATTCAAACATCAGGTCGTACGCAACCACCTGCTTACTTTAATGAGGCGACCTTATTATCAGCAATGGAAAATCCAGCTCGTTTTATGAATGGGGTATCCAGTGATGTGGTAAAAACATTAAATGAAACGGGTGGACTTGGAACGGTTGCAACCCGTGCAGATATTATTGAAAAGTTATTTAATAGTTTCATGATTGAAAAGAAAGGTCAAGAGATTCACTTGACTTCAAAAGGACGCCAGTTGCTTGATTTAGCCCCAACCGATTTAAAATCACCTGAACTAACAGGAGAGTGGGAACAAAAATTAAGTGACATTGCTAGTGGAAAATTGAAACGTCAAAGTTTTGTTAATCAAATGCGTGAGTATGCGACAACCGTTGTTCAAGAAATTAAAGGCAGTGATGCAAAATATAAGCATGATAATCTGACGACAACGAAATGTCCAGAGTGCGGAAAGCCAATGTTAGCGGTTAATGGAAAACGTGGAAAAATGCTTGTGTGCCAAGATCGTGAATGTGGAACACGTAAAACCATTTCTCAAATCACAAATTCACGTTGTCCAAACTGCCATAAGAAGTTAGAGCTTCGTGGTGAAGGCGAAAACCGAATGTTTGCCTGTGTTTGTGGTCACCGTGAAAAATTAAGTACTTATAATAAACGAAAACAAGAACAGAAAAAACAAGGAAGCAAGCGCGACGTTCAAAAATATCTTCGAGAACAAGAAAAAAATGCAGAACCTATGAATTCAGCTTTAGCTGATGCATTAGCTAACTTAAAACTATAAAATAAGGTCCTCTCAATGTTGAGAGGCTTTTATTCTTATAAGTGTAGTCATTAGTTTCTTAAAAAGAGATAAACATATCATCCTTTTGTCTCAGGTTATTTTCATATTGAATTTAAAAAATATTAACTGTATAATTAAATTTAAATCAACATCTGTAAACGGTTAATTATTTGCTTATAATGAATAGAGTGACAAGTGAGTTGGAAAGTAGAAATCTTTGAATAATGGGGGAATCAAAGTGTTTAAATATGAGCAGGTTAAAGATTTAAATGACTTGGAATTAGAAGTTTATAATTATATTATGAGACATCAAGAGAAAGTTCTTGAGATGAAAATAAGAGAGTTAGCTGAAGGTTCACATGTTTCAACTACAACAGTTCTTCGATTTTGTAAAAAAATGGGGTGTAATGGGTATTCTGAATTTAAAGTAAAGTATAAGATGTACCTAAATGAGGTTCCTAATCAGGCTAAAAAAGAGGATATTAGAGTATTGGTAAATTTTTTTTATAGAGCAGATTCAGAAGAGTTTAATAAACAGCTGGATAGCAAGTTTAATTTATTATGCTTCAAAGGTCATTTTCCTTGGAATTGGAAGTTCAGGAATTGTAGCAAAGTATGGAGCGAGATATTTAACAAATAGTGGAAAGGTTGCCCAGTATATTGATGATCCCTATTATCCAGTTCCAGCTGGATTTTATGATGGAGCTGTAATTGTTGTTTTATCGGTTTCAGGTGAGACGGGACAAGTGATGGAACAATTGCGACGTTTTATTAGATTTAATTGTGCGATTGTTTGTTTAACAAATAGTGAAACAAGTACTATTGCTAAAATGTCAGATGTTTGTTTAACTTACTATATGCCGATAGATAGAGTACAGTATGGAGACCTCACCACACAAGTGCCTGTCATTTTTATTTTAGAGAAAATTGGAAAAAAAGTTCAACACTTACTACAAGATATTGAGATCGTTTAGCTTAAAAGCTTATGCATTCATAAGCTTTTTTTGTTTGTAAAATAGTAAAAAACAAGTTTTTTTTATGG
>OLNO01001961.1_pt1 | contig 15097 bp, 8 predicted proteins | sample 1672861 | NCBI WGS metagenome assembly OLNO01 (sample SAMEA3136731, study PRJEB25190) | human gut metagenome | reverse complement strand
AGTTTGCAAAGAGGGGAAAATCAAAGACTTCTCGGAACGTACATATGGAATACTGATGAGTGCAATCGCCGCTGTAGAGGCGGATACCTATGGCTCAGTGTCCGGGTGGACGCAGTATGCGGGCGAAGAGTGGTATGATACCCTGTTTATCCCTAATGCAATCGGTGGGATCAACGCTTATTTCGAGAGGATATCAGAGATTAGCAGGATATGCCGGGGTAGTGTGGACCGGATATATGACCAGACCGATCAGGCGGACCGTAGGAACGCCGGACGGCTGAGGCAGACAACAGAAGAATTAAAGGCACTGAGACAGAGGATAGAGCAGAAAGCCGCAGAGCTCGGCGGGTGAAAAAGATTTAACATTCCGCATACACAGCGGAAGGTAATAATATAGCTTATAGAGAGCAGGACAGATTGAAGATATTACAGATCTGGTAGAGGAAGGAATGATCAAGATTGAATAATATAAAAAGATTTCTGGGGGCTGCCGGACTACAATTGCAGAAAGATGGTAAACTGACGAATGCCTGCGAAACAGAAAGCCGGAGAGAGCTTGAAGATTAACTTGTCCTTTTGCTATTCCAGACGGCCGGAAAGATCGCTGCAGCAATGATAATACGGAAAATAAATGAGAGGAATAAAACCATAAATAGTTAATCCCCTGTGCCTTGGCGGAATAAGATCTTCCGGCAGCATACAGGGGATTTTTTCTGCCTCAAATTTCCGCATTGTCACCCTGTTACAGAAACAGTATAATTAATTTAACATTTTACAACAGAGAAGGTTGCGGCATACTATGAAGAAATCAGATAAAAACAATAAAAACAGCGGAAGATCCGTATCTATATACATACTTCTCTCCGGCGGAGTGCTTTTTTCTGTATCCGCGGGACTGATGCTGCTCGCGGCCCGGACAGATTCTTTCGCGCAGTGGTACTCAGTGAACATTTATCCCCTGCTTGTAACGGTTATCGGGCGGTTTATGGGACTGTTTCCGTTTTCTGTGGCGGAAATATGCATTTATCTTCTGCTGGCTGTTTTTGTCGTTTCTCTGGTATATACGGCTGTAAGAATTGTACGCCGCAGAAATGGGAAAAGAATTTTGTTCCGGTGGTTTGCCTCAGTAGTGCTGGCGTCAGGAATCCTGATATTTCTTTATACTGCGGGATGCGGCATTAATTATTACCGCCGGCCCTTTTCCCGGACAGAGGGGATTGTTACATCCCGGTATTCAGCGGATGATCTGGAACGGATCTGCCAGTGGCTGACGGAGGAAGTGAACACCCGAAGCGGCAGCGTATCCAGGGATGAAAAGGGGAGAATGGAACTGGATGGACCGGAAGGGCAGGGGGCTGTGGAAGCCATGAAAAAGCTGGGAAAGAAGTTCTCCTCGCTGGAAGGATTTTATCCCCGCCCTAAAAAACTGGCTGTATCGGAAGTGCTCTCTTATCAGGGACTGACCGGGATTTATCTTCCATTTACAATCGAGGCAAATTATAACGGGGATATGACGGCTTACAATATTCCGTTTACCGTCTGTCATGAACTTTCACATCTGAGAGGATTTATGGAAGAGCGGGAGGCAAATTTCATCGCGTTTCTGGCCTGTATCGGCTCTGACCGGACGGATTTTCAGTACAGCGGATATCTTTCCGGCTGGGTTTACTGTATGAATGCGCTTTACCGGATTGATCCGGAACGCTGGGCAGAGGTGCGAAGCGGTCTGACGGAAGCCGCAGAGCCGGATCTGGAGGCCAACAACGCGTTCTGGGACAGTTATGAGGGTCCGGTCAGAAAGACGGCAGAGAAGGTGAATGACACATATCTCAAAGTGAACGGACAGGCCGACGGCGTGGAAAGCTATGACAGGATGGTTGACCTGATTGTGGCATACTTTGGCGACAAGTAAAGTACGTAAGAGTGCGTGCAGTGAAAGGGGACGGACAGGAACAGGACAGTATACTAAATGGATGGAGGGAAGAGGGATGAGGAAAAAAAGGAAGCCGTTTGCGGCAGCAGGGATGGCAGCGGTTGTGACAGCAGCCCTGATGTCGGGATGCGGAAAGAAGGCGACCCCGGAAAATCTGTTTTCGGATATGGCAGGAAATGCCGGAAATATACAGTCGGCCAGCTGCAGTCTGAATCTTACAATGGAAATGTCTGACGGGACAGCGGCGCTTGCGTTTGTCATGGATATGGATCTTGGAATAACAGCGGATCCTCAGGCTCTTCACGGAAAAGGCCGGGCAGCGCTGAATGCGTACGGCATGGAAGAGACACACAATGTGGAGACGTACCAGGTGAAAGATGGAGATGGGTATGTCACATACACGCTTACAGATGATGTATGGAGCAGGAGTACGCAGGCGGATGGTACAGATAGGGTCAGCATTGATCTGGCCTCTGATGTGGAAAGCCAGGCAGAGAGGTTTGAAATGGTCGGAGAACTGACAGAGATAAACGGGAAGGACTGCTATGAAATGATCGGTGCCATCGAAGGCGATGCAGTTTCCGGTATGCCGGGGGAAGACATACTGGAGTCGCTGACCGGACTGGATCTGGATGAGGAGACACTGTCAGATGTGGAAATCCCCTGCATAATTGATGTATACCGGGACGGAATTCTTCCGGCAAGAATATATATTGATATGTCGGAAATTATAAATACAATGGTCCAGGCCGCGGACCAGGAGATAACGGTTTCCGTATGCGGCATTGAGATGATTTATGAAGAATATGACTGTATAGAGGAGATCCGGGTTCCGGAAGAGGCAGTGACGGCTGCCCGGGACGGAGGATTCTGAACCGGTATGGTTTGGCGCGGCCGGATTGTGTCTATGAATCTTTCACATTAATAATATATAAGAGGACATGGGTTGGCTGCAAATCATGTCCTTTTGCTTTGTCTGAAAAAAGAGGCAGCCGCAGCGTCTGAAGTCCGCAGCTGCCAGTTTTATATAAGTAAGGAAATATATGTATTTTATAGATAGAAAACAGGGAATCAGGAAATAAAACACAGCCTCCAGTGTGTTGACAAGCATTTCTTACCGGTATAGAATGAAACGGACTAAAAGATTTTCTCTATAGGATTCTGATGATTTTGGATACAACGGGGTGTTTACGGCTGAATTAAAGTCATTTGCTGTTCCGGGGGAGTAAAAATCAATCAAAGTCTTGACTGCGTCAGCAGAAAATATTTCAGAAAGGAAGAGTGGTAGGGAAATTTATATGTGTACATATAGCTTGACAGAAGTATATTTTCCGGATTGTGAATATTATAGGTATATCAGATACAGCTGTCATGCAGCATAAATTATACCGGGAGTAGCGGGAACTTATAGCTGCAGGGAAGTAAAAGGCACATATATATTAAAAGAAAAAACGGAATGATGCAGGCCGCGGGTGATGAAAATACCGATACAGTTTTGCAGCTATTTGCATTACTGATGGAGTACGCCGCGGGCAGAAAACCGGTGACATGGGAACCGGAAGAATAAAATAATCCACACAGCAAATATGTGCGGAGGAAAGGAAGAAAACTATGAAACAAAACAATCCTTTAAAAGAAAGGAGAAAGTCGGGAAGCAGACTGCTCGCCGCAGTACTTTCACTGGCTATGATACTGACGATGGCAAATCCTGCGACAGTATTTGCAGCCGGGGGAAAAAGCGCTGATGGCAGTAAGGATGCCGGCGTGCAGACACTGGCCGCAGTGACAGGAGACGGCGTCCGGCATGATGCCGATCCCGATACGACCCAGGAATACACGCTGGGCGATCCCGATTCTACCCGGTACGATGGACGTGTGTGGGTGGATAAGTCGGTCAGCAAGGATAAGTCGGTCAGCTTTGGCGGCGATAAGTCGGTTGCCAATAATTCTGATTTCCTGGTGACTTATTCCGCTCTGGCAACCTCTACGGCAGTTCAGGGAGACACGCCGGTGGACGTTGTGTTCGTGCTGGATCTCTCGGCAAGCATGTGCTGGGGAACCCGGGCGCAGACGGTGACCAGTAAAGAGGATTCCCGTATCAAGGCGATGGTGGACGCGTTAAATGAAAACATCGCCGTTCTTGCGGAGGCAGGCAGTGAAAACCGTATCGGCGTCGCGGTATTTAATGGTACCGGCAGGGTGCTTATGCCTCTGACTAAAGTGTCGGATTTCAGGCCCATTCAGGATGGACAGTATTTTTCCCTGACATCCTTCAGCGGTACGAATGGACAGGATAATGGTAATGCTACGGTAACCTGCAACATGAACGGCAAGACCGCGGATACAGCAGGCGGTACCAATGTTCAGGCAGGACTTTATCAGGGCATGAAACTTCTTGCCAATGAAGAGGATACCACATTTACGATGAACGGACAGACTGTAGTCCGTATTCCCAATGTAGTTATCATGTCCGACGGTGCGCCTACAACATTTGCATCTCCGGAGGATGCGGAATATCGTGAAGAAGATAGCGGACAATGGCAGAAGGAAGGTGTTATTACTAATAAGTCTGATCTTGGCAGCGGAACAGACACGCAGGTCCGCGGTTCCTGGTGGCAGCCGGCGGACAATGCAGATCAGACCGGCCAGATCGGCGGCGGAGATAATTATCGTGCCCACAGTGCAGACGGATTCATGGCGCTTGCCACTGCTTCCTATATGAAGAATAAGATCAGCGCCAATTACTATGGAAAGGACGGCGCTGACTGGGGAACGAATGCGGACAATACGGCAAATGTGTATACCATTGGCTTCAGCACGGACCAGCAGACGGATGCTATGAGCACTATGGCCAATATCGTGCTCAATCCTGAAGATAATCTGAACGCAAGTCTGGGAAATTCCAATCTCGGCAAAGGCGAAATCGCCCGTATGTGGACGGCGGCTCAGGACTATCTCGACGGCGGAGACGCCCAGGTCTACGGTCATATTGGAAATAAGGGCAATAACGGTAACGTTCCGGATAAGTCAGACAATGGCCGGTATGACAGGGATGATATGCAGCTGCGTGAATTTATCGCACAGCATCCTAAGGACGGATATGATGTCACATCATTTAACTATCCGACCCAGTACTTCTCGGCCAATGATACGCAGGGGCTGATTGAGGCTTTTGAGGAAATTGCGGGGCTGATCACTTCTTCTGCTTCAGCACCGACGGAGGTTACGGGAGACCCGATGGAAGACGGGTATATTACCTACACGGATACTACTGGAAAGTACATGGAAATCCGGGATGTTACGACGCTGATCTACATGGATCAGATGCTTACGAATCCTACAATTGATAATACAGAGGCCGGTGTCCGGACCTATACCTTTGAACATATATTTGAAAATCCCGCTTATCCGGGACAGACTCACAATACCAGTGAGATTCAGATAAAGGTCACCGATAATGGCGATCATACCCAGACCATTGAGGTTAAGATCCCTGCGTCAGCGATTCCGCTGCGTACGAATACAATTACTCTGAACAGTGACGGAACTCCTTCCCATAATCAGGTTTCGGAGATTCAGCCTATGCGTCTCTGCTATGAGATTGGCCTGGAAGAAGGCATTAATGCCGCGACGCTCAGCGGTGTTGATTCTTCCTATATTAAAGACAACACGGAAAACGGTATTGTTAACTTCTACAGTAACGCTTACACAAGAGATGGAGAGACCAATAACGGGGTCGGTGCAGTAGTGGAATTTGAGCCGTCACCGGACAACCCGTTCTACTTTATTCAGGGCGACACCCCCATTTATGTTCAGGACAGTACGGGAGCCAGTTATGTACAGGCCAAAGAGTTTGACAGGAATGGGGTCTACTATATCCCGGTCACCTATTATAATGGTGCAGGGGATGCAGTAGAAAAAGTAACAGATTACGTAAAGCGGTCCGGTGAAACACTGGAGGAATTTGTTGAAGAGGATGAAAATGGCTGGTTTATCAAAGACGGTTCTCCCCGTATCGGAAACCTTCAGGATGTAACCGCTCCGAAGACAAAAAATGAGACAGCTACATACGGCAACTATCGGGAACCGACGTTTGTATATGACAATCCGGATGATACGGATGTTCATGATGGCTCATTCGTTGTGCTGCTTGGAAATAACGGCAGGCTCGGGATTCCGTTTATGAGCAAGGATGTCTCGCTGACAGGCGACAGCTCTCATGCAAGTATTGACGGCCAGCTGGTAAGTGTGGGCGGCAGGCTGCATTATACCATCAGCTGGGTAAACACGGCGACGCAGGACGGTCAGTCTGTTGCAGGGACGGTAACGATAAGCGACCGGCTTCCGGCAGGAACAACGTATGTTGAAGATTCAGCCAAACCTGCCAGTGGTGTGACATACGACAAAGATCAGAATATTCTTACCTGGACAATAGAAGCGGATGCCGGTGGGCATGGTACAGTTGAATTTGACGCTGAAGTCGGCGGGGCGGCAGTTGACAATGAGAATAATGCCCTGCCTAATACGGCAACCGTCACGGCCGGAAGCAACAGCTATACCACCAATACAACGACGAATTACGTACCGGAGAAATCAGTAACGGTTCCGGACGGCTCCGGAGCAACTGCCGATGCTGACGGCGCAGAGGTTGAACCGGGCACAGAACTTACCTACACAATTGAATACCGCAACACGGAAAGCGCTGAATCGACAGTGACCATAACAGATGCTGTGCCGGAAGGAACAACGTTCGTATCTGCTGACCCAGAGGTTCAGCCGGATCAGGACGGTAATCTTGAATGGACGATTAAGCAGGTTCCGGCCGGACAAACAGGCAGCGTATCCTTTACGGTTAAAGTGGATGACAGTGCGGCAGCGACAATCGAAAATGAAGCAAATGTAAAAGTCGGGGATCATAATCCTGTTGTTACTAACAAGGTAACGACCGAGGTTAACCGGGCAAGTCTCACTATTGCAAAAAAAGTAACGGCTGATTCAGGGCTGACGGCTCCTGATAAGGAATTTGGCTTCGAACTGATAATTCCATCCAAAGCGAACGCGCAGAATGTAGCGGCAGTTATTCATACGGAAGGAGCGGATGATCAGTCTGCAAGTCTGAACTTTGATGCAGACGGCAAAGCTACCTTCAGGCTGAAAGCAAATCAGTCCCTTGAAATCCCGGGTATGGGAAGTACACAGTACTCGGTTGTTGAGCAGAATGCAGCCAATGGCGCTGTGAACGGTGGTTTCACATTGAGTAAAGTTGAAGGTGCAACGGGTGCAGGCTCTGCGGATAATCCTGATCCAACCAACGATGTATCAAGCGCAACAGCAGCAGGAACAGTTGGAAGTGATAATACAACGGTAACGTTTACCAACAACTACAGCGTGGCATCTGCTACCACCACGGATTTGGGTATTAATCTGGGCGGCACGAAGAACATTGACGGACGTGACTTCCAGACCGGAGACGCATTTACCTTCACAATTGCTGCAGCGCAGGCGACGCCCGACGCGCCGCTTCCGGAAGACACTAAGGTGACGATCAACCCGGAATCCGGAACTTCTGCTGCGTTCGGCTTCGGAAAGATTACCTTCGACAAGCCGGGCGAGTACCGTTATATTATTCAGGAAGTCAACTACGACACTGATAATGACGATGCGACGAAGAATCCTGGCGGCATTGGATATGATGCGGCGATTTACCGGGTGAACATTGTTATTGTAGACAACGGGGACGGTACGCTGCGTCTGGCGACGACTGACGAGATAAAGGATATCGCTACGCAGGGCGGTCTTGAGTATACAAGCAATCCAATGGTTCAGGTCAACAAGGGACAGAGCAGTTCCATGACCGGAGCGGACAACAATGAGGTTGTCTTTGAAAACACCTATGACGCCAATGCAGCAACGGCATCTATTCAGGGAACTAAAATTCTGACTGTTTCCAACAGTGATTACACACTGGAGGACGGAGACTTTAAGTTCACTATTGAAGCACTTGGTTCTGTTCAGACAGATCCGGATAAGAATTCTTATACGGAGGACGACTTCAGCAAGGATGATTCTCAGCCCATGCCGGTGGACAGCAAAGGGGACCCGGATACAGAGGCTGCCAATATTGCCAACGGAAATGTCAGTTTCCAGTTTGCACAGGGCGCCTTTACAAAGGATATGGCTGGAAGGACCTTTGGCTACAGGATTACGGAATCTGCCGGTGATATCATGTCCGGCGGCGTGACCTACGATCCGGATCCTTCCCGCATTGTCTGGATCACCGTTGGGGACGACGGTCATGGCAATGTGACGGCAACAGTGATGCCCAATGACGGGCAGCAGCAGGCAAACAACTTTACGTTTAATAACTCTTATGAGCCGGATGAAACAACGATCGGCAGCCAGACTACGGCAGGCATTACCGTGCAGAAGACTTTTACCGGTCATGCATGGACAGAAGATTATACGTTTGAATTCGAGATTGAGCCGGTTTCCACAACTGCCGCAGATATTGAGGCGGCAGATATGCCGATGCCGGATTCTCCTACGATAAGTATCGGCGCACCGCAAAGCGGAGATGAGAACACGGCGTCTTTCGGTACGATGACGTTTTCCAGGGCAGGCGATTATGTTTACAGGATTACCGAACTGGATGACAGCAATGCCGGCACCACATGCTCTGACACGGATCAGACAGTAACGGTAAAAGTTACGGAGGATAAGAATACAGGCAAACTTTCTGCTGAGATTGTTTACGAAAAAGACCAGAAGAATGCGGCATTTGTGAATACCTATACAGCCACGTTCGACGGCGATACGGCAGTTACCCTGACCGGTACCAAGAATCTGGAGGTAGCGGACGGTCTGGTTCATGAGCTGAAGGACGGCGACTTCAGTTTCCGCATTACGGCTCTGGACGGCGCTCCGGCAGCATCGGCCGATACGGCCGCCAATGAAGACAGCACACCGGTTCAGGATACCAACGACTGGACTTCCGGTATTACGCTGCTGAACAGGCTGACGTTCGATATGGACGACATGAACGGTCAGAATGAAAAGACCTTCAGCTATGTTATTACAGAAAATCTGCCTTCCGGTATAGATACGGGTAATCCGACTGCTGACGGTATCACCTACGATACAACTGCCTACAAGGCGGATATCAAGGTAACTGACGACGGAAAGGGTACGCTGAGCGCAGCGGATCCCCTGATTACAAAGGGAACATGGGACGGCAGCAGCTTTACCGCAGACGGGGATCCGTCCGGTGTGAACGGCGTCGTGTTTACAAACTCGTATGTCGCAGGTACGCTGACACAGACTCCTGTTGAGATCAGCAAGACACTGAACGGAAACACGCCGGAAGAAGGTCAGTTTACATTCTCTATGAGCATTGTAAGCGCTGACCCGGAGGATGGCGTAACGCTTCCGCAGCAGCACGAGAGTGTTGCCAATGATGCTTCCGGCAAGGTGCAGTTCGGTGATCTGACGTTCAGTAAGCCGGGAACATATGCAGTGGAGATAACGGAAGATATTCCGGCAGGGGCAACGAATGCGAATGTGGATAACGGCCAGACGACTTACGAAAAGGCAACGGAGGAACAGAAGGCCGGGAGCGGCTGGACATTTAACGGCACCACTTATGATTCCCACTCCGTCCGGATGACCTTCAAGGTTAAGGACAACGGAAATGGCACACTTGTACCGGACGGTAACATTCAGACAACGGGTGAAACTGTTTTCGCCAATATCTACGCTGCAACAGGCGAACTGAGTCTTGGCGGCACCAAGACGCTGGAAGGCCGTGACTGGGTTGACGGCGATGACTTTATCTTTACACTGACCGGAAAAAATGTATCTCAGGGGGCTGATGAGAACAGCGGCTTTACCCTTCCGGATCCCTCGGAGGTAACGGTTGGCTACAGCGATGCTGTGGAGGAAGCAGGTGCAGACAAGGCCACCCGGGGCGTTAAGGTACCTTTCTCCTTTGATAAGATTACCTTCAGCCAGGCAGGCACTTACGAGTTTACAATTACAGAATCCGGCTACAGCGACGAGCCCAATGTATCCAATACAAGCGGTACAGCGGTGACTTATACCTATACCGTTACAGATGACGGGAACGGACACCTGACGGCAGCGCCTGTTCAGGCTTCCCAGAGCGGTACGAACGCATTTGTGAATACCTATAATCCGGGCAATGCAACGGCCGGGCTTACGGCAGTCAAGACTGTGAACGGCGAGAGCAAGGGCATTGCTGCCGATACATTTACATTCGAAATTGAAGCAGTATCTGCTCCCCAGGGGGCAGCGGCAGATCTGCCTGCCAATGCTGCTGATGACGGTACGGTGAAGAACGGCGCCGACGGTACGATTGATTTCGGAGCCTTTACATTCAGCGCAGAAGGCGATTATGTCTACAGAGTGACGGAAGTCAACGAAGATAAAGCGGGCTACAGCTATGATGATACAACATACACGGTAGTCTTCCATGTATCTGACGATCCGGCGCAGGGGGCGCTTGTGGCAACACGGAAGATCTATAAAGGAACGGCTCAGGATGACACAGCCAGGGTTGATGCGGTTACGTTCGCCAACACCTATCATCCCGAGGCAGCCCCGGCGACCGCTGCGTTCTCCGGAACCAAGTCGGTGACCAACGAGCACGGCGGGTTCACCATGAAGGCAGGTCAGTTCAGCTTCACGATGACGACCACACAGGCTCCGGCCGGGGTTTCCGCGCCGACGCCGGGCAACGGCCCGACAGTGGCCAACGCCGCTGACGGCAGCTTCAGCTTCGGTACGCTGACCTTTACTGAGCCGGGTGAATATACCTATACAGTTTCGGAAGTAAATCCGGCGGATTCCTCCGACGCTGTTAACGGAATTACCTACGACGGAACACAGTACACACTGTATTTCAATGTGGTGGATGACAACGGAACGCTTAAGGTTGAAACACAGACGATTACCAGCTCCAGGGGCGGTACGGCGGATGCGGATGCTCTTGATTTCACGAATATCTACAATGACGGACAGGTGAGTTATCAGATTGCCGGCACCAAGATGCTTGACACCAATGGCTTTGACGGGGCATCTCTTGCCGAAGGCCAGTTCAGCTTCGTGCTTGTGGAAAACGGCCAGACTGTGCAGAAGGTAACGAACGGCGCACCGGCCGGAAACAGCGCGGCTTTCGCGTTTGATCCGATTACCTATACTGAGCCCGGAACTCATACGTACACGGTGTATGAGGCCGGCGCCGACGGAGAAAACGGTACCGGAGGAACGGACAGTAATAATATCACCTACAGTAAAGAAGCATACACAGTGACGGTTACGGTTTCCCGGGCGGCAGGAGCTGAGGGCCAGCACGGCGGTCTGTCGGTGACGGCAGACGTCAGCAACGCTGAGATCCGGTTTACAAACGAGTACGTTCCCACAGAGGTAACAGTGGGCCCGGGCGGCGATGTTCAGATCGGCGGCACCAAGACGCTGGACGTTGCCGACGGCAGCCGGCGTGAGATGAAGGAGGGCGAGTTTACCTTCCTGCTGTTCGAGGGCGGTCAGGAGATCGGACGAGCTTCCAATGATGCAGATGGAAACTTCGTATTTGATGATATTATCTACGATTATACCGACGCCGGCGTACATCGTTACACGGTAAGCGAGATCAATAACGGTCTGGGCGGCGTGGAGTATGATCCGACGATCTATTCGGTTGAAGTGAATGTAACGGAGAACACGGAAACCCATGCTCTTGAAGCAGCCATAACCTATTATAACAACGCCGGCACGGCGGATCCTGCTGACGGGATGACTTTCACGAACCGTTATCAGGCTTCACCGGCGGCGGTAAACCTGGGAGTTGTCAAGAAGCTGGCCGGCGCGGCTCTGAAAGACGGACAGTTTACATTCAGGCTGACCGGAAGCGACGGCGCTCCGATGCCGGAGAAAGATACAGCCGTAAACGCTGCAGACGGATCCGTGTTATTTGACGCCATTACATTCGCTTCTGTGGGTGAGTACGACTACACGATTACGGAAGTGAATGACGGACAGGACGGCATCATCTATGATGAGAATGCGGACAGGACGGTTCATGTAAGTGTGACGGACAACGGTACGGGAAGCCTTGAAGCCAAAGTAACCTATGGCGGGGACGGATCGGTAATAACCAATACCGCCAAAGCAGCGCCTCCGTCAGATGACAGCCAGGGCGGAAATAATAGTAATAACAGTAATAACAACAATGGTCCGTCCAGGGATCAGATTGTTCAGACCGGAGATACGGCACAGATTCTTCCGGTTGTATGTGTTCTGCTGGGAGCATTTGCTGTGCTCATATCAGTGAGTATGATTATGATACGCAGACGCAGAAAATAGTGTTTGACATTCCGGCAGCATAGCAGGAATGATATGAAAATACCGGACAGCTCATGCAGCTGTCCGGTATTTTCTGTCTTTTTATCCGTGCCGGCGTCAGGCCGGAGTACAGGAGCGTCAGAGACTATGCAGGCTGCCTGCAATAACAGAATGTGGTTTTTTGGCAGTTCCGGTGATTGTCCGTCACAGAAAAACAGGTTATAATTAAAAACAGACAGTTGTATTTAAGAAACCAGATAAATCACAGAATATGAAAAGGAACAGTGAATAACGGAAAAGGAGAGAGAAATAAATGAAACTTATGATTGCGTCAGATATTCACGGGTCTGCACCATGCTGCAGAAGGATGCTGGAAGCATATGCCCGGGAAAAAGCGGACAGACTTCTGCTGCTGGGAGATATTCTTTACCACGGACCCCGCAATGACCTGCCGGAAGGATATGCGCCGAAAGAAGTGATTGCCATGCTGAATCCGGTTAAGAAAAAACTGCTCTGTGTCCGGGGAAACTGTGATACAGAAGTGGATCAGATGGTACTGGATTTTCCGATTCTTGCCGACTACTGTTTTCTCGAACTGGAAGACGGCAGCGGAACTTCCGGAGCGGTGATATTTGCCACCCATGGCCATATATACAATCCCCATCATCTGCCGCCGCTTTCCGACGGGGATATTCTTCTGAACGGGCACACGCACATTCCGGCCTGTGAAGAGATCCTGGACATGGACGGCAGCCGGTATCAGTATCTGAATCCGGGATCTGTATCTATTCCGAAGGAGGGATCCCGGCACAGTTATATGATTTATGAGAAGGGAACATTTACCTGGAAAAATCTTGAAGGGGAGGCGTATCAGACATGGAAGACCGGATCGCGCTGCTGATCGATGCGGACAATGTATCGGCCAAATACATTAAGCCGATTCTGGATGAGCTGTCCAAATACGGCAATGTAACATATAAAAGAATATACGGAGACTGGACAAGATCCAACAGCGCCAGCTGGAAAGAGGAACTGCTGCAGAATTCCATTACTCCGATTCAGCAGTTCAGCTACACCCATGGAAAAAACGCTACAGACTCCGCTATGATTATCGATGCGATGGATATGCTGTATACAAGCGAGCTGGAGGGGTTCTGCCTGGTATCCAGCGACAGTGATTTTACCAAGCTTGCCAGCAGACTCAGGGAAAGCGGAAAGCTGGTGATCGGGATGGGAGAAGACAAAACACCGTCTCCGTTCCGGAAAGCATGTGATATTTTTACAGTACTGGAACTGCTTCTTGAAGATAATACAATGGAAAAGGACGAGAGAAACAATGCACAGCAGCACGAGCGGGAGCAGAAAAAAGGGACAGCTCCGTCCAAACAGCAGATAGAAGAAGTTGTGGTCAAGATTATTACGGAAAATCAGAACGATGATAAGGAGACCGGCCTGGGAGAAGTGGGAAGCCGGCTGGTTAAACTGTATCCGGATTTTGACGTGCGGCGGTACGGATACAGTCTGTTGTCCAAATTCCTGGAGACACTGCCCAAGCTGAAGCTGATCCAGGAGGGGACAAAGGTCTGGGTTACTCTTTACGAAGATAAGAGCAAAAAGGAACGGCTGGAGGAATACATTATGCAGCAGATCAGAAGCAATGGACGATATGGTATTTCTCTGGGGGCGCTGGGAAACCGGATCCGGCTGAAATTCGGTGATTTTAAAGTCAGGGATTACGGATATTCGCAGTTCAAGCAGTATATTGAGAGTTTCCCCAATGTGGTGCTCGAAGACGACGGCGAGCGGACGAGAGCGGTCTATATGGCGGATCAATGACAGGAAAATGAAAGACTGCATTACAAAAAAGAGGACGGACACCCGTCCTTTTTCTTTTGCCTGTAATACCTGCAATTGAACAATCTGTCAAAAAATTAACAGAAAGTTGTAAAATTTTTGTAAATTCATGTGTCTTGTCACATGTAAATTACAGTGATATACTGACCGGGACAGAAGGAACACGAAAAAGCAGAAAGAGGTATTGAACATGACAGTCAGAGAAGAAATTGAACAGCTGAAAAAAGAAAAAAATGCGGTAATTCTGGCCCATTATTATGCCAGGCCCGAGGTACAGGAGATTGCAGATTATACGGGAGACTCCTTTTACCTCAGCAAAACAGCGGTGGGGCTGAAGGAGCAGACCATAGTTTTCTGCGGGGTATCGTTTATGGGGGAGAGCGCGAAGGTGCTGAATCCGGAAAAGACTGTGCTCATGCCGGACGCTTCCGCGGATTGTCCCATGGCTCATATGGCAGATGCCGGGACAATCAGACGGATGCGCGATACATATGAAGATCTGGCTGTTGTATGTTATATCAATTCTACGGCTGAATTGAAGCGGCATTCGGATGTGTGTGTAACGTCTGCAAATGCCGTAACGATTGTTAAGGCTCTTCCGAATAAAAATATCTTTTTTATTCCGGACCGGAATCTGGCACGTTATGTGGCTTCACAGGTTCCGGAAAAGAATTTTATATTTAATGAGGGATTCTGTCCGGTTCATGAAAAAATGCGTGCGGAGGAGATACGGAAGGCAAAGAAGGAGCATCCGGATGCACAGGTGCTGACACATCCGGAGTGCCCGGAAGAGATATGCCGGATCTCTGACTATATCGGGAGTACATCCGGGATTATCCGGTATGCACAAGAGAGCGGCGCGCGGGAGTTTATTGTCTGTACGGAGAGCGGAGTCCGGTACGAGCTGGAGAAAACCTGTCCGGACAAAAAATTCTGGTTCCCGGAGACAGA
>OLNO01001941.1_pt1 | contig 15240 bp, 16 predicted proteins | sample 1672861 | NCBI WGS metagenome assembly OLNO01 (sample SAMEA3136731, study PRJEB25190) | human gut metagenome | reverse complement strand
AGCAGTTCTCCTCCTTCCAGAAGGTCACGCTGGATAACCTGTTCAGCCAGATGGCACAGAACGACATGAAGGAACTGGCCATCGTGGTCAAGGCCGACGTGCAGGGTTCTGCCGAGGCCGTCAAGCAGAGCCTGGAGAAGATCTCCAACGACGAAGTGCGGGTGCGGGTCATCCATGCCGGTGTCGGTGCCATCAGCAAGTCCGATGTGGACCTGGCCGATGCCTCCAACGCCATCATCATCGGCTTCAACGTCCGCCCCGACAACGTGGCCAAGGAAGAAGCTGCTGCCACCAAGGTGGAAATGCGTATGTACCGCGTCATCTACGACGCCATCAACGACGTGACCGACGCTATGAAGGGTATGCTGGCACCCAAGTTCCGTGAGATCTCCCTGGGCGAGCTGCAGGTCCGTCAGGTGTACAAGATCTCCAACGTGGGCACCGTTGCAGGCTGCCGTGTTACCAGCGGCAAGATCACCCGCGACAGCAAGGTGCGCGTGGTCCGTGACGGCATCGTCATTGCCGAGGACGAGATCGCATCCCTGAAGCGTTTCAAGGATGACGCCAAGGAAGTGGCCGAGGGCTACGAGTGCGGCGTGACCCTGGAGAAGTTTGCCGACGTCAAGGAAGGCGACGTGTACGAGGCCTTCAAGATGGAAGAGTACCACGACTAAGAGTTTTTAAGGATTTCTCTGGCACCGGCAACGATGCCAGAGAAGTTTGTTTAAAGGAGAAACCGAATGTCTCAGAAAAATATGGGCCGTCTGGCGCAGGATATGAAGCGCGAGATCATTGCCATCATCGGGCGTCTGAAGGACCCGCGGCTGGAGGGCGGCCTGCTGACCGTCACCCGTCTGGACGTGACCCCCGACCTGGATGTGGCCAAGGTGTATGTGAGCGTGATGGGCCGCGCGGACGGCCCCAAGCCTGCCATCGAGGCGCTGAACCGCGCCGCCGGTCATGTGCGCACCGAAGTGAGCAAGAAGATGCACATCCGCAAAGCACCCCGGTTCATCTTTGTGGAGGACGACGGTGCCGCCTATGCAGCCCACATCAATGAGCTGCTGCGCAGCCTGAACGTCAGCGGTGAGGCCGAGGCACAGCCCGAAGCCGGGGAGACCGAGGAGTAAAACACACTTTACAGCCTTGCGGAAAGGATGGAACATCGGATGACGGAACCGTTGAGTGTGCAGCAGATGGCCCAGCGCCTGAAGTCTGCCGACAACATTTTGATCCTGTGCCACAAAAACCCGGACGGTGATACCGTCGGCTGCGGCAGCGCCCTGTATTATGCCCTGAAAGCTCTGGACAAGAATGCAGCGGTGCTCTGCTCCGACACGATCCCGGCCCGCTATGCCTTTACCAATGCGCACCTGTTCAAGGGCGAGTTCGAGCCGGAAACGGTGATTGCCGTGGACGTGGCCGGGCTGCAGCTGTTTGGCGAGGGCAACGGCGTGCCCCGCTACAGCCGCCATGTCGATCTGTGCATCGACCACCACGCGGGCAACAGCGGCTATGCCGACTTTACCCTGCTGGACGGGTCTGCCGCTGCGGCCGCAGAGCTGATGTACCGGGTCATTCTGGAAATGGGAGTGGACATCACCCCGCACATTGCCGACTGCCTGTACACCGGCGTAGCCACCGACACCGGATGCTTCCGGTTCTCGGCCACCACGGCCAACACCCACCTTGTGGCGGCAAAGCTCATCGAGGCGGGCTGCCATGTGGAAGAGCTGAACACTCTGCTGTTCGACACCAAGCCCCGGGCCCGCATGGAGGCCGAGCGCATCGCCCGCAACCATCTGGAATACTATCTGGACGGCCGCTGCGCCCTGATCTACCTCACCCGGGATGAGATCGAGCAGACCGGCGTGGATCCGGCAGACCTGGAAGAGCTGACCAGCCTGCCGATCAGCATCGAGGGCGTGAAGGTGGGTCTGACCCTGCGTCAGCAGCCCGGCGGCAGCTACCACATCAGCGTGCGCACCGCCAAGGGCGTGGATGCCTGCGCCATTGCGCGGCGTCTGGGCGGCGGCGGCCACAACCGCGCTGCCGGATGCGAGCTGCTGGGCAACCTGGAAAACGCCAAGAATGCGATCCTGGCCGAGGTGGAAGCCGAGCTGGACGCACCGCAGGAGGACGCATAAATGCAGGGCATCCTGATCGTGGACAAGCCCATGGACTGGACCAGTTTTGATGTGGTGGCAAAGCTGCGCGGCGTGCTGGGCACCCGCAAGCTGGGCCACAGCGGCACGCTGGACCCCATGGCCACCGGCGTGCTGCCGGTGTTCTGCGGCGGTGCCAGCAAGGCCGTGGACCTGCAGCTGGATCATGACAAGGCTTACCGTGCCGTGCTGCGGCTGGGCCAGCGCACCGATACCGGCGACATCACCGGCACGGTGCTGGAAACGGCCCCCGTCACGGCAGGGGAGCGGGAACTGCAGGCCGTGCTGCCGCAGTTCGTGGGCAAACAGATGCAGGTGCCGCCCATGTACTCGGCGGTCAAGGTGGGCGGCCAGCCCCTTTACAAGCTGGCCCGCGAGGGCAAGACCGTGGAGCGCAAGGCCCGCCCCATCGAGATCTACAGCATCACCTACGGCGGCAGCCCCGCCGAAAACGAATATGTGCTGGAGGTGACCTGCTCCAAGGGCACCTACATCCGCACCCTGCTGGAGGACATTGCCGACGCACTGGGCCAGAAGGGCACCATGAGCGCCCTGCGGCGCACCTGCGCCGGGCTGTACACCGAGGCCGACGCCCACACGCTGGAAGAGATCCTTGCGGCGAAAGAGCAGGGGCCTGCGGCCCTGGAAGCGCTGATGCTGCCGGTGGAAAGCGTGTTCACCCCGCTGCCGCTGCTGGTGGTGGAGCCCTGGGTGGAACAGCACCTGTACAACGGCTGCCCCACCAGCCGCTACCCCGCGGCGGATGGCCGCTACCGGGTGCGCAATGCCGCCGGGCAGTTCCTGGGGCTGGCCAACATCACCGGGGGCGTGCTCCGGGTGGAAAAACTGTTCGTGGAACGGAATTGACAAGAAAAAGGAAACCAATACCCATGCAGATCATTTCACAGTTCGTCCCGCTGCCGCTGGCAGACCCCGCACAGGGCACCGCCGTGGCCATGGGCTACTTCGACGGCATCCACATCGGCCACCGGGCCGTCATCGACGGTGCGGTGCAGTGGGCCAGAGCCCACGGGGCTGCCCCGGCGGTGTTTACCTTCCGGCTGCCGGTGGACAACAAAATGAAGGGCAAGCGCCTGCTGTCCTCGGCGGACAAGCACGCGCTGATCGCCAGCCTGGGCGTGGAGTATTACCTCACGCCGGACTTTGAGGAGATCAAGGGCCTCAGCCCGGAACAGTTCGTGCGCAGCATCGTGGAAAACTGCCATGCAAAAGCCCTGTTCTGCGGCGAGAACTTCACCTTCGGAGCCAAGGCCGCCGGTACGCCGGAGCTGCTGCGCAAGCTGTGCGCTCCGCTGGGCGTGGAAGTGGTGGTGGTGCCCATGGCACAGTTCGAGGAAAAGCCGGTGTCCTCCACCCGCATCCGCACCGCGCTGGAGGGCGGCGACATCCCGGCGGCCAACGCCATGCTGGGCATGCCCTACGCCATCCGCTTTGCGGTGCAGCACGGCGCGGGCCTGGGCCACACGCTGGGGGTGCCCACCATCAACCAGCTGTACCCCCAGGGCTTCCAGATGCCCCGCAGCGGCATCTATATCACCCGCACGCTGGTGAACGGCACCTGGTATCCCTCGGCCACCGGTCTGGGCAGCCGCCCCACCGTGAACGACGACGCCACCAAGGTGACCTGCGAGACCTTCATCCCCGGCTTTTCCGGTGACCTGTACGGCACCGACCCGGTGGTGGAGTTCCACGCCTACCTGAGCCCCAGCAAGAAGTTCGATACGCTGGACGAGCTGCGGGACTGCATCAACAACGCCGCGCAGCGCGCACAGGAATATTTCAAGTAAAAGAACAGGGAGCCTGTCCGGCTGGACAAGCTCCCTGCTTTTTTATGCGTTACTTGTACTGCTCTAAGTACTCCGCCACCGAGCGGCTCATCTCGCGGGCAAAGCCGGAGTCGTACTTGCGGTTGTGGAAGGCCGTGCACCACGCATCAAAACCGGAGGTGCTAGCCTTGTAGCCGAAGGTGTCGCGCAGCTCGGCACCGTCCATGGTGCGGTAGCCGTTTTCGTGCACGATATGCTCCATGGCGCAGCGCTGGGGCTTCGGGCGGTCCTTCTGCTGCTGGGTGGGCCAGCCGAACACCAGCATCACCGCTGGGAACACATAGTCCGGCAGGTGCAGCAGGCTGCGCTGGGTGTCGCAGTTTTCCATGATATCGCCGATGTAGCACGAGCCGATGCCAAAGCTTTCGGCGGCCACCACGGCGTTCTGGGCGGCAATGGCGGTGTCGGTGACAGCCAGCATCAGGTCGCCCACGCCCGGCGTGCGGGGCGTGCAGCCCGCTTCCTTGTAGGCGTCGTACCACTTGCGGCAGTCGGCGCAGAACACCAGCACCAGCGGGGCCTTGGCAATGAAAGGCTGATGGTCGCAGCTGTCGGCCAGCGCGGCCTTCAGGGCCGGGTCGGTGATGTCCAGAATGGTGTACAGCTGCTGGCAGCCCGCAGAGGGGGCCTGCGCGGCAGCTTCCAGAATGGCCTGCTTCATTCCGGCCGGGATGGCTTTTTCTTCAAACACCCGCACAGACTTGCGGGCATACAGGCTTTGCAGGATGGGATTGGTTTCGGGCATGGTGAGTACCTCCTAAAACTCCCTCAGTCACGGCTCACGCCGTGCCAACTCCCTCAAGGAGGGAGCCTTTGACAGGAGGGGAAACTTTATCGTGTTACAGCAAGGTTCATCGTCGCGCGAAAGCCTCCCTCTGAGAGGGAGGTGCCGAACGAAGTGAGGCGGAAGGAGTTTGGCGCGCAGCGCCTGAGAGGGGTCTTTTTTAGTTTTTATTCGTAATCAATGGGCAGGGTGGGCAGGCCATTGAGCTCCAGCCCGGCGGTATGGCCCGCGATGTACTGGTAGTAGCCCTGTGCGGCGATCATGGCACCGTTGTCGCCGCAGAACTTCAGCTCCGGCAGGTAGACCTTGGCCCCCAGCTTCTGGGCACCGTCGTTCACCAGCTGGCGCAGACGGCCGTTTGCGGCCACACCGCCCGCCAGACACACCTGCTTTGCACCGGTGTCGGCGGCAGCCAGCAGCAGTTTTTCGGCCAGGATGCCCGCAATGCGCTCCTGGAAGCTGGCGGCAAGGTCCGGCACGTTGACCGCCTCGCCCTTCATCTGGGCCTTGTTCACCTCGTTGAGCACGGCGGTTTTCAGGCCGGAGAAGCTCACGTTGTACTTGCCCTCCACATGGGGCACCGGCAGGCGGTAGGCCTTGGGGTCGCCGGTCTTGGCGGCGTTGGCCACACTCGGGCCGCCGGGGTAGGGCAGACCCAGGGTGCGGGCCACCTTGTCAAAGGCCTCACCGGCGGCATCGTCCACCGTGTGGCCCAGAATGTGGTAGTGGGTGTAGTCCTGCACCTCCACGATGTGGCTGTGCCCGCCGGAGGCCACCAGGCAGAGGAACGGCGGTTTCAGCTCCGGGTGGGTCAGGTAGAGCGCGGCGATGTGGCCCCGCAGGTGGTGCACCGGCACCAGAGGCTTGCCCGCCGAGTAGGCCAGCCCCTTGGCAAAGTTCACGCCCACCAGCACCGCGCCGATGAGGCCCGGCGCAAAGGTGACGGCCACGGCGTCCACGTCGTCCATGGTCTTGCCGGCGTCCAGCAGGGCCTTTTTGACGGTGGCGCTGATGAACTCACAGTGGCGGCGGCTGGCGATCTCCGGCACGACGCCGCCGTAAAGTGCCTGCTCCTTGACGCTGGTGGAGATGACGTTGCTCAGCAGATGCCGGCCGTCCTCCACCAGAGCTGCGGCGGTCTCGTCGCAGGTGGATTCGATTCCTAAAACGATCATGTTCAATGGGCCTCCAGCCAGTTTTTGCCTGCGTGCACATCGGTGCTCAGGGGCACGGCGTACTGCACGCAGCCCTCCATCTCCTCCCGCAGGATCTGCGCAGCCTTTTCGGCTTCCGCTTCCGGGGCTTCCACGATCAGTTCGTCGTGGACGGTGAGGATCAGGCGGCTTTCCATTTTTTCGTCCTGCAGGCGCTTCCACACCCGCACCATGGCCAGCTTGATCACGTCGGCCGCCGTGCCCTGAATGGGGGTGTTGCGTGCCATGCGCTCACCGCTGGAACGCACGTTGAAGTTGGAGCTTGCCAGCTCCGGCAGCGCCCGGCGGCGGCCGAACAGGGTGGACACATAGCCGTTCGCCTTGGCGTCGGCGATGGTCTTGTCCATATAGCCGCTCACATTGGGGAAGGCGGCCAGATAGTTCTTGAGGAAGGCGTCTGCTTCCTTGACGGTCACCCCGATGTCCTTGGCCAGGCTGTAGGCACCCTTGCCGTACATGATGCCAAAGTTGATGGCCTTGGCGCTGGAACGCAGCCGGGGCGTCACCTCGCTCTGGGGGATGCCGTAAATTTTGGCGGCGGTGCTGCGGTGGATGTCCTCCCCGTTCAGGAAGGCCTGCTGCATGTGTTCGTCCCCGGTGATGTGGGCCAGGATGCGCAGCTCGATCTGGCTGTAGTCGGCGTCCACCAGCACACAGCCCGGCTTTGCGATGAAGTAGGCCCGCAACTGGCTGCCCAGCTCGGTGCGGATGGGGATGTTCTGCAGGTTGGGATTGTCGGAGGAGAGCCGTCCGGTGCGGGCCTCGGTCTGGTTGAAGGTGGAGTGGATGCGCCCATCTTCGCCGATAACCTTGAGCAGGCCCTCCACATAGGTGGAGTTCAGCTTCTGGTACGCGCGGTACTGCAAAACGTCTTCTACCAGCGGGTACTCCCGCAGGCTCTCCAGCGTTTCGGCGTCGGTGGACCAGCCGCGCTGGGTCTTTTTGCCATGGGGCAGGCCCATGGTGTCGAACAGCATCTCGCCCAGCTGCTTGGGGCTGTTGGGGTTGAAGCTGGTGCTGCCGGTCTCCATGTGGATGCGGGCCAGCACCTGTTCCAGCTCGGTGCGCATCCGCACGCCGAACTGCTCGATGCCGTCCCGGTCCACCAGCACGCCGATGCGGGTCATGTCCGCCAGCACCTGCGCCAGCGGGAACTCAATGTCGTTGTACAGGGCATCCTCGCCGCAGGCGGTGATCTCGGCTTTCATTTTGGCAAACAGGTCGGCCAGACGTCCGGCGTCCGGGTAGTCGACGCAGGTGAAGGCCGCAGCGGCCTTGTAGCTGGGCACCAGCTCTCCCACCTGATACTTGGACGCCGAGGCATCCAGCAGGTAGGCGGCCAGCTTGCCGTCCCACCGGATGCTGCTGCCCCAGCCGCCTGCGGCCATGGCTCTGGCGTACAGGGGAGCCGAATTGAACACGTCCAGTGTGATGTCGGCATTGTCCAGCAGACGGAGCAGGTCGGTGTCCTCCAACGGGTAGACGGTGGTGTCCTGCACGGCGTACCAGCTCTCCGGCTGCAGCATCACGTTGCGGGTGCCCTGCTTGCCCATCACGGCGGGGCGGGAGGCCACCAGATAGTGCCCGGACGGGGCAAGGGGCAGGGCGGCAAGCTCTGCCTCCGGCAGCTCCGCGGCCTGCTCTTCCGGGGCGGCCTCCGGGGCCACACCGTCCAGCCCGAAGCGCGGGATCAGCGAGTGAATCTCCAGCTCCTGCAGCAGACGCACGGCGGCGGCCTTGTTGCCCTCGCCCACGGCGTAGCTGCCCTCGGCCGTGTCGATGGGCGCATCGGTGCGGATGGTGCCCAGCGTGTGGCTCAGCTCGGCCATGGGCTTGTCCTCCATGAGGTGCTCCCGCTGCTTGGGCTTGATGCGCTTGTCGTCGAGGTTGGCGTACACGCCCTCCAGCGAGCCGAAGGTCTGCACCAGGCTCAGGGCGGTCTTTTCGCCGATGCCCTTCACGCCCGGGATGTTGTCGGAGGTGTCGCCCATCAGGCTCTTCACCTCAATGAGCTGTTTGGGCTCAATGCCATATTTTTCGTGGATGGCGTCCACGTCCATGGTCACGGTCTTGCTGCGGCCCATCACGGTGGCGGCCAGCAGCACCGTGGTGGTGTCGCTCACCAGCTGCAGGCTGTCGCGGTCTCCAGTGGCTAGGAAGCAGTCATCCTGCCGGGCGGCGCAGGCAGCGGCCAGCGTGCCTAGGATGTCGTCGGCCTCCCAGCCCTCGGCGGTGACGGTGCGGTAGCCCAGGTCTGCCAGCAGCTCCTTGAGCACCGGCATCTGCTGGGCCAGCTCCTCCGGCATCCCATGACGGGTGGCCTTGTAGCCGTCGTACATCTTGTGGCGGAAGGTGGGAGCCTTCAGGTCAAAGGCCACGGCCACCTCGTCGGGCTCGCACTCCTTGAGCAGGGAGAGCAGGATATTCAAAAAGCCGTAAATCGCATTGGTATAGCGGCCGTCCTTGGTGGTCAGCAGCTTGATGCCAAAAAAGGCGCGGTTGGCAATGCTGTTGCCGTCAATGACCAGTAAGCGCATAGCATACAGTCCTCCGTTCCATAATTTCACATCCTATAGTATAGCACAAAACCGGCCCCGGCGGGAGAGAATTGCAGAAAAAGCTGTAGATTGTAATTCATAAGAAAGTGTGTTAAACTAAAAACGCCGCCCAGAAAGGCGGCGTTAAGGTGCTGTCTGCAATTACAGGTGGTCTAGCTCCCTCCGGCAAGCGTCCGGGGGACGTGAAAATCTTGTTGTTTCTGGTTTCCCCTGACGCAAACGCGGAAGGGGGGATGCACTATGGAGCTGAACGAAGTGCTTGCACTGCTCACCATGATTGGTGGGACCGTGTATATTACGTTTCAGATTTCATGGGAAGTCTTTAAAGAGATCCATAACAATAAGAAATGACCGCCCCAGCTTTCCAATTCTGAGCGGTCATTCTTATTGACCTAACCGGAAGGAGCTGACCATGCGGACAGCACCTTTTCTGTTTTTAGTATAGTGCTTTTTCTTCGTCTTGTCAAGTTCGCCGCTGTTTTATTCCTCCATGCGGATGGCGCTTACCGGGCAGGCGTTGGCGGCGTCCACCGCCTGGGGCACTTCCTCCGGCGGGATGGGGCCGGGCTCGGCCACGGCCAGCACGCCCTCCATGTGGAATACGGCGGGGCACAGCCCGGCGCACTGGGTGCAGCCGATGCACAGGTCCGGGTCAACGAATGCGATCATAAAATCTGCCTCCTTCGGATGATGTCTGCTGCCAGTATGGGCGGTTTTGGTGCGAAATATGCTAGGCACCTGCGGGCGGCTGTGGTATAATGGAAGCTCAGGAGGACAGAGACCGATGAACATTCAGATTTTTGGCACCACAAAGTGCTTTGATACCAAAAAGGCCCAGCGCTATTTCAAGGAGCGGGGCATCAAATTCCAGATGATCGACCTGAAGGAAAAGGGCATGAGCCGCGGCGAGTTCGACAATGTGGCCCGCGCCCTAGGCGGCTGGGAAAAGATGGTGAACCCCAACGCCAAGGACAAGCAGACCCTTGCACTGCTGGAGGCGCTCATCGACTGGCAGAAAGAGGACAAGCTGTTTGAGAACCAGCAGCTGCTGCGCACCCCCATCGTGCGCAACGGCCGCAAGGCCACCGTGGGCTACCAGCCCGATGTGTGGAAGGACTGGGAGTAACCGCGCAGTGGGGTTTTCACAAAAAAACCATGGGCAGGGTTTTGCACTCTGCGCTGCCCTGTGGTATACTAAAAGTCAGCAATAAAACCTTGGGAGATCGAAAAAATGACAAAACATTATATCACCCCGGAAGAACACGCCCGGCTGCAGCGCCGCCGGGGGCGGCAGGCGCTGGGCCTGCTGATCACGATCCTGGTTCTGGTGGGGTTTGTGACCGTGCTGCGGGCCGGTGTGGGACTGGTGGCCAACCTGTTCGATGACACCGCCCAGAAGCAGGAATACGAGGACAAGCTGGAGGGTCTGGTGCTGTTTGACCCCATGCCCTTTGACGGCATCGAGAACATCGACGACCTGACCCTGCGGGAAGCTGCCGTGTGGGGCTGCATCTACAACATCCAGGAGACGCAGGGCGGCTTCGATAACTACAACACCGACCCCGACACCGAACAGCTGCTGCTGCCCTCGGTGGAAGTGGACGCCTATCTGGCCCGGCTGGTGGGCCCCAGCTTCAAGCTGACCCACCGCAGCTTCGAGATGGAAGATATGACCATCGAGTTTGACGAGAGCAGCCAGTGCTACAAGATCCCGGTCACCGGTACGGTGGGCTATTACCGCGCCGTGGTCACCCGGCTGTTCAAGCGCAGCGGCCAGCTGCACGTCACCGTGGGCTATATTCCCACCTCCAGCACCGATGACAGCATCATCAACCAGTCCTCGGACACGCCCACCAAGTATATGGATTACCTGTTCGAGCGCCAGAGCGGCAGCTGGTATCTCACCGGCCTGACCGAGAGCGAGACCAAGCCTGACAGCACGGCGGGCACCGAGGCCGCCAGCCAGCCGCAGCCCATGGCCGAAAGCGATGTGCAGGATGCCATCCTGGCCACCGCCGGTTCCTCGGAGGCGGCTTCCGATGCCGCTTCGGACGCAGCCGCCGAGCCGGACACCCAGAGCTTGGACGAGCCGGCTGCTGACAGCACCGCCGCCGACAGTACCGCTGCCGAAGCAGATGCCGCCGATAACGGCGCGTCCAGCACGGCTGCATAACACCGGCAAAAACGAACACCCGACTGTGAAACATCACAGCCGGGTGTCTTTTTTCGAGAAAGCCTCCCTCGCTGAGGGAGGTGGCACGGCGTAAGCCGTGACGGAAGGAGTTATTTCAGATCGAACCGCACGACCACCAGACGGTACCACAGGTAGGGCACCATGTTCCAGATCATCCACAGTTCCATGAGGAGGTAGTGGGGCAGGTCACGCCAGCGGAAGGGGCGCTTGCCCAGCCTGCCCTCTTTCAGCAGGGCAAAGGCCTCGTGCATGCCCTTGTCCCATGCCTCGCCAAAGCCCTGCTTGTGGAACTTGTAGCACTTGAGCAGGTAGCCCGCGGCCAGCGGGATGAAGTTGAGCACCAGCATGAGCAGCGGCTCGTTCTTGAGGGGCAGCAGAATGCTGTTGCGGCCGCTCTGCTGGCTCTTGAAGGCGTTGTACCGCACGGCACCGGTGCTGGCTCCGCAGATGTGGTAGCACTTTGCCGTGGGACAGAGCACGTTTTTGTAACCTGCGTTGTTGGCACGCCAGCTCAGGTCCACATCCTCAAAGTAGGCAAAAAAGTTTTCGTCAAAGGTGCCGATCTCGTCCAGAATGCGCTTGCGGTACAGCGCAGCCCCTCCGCAGGCCGAGAAGATACGCTTTTGTTTGGTGTAGCGGCTGACACGGCGGCCGTCGCCGGTCTTGCAGGCAAAGCCCATCCAGGTCACATAGTCCCCAGCGTCATCGGCCAGCTCCCGGTCAAAGTGGCGGATCATCAGGCTCTGCACCGCAAAAATCTTGGGGTCGGTTTCGGCGGTGCGGATGAGTTCGGCCAGCCACTGGGGCTCCGCAAAGGCGTCGTTGTTGAACAGCACCACATACTCGCTCTCGGCCATGGCGATGCCCTGATTCACCGCGTGGGAAAAACCGGTGTTGGTGCCGTTTTCGATCAGGGTGAAGTTGGCCCGGCTGCAGTAGCTGCGGGCCTGTTCCAGACTTTAGTCGGTGGAGCCGTTGTCCACCACGATGAGCTGGAAGTTCTGCTCGGTCTGGGCGTAGACCGACTCGATGGAGTCTTTGAGCCAGCCCTTGCCGTTGATGTTGGGGATGACGATGGTTGCTTTATACATAAAGGTTACTCCTGTAAAACTGCACGATTACCGGAACAGTATAGCACAGTTGCGGGCAAAAAGAAACCGCACTCGCGGCGGAGTGCGGTAAATTTGTATGGGTCTTACGCGGCCAGTGCCTTTTCGATGTTGGCCAGCAGGGTGTCGTGGTTCTCGGCACACACCAGGATCACTTCGCCGGTGGGGGCCACGGTGACGGTGGCGGCCTTGGCGATCTGGTACTGATCTTCCAGATAGTGCTCCATGGACTGCTGCTCGCTGGTCACATAGGCTTCCAGTGCGCTCTTCACAGCGTCGGTCTTGCCCTCGGCGGGTTTGACGATGGCCACGGCATAGCTGCGCACCATCATGGCAGAGATGGAGGCGGCAAGGTCGGTGTACATATCATCTTCCAGATTCAGCAGGGGCAGCAGGATGCTGCGCACCTCATCGTCCAGCTGGCCGGCCTCGTACTCGGCGCTGTAGCCGTCGATGGCGGTGAACTTGCCGTCCTCGCCTTTGGTGAAGATCATATCGTATTCGTTTTCCTCGTCGGTGCGGGCATCGTGGAGGATCTGGGAATAATCCTTCGGGGCGGCGGAGTCGGCCTTGCTGCCGGCGGAGCAGCCCACAAGGGCAAACAGGGTCAGCCCTGCCAGCAGGGCGGCGATGAGTCGTTTCATAGTCGTGTAGTCCTTTCATATCCAGTGCTTCGTGTGGCGGAGCTGCGCCGCAGTGCACGGCTAGTGTGCGCTGTTTTGCGGCTGGTATACCATATACGAACCAGACGCGCGGAGGATTGCAGGAAAATGGTAACAGTTTTATGAACGGCTCACAGCATCAGCGCATCCAGCTCGCCGTGATTCACCGGGGTGGAAAGGATGATCTGGGTGCTGGTGGTGCCCAGCTTCTGGAACTGCAGGATCAGGTGTTCCAGCTGGGGCATGCTACCGCAGCTCACCTTGACCAGGAAGGTATAGGCACCGGTGACGTGGTAGCACTGCAGCACTTCCTTGCTGTTCTGCAGTAGCTCCAGAAAGGCGTCCTGCTTGGAGGGGGCCACCGACAGGCTGATGAGGGCGTCCACATACACGCGGTCGGCCGGGCGGTTCAGGGTGACGGTGTAGCCGCTGATGATGCCGTCCGTCTCCAGTTTGTGGATGCGGCTGGACACGGCCGGGCTGGTCAGCGAGACCTGCTCGGCGATCTCCTTGACCGGCATGCGGGCGTTTTTGGCCAGCAGGGAAAGAATTTTTCGATCCAGATCGTCCATAGGGGATGCTCCTTTGAAATATGTTGGATTGTATAAAATTTTCTGAAAGTAAAGTTTTATTGTTGTCGCAAACGCACAAAGGTTGAAAAAACTTGCTTTTGCTTCGCTTTGCGTTAATTATATAAAGTTTTGCGGGAAAAGTAAAGCATAATTTTAAAGTAAAATGAAAAAAATTGGTTTGACAAGAAAGAAAAAACGCGTATAATACATCATGCAAGGCAGCGCCCCGCACAAAGGCCTGCTGTGAAATTGAGATTCACCACTTTATATACTTTCCCACCCCTCTATACACAAAAACCCGCTGCCAGGCGGGTTTTTGTGTTTGTTGGGGCTTTTTTATTTTTTACACGAGGTACCCTTCAAAGCAGTGCAGGTCCTCGGTCTTGACGATGCCCTCCAGATACAGGCCATCTTCCCGGTATTCTTCCACCTGCACGCTGCCACGCTCCCGCATGGGGGCGGCAAGGCCCAGCTTGTCGTAGGGCAGCAGCACCCGGATGGTGTGCACCCGGTCGCTCAGCAGCTCGTCCAGCTTCTGCAGCAGGGTGTCCAGCCCATAGCCGGTCTTTGCACTGGTGAGCAGGATGTCCGGGTCAAAGGACAGGGTGTTGGGCTTGTCGCACTTGTTGTACACGGTCAGGCGGGGGATGTCCGTGCAGTCCAGCCCGTCCAGCACCTCGTCGGTCACGGCCAGCTGTTCCTCGCGCTGCTCATCCCCGGCATCCGCCACCCGGATGATGACGTCCGACCAGGCGGCTTCTTCCAGCGTGGACTTGAAGGCCTCCACCAGATTGTGGGGCAGGCGGGACACAAAACCGACCGTGTCCACCAGCAGCACGGCCATGCCGCTGGGCAGCACCAGTTTGCGGCTGGTGGGGTCCAGGGTGGCAAACAGCATGTCGGCTTCGGCCACACTGGGGCCGCACAGGGCGTTCATCAGGCTGGACTTGCCCACGTTGGTGTAGCCCACCAGGCTCACCACCGGCATGCCGGTCTTGGCGCGGGCCTTGCGGCTCTCGCCCCGGCGCTTTTCCATCTCAGCCAGCTTCTCGGCCAGCGCGTCGATGCGGGCGTGCACATGGCGGCGGTCCAGTTCCAGCTTGGTCTCACCGGCACCGCGGCGTGCACCACCGCCACCGCCGCCACCGCTGCCCGAAGGGCCCCGATCCTCTTCGGTAGGCTTGACGGGATCCGTATCCGAACGCTCATATTTGATATGGTTTACAGGGCGCTTGGCAGAAACCACAACCGCCTCTATACCGCCGCCGTCAACCGGCTCGCTTTTCTCTGACTCCGCCTCCGCACGTGTCACCGCTGTTTCCCGGCTGCACACGACACTCAGGCCATCCAGCATTTCGCCCAGGCGGGCAGTATTTTCCGCCTGTGTCCGCGACTTATCGTAAAGGAACGCTTCAGCCTGGCATGCTCCTCCGGCATAACGAACCGCATGAACCGGAAATCCGTCGAGCGAGGTGTAAACCGCCAGCCCGGTGAAATCCCCCTTGGAGCCGCTGTTGAGCAGCCTGTCGTAGTCGTCGGCCGTGCGCCCCGCGGCATAGTCCGGATCGGGAACATAAAAACGCAGATAGCTGCTCATGACACCGCTGCGGGAATCCTTTACGACGACCAGTTTGTGGTAGATCGGGGTAAAACGCGGTTCGCCGTACTCGTCGATCCGATAACGAAAATAGCGGAACTCGCCCCGGACAGGCACATCGGTACTGGAAAGCACTTCCCCGGCCGAGACCGTCGCCAGCGACCAGTCGGGCATATAAGTCCCGAGCGTCAGCGTCCCCTCTTCACTCCCGGCTCTGGTCGGTGCCGCAACACGCTCGAAATAGCGGCGTGCCTCGGCCACGGACATAGTTTCCGGATTTCCGGCCTGCGCGGTATCATTCGCCGCATGATCGGAACAGGCCGAAAGGGCATACAGGACAACAGTACATCCTGCGGCAATCAAATAGGATCGTTTTTTCACAGGTTGTGGTTTCAGGGTTTCCGTCGTGACGTAAGTTGTTTTAAAATTAACAAATATTTACGACATCCCAAAAACTTCGGATACCCTTACGGTTATTGAGTTAAAAATATAACATAAATCCTTGCTGTTACGGAAATAACAGTTATATTTGCAATGA
>OLNO01001924.1_pt1 | contig 15360 bp, 14 predicted proteins | sample 1672861 | NCBI WGS metagenome assembly OLNO01 (sample SAMEA3136731, study PRJEB25190) | human gut metagenome | reverse complement strand
GGAAAGCGGCAGCCGTAACGTCCGGCTGCCGCTTTTACATAAGGGAGCGATGGGGATGAATGGTCGTAAAAAAATATGGATAATCCTTGCCCTGTGCATTTTTCTAACAGGGTGCTCATCGAAATCAGAGCTGGCAGAGGCTGAAAGTACACTTTTTGCCATGAATACCTATATGACTTTTACTGCTTACGGCGGACAGGCTGAAACAGCTCTGGATGAAGCGGAGCAGCTCATACAAAGGATGGAGTCCCTCTGGTCCGTCACCGATGAGGAGAGTGAAATTTATAAGGCAAATCACAGCGGCGGGAATGCGGTTCCTGTCAGTGAGGAAACAGCGGAACTGATCTCTTTTGCCTTAGAGATGGCACAGAGGACAGATGGGAGTTTGGATCCTACCATTTACCCGGTGCTTACCACCTGGGGATTTACCACAGACAGCAAGCAGGTTCCATCTGAAGAACAAATTGAGGAATTGCTTTCGTATGTGGGATATGACAAGATTCTGCTGGATGGAGATACCCTGACTGTTCCGGATGGGATGCAGTTGGATCTTGGTGCAGTGGGGAAAGGCTATACGGCGGATCTGGTGACGGAGGTTCTAAAAGATGATGGTGTAGAACATGCCATAATCAGTCTTGGAGGGAATATTCAGGTTTTGGGCACACGGCCAGATGGCAGCGACTGGAGGATTGGCATTCGTGCTCCCTGGGAAGAGGGAAATCTGGGAGTGTTCACGGTCAGCGATGCGGCAGTGGTCACCTCCGGCGGCTATGAAAATTACTTTGAAGGAGAGGACGGCGAGCTATACTGGCATATTTTGAACCCGGCCACCGGCTATCCTGCAGACAGCGGATTGCAGTCTGTCACCATCATTGGGCAAGAAGGGAGACTATGCGATGCCCTTTCTACCGCACTGTTTGTGATGGGGGCGGAGCGGGCGGAAAGCTATTGGCGGGAAAACGGCGGATTCGATATGCTGCTGGTTACCGATGAAAATGAGATAATCCTGACAGAAGGGATCGCAGATGACTTTACGTTGAGCAATGGACGGCAAGAGACGATCCGGGTGTTAGAGTCATGAAAAAAAGCGGCCTTTTCATTGACCTGTTGTGGGTTTATTTGATAAATTGCTCAATTGCCTTGTTCAATCGTTCGATGGATTCTTTATCTCCATGTTCCACGGCATCCACCAGGCAATGTTCGATATGGTCTTTCAGAATGATTTTACCGGTATTATTGATAGCAGCCTTCACGGCAGCAAGCTGGATCAGGACATCTGAACAGTCCTGGCCGCTTTCCACCATTCGCCTGACAGATTCCAGATGTCCGATAGCACGGGAAAGACGATTGATGACCGCTTTGGTCTGGGTGTGCTCATGGCGGTGCGTGCAGCCGTTTTCAGAGGAATCAGAATGAAGATGTGTATAATGGGGCATATGGGGTCACCTCCTTTGCGTCTGTTATAAGAGATTGTACAGGGGAATGTGAAATCTGTCAATCTGCATATCCCCCCTGAGGGCTTCCGCAAAATTGTGTGATATGATACAATTCCCTTGTTTATAGTTTGCAGAAGTAAAAGATTGTCCGCACGCAGCGGCATTGGCAGCCAGAAGGCGGCCCATCGCTTTTGATCTGCCATCCGCTGTTGTCAAGACAGGATAAACTGATATGCGATATAGCTGAAGCAGAAACGACACAGGCAGAAGCCTGCTGTATGCACAGGAATGTGCAGCGGCAGGCTTTTTCTTTTTCTGAATTGTGTAAAAACTTTCATATTTTTATGGGAGAAATGCACATACAGAACGCGGAGAAACCCCGATGATCGCTTATGGAGAACGAAACGATTGACAAAAGGAGATAAAAAGATATGGATACGATCAAAAATGATATGACAAACTACTGGTCCAAAAGGGCTGAGAAATTTTCCCTGCTCCGGCAGAGGGAATTTGCCAGCGAAAAGCATGAACAATGGCTTGCCGAATTGGGCCGGTATCTTCCAGCGGGACGAAAGCTGGATATTCTGGATATCGGCACGGGAACAGGATTCTTTGCATTTCTTCTGGCCGAACGGGGCTATCATGTAACAGGGATTGATCTGACGCCGGATATGATCATGGAGGCAAAGAAAACAGCCGGGAAAATGGGAATTCCACTGGATTTTTACAGAATGGACGGGGAAAATCCGGACTTTCCGCCGCATAGTTTTGACGCCATTGTTACCCGGAAACTGACATGGGCTCTCCCTGATCTGCCCCGGACGTACCGGAATTGGCACAGGCTTTTGAAGCCGGGAGGAATGCTGATCAATTTTGACGCCGACTATTGCCGGGAGGAGCCGCCTGTATCGCTTCCGGAGCATCACGCTCATCAGGATGTAGGCAAAGAACTGATGAAAGAATATGAGCGTATGAAGAGCGTTCTCCGTCCGACTCAGCGCCCCCGCCCCGAATGGGACGCCAGGCTGCTGGATTTGGCAGGCTTTTCTCACATTACCATCGATACAGGCGTATGGCAGAGGATCTACACGGAAAAAGATGAATTTTATGATCCTACGCCGGGTTTCGCCATTGCGGCAACGGCATAAGAAGGAGGAAAGAAATATGGATCGATGGCAAAACTATATAAAGGAAAATATTGCATACTGGACAAAACGGGCTCCCGGCTATTCGGATGTAAACCAGGAGGAACTCCGCACCGCCCAGCGAAAGGTATGGAGCCGGGCATTGGATGCCCGGATTCAGCGCCACTTTGAAGGGAAAAGCCGAAAGGATATCCATGTCCTGGATGTGGGAACCGGCCCCGGCTTTTTTGCCATTATACTGACGGAACTGGGCTATCGGGTTACCGCAGTGGATTATACCCGTGCGATGCTGGAACGTGCGCAAAGGAATGCCGGAAGCCTGGCAGAGAAAATTTGTTTTCAGCAGATGAATGCGGAGGAGCTGTCTTTCCCTGGCGGCAGCTTTGACGTGATCGTATCGCGCAATCTGACCTGGAACCTTTCAAAGCCGGAGCAGGCCTATGCGCAGTGGGTCAGGGTGCTGAAGAAAGGCGGACTGCTGCTGAATTTTGACGCCAACTGGTACCGCTATCTTTATGATGCCCAGGCGGAAACGGCTCACCATTCTGACCGCGAGAATGTGTGGGCTTTCGGGGCGGCGGATGATACTGCAGGGACGGATGTTGCAGCCATGGAAGCGATTGCCCGGCAGGCTCCGCTTTCCCGGCGCTGCCGTCCCCAGTGGGATCAGGAGATTCTGAAACACCTTGGCATGAAGGTGGCGGCGGATACAGAGGTCTGGAAACAGGTCTGGACACGGGATGAGTGGATCAACAATGCCTCCACTCCCATGTTTCTGATCACGGCTTCCAGAACCGCATAAGGTGGGAGCAAATGTGAAGAAATATGTATTTCGCCGGCTTTTACAGTTAATTCCCATTCTGCTGATCATTACCTTTCTCTCTTTCGGTATGATGCGGCTGGCAGGAAGCGACGCGGTGCTTCAAAAAATGGATAATACCGGAATGGTTGTTTCACAGGAAATGATCGATGCCGCCCGTGCGGAATTGGGGCTGGATAAACCCTTCCTGACCCAGTATTTCGTCTGGCTGGGGAATTTGCTGCAGGGGGATATGGGAACCAGTTACATTTCCGGACAGGAGGTTTTCCGGACTTTTGTTTCAAAGCTTCCCGCAACTCTGCTTTTAACGGCTGTTTCCATCCTGCTCAGCATCGTGATTTCCATCCCGTTGGGGGTACTGTCCGCCGTGAAACAGGATCATCTGACCGATTACCTGATCCGGGCCGCCGGCTTTCTGGGAAACAGTATGCCGAACTTTTTTGTCGGGCTGCTGCTGATGTATTTTTTTGCGATCCGCCTGGGCTGGTTTCCTGTGATTTCCCGGGAGGTAAACTTACAGAATGTGATCCTTCCGGCACTGACCCTGGCGATCGCCATGTCCGCCAAATATCTGAGGCAGGTGCGGGCAACGGTATTGGATGAACTCAGCAAAGATTATGTGACGGGAGCAAAGGCCCGTGGGATCCGTTTCTCCGTAACCCTTACAAAAAGTGTTCTCCGGGCCTGTCTGGTAACGATTCTTACGTTATTGATGCTTTCCATCGGAAGCCTGTTGGGGGGTACTGCGATCGTGGAGTCTATTTTTATGTGGGACGGTGTCGGCAAACTGGCGGTGGATGCCATCAATATGCGGGACTATCCCATGATCCAGGCGTATGTCATGTGGATGGCGATTATCTATGTCTGCGTCAATCTTATAACAGATTTATCTTATCGGGCGCTTGACCCGCGAATCCGGCTAGGAGGTGAGAAAATATGACAGCATCTGTTTCTGTGCGGCGCCAGAAAGTCCGAAAAAACCAGATAAAGAAAAGACTGTTCTTTTTTCTTTTGCTGTAATGCTTTTTCTTTGCTGACAGCCCTACTGATGCTTGTAGTAATTTTTGCGGAGCAGATCTGCCCTTACGATCCCAATGCCCAGATTTTCACTACGCTGGAGCCTCCCAGTGCCGCACATCCTGCCGGGACAGACCGCTTTGGACGGGATCTGCTGTCCCGTATTCTGGTCGGCTTGCAGACCAGCGTACTCTCTACGCTCGCTTTGGTGGTCATCATTACCGTAGTGGGAACCATCGTGGGTGTTTTATGCGGTCATCTGGGCGGCGCCGCTGATTCGCTTATGATGCGGGTATCCGATGTATGCCTGGCCTTTCCTGGATTGGTATTTGCTCTGGCGATTGCGGCCTTGCTGAACGGAGGCCTGCAAAATGCCATTATCGCGCTGGCTGTCATCAGCTGGCCGAAATACGCCCGGATTGCCCGCAGCCAGACGCTGGCTCTGGAAAACACGGACTACATAGCAGCGGCCCGGCTGGCAGGAGACACATCCGCACAGATTATCCTGCGTCATATCCTGCCCAACAGTGCGGGGCCGATCCTTGTGACTGCCATGCTGGACATCGGCACCATGATGATGGAACTGGCCGGACTGAGCTTTCTCGGATTAGGGGCGATGCCCCCCACAGCGGAATTGGGCAATATGATGAGCGGCGGCCGAAGCATGCTTCAGACGTATCCATGGGTGATTATCGGGCCGGGAATTGCCATCTTTGTGGCGGTGGTCATTTTTAATCTGTTAGGCGATACGGTTCGGGATTATCTCGATCCCCGCAACAGCCGCAGACAATAAAGTACAAAATCATGAAAAGGAGCAAATGCAATGAAAAAAATGAAAAAAACCAGAACATTGTCGGCCATGTTTATGGCAGCGTCTCTTGCGCTTGGACTTCTGACGGGCTGTTCATCGGGCGAATCCTCACCCGGAGACGATGCCTCCGGGACGACCTTTGTATTTGGCGATACCACGTTTAACGCAGAGAATGAGGAGCCGGATGTCAACCCGCACAACACCTACTCCGGCTGGGCCTGCATCCGCTACGGCATCGGTGAAACGCTGTTCCGTTATTCCGATTCCATGGAAATCGAGCCTTGGCTTGCTACGGACTATGAGTTGGTAGACGAGCTGACATGGAGGATCACGCTCCGTGACGGCGTGACCTTCTCCAGCGGACGTGCCATGGATGGCGAAGCGGTGAAAGAATGCCTCGAACATCTCATAGAGGTTCATGACCGGGCCCGCGTGGATCTGATGATCGATTCCATTTCAGCAGACGGGCAGACGGTAACGATTACGACTACGGAACCCCGTCCTACCTTGCTGAATTATCTCAGCGATCCCTATGGCTGTATCATCGATATGGAAGCAGGGATCACAGAAGACGGTATTGTTTCCGGCACAGGACCCTATATCGCCGATTCTTTAGTTACCAATGAAGAACTGGATCTGGTAAAGAATGAAAACTACTGGGATGGAGAACCTGGATTTGACAATATAAAGGTACTGACCATTTCTGATGGGGATACCCTTACCATGTCCCTTCAGTCCGGTGAGATTGACGGTGCTTACGGCATGCCCTACGCCAGCTATCCTCTGTTCCGGAATGAGGACTATACCTTCTCCAGCTGCGCGACCAGCCGGGCTTTTTTTGCACACATGAATTTTGAAAGCGAGATCATTCAGGACCCTGCTGTGCGTCAGGCCATTGCCATGGGAATTGATAAGGAACGGTTTGTAGATGATCTGCTTGACGGAAACGGTTATCCCGCCGTGGGCGTTTATCCAGATAACTTTTCCTTTGGCGGGGATGCGGTCACTGCGAAAGAATATGATCCGGACGGCGCCAGGGCAGTCCTTGAGGAAGCAGGATGGGTGGATACGGATGGAGACGGCATCCGGGAAAAAGGCGGACAGACCTTGACCATCCGCTGGCTCACCTACCCCAGCCGTCAGGAACTTCCCCTGCTTGCGGAATCTGTGCAGGCAACTCTCGGCGATATTGGGTTTGATGTCATCATCAACAGCACGGCGGATCATAACAGTATCCGGGTAGACCCGACGGCATGGGATGTCTACGCAAGCGCGATGGTTACCGCCCCCACCGGCGATCCTGCCTACTTTTTTACTACCCACTGTCTGGACAGTTCCGCAGCAAATAACGGCCATTATCATAACGATGAGCTGGAGAGACTGGCGGCTGAACTGGACGAAACCTTTGACACCGATCGCAGAGCCGGGCTGGCCGTGGAAATGCAGCAGATCCTTCTGGACGACGATGCTTTTGTATTCTGCTCTCACCTGCAGATGAGCATGATCTCCCAGTCGGATGTGACCGGGCTGACTGCCCATCCCTGTGATTTCTACGAAATCACGGCGGATTTACGGCCTGTCGAATAAGAAGAATCACAGGGGAGAGGAGAAAGCGATATGGAACCTTTATTAACCTACCAATCGGTGGAAGTCAGTTTTAACGGACACGCTGTTACCCATGATGTGAGCTTTCCCCTTTATGCCGGAGAAATCCTTGGTATTGTGGGGGAATCGGGCAGTGGAAAGAGTACGCTGCTGAAAGCCGCCATGGGCCTTTTAGGAAACGGGGGCCTTGTCACGAAAGGCGATATCTGGTTTAAAGGCAAAGACCTGCCGGATCTGCCGGAGAGGGAGCTGCGGCAGATCCGCGGAGCCGGGATCGGCATGATCTTTCAGGATGCAGGCGCCTCCCTTTGTCCCATCCGTACCATCGGGGAACAGATTTATGAAAGTATGTCGGCTCACATGGAGATTCCCCGGTCGCAGGCCAGGGAAAAGGCCTTGGCGCTGTTTGAAAAACTTCAGTTCAAAGACGGGCAGCGGATCTGGAACAGCTATCCCTTTGAATTGTCCGGCGGAATGAATCAGAGAGTGGGCATCGCCATTGCCATGCTGATGGAACCTTCGGTACTGCTGGCGGACGAACCTACCAGCGCGCTGGATGTGGCTGTGCAAAAACAGGTGATCGAAGAAATGCTGCATTTGCGCGAATTATTTGGAACCGCGATCATTCTGGTTACCCATGATATCGGCGTTGTATCAGCCATGGCAGATACGGTCCTGGTGTTAAAGGACGGGCGGATGATGGAATTCGGAACGGCACGGCAAGTCCTGCGTAATCCCGGAAATGCTTACACCTGCAGGCTGCTGGCGGCGGTTCCGAAGCTGCGGAGGGCATAAAAGGATGGGTGTTTTATTGAAAATTGAAGGACTGACAAAGACTTTTTCAAAGGAAAACAAAGCAAAATATACGGCAGTTGACCACGTCAGCTTTCAAATTGATGATGGAGAAACTGTAGGACTGGTCGGTGAGTCCGGCTGTGGAAAAAGCACACTGGCGAAACTGATCACCCGGCTGATCGAACCCACAGCCGGAACCGTCCGCCTGAACGGAAAAGAGATCACGAAATCCAGAGGGAAGGAACTTCGGGAAGCATACCAACAGATGCAGATGGTATTCCAGTCTCCGGCAGGTTCCTTCGACCCGCGCAAAACCATAGGCTACAGCATAGAGGAAAGTATGCGGAATTACGGCGTGCCAAAGGCAGAGCGGATGTGGCGCACAGAGGAACTTCTGAAGCAATGCGGGCTTTCCTCCGGGTATGCGGGGCGTTATCCTCACGAGATCAGCGGCGGCCAGTGCCAGCGGGCGGCGCTGGCCCGCGCACTGGCGGTCAGACCGAAGCTGCTGATCTGTGACGAGGCAACCAGCGCTCTGGATGTGACAGTGCAGCAGCAGATCATGGAACTGTTAAAATCTCTGAAGCAGGAGCACCGGCTTTCTTTTCTGTTTATCTGCCATAATCTGGCTCTGGTGCAGTCCTTCTGCGACCGGGTGCTGGTGATGCATGAAGGAAAGATCGTGGAAGAAGGCGCTCCGGAGCAGATCATTCAAACTCCACAGTCTGAATATACGAAACGCTTAGTGGATGCTGCCTTTTAGAATACGTTTCGTGGATGGATAAAAAAAGAAAAAACATTATAAAGAATGAAGCCCATCTCTCACTTCACAGCTTGCTGAGGAATAGGGCTTTTTCGCTTTCAGTGATGGACGCTGTAAACCTAAAAATATTTGAATTAAAGTCATTGACTTATATTCAGTGAATGTGATACAATAAAACTGCTCAAAAGAGATAACGGTACAGGTCCATTGGGACCTTGAAAGAATGTACGGCGGAGCAAAGAGAGAAAATATACGAAATATCCGCTTCAGCAGCGACAGGCGGACAATGCTCTGATCATTTGTCGATAAGCGGATAAATGAAATCAAGGAGGATTATATATGAATGATTTTATTTACCAGAATACTACAAAAATTTATTTTGGCAGAAATCAGATGGAAAATCTCGGTACAGAGCTCAAAAAATACGGTCAAAGAGTTCTTCTTGTCTACGGCGGCGGTTCTATAAAGAAAATAGGGCTTTATGATAGAGTACTCAAAGAGATAGAAAACGCTGGTTTAAAATGCTTTGAGCTTTCGGGAGTAGAGCCGAATCCCCGCCACACAACTGTCAACCGGGGTGCACAGATCTGCAGAGAAAACAACATTGATGTGCTGCTTGCTGTCGGCGGCGGTTCTACGATAGACTGTACAAAGGGAATTGCTGCGGCAACATATTATGATGGCGATTGCTGGGATTTAGTAAAAGGCACAGCCTCTGTGACGAATGCATTGCCAATCGTTACGGTTCTCACGCTTGCGGCAACCGGCTCTGAAATGGATTGCGGCGGCGTGATTTCAAATATGCAGACGAATGAAAAACTTGCCATCGTTCACCCGCTGTTACAGCCCAGGGCATCATTTTTAAACCCGGAAAACACCTATTCTGTAAGCGCTTTTCAGACAGCTTGCGGCAGCGTAGATATTATTTCGCACGTCTTTGACAGTTATTATTTTACACTGCAGCCCAAAATGGACTTTATTGACGGTGTAATGACAGATCTGATAAAGACCGTGGTCAAGTACGCACCGATTGCGATCGAGCGGCCTGCTGATTATGATGCGCGTGCGAACCTCATGTGGGCTTCTTCGTGGGCGCTGAACGGATTTATCGCCGCAGGGGTGGAGCAGGACGTCTCCTGCCACGCTATGGAGCACGAGCTTTCTGCGTTCTATGACATCACACATGGTCTCGGCCTTGCAATTTTAACTCCCAGATGGCTCAAATATGTGCTGGATGCAGATACAGCCCCACAGATCAAAAAATTTGGTGTGGATGTGTTTGATGTGGATTGTTCCCTTTCGGATATGGATGGTGCGAATGCCGCGATCGATGCCCTTTCCGAGTTCTTTTTCAATACACTCGGTTTAAAGAGTACACTTACCGCAATCGGTATTGATGACAGCAAGTTTTCTGTTATGGCTAAAAAGGCTTGTGCCGGTGGTATTTTGCACGGTTTCAAACCGCTTACGCCCAAGGATGTGGAGGCAATTTACAGAATGTGCCTTTAACAGGAAACAGGCGGAATATACAGACTTTTAAGTAAAATAAGGTCAATAAAATCAAAAAGGAGGCGACGGCGTGGAAAAGAAAATGACGAACCGGCAGATCGCCGCGCTGGAAACCAGACGTAAGCTGCTGGCGGCGGCGAAAAAGCTGGTATGCGAAAAAGGGCTGGTCAACACATCCATCGAGGAGATCACAAAAGCCTGCGGCGTTTCCAACGGCACGTTCTATACCTATTTCAAACGCAAAGAAGATGTGGTCTTTGCGCTGAGCCAGGAGATGTACCAGGGAATTTATGAGGAAGCCCAGGCCCATGACGGCCCCTTTATGGAGCGGCTGGTGTTTTACATGGTGAATTTCTCCGGCCACATTGAGCGGGACGGACTGAAACTCTGCCAGGAATGGGTGCGGAACACCGTAGACCCCGACCTCGCGGAGCCCCCCTACAACAAGAACAAACTCTATGTGGATCTGGATTCCATGAAGGGGATGATCGAAAAGGGTGTTGAGCGGGGCGAGCTGAAAGCAGATACACCGGTGGACACCCTGGCGGGCGCGCTGGTGGATGTGATCTATGGGGAAATGCTCTGTTGGGATATGTCCGGCGGAGCATACAGCTTTGAGGGACGCACAAAAGAATTCTGCAGTCTGTTTTTACCGGCCATGATGGAACCTTATCTTAGCGAAAGCGAACAGAAAAACGAAACCGGCAGTGAAAAATAAAAAATCAGGAGGAACTAACAATGAGTGAGATCAAAAAATTGGGATTTGGGCTGATGCGCCTTCCCCAGAAAAGTGACAATGCGGCAGACATTGACCTGGAACAGTTCAAACAGATGGTAGACCTTTTCCTGGAGAGGGGGTTCACCTATTTTGACACCTCTTATGTGTACCATGACGGCGCTTCCGAAACCGCAATCCGGGAGGCTCTTGTCAAGCGCCACCCGCGGGAGAGTTTCCTGCTGGTGTCCAAATTCCCTACCTTCCAGATGCCTGCGGAGGATCAGGTGGAAGCCATTTTCCAGGAGCAGCTGGACAAATGCGGGGTGGAATATTTTGATTACTACCTGCTCCACAACCTGAACCGCTACATCTATGCCACGGAAGTCCAGGACGCCCATCTGTTTGACCACATGAAGCAGTGGAAGGAACAGGGAAAGATACGCCACATCGCCTTCTCTTACCATGATGACGCCGCTCATCTGGATCAGATCCTGACCGAGCACCCGGAGGTGGATGCCGTTCAGATCGTTCTGAACTACTACGACTGGGAGGAACCCTTCATCCAGTCCAGAAAGTGTTACGAGGTGATCCGCAAGCACGGGAAGCGGGTCATTGTCATGGAGCCGGTGAAGGGCGGCATGCTGGCAAAAGTCCCGGACGGCGCGGAACATATCCTGCAGGACATTGATCCGGATGCCTCCCCGGCCAGCTTTGCGATCCGTTTTGCCGCTTCACAGGATGGGGTACTGGCCGTTCTCTCCGGCATGAGCAATCTCGCCCAGGTGGAGGACAACACCGGCTATATGCAGGACTTTAAGCCCCTCACGGATGAGGAGAAACAGGCCCTGGCCGAGATGAAAAAAGCCTGGCAGGCGGCCTGGAAGTATCGCTGCAATGACTGGGCCGTTCTGGACGAGAATGCCTACGGCGTGCCCGTGTCCGGTATCATCCGGGCGTACAACAGTATGCTGATCCAGCCCGACCCCACCTTCTGCGCCGAGCTGAACTACTACAGGAGCTTCCGCAGCGCCTATGACCGGCCCTTTGAGACAGGGGACTATACGGCACAGACCGAGAAGATCGGCGGGGCGTTTGACGTCACGGCCGCGGTGCGGGAAGCGGTTGCATATCACGCAGAAAACAACTATCAGACCTATATGGACTAAATGGGAATGGAGGAGATTATCACGGCTAAGAATCTGATTATCTACTACTCCCGCAAAGGAGAAAATTATTGGAACGGCAGTATCAGGAATCTTGCCAGGGGCAATACGGAGATCGTGGCAGAGTTCATTCAGAAGGCTGTGGGCGGCGATCTGTTTGAGGTGGATACGGTGAAGCCCTATTCCACGGACTACACCGCCTGTACCCAGGAGGCCCGGCAGGAACTTCGCGCCGGAGCAAGGCCGGAGCTGAAAAAGTACCTCGACAGCATTGACGAGTACGACAACATCTTCGTCTGCGGCCCCTGCTGGTGGGGAACATTCCCGATGGCGGTGTTCACCCAGCTTGAAAGGCTGGATTTCACCGGCAAAAAGGTAATGGCCGTCATGACCCACGAGGGCAGCGGCCTCGGCTCCTGCGAACGTGACCTGAAGAAAATCTGCAGGGGCGCATCCTTTGGAAAGGGACTTGCCATTCACGGCGCAGATGCTTCAAGGTCTGAAAGTACTGTAGCCGCATGGGCAAAAAAAGTATTACAGTAAACAGGAGGACAGCATGGAAACATATTTTGGAGAAAATACCCCGAAGCTGGGTTTTGGCCTGATGCGTCTGCCCAAACGGAGAGGAAAAATTGATGTGGAACAGGTCAAAAAGATGGTGGATCTGTTCATGGAGGCGGGGCTTACCTATTTTGATACCGCCTATGTGTATGACGGCGGCGATTCTGAACGAGCTGCGAAAGAGGCTTTGGTAGACCGCTATCCCCGTGAGAGTTTTACGCTGGCAACCAAACTGTGCGCATGGATGGGCGCCCACAATGAGCAGACCGCTAAGCAGCAGTTTTATACCAGTCTGGAGCGGACCGGCGCAGGCTATTTCGACTACTATCTGCTCCATGCTTTGCAGGCGGGGAACTATAAAACCTATGACAAATACCACATCTGGGATTTTGTAAAGGAGCAGAAAGCAAAAGGGCTGATCCGGCATTGGGGCTTTTCTTTCCATGCCACGCCGGATATCCTGGACGAATTGCTTACCGCCCACCCGGACGCTGAGTTTGTTCAGCTTCAGCTCAATTACGCCGATTGGGAAAACCCCGATGTGACGGCCCGTGAGAATTACGAGGTCGCCAGACGCCATGGTAAATCCATCGTGGTGATGGAGCCGGTCAAAGGCGGCGCGTTGGCAAATCCGCCTGCGGCAGTACAAAAGATATTCCGGGAAGCCAATCCGCAGGCGTCCTTTGCTTCCTGGGCGATTCGTTACGCCGCTTCTCTGGACGGGATCATTACGGTGCTGTCCGGCATGAGCAATATAGACCAAATGAGGGACAATCTCTCCTACATGAAAGATTTCAGGCCTTTGGACAGCGGGGAGCAGGAGACCGTCCGCAAGGCACAGGAAATGATGAGCGGCGTAAAATCGATTCCCTGTACCGCCTGCCATTACTGCACGGCGGGCTGCCCGAAAAAGATCGCGATTCCCGAGATTTTCGCCGCCCGGAACCAGCAGCTCGTATGGGGACAGCTGGAGGAAGGCAGACGCCAGTATGCGGAAGCGGTAAAGGACGGCGGCCGCGCCTCCGATTGTATCGCCTGCGGCCAGTGTGAGCGGGCCTGTCCCCAGCAGATTGATGTGATCACAAGGCTGAAAGACTGTGCGGCACAGTTTGACCACGTATGAATACTTTAATCGATGAAAGGAATGATATCACAATGATTTATAAAAACTTTCAGGATCTGAAATTATCCGCGCTGGGTATGGGAGCAATGCGCCTGCCGGCCATAGATGGAGATGATTCCAAAATCGACGAGGCAGCCGCAAAAGAAATGGTCGCTTACGCGATGGATCACGGCGTGAATTATTACGACACCGCCTGGGGGTACCATGACGGCAATTCTGAGCTGGTGATGGGAAGAGCCTTAAAGGAATATCCGAGAGACAGCTTCTATCTGGCTACTAAATTTCCGGGATATGACCTTTCCAACATGACGAAGGTGGAAGAAATCTTTGAGAAGCAGTTGGAAAAATGCCAGGTGGAATACTTTGACTTCTATCTGTTCCACAATGTATGCGAGATGAATGTTGACGCATATCTGGATGAAAAATACGGGATTTACGATTATTTAATGAAACAGAAAGCGAACGGAAGGATCCGTCATCTTGGATTTTCCGCCCATGGCAGCTATGATGTCATGGAACGCTTTCTGGAGAAATACGGAAAGAGCATGGAATTCTGCCAGATCCAGCTGAATTACCTTGATTGGAGCTTCCAGGATGCCAAAGCGAAGGTGGAACTCCTGAAAAAATACAACATTCCCGTCTGGGTGATGGAACCGCTGCGCGGCGGCCGCCTGGCAAATCTGACAGAGACGGAAGCGGCCAGGTTAAAGGCCATGCGCCCCGATGAGAAAATCCCTGCATGGGCGTTCCGCTTCCTGCAGTCCATCCCGGAGGTGACGGTCGTACTGTCCGGTATGTCCAACATGGAGCAGATGAAAGAAAATATCCAGACCTTCCAGGAAGAAAAACCGCTGTCCGGGGAGGAGATGGAAAGCCTGCTGGCTATGTCGGATGAAATGGTGCGGAAGATCGTCCTGCCCTGTACCGCCTGCCATTACTGTGTGAGCCACTGCCCACAGGGGCTGGATATTCCGACTTTACTGGCATTTTACAATGAGCACTGCTTTACCAAGGGCGGATTTATCGCGCCGATGGCCCTGTCCTCTTATCCGAAAGACAAGCTGCCAAGCGCCTGCATCGGGTGTAGGAGCTGCGAAGCCGTCTGCCCGCAGCAGATCAAGATCTCTGAGGCCATGGCTGATTTTGCCGAGAAATTGAATATGTAAAACGACAATGGAACATGTGGGGAAAGGAATGCCTATGACTTTGAAAACTTTTTTCCATCAGGTTCCGAAGGCTGCCGTGGCATTTTCCGGCGGGGCGGACTCGGCCTTTCTCCTGTGGGCCGCCAAGCGGTATGACTGCGATGTGCGGGCCTACTATGTAAAGACCGCCTTTCAGCCCCGCTTCGAATATGAGGACGCTCTGCGCCTGACTCAGGAGCTGGGGGTGCCCATGACCACTATAGAACTGGACATCCTCTCCGTGCCAGAGGCGGTGGCCAACGGCACCCGCCGGTGTTATTACTGCAAGCGGGCCCTGTTCACTGCTCTCTGGCAAGCCGTCCGGGCGGACGGATACACCATATTGCTGGATGGCACCAACGCCTCCGATGACGCGGGGGACCGACCTGGGATGCGTGCATTGCAGGAGTTGGAGGTGCGATCCCCCCTGCGCGAATGCGGCGTGCGCAAGAATGAGGTAAGGCGGATGTCCCGCGAAGCGGGGCTGTTCACCTGGGACAAGCCCGCCTATGCCTGCCTGGCCACCCGTATTCCAACTGGAACCGCTATTTGTACCTCTGATCTCACAAAGATCGAGCAGGCAGAAAACGCACTTGCCGCATTGGGCTTTCGGGATTTCCGGATCCGGCTCTTTCATGGGTCGGCCCGGCTCCAGGTGCCGGAGGATCAGTTTCCTCTGGTCCTGGAGCGGCGGCAGGAGCTTCTGTCTG
>OLNO01001917.1_pt1 | contig 15402 bp, 10 predicted proteins | sample 1672861 | NCBI WGS metagenome assembly OLNO01 (sample SAMEA3136731, study PRJEB25190) | human gut metagenome | reverse complement strand
CCAAGATAGTTAGCTGGAAACGGCTTGTGAAAATAGGTAGCCGCCGACTTGATCAGAACGCTCTAAGAGAGATCTTAGAGCGTTTTCTTTTTGCTTTTTTCGTCCAAAGCTCTTGCATCTGGTCGGCGGGTGCGGTATGCTTAACCAATAGGACGCTTGGGTGAGGGAGGGCAGAGACATGGACAGAGAAGAAATCCGCTATCTGCTGGGCAGCACGATTTATGCACAGGCCAAGGTATACGAGAACCGGGTGCAGGATCTGGAATGTGAGACGGCGGAGAACGGCGTGCGCCATCTGAGCGCCGATGTGCGGGGCAGCGGCCGGAACCTCTACCGGACCCAGGCGTGGCTGCGCCAGAATGGCAGTTTCGTCAGCGCCAGCTGTACCTGCTCTTTCAATGAAAACGGCGAAGGCCCCTGCTGCAAGCACATCGGTGCGCTGCTGCTGCATGAGGTGGATGAGCCGGAAGAAAAGATGGAACCAAAGCCAGAGAAGAAGGCACTGCTGGACATCCCGGGCGTGCAGCGCGGGACAGAATTTGCTAAAGAAGCCGCAGCCCGGAAGGATAGCTACGTCTCCGGTCTCGAGATGCTGTTCGGCAGGAAATGGCGAGGCGATGAACCCGTCTCGGATGTGCAGGCGCAGGAACTTCTTCGAGCTTATCAGGAGGACGCGCTGGCCGAGGTGGAGAGTCTGACGGCCTCGGACGGACAGCAGCGAGGCTTCGCGGAACTGGAACCGGAGCTCATTCTGGACTACTCCGGACAGCCGCCGCTGCTGCGCCTCCGCATTTCGGACGGCGGGCGGCAGTATGTCGTAAAAAGCATCCCGGAACTGCTGACGGCCATCGAGAAAGAGCGGAGCATCAGCTACGGCAAAACGCTGGCCTTTGTCCACCGCTGGGACGCCTTTACCTCCGAGGCACAGAAAATTCTGACGCTGCTCCGCCGCCAGCAGGACACGGTAAAGAGCGTGGAAGCCGCCACAGGCCGCCCGACCCGCAGCATCGCAAATGGCCCCGCTGGAAGTGTGCCGCTGTCGGGTGAGCTGCTGGATGAACTGGTGGTATTATATGAGCCGAGGGGCGAGGTGGGCGGTTACGCCTTGCGAAAGGGTCTGCCCACGCTGACGCTGCGGGTCGAGAAGAAGAGGGGCGGCGTACACATCGTGGTGGAGCCCAGTCTGTACACATTGCAGGGCCTCGACTACAGCTACCTTTATAATGAAGACACCATCTGGAAACTGGAACGAGCCGAAGCGGCCCGTCTGCTGCCCGCGTTGAACGCCCTCTGTGGCAGTGGACTCTTTTTCACCAGCAAGGATGCCGTATCGTTTTGCAGCTTCGTGCTGCCGGAGCTGGGCCGGAAGATCACCATCGACGACCCTGACCGGCTGCTTTTGAATCAGATACCGCTGGAGCCGGTGGTGCAGTTTTATCTGGATGCGCCCCACATGGGGGCCGTCCGCGCCCACCCGGAATTTTTGTATGGGGAAGACCGGGTGACGCCTTTTGCGGCCCCGACCGATTTATTGAGGGACGCCCGCGCAGAGCGTCGGGCCGGGCGGCTGCTCCAAACTTATCTGACCCAGCAGACCGACACCAGCCCCGCCGAATATGGCACAGACGACGAGGATACCCTTGTTACTTTCCTTGAAGAGGGTGTGCCTGCCCTGCTGGCGGAGGGCGAAGTCTACCTCAGCGATGCATTCCGCGACTTGCAGGCTGCGCCGCCGAAAATCTCGGTGGGTGTGTCGGTACAGGGCAGCGTGCTTGATTTGGAGGTGGACACCGGCGAATTCCCGGTGAGCGAGCTGAAAGCTCTGCTCAAGTCGCTCCACCAGAAAAAGCGCTACCACCGCCTGCGGGATGGCCGATTGCTGCGGCTGGATGACTCGCTGGAAGTGTTGGACGAACTGAACGAAACGCTGGAACTTTCCGGCGCAAAGCTGGGCCAGAATCATGCGCAGCTTCCGCTTTACCGTGCGCCCAGCCTCGACTGGGCGCTGTCGGGCCAGACCGGTGTGCGCTTCAACCGGGATGACGCCTTCCGGCGCATCAGCCGGAGCTTCCACGCCGTCAAGGACAGCGAGTATGCTCCGCCTGTCTCCCTACAAAAGACCCTGCGCAAATATCAGCGGGACGGCTACCGCTGGCTGCGGACGCTGGACGGTTACGGCATGGGCGGCATCCTCGCCGACGATATGGGCCTGGGTAAGACGGTGCAGGTGCTGAGCTACCTGCTGGCCATGAAGCAGAACGGCCAGACTCTGCCCAGCCTTATCGTCTGCCCGGCCTCGCTGGTGCTGAACTGGGCCGAGGAGTGTCAGAAATTCACGCCCGAACTCTCCTGCGTGGTGGTGGATGGCGACGCCGCCCACCGCGCCGAGCTGGCTGAGAGCTGGCCCGCCGCCGACCTCGTGGTGACCAGCTACGATTTGCTGCGGCGTGACGAGGCGCTTTACGAGGGGCAGGAGTTTTATGCCTGCATCCTCGACGAGGCGCAGGCCATCAAGAACCACACCACCCAGAAATACAAGGCCGTCTGCAAAGTGCGCAGCCGGGTGCGGTTCGCCCTCACCGGTACGCCGGTGGAGAACCGGCTGGGCGAGCTGTGGAGCATCTTCTCCTTCCTGATGCCGGGCTATCTGCCGCCCTACAAGAGCTTTTGCAGCCGGTTCGAGAAGCCCATCGTGCAGGAGGAAGACCAGACCGCCGTGCGGCGTCTCAATCAGCTGACCGGCCCCTTCATCCTCCGCCGCATGAAGTCGGATGTGCTCAAGGAGCTGCCGCCCAAGACCGAGAATGTCTACCGCATCGAGCTGGAAGAGGAGCAGCGCAAGCTCTATCTGGCCGCTGTGGTGGACGCCCGGGAGAAGTTGCAGGCCGCAAAACCCGAGGACAAGATGGCGGTGTTCGCCGTCCTCATGCGGCTGCGGGAGATCTGCTGCGACCCGCGCCTTATCGCAGACAACTGGGAGGGCGGCAGCGCCAAGCTGGACGCCTGCGTGGAGCTTGTCTCCAGCGCCGTGGAGGGCGGCCACCGCATCCTGCTGTTCAGCCAGTTCACCTCAATGCTCGAGCTGCTGGCAAAGCGTCTGGACGCCGAGGGCATCAGCCACTTTACGCTGCAGGGCTCGACGCCGAAGCCCGTCCGGGCGGAGCTGGTCCGGCGGTTCAACGGGGGAGAGGTGAGCGTTTTCCTCATCTCGCTGCGGGCCGGCGGCACCGGCCTTAACCTGACAGCGGCGGACATCGTCATCCACTACGACCCGTGGTGGAACGTCGCCGCCCAGAATCAGGCCACCGACCGCGCCTACCGCATCGGCCAGCAGAACCCGGTGCAGGTGTATAAGCTCATTGCACAGGATACCATTGAAGAAAAAATCGTGGAATTGCAGCAGGCCAAGCAGTCGCTGGCCGACACCGTGACCGGCACCGCCGATGGTGCCATCCTCTCGATGCGGCCGGATGAGCTGCTGCAGCTGCTGGAAGGGAGCGAACCATGAAATACGCATTATTTTCGGTGCCGGTAGGCACCATTTACGACCTGCCCCAGACCATCAAAGAGGGCGATGCGGGTCTTGTCTCCACCATCGGAGATGAGGGCCTGTATGGGCAGGCCTGTCAGGTGCGGACTGCGCCCGGCGGCGTGACCGCTGCGGGCGTCCAGCTTCCGCCCGATGTGGCCGAAGTGGTCAGCTTTTACGGTTACCATGGCTATGTGAATCAGCGGGAATTGCAATTTGTCCGCGAGGAGGAGCTGTGGGAGTATCTGGGGGCAGACCTCGTTCTCGTGGGCCGCGCTACGGATGTCCTCAGCCTGCCCAAGGTGCAGGGCGTCCGGATGATGGAATTGGAGCGGGGAGGCGTTCTCCGCCGCCAGCCTGAGACCGCCGAAGAGGTCGAGGCCCACAAGGGCTGGGCGAAAGTTCTGCTGACGGATGGCCGGACGGGCTATGTCCGGGACGTGGCGCTGGAGCCGGTGAAATATGAGATGACGGCGGTCTTCTCCCAGAGAGAGGGCCTTGCCTTCAATGACGCGCTGGCCGAGACGCTGGACACGACGGCAGACAAGCTCGTGCCGGAAGCTGTGGCACGTTGGTACGGCGGCAGCGAAGAAGCCTTCCGCGCCGCTGTCTGTGAGCAGGCAAAGAAGTATATGGGTACCGAGTACCGCTGGGGCGGCAAGTCGGGCCGGGGCATCGACTGCTCGGGCCTTGTCAGCAGCGCCTATATGCAGTGTGGTGTGTTCATCTACCGCGACGCAAAGATCATCGAGGGCTGGCCGATGCATGAGGTGGCTTTCGAGAACAAAAAGCCCGGCGATGCGCTCTTCTTCCCCGGCCATGTGGCGCTTTATCTGGGCGAAGGGCGGTATATCCACTCCACCGGTGCCGCCGCCAGCGGCGGTGTGGTCATCAACAGCCTTGAGCCGAGCGACCCGCTGTATCGGGAGGATCTGGTGAAGTGTTTGTATGCGGTGGGGAGTATTTTCTAAAAGGAGATAACCATGAAAGTCTTTGATCTACATTGTGACACCCTGAGTGAGCTGCGCTACGCCGAAAAGGCGGGTACGCCCAAGAGCTTTGCGCAGAATGATTTGCATATCGACTTGCAGAAACTGAAAAAGGGCGACTATATGCTGCAGTGCTTCGCCGCCTTTGTCAATCTGGGCGACAAGACCCCCGGTGCCGACCCGCTGGTGACGGCGCTGGAAGAAATCGACGTCTTCAAACGCATCATGGAAAAATACCCGGAGGATATTGCACCGGTATATCAACCCTCTGACATCCGAAAAAACGCCGCCGAGGGCAAGATCAGCGGAATGCTCACCATCGAAGAGGGCGGCTGCTGCAAGGGCAGCATCGGCGTGCTGCGCCGGATGTACGAGCTGGGCGTCCGCATGATGACCCTGACCTGGAACCACGAGAACGAGCTTGCCAGCCCCAACGTCGTCCCCGGCGGGGGCCACAACATCTGGCCCTGCGCCCCCAACACCGAGACGGGCTTGAAAGAAAAGGGCTTCGAGTTCCTGGCTGAGATGGAGCGTCTGCACATCATCGCAGATGTGAGCCACCTGTCCGACAAGGGCTTCTGGGACATTGTGGAGCACTCCACCCGCCCCTTTGCGGCCAGCCACTCCAACTGCCGCGCCCTGGCACCCCACTGCCGCAACCTCACCGACGAGATGATCCGCGCCCTCGCCAACAAGGGCGGTCTCGTGGGTCTGAACTACTGCAGCGGCTTCCTCGACAACCAGCCCGAAGAAAAGCTCTGCCGCAGCACCACGGCCCTGATGGCAAAGCACGCGGCCCACTTCAAGCAGGTGGGCGGCATTGAGATCATCGGTCTGGGCAGTGACTTCGACGGCATCGGCGGCAAGCTGGAAATGGACGACTGCTCCAAGCTGCCTCTATTGGCCGACGCACTCCGCCGCGAGGGCTTCACCGAAGACGAGGTGGAGGCCATTTTCTACCGCAACGCCCGGCGGTTCTTCGAAGAAAACCTCTAAATAGTGTATAAAACGACAGGGAGATTCCAAAATGGATAAAAACATGACGCTGGAAAAGCGTATTGCCGCCGAGCTGTATTCCTATCAGGGCAAGATGAGCGTCTTTGTGGACGATTTGCACGGCCACACGGTCGAAATCGGCGCTGACGAGGAATTTGAGACGGCTTCCACCATCAAGGCATATATCCTCGCAGCCCTGTATCTGCAGGCCAGCCGGGGCAAAGCCAGCCTCGAAGAAAAAATCACTTACAAGCCCGAGCACTTTGTGGACGGTTCCGGTATGCTCCGGGCGCTGGGCGTGGGCGCAAGTCTGAAAGTTAAAGACGCCGCCACCATGATGATCATCTGCTCCGACAACATCGCCACCAACATGGTCATCGACTATCTGGGGCTGGACACCATCAACGCCTGCATCCGGGAGATGGGCTTTGCCCACACCGTCCTGCACAACCCGCTCCACTTTGATATTTACAACGACCTCGGCACCACGACGCCCCGGGACTACGCCTCGCTGTTTGCGCAGGTGGCAAAGGGAACGCTCGTCAGCGCTGAGGCCAGCGCTGAGATGCTGGCCATCTTCCGTCAGCAGCATTACAATACCATGCTGACCCACGACTTCCCTCAGTTCTATCTCGACTGCGAGGAGACCGGCGAGCCGGAACTCATCTGGGTGGCCAGCAAGAGCGGCAGCATGAATGCCTGCCGCAACGACGGTGGCATCGTCCACACCCCCTACGGCGAGTATGTCATCGTCCTGATGAACAAGGACTTCCACGACATCATCGAGTACAATGACCATCCCTCCATGGTCTACGGCGCCCGGGTGTCCCGGATGATACTCGACCAGATTTTGGCCTGCGAGGGTGAGCTGTACAAGTAAAATCGTGGAAAAATAGGAATATTAAGGGGAATCATAACAATGGGTATTCAAATCAGCCTGCCGATGATGGCATTTCTGGTGTTCATGACCGGCTTTGCGGGCTTTATCGATTCGGCAGCGGGCGGCGGCGGACTCATCAGTCTGCCGGCCTATCTCTTCGCGGGCTTGCCGCCTCACTATACTTACGCCACCAACAAATTCAGCGCCGCCTGCGGCACGACGTTCGCCACGGCCAGCTTCTTCAAGAACGGCGCGATGAACCTCAAGGTCGGCATCCTCGCCGCCATCGGCAGCTTTGCGGGCAGTGCCTTGGGCGCACACATCGTCCTGATGCTCAGCGATGAGGTGCTGCAGATGATGATGTTCATCATCCTGCCCATCGCGGCAGTCGTCATCCTGTGGCGTCGCAACCTCCCGGACGAGAACCGGGACGACGGCACCCTGAATTTGAAAAAGGCCCTGCTGGCCCTGGGCATCGGCTTTGGCATCGGTCTGTACGACGGCATGGTGGGGCCTGGCACCGGGACCTTTGCCATCATCGCTTTCACCAGCCTGATGGGCTTTGACCTGCGCACCGCCAACGGCAACGCCAAGGTGCTCAACCTCGCCAGCAACTACGCCAGCCTCTTCACCTATCTGAGCAGCGGGCTGGTGGTCTTTCCGGTGGGCATCCCCTGCGCCATCAGCAACATCGTCGGCAACATCATCGGCTCCCACTTCGCCCTGAGAAAGGGCGCAAAGTTCATCCGTCCCATGATGCTCGTGGTGCTGGTGCTTTTGCTGGGCAAGCTCATCACGGATATGCTGTAAGTAAAAACGAAAAGAGGCTGCCGTGCAGATGCACAGCAGCCTCTTCCTATATACTCTTAGTCGATGACCAGCCCGTTATCGAAGAAGGCCAGACCAAACGCACCGGGACCGGCGTGGGTGCCGATGACGCAGCCGATCTGGCGCACCAGCGGCTCGGGAAGGCCGAGATTGTCCACCAGATAGGTCTGGATGGGGTTCACCTCGCGGGTGCTGATGGTGTAACCGGCCAGAGAGGGAAAACGGGGATTGACGCCGCCCAGCTCCTCTATCTTCTTGAAGAGGGCGACGTATGCGCCGGGCAGACCCCGGGCCTTGCCGGCCATGGCGACTTTGCCCTCCTTGATGGTGATGAGGGGCTTGATGCCCAGCATCCCGCCGGCCACGGCGACGGCGGCGGGCAGACGGCCGCCCTTGCGCAGATACTTCAGGTCGTCGATGGCGGCGACGAGGTGCAGGTGCTCCTTGGCGTGCTCGAGGGTGGCGGCGATCTGGACGGCAGACTTGCCTTCATCCCGCAGGTGTGCGGCCAGACGCACCAGCAGACCCTCGCCGAGGCAGACATTGGTGCTGTCCACGAAGAGGACGTTGTCCACGTTGGCCAGGTCTGCGGCCAGCTTCGCACACTGATAGGTGCCGGACAGCTCATGGGACAGGAAGATGCCCACGACCTCGTCTCCGGCGGCAGCAGCCTCGGCGTAGAACTTTTCGAACAGCTCAGGGCTGGGCTGGCTGGTGGTGGGCAGCTTTTTGCAGCCGGCCATGTGCTCGTAGTACTCGCTGGGAGTCAGGTCCACGCCGTCCCGGATGACGGTGCCGTCCTCGAGGGTGACGTTGAGGGGGATGACGTCCACACCCAGCTGCGCGGCCTCGGCGGGCAGGATGTCGGATGCGGAATCGGTAAGAATGCGTATCATATAGTTCGTACCTCCATGGGTGCGTTCATCGTGTGTCTTTGGTAAAACGACAAATCTATAAAAAAGTCGTACAAAGTATACCAGAACGCCGGGCGGAATGTCAATCTTTTGAGTAAAATTTCTTCGAATGAACGAAGAACTGCTTGCAAAACGGGGCGGCAGTATGGTACAATGTCCGCCGACAGGAGGGTGCGCCGTGAAAAGACTGATAAGGGAAACGGAAAAGCCGTCTTTTCCGGCTCAGTGCCGGGTCCTGGCCGAGGCGGCAGTGCTTTGGGCGCTGCTGGCGGCGGGAGCACAGCTGCTGCTCCCGGCGGAAAAGACGGCTCTGCCCGAGGGCGCGGCCCTCGCGTGGGCTGCGTTGCGCATCTGCCTTGTGACCCCTCTGGCGGAAGAGTTTGCCTTTCGGGGCGGGGCGCTCTATCTTTTGCAGCCGCTGGGCGGCGCGGGGGCTGTGGTGGTGCAGGCGGTGATTTTTGCGGCTCTGCACGGCAGCTGGACGGCCCAGGCCTATGCGCTGGGCATGGGGCTCATCTTCGGCTGGGCGGCCCAGAAAGCGAAGAGCGTATGGCCCGGCAGCGCGTTACATATTATAAATAACTGCCTCGTGTTTGCCGCACGGCTGGCAGAAAGGGGAATGGGATGACCGATTTTGAGCTGATGGGCGCGGCGCTGGAAGAGGCCCGAAAGGCCGCTGCGCTGGGCGAAGTGCCGGTGGGCGCGGTAGTGGCGAAGGACGGAGAGATCATCTCTGCCGCCCACAACACCCGCGAGACGGAGAAAAATGCCCTCCACCACGCTGAGCTGCTGGCCATCGACGCGGCCTGCAAAAAGCTGGGCGGCTGGCGGCTGTGGCAGTGTGAGCTGTTCGTGACGCTGGAACCCTGCCCCATGTGCAGCGGCGCCATCATCAACAGCCGCATCAAGCGGGTGGTGTACGGTGCCGCCGACGTCAAGGCGGGCTGCTGCGGCTCGGTGACAGACCTCTTCGCCCAGCCCTTCAACCATCACCCCGTCATCGAGAAGGGACTGCGGGCCGATGAGGCACAGCAGCTTTTGCAGGAATTTTTCGCTTCACTGCGGGCCAGGCGGGTCGCAAAGCCCCGCTGGAAGCCGCCCGTGACCCCCTGAATCTGTGAAAAAAGTGGGAACTGCGTGAAAAAATCACCGGTGACCACTTTATTTTTTCGCCCGATTGTGCTATATTATTCAATGGAAACTTGTCGAAACCACACAAATGCCGCCGGGCGCGCCGCAGAGCCGGCCTAGACCGGAAAAAGTGAGCAGAGCGCAGCTCCGGCGGGGTGGGGGAAGTTGTTTCCTTTCCCGCCGCAGAGGCTTTGACACGAAGAGGCGCTGCGGCCGAAAATAGTGGACAGGAGGGTTTGACTCTTGTACAACGACGAATTTGAGCTGACATTTGACCTTGCAGACGCAGGGCCGAAGAAAGAACAGCGCAGGCCGACCCTGCCTGAGCCGGAAGAAGCGGCTGTGGCCGCACCGCCGGTGCAGGAAACGAGGGAAATGCCGGTCAGCGCTGCGCCGGAGAACACGCCGGCATCGGAGCCGGAACGCGAGCCGGAACCTGCGGCAGAGCCCCAGAGCACTGCCCGGGCGGCGAAGGACCGCACCGTCCTCATCTCGGGCGGCGACCGGGGCATCGGCGCAGCAGCAGCCCGCGCATTCTATGCGGCGGGCTACCGGGTGGCAGTGTTCTACTACACCAACGCCGAGGCCGCCGCAGCCCTGCAAAAAGAGCTGCCGGGCGTACTGGCCGTCCAGTGTGACGTGGCCAGCCGGGCCAGCTGTGAGCTGGCCTTCCGCGCCGCCGAGCAGGCGCTGGGCCGGGTGGATGTGCTGGTGAGCAACGCGGGTATCGCCCAGCAAAAGCTGTTCACCGACATCACGCCGGAAGAGTGGCAGCGGATGCTGGACGTCAACCTGACCGGTGCGTTCAACCTCTGCCAGCTGGCCCTGCCCGGGATGATACGCCGCAAAGCGGGCCGTATCCTCACCGTGAGCAGCATGTGGGGCCAGACCGGCGGCAGCTGCGAGGTACACTATTCCGCCGCCAAAGCGGGCCTCATCGGCCTGACCAAGGCACTGGCAAAAGAAGAAGGTCCCAGCGGCATCACCGTGAACTGCGTGGCCCCCGGCGTCATCGACACCGATATGATGGCTTCGTTCACTGCTGAGGACAAAGCGGCACTGGCCGAAGAGACCCCTGTGGGCCGTCTCGGCACCGCCGAAGAGGTGGCAAAGCTTCTGCTGTACCTCGCCGGAGAAGACGCCGGCTACATCACCGGCCAGGTGTTCGGCGTCAACGGAGGTCTTGTGATTTAAGAAGCTGTTTTCACAGCCATTGCACACCGTCTGGCCATGAAAACAACTTCTATGCATCAAGACCGAAACTATGAGACAAGTTCACTTGCGGGGCGCTTCCCCCGCAGTGAGAAGGAGAGAGCGAAATGGGCATGACTTTGAAGGAACTGTTGACGAAAGGCGAAGGCACCCTGTCGGCACAGGAGGCCAAAACTTTGGCTGCACAGTGCAGGATGGATGTGGAAACGCTCTATACGCTCCTTGAAGAGCGCGGCATCAAGATCATCGAGGATGAGGCCGACGCCGATGTGAATCTGGACGTGGACAGCATCATCGCCGAGGTGGAAAACGCCGAGAACAACAGCGACGAGCTGGGTCTGGGCGGCGACGACGAGGAAGAGGCCGCCGAGGAGAACCCTGCCGACCTGAAGGCTGCGATGGATGAGCTGCTGGACGACCCCGTCAAGAACTACCTCAAGCAGATCGGCCAGATCCCTCTGCTGAGCGCGGAACAGGAAGTTGATCTGAGCAAGCGCATCCACGCCGGTGCCGAGGCTGCCCACATCCTGCAGGCCGACCGCCAGAAGTACGGTGCGACCGAGTACATCAAGAAGAACAGCGCCCGCTTCTCGTTCGAGGAGGATGAGAACAGCCGCAGCTACACCGAGGACATCGACGAAGAGGGCAGTGAGAAGCCCAGCGAGGACGCCGAGGAAAAGGCCGCTGAGGAAGAGGCCATGGAGGCTGTGGAGAACGGCCCCCTGACCGAGGAGCGCCGTCAGGAGCTGCTGAAGATCCGCCGCGACGGCCTGAACGCCCGCCGCAGCCTGAGCGAAGCGAACCTCCGTCTGGTGGTCTCCATCGCCAAGAAGCATGTGGGCCACAATCTGGCCTTCCTCGACCTCATCCAGGAGGGCAACATCGGCCTCATCAAGGCGGCTGAGAAGTTCGACTGCGACCGCGGCTTCCGCTTCTCCACCTATGCGACCTGGTGGATCCGTCAGGCCATCACCCGCGCCATCGCCGACCAGGCCCGTACCATCCGTATCCCGGTGCATATGGTCGAGACCATCAACCGGATGCGTCAGGCTACCAACCAGCTGGTCTACCAGAACGGCCACGAGCCCACCCCGGAAGAGCTGGCAAAGGCCATGGACATGAGCGTCGAGCGTGTGCGTGAGATCCAGCGCATGGCACAGGAGCCCGCCAGCCTTGAGAGCCCCGTGGGCGAGGAAGAGGATTCCTCTCTGGGCGATTTCGTTGCCGACGAGAATGCCGAGGCTCCCGGCAAGGCTGCTGACCGCGCTATGGTGGCCCAGCAGATCAATCAGGCTCTCAAGAGCCTGACTCCCCGTGAAGAGAAGGTCATCCGTCTCCGCTTTGGTCTGGACGATGGCCGTCCCCGCACGCTGGAAGAGGTGGGCCGCGACTTCGGCGTCACCCGTGAGCGCGTCCGCCAGATCGAGGCAAAGGCCATCCGCAAGCTGCACAGCCGCAAGTGCCTGGCCCTGCTGAACGGCCTTATCGAGTGATATTTTCAACAATGCAGACGGCTGCCGTGGAAAACGGCAGCCGTTTTTCTGTATCTGGGCAGAAAAAATGCAAAATGCCAGATTTTTTTGCAAAAAACTCTTGCAATGCGGCAGAGTTTATGGTATTATAATTGAGCTGTGATTGTGCTGCTATAGCTCAGTTGGTAGAGCGCATCCTTGGTAAGGATGAGGTCTCCAGTTCGAATCTGGATAGCAGCTCCAGCTCAGAACACCTTGAGGTTGAAAAACTTCAGGGTGTTTTTTTGTTGTAATTTGTGATTTTGCCTACCTGGGTTGATTTTTTGCGCTGAATGAAGTATACTATCTCTATAATCCAGACGGGATTTAACCAATTATTATTTACGAGAACTATTTCCTCCAATAGATAAACCGCGCCGCAGGTTCGAACATTACCTGCGGCGCGGTTTTTGTTAGTATTTGTTGAATTACTTTTGCGTCTCTGTTATACTATAGCAGTTTGCGTTTTTAATGCACAGGCAACATCCGCAAACTGCATATCGCAAATATGCAGTTTTTATAGGCACTATTTTTGAAAATTGCGATAAATAACGAGAGCACTGTCCATATGGTATGGCGGTCCGTCATCTTCTGCTATGTGCGGGGGAGGCGAGTTTTCTATTTGCAACTGTCGATGCAAACAAAAAACCACCTGAATCTCAAGGATTCAAGTGGTTTTCTCTCGATGGAGCTGCTATCCAGATTCGAACTGGAGACCTCATCCTTACCAAGGATGCGCTCTACCAACTGAGCTATAGCAGCAAATGGCGACCCGGATCGGGCTCGAACCGACGACCCCCAGCGTGACAGGCTGGTGCTCTAACCAACTGAGCTACCGGGCCATGATCGCTCAAGTGCATCGTTTCTGGCGGTTGACCGCCGGAACGTGTGTTATTATACCTGAGAAACGCGCTGTTGTCAAGCATGAATTTCAGAAAATGTCAAAAAAGTTTGGGAAAGTCCGACATTCAGGGAAAAATACAAAAACAAAACGCACAGAGTACTCTCTGTGCGCTTGTGGCAGGGGTAGTAAGTCTCGAACTCACGGCACGCGGTTTTGGAGACCGCTGCTCTACCAACTGAGCTATACCCCTATCTATCTGTCGCATTCGCTGAATGCTTGATTATTATATAAGATTCTGTGCGGAATGTCAAGCATGAATTTCGCCTTTTTTGCAAAAAGCGGGAGACAGGGAAAGCTTTTTCGCAAAACGACGCCGAAAACAGGTGGAACTTCGGCTTTCCACCTTGAAGGAAAGAGGGAAATAGTGTATTATAAGGGGTATCAAAAGTGTAATTCCGGGCTTGCTATGCCCTGACAGGGGGAACGCCACTATGGCAGATAAAAACTTTTTGACTGAGATCATTGACGCCGACCTCGCCGAAGGCAAAATCAGCGAGATCCATACCCGCTTCCCGCCGGAGCCCAATGGCTACCTGCACATCGGCAGCGCCAAGGCGATCTATATCAACTGGTCCATCGCAAACCAGTACGGCGGCAAGTTCAACCTCCGCCTCGACGACACCAACCCCGCCCGTGAAGGGGAGGAGTATGTCAACAGCATCATCGAGGACCTGCACTGGCTGGGTGCCGACCCCAACGGCGGCATCTTCTACGGCAGCGACTACTTCGACAAGTGCTATGAGTATGCCGAAAAGCTCATCCTTGAGGGTAAGGCATATGTCGATGACCTGACCCGCGACGAGATGCGCGAGTACCGCGGCAGCGACGCAGGCAAGCCCTCCCGTCCCTCTCCGTGGCGCGACCGCACCCCGGAAGAGAACCTCGACCTCTTCCGCCGGATGCGTGCAGGCGAGTTCAAGGAGGGCGAAAAGACCCTCCGCGCTAAAATCGACCTCGCCAGCCCCAACATGAATATGCGTGACCCGGCCATCTACCGTATCAAGTACGCCGAGCATCACCGTCAGGGCAATAAGTGGTGCATCTACCCGATGTACGATTTTGCCCACCCCATCCAGGACGCCATCGAGGGCATCACCCACAGCATGTGCAGCCTCGAGTTCGAGAACCACCGCCCGCTGTACAACTGGGTCATCGAGAACATTTTTGGCACCGAGTTCCCCAAGCAGCGTGAGTTCGCCCGCCTGAACATGACCAACACCGTCATGAGCAAGCGCTATCTGCGTGAGCTGGTGGAGATGGGCATCGTGGACGGCTGGGATGACCCCCGCATGCCCACCCTGTGCGGCCTGCGCCGCCGCGGCTACACCGCTTCTTCTATCTTCACCTTCGTGCGCGAGGCCGGCATCTCCAAGTCCGACAACCTCATTGATATGCGCCAGCTGGAAGCCTGCATCCGCAGCGAGCTGGACCTGACCGCGCAGCGCCGCATCGCCGTGCTGGACCCCGTCAAGCTGGTGGTGGACAACTACCCCGCCGACAAGACCGAGTATTTCGACATCGCCAACAACCCCAACCGTGAAGCCAACGACACCACTACCCGCAAGGTCGCCTTCACGAAGGAGCTGTGGATCGAGAACGAGGACTTCGCCGAGGTGCCGCCTCCGAAGTTCAAGCGCCTGACCGTCGGCGGCGAAGTCCGTCTGATGGGCGGCTATATCGTCAAGTGCGAGAGCGTCGAGAAGAACCCCGACGGCAGCATCGCTGTCATCCACTGCACTGCCGACCTCGAGACCGGCAACGGCAACCCTGCCGATGGCCGCAAGGTCAAGGGTACCATCCACTGGGTGAGCGCCGCCCACGCCGTGGATGCCGAGGTACGCCTGTACGACAAGCTCTTCACCGAGGCGAACATGAATGCCATCCCTGAGGGCAGCGACTACAAGGATTATCTGAATCCCGACAGCGTTGTCGTCCGCAAGGGCTGCAAGCTGGAAGAGGCTCTGGCCGACGCAAAGCCCGGCGATAAGTTCCAGTTCGTGCGCACCGGTTTCTTCACTCCCGACTCGAAGAACCCCGGCGTGTACAATCGTGTCGTGACCCTGCGCGACAGCTTCAAGCCCGCAAAGTAACGAGCGGACCCCAAACATCGCAAAAGGAGCACTTCACAGACCATGAAAAAACACATGACCCGCAACATTATCCTCATGCTGGTGCTGGACGTCATCCTCGGTATCGTGCTGGCCCTCTATATCGCCAACACCGGCACCGTGCCTGCTGCCGATAACGCCGACACCTACACCGACGGCACCTACACCGCCAGTGCGCAGGGCTGTCTGAGCGAGGTGGGCGTCACCGTGACCATCACCGGCGGCAAGGTGACGAATGTTGTGATAGACGCTTCCGGCGAGACGCCGGAGCTGGGCGGCAAGGCGGCAGAGACGCTGTCGGCCTCCCTGCTGGCGGCTGGCTCGACCGTCGGAGTGGATGCTGTCTCCGGCAGCACCATGACCAGCGACGCGGTATTTGCGGCAATGAACGATTGCCTTG
>OLNO01001902.1_pt1 | contig 15494 bp, 19 predicted proteins | sample 1672861 | NCBI WGS metagenome assembly OLNO01 (sample SAMEA3136731, study PRJEB25190) | human gut metagenome | reverse complement strand
GGGTTTGCGGCATGTGTCGTCATAGCTCAGCTGGATAGAGCACTCGCCTCCTAAGTGGCAGCCCGTTCAAGTCCAAAACTGAATAATTTGGTTGTAGCGGTTGCATAAAACCGTTATAATATAGATAAGTTCCTGTAGCTCAGTAGGATAGAGCGATTGCCTCCTAAGCAATAGGCCGCTGGTTCGACTCCAGTCAGGAACGTATAAACGCCATGAATCCAAGGATTTGTGGCGTTTTTTCTTTCAGAAATCCATGCGTGAATATAAATTGCATAAATATAAATTCCTGCTAATTGGACTTGAACTGGTTTACCACCTTCTGCTAATAAAATCAGTATGCTTGCTAATAAGAAAATTAGCAATTTCCGTGCTAATAAGTTATTGGGCTAAAAGCTGTGCCAGTGTATTAGCCAGCTCGGGCGATTTTTTCAACTGCTCGATTAAGCTGTTGATGTCTATTTCTGTTTTTTCAGGCTTTTCATTTGGAAGAGGTGGATTGTATTTGCTCAAATCCGGATTCGCATAGAACGCTGCGTCAAATTTCTGAGCATTTATTTTCCTATCCTCATCAAGAATATGAGAATAAACCTCTGTAACCATATCGGCCTGAGCATGTCCGGTATCGCCCTGAGTCGCTTTAATATCGCCATGGTTCAGCTTAAGTTTATAGGTTGTACTGGAATGTCTGAGTGAATGGAACACCACATTAGGCAGTCCGGCTTCCTTGCGAAGTTCTTCAAAGGCTTTCAGTAATACCCTTCCTTCACATGGACGACCATTCGCAAGAGCGACGACAAGATTGAAGTCCTGGTATTCATTGCCAAGAAATTCTTTCAGTTCGTCCTGTGCCTTTTTCCAATCACGCAGGATATAAGCCAGGGTTTTTGGTATCCATACTCGGCGGACACTTGTATCGTTTTTGGGCTTTTTCAGAACAACCCTGGTTGATGTATTCGGCATCAAAGGAGGAAAGATATAATAGACATCTTTCTGATCCAAAGTTTCCAGTGCCCTTTTTGAGACTCTGATCAACTCCTTCTTGATATCAATGTAAGCATTATCCTCTGCGATTGCCTCATCGGAAATATTTACAAGATCCCAGGTAAGTCCAAGAATCTCTCCTTCCCTCATAGAGCAGGCAAAAGCAAGATTTATTGCTACATACAATTTGCCGTCTTTGCAACTGTTAAGCGCTTTGCTGATACTTTCTGCTGTCCATATATCACGTTTTTTATATTTGGTTCGGGGAAGTGCGTCTGAAAGCTGGAAAGGATTTTTTCCAACAAGTTCCCATTTGACTGCCTGACTAAATGCAGTAGAAAGAAGTTTGAAAATTTTTTCTATCGTCGCAGGAGGAAGATATTCGCTTTTAGGTTTACGGTTCCTGACGATCACAGGTTTTGTCTTTGTCAGTGTTTTGTAGTAAGAATCAACAAATTTACGATTTACCTTCTGAATAGGTGTCGATCCTATAATTGGATTGATATAGTTGCTGATTAACCCTAAATTACTGTCATAAGTAGTAAGTCCCCATTTCTTTTCACCATACAGGGTAACAAAATCATAAAGGAAATCTTCTACTGTCTGTGAGGTAGGAGCAATAAATGTCCCATTCTCCTGCTGACTTTCAATTTCTACTTTTCTTTTATTTGCATCTTTGTAGGTTGTAAAGGTTTCCCACTTCTGTTTCTTCTCGCCTTGAGGCGTATCGTAATAATAAACAACAGAATAATTCTTTTTACGCTTAATGATTGTAGCCATACGTTTTTCTCCTTTATTCAGGTCTGCCGTTCAGCCAGTCCTCAAAGGATTTTTTATTTACCCGTATAATTCTGCCTATCCGTTTGGAAATAAAGAAATCCTGCTCACATAATTTATAAGCAGATTTTTTGCTGATCCCAAGAATGATGGCTATATCACTTACCGAGTAAGTATCAGATCCACCGGATGATAACGCAGATGTTGTTGAGTAGTTGGTTTCTGCTGTCATTTATCCTCCTTTCAAACACAGCAGGAAAAACGTATAACTAAGACATCCTCGTGCCATTATTATACGTTTTTTCCGCCAGGTTGTAAATTTTAGTATTAAAGATAGTTCAAATAAAAAGAAAACAATCCTCCCCATAAGCCAGTTCCTGCGCCTTCTCAAGCCGCGTCTTCGGCGTCGCTATGCAATCTTAAAGCCCGCAGGCACGCAAAATGCTGCACTATCTGCGGACACCTGTATCCCTCTTACAAGGAGTTTATGCAGTTTTCAAGGTTCCTCATGGTTTTTGCCATTTGTAAAGAAAATAGTGGGGAATTTGAAGAAAGTGGAAAAAAATTAGAAAAAGAAGAAAGCTGCCTTTTTAGTCGGGCAGCTTTTGGAAAACTATTTGTGTCTGGCGGCGAGCCTGTTCAGGATGCTGATGACCGCAAGGATATCTTCGTCATCAATCTGTTTCAGCAGGTCTGTTGCTTTTTCAAATAGGGGAATATTGTGAAGGTCTGTATCAAAGAACTGTGCAGGCGTTACTTCCAGGTATTCACAGATATCAAGGAAGTTCTGCATGGTCGGCAGGGAGCGTCCGGCGGAAATGGACTGGATATAACTTTTATTCTTGCCGAGATCCAGGCTCATCTGATATTCAGAGATATTCTTTTTGATCCGCAGTTCGGTTATCCGGTCACCGATGAATTTTTTGTCCATTCCTATCACCTCACTTCACACCTTTTCTTACGATTGTAAACTATTTATTTACAGTAAATTACGGATTAAAAAAGATATATTATTCTGTAAACCGGTTATATTACGGAATATAACCGTAATTTCCTGTTATAATACAGTTGGAGAAAAAATTGTGATAGAACCGCCATTTTGGGGTATGATGATAGAGAGGTGTTTGGGCATGAAAATCATAGGTACACAGAAGGAGCTGGACTGGATACGGGAGGCGCTGGCAAATAATTGCGACGGGTGCGTTTTCGGGGAAAAGTGCAGCGAGAATGCCTGCAGGGAACAGGAACAGCATGGAAAGGTCCTGACGAGCTGTCGGGAATTTCTGGACAGGCAGATCCGGTTTGTCCTGGCAGACAGCGGATCGGCTGAAAACCAGGAGCATCTGGAAAAAGACAGCACAAGATAAGGGAACCAGGAGGACCAAAATAACTATATATAGTATAAAACAAATTGACAGCACCTATATCCTGTGCTAGTATACTGATATAGTTCTTTTTTATGCGTTCCCCTGTGGGGAGAAATGTTTTGGGATTTTGAGAAATCCCGGACATGGAGAGGAAAGGCAGGCGCTTTTCCCAGCATAAGTTGTTTATGTTTGTAGCGTAGTGTCACCGTATGCCGGTAATGGCTGTGTGGCACTTTTTTTGTTTTATAGGTGGAAAACCAGATTTTAGAAGGATGGATGGAGAAAACAGGACGTTTCTCTGTGCATTCTTTTTTATTGCTGTTTATCCGGAAAGGCAAGGCTTTTCCGGATGTTGTGTAAGTGTGTGGCCTGCCACAATCAGCTCCGGCTGTTTATGGATAAATATTTTAAAGAAAGGTGGAAGAAAAACATGAATGAAACAATGGTGTATGCAGACGGTTTTGAAAAGACCTTTGCGACGGCGGAGGAGATGCTTGCATTTCTGGGCCGGAGGCTTCAGTCCTCACAGTGGATCCGCAAGCCGACCCGGTCTCTTCGGCTGGTGCCGCTGGAGAAAGAGGCAGACAACCTGGAGAATGGGGACGCAGAGATGGAGGAGATCCTGAAGGATACGGAAAAGCACACCCGCCTTGTACTGAAGGTACGGGGGGAGGCGTATCCGGTCCGGAACTGTGCCATCCAGACCATTTTAGGTCGTGCCGGCATCAGCGGAGAGGGCCTTCGCAAGCTGGATGTAAGGACCTATGCGAAGGTAGTGAACTGTTGCCTGAAAGTGGCGAAAGGAGAAAGCCTCATCAAGATTGCGGATGGGAAGGTTTCCGCTGTCCACGGCGGGGACGCCCATGATTACAGCGTGCTGGATATGAAGGCGATCTTTGAGACGACAAGCGAGTATCTGCACAAGAATTTCAAGGGGAGCACCTATCTGGAAGGTTCCGGGACCTATGACCACTCTGTGATGAGCGCCATGTGGACGCTTGCCGGAAACCAGGAACTTCTGGATACATACAGGGATGCGCTGGAACGGTACGGGATCAGCAAGGAATTTCTTACTCCGGCGCTGCGCCTGACCACTTCTGATGTGGCAGCCAGCGGGGTAAACCTGTATCCGATGCTGCTGACAGACGGCAACAGCCATACGCTCAGCCTGGGAAGCCCGATCACTCTGGCGCACAGGAACCACAGTACGATCCTGGATTACCGGGAGAACCTGAAGGAAGTGTATGCGAGATATCAGGCTGCCACGGAGCGTCTGGCAGCACTTCTGGACATTGAAATCCGCAACCCTGCCAACTGCCTGCATCTGATGATGAAAAAGCTGAAGATCAAAGCGTCGATCCGTAATGAGGTAGTGGAAATGTATGTGGCCCAGAACGGGGAAGGTCCCTGCAGCGCCCATGACCTTTACTATGCTATGAATGAGGCGCCTTTCTTCGCAGCCTGCGAAGGATTTTCCGGGTGCCGTATCCTGCGTATGGAAGAGGATATCACAAAGGCACTGGTGATGGACTGGAAGGACTATGACGTATGCGCAGCCGTGAACTGCTAGGAGGAAAGAACATATGTTGAATTTGAATTATACACCGGAACAGGTTGTCGATATCAGTCATCTTACCCGGGAGGAGTGGCTCTCTTACCGCCGACTGGGAATCGGAGGCAGCGACGTGGCTGCGATCATGGGGATCTCCCCCTTTGCCACCAGCCGAGACCTGTACAATGATAAGATCGGCGTAGAGCCTGTGATCGAAGAAGAAAGCAACTGGGTCGCCCTGGAAGTCGGGCACCGGCTGGAGGACCTGGTGGCGGAGATCTTTTCAAAGAAAACCGGCCTGGAGGTATTCCCGGTGCGGATCATGTTCCGGCATCCCCTGTATCCGTTTATGCTGGCGGATGTGGATTTTTTCGTGCGTATGCCGGACGGAAGTTTCGCTATCCTGGAGTGCAAAACCTGCAATTATAATGCAAAGGACAAGTGGGCGGATGGAAATATACCGGACCACTATATTTACCAGGTCCGCCACTATATGGCAGTCATGAATATCCATCATGCGTTCATTGCCTGCCTGTGGGGGAACAGCGAAAAGGATTTTGTGTATTATCCGCTGGACCGGGATCTTCTGGAAGAAGAGAACATCATCGAGCAGGAAGAATATTTCTGGACGGAGTATGTGGAGAAAAAGGTGGAGCCGCCGCTGAGTGGGAAGCCGGATCTGGTGCTTGCCAGCATCCGCCGTTACAGCGGGTATGCGGATAAGTCCATCCCGGAGATCAGCATTTCCGGACTGGAAGCCCGCAGCCTGGAGCGATACCTTTCTCTTTCCGAGGAAAAATCCCAGCTTGAAAAGCGGAAAAAAGAGATTGACTCTGAACAGAAGGCGATCATTGTTCCCTTTGTAGAACAGATGGGCCAGGGGTGCAAGGCGCTGCTGGAGGACGGCACAAACCGTTACAGGATTACCTTCAGCCCCACACGCCGGACAATGATCGGAAAAGAGAATCTGGAAAAGCTGAAAGTGCAGCACCCGGATATTTTCGAGGAATATACAACGGAAACCGAGAACAGGGTCTTCCGGTTAAAGAAGGAGGTGGCCTGATGCTAGAAGGAAAACGGGCGTATATCTGTTCACCGCTGTCTGCAAAAACCAGGGAAGAACGATTGGAGAACATGATGATCGCAAAAATATGGCTGGATACGATCAGCCGGGCATTTCATTGCCGCACCTTTGCCTCTCATGCTTATCTGCCTCTGATGCTGGATGACACAATCCCGGAGGAACGGGAACTGGCGCTTTCCATTGGGAAGCAGCTTTTAGATTTTTGCGATGTGCTGCTTATCTGTGGCGAGCGGATTTCTTCCGGGATGAAAGGAGAAATCCTCCATGCCTGGGATACAGGAAAGGGGGTGTACTGGTTTGATGACAGGCGGATACCATTTGGACTGAAACTGATTAAGAATTGGGAGGAATTAAAGGATGCGGTGCAGATTCCAGAAAAAAATATTTCTGAATGAGGGGAGCGGTTATACCGTTGCCCTTTTTACAACACAGGATACTTCTGTACCGCTGGCAGCCAGGGATAAATACCTTCAGACGAGGAAGATAATCGGTTTTACCGCAGTGGGCTTTGACCTTCCCCTGACCGACCAGATCGAAGTGGAGATGGAAGGAAAGTGGGAAAACACCAGCTATGGGATGCAGCTTCAGGTGGAAAACTTCATGGAAGTTGTGCCGAGGACACGGGAGGGGATCATTGGATACCTCTCCTGTGGTGTGGTCAAAGGCGTCGGCCCTAAAGTGGCGGAAGCCATCTACCGTGAGTTTGGGCTTCAGACACTGGAGATCATGGAAAACCATCCGGAGGAACTGTTAAAGATCCGGGGGATTTCCAGGAAGAAGCTGGAGACGATTGTGGAATCCTTTGGGAAGAACAAGGTGTTCCGGGAACTGATGACGTTCCTGGCGCCCTATAAGGTGACGCCCCACAAGGTAAACCTGATCCTGCAGAAATTCCATGATGAATCTGTTGAGGTTATACGGAAGCGCCCCTATATGCTCTGTGCCGTCAAAGGGTTCGGCTTTTTGACGGTAGATGAGATTGGAAGGCAGCTCTGCCAGCGGCTCAATGATCCCATGCGGATTTCCGGCTGCCTGGCGTATATTATGGAGTCCGCCATGAAGGAGGAAGGCCATCTCTTCCTGTACAGGGAAGAACTGGTCCGGCGTTCCCTGGAGCTTCTGAACGATAATGTTTACGGCCAGCAGGTAACAGAAACAGAGGTTCAGCAGATCCTTTACCGGTTGGTCATGCAGGGAAGCATTGTGCTGGATGAGGATCGAGTCTATGTGGCCAGGCTGTATGAGGAAGAAACCCAGACTGCAGCCATGATCGCAAGGCGTCTTTTGGACCCGGTACAGGAACTGGATATTGAGGAGAAACTCAAAGAAGCGCAAAGGGTACTTTCCCTTACGCTGTCCAGTCAGCAGGAACAGGCAGTGCGCATGGTGTTCCAACACAGGATCAGCATAATTACCGGCGGCCCGGGGACAGGAAAAACAACGGTTCTAAAGGTTATCCTGTATATCCACGACCAGATCTGCCGTACCAAAGTGCAGCTTATGGCCCCCACCGGGCGGGCTGCACGCCGGATGGCGGAAAGTACGGGATACGAGGAGGCTTCTACGATCCATATGGCTCTGGGGCTCTTAGGGGAGTCATCGAATTTTCAGCCGGACTGGGACTACCTTTCCGCCGACTTCCTGAATCTGGACGAGGTATCCATGGTGGATATGCACCTTGGATATGAGTTCTTCCGCCGGGTAAAGCCAGAGGCCAGGATCCTTTTAGTTGGGGATGTGGATCAGCTTCCTTCAGTGGGAGCCGGTGATGTTTTCCGCCAGTTGATTTCCTGCGGATTGATCCCGGTGACCCGGCTGGAGGCAGTCTTCCGGCAGGGAGCGTCCAGCAGCATTTATCTCAATGCAAAAAAGATGCAGGAGAACCGGACGGATTTCCAGTTTGGGGAGGACTTCTATTTTATTTCCTGTGCGACTGCAGAGGAGACCGCAGAGACAGTCCGGCATCTTTACCAGAAAGAGATTGGGCGATACGGGCTGGATGGCGTGCAGATCCTGACGCCTTATAAGAATAAAACTGTCAATGGTTCCAAGGCACTGAACCAGTCCGTTGAGGATCTGGTGAACCCGCCGGATACGGGGAAGAAGGAAGTGACGGCCGGGAGCCAGACATTCCGGGAAGGGGATAAGGTCATGCAGAATAAGAATACCCTGATGGCCAGCAACGGCGATTTGGGGACGATACAGGCTTTTTATACCAACCCGGAGGGAACGGTGATCACAGTGGTTGCTTTTCCGGACGGGCGCACGGTGGAATATGAGCCGGAGCAGATGGAAATGATCGAACATGCCAATGCCATTACCATCCATAAAGCCCAGGGCTCAGAATGTGAGGTTGTCATCATTCCCTGGCTGTTTGCGTTCCGGGTGATGCTGAAGCGGAACATCCTGTACACCGGTATCACCAGGGCCAAGAAAACGGTCTATCTTGTTGGAGACTGGCGGGCTGTCTGCCAGGCGGTACATAACGATGACTCCGGGCGGCGCAATACCATCCTGGGGGAGCGGATCGTCCGTTTTTACCAGCAATATCTCAGGGAACAGGAACCGGAGCAGTTGAAACTTGCGGTGTAAAAATAAATTTTTTTCAATCAGAGGAAAAAGCAGGCTATTCCTTTTATGTAAGGATGGTCTGCTTTCCGGAGAAAGGAGCAGAACATGAACGAATTACTGTACAAAAAATCAAAGGCAGTGGGAAGCCTGAACAGAGTTGAGGGATTTGAACCGCTGGAACTTGCCAGGACGATCTCCCAGGAGGGGCAGCCGGACCAGCTTTATCTGGATGTGAAATACCGGAAACTCTGGTTCCGCCTGGTCTATCCGACGGGACGGATCGAAAGCCATATCGTCCACTTTAATGAAAATATGGCGCTGGCAGAGGCGAAGATCTATCTGAGCTATACGGATGCGCCGGAGAATTACGTGGCGAATGCTTTTTCCATGAAGTTCCGGACAGACGACCCGAAGTTTGGGGATAAATTCCTTGAGATGGCGGAAACGGCTGCCGTAGGAAGGGCGCTGTCTGACGCCGGATTTGGCGTCCAGTTTGCCGATGTGGGAGAAAGCAATGATCCGAACCAGGTGGATGCGGGGATCCCCGTACCGTTGCAGTATCAAAGCCCGGATGCGCAGTGGAACGATCCACAGGCAGCCGGGAACGGCGAACCGTCCTATCCGGGCAGCCAGGGCGCAGCTCCTTATCGGGGAATGGAAACACCCGCCTATGCGGGCCAGAACATGATGGACCAGTATTACCACCAGGCAAAAAGCCAGGGAAACGTCATGGGAATGCCGCCTCAGAATCCAGCGGCGCCCGGACGCAGGGCAGCCCAGGAAAGCCCCTTAGATGGTTCTCTCCCGGTGGAAGAACTGGTAAAGCAGATGTCGTATGAACAGGCAAGAGCCGTCATCATCGGCGGCAAAGGGAAATACGGCGGTATGAGTATGGGGCAGGTGGCAGTGGAAAGCCCTTCCAGCCTGGATTACTTTGCGGCCAACTACCGGGGGCATAACAACCTGATCCCGGCGGCAGCCAGAGTGTTATTAAATCAGGCGCTCCCGCTTGCCGGCTGATCCGGCGGCAGGGAAAGGAGGAAAGCGGTAAATGTATGATGGACCGGACTTTGACTATGACATTCTGGATGTGGTTCATCTCCTGCGGCTTCACAAGCGGCGGGGAAATTATTATGACTGCCCCTTCTGCGGCGATACCAAAGGAAGGCTGAACATCCATCCCGCAAAAAATGTCTTTCGCTGCAACCGCTGCGACAGATCCGGCGGGATGCTCCAGCTTTATGCGGATCTGCACAACCTGACTTACCGGGAAGCGAACCAGGAAATCCGAGAGGCTCTGAACAAAGGGGAATACCGGGAGGCACAGCAGGCGAAAAAGAAAGCGCAGGCTGAGCCGGAACAATCAAAACTGGCGCCTCTTGAAGTACGGCACCGCACGTATAAGGAAATGCTGGATTTACTCCCTTTGTATGAGATCCATAAGGAAAATTTACTGGAACGGGGCCTTACCATGGAGCAGATCAAAGAGCGCAGATACAAGAGCGTTCCGCTCTACGGCCTGCATAAGCTTGCAGAAAGCCTGCTGGAAAGAGACTGTGAACTGGAAGGCGTCCCCGGTTTCTATCAGGATGATACGGGACGATGGACCATGAACTTTAAAGCGAAAAATTCCGGGTTCCTGGTTCCGGTGGAATCGGTGGACGGAAACATCCAGGCATGTCAGATCCGGCTGGACCAGCCAAGGGATAACAATAAATATCTGTGGTTTTCCAGTGCGGGATATCCAGGCGGTACTTCCTCCGGGAGTCCGGTCCATGTGATCGGCGACCCGGATGCGGAGACCGTGTATCTGACAGAGGGCGGCTTAAAAGGCTCCATCGCCCATTATCTGTCCGGGAACACCTTTATCTGCGCGGCCGGCGTCAATATGTATCGGAGCGTCCGGCCTGTGCTGGAAGAACTGCAGCACAGGAAGATGAAACGGCTGGTGGAAACCTACGATATGGATAAAAAGCTGAAGACAGACTGTGACAGGCAGTATCATAAATGCTCCCAGTGCCAGGCGCATGGGGAACAGGAAACATGCCCGTACAAGGTGGAAAAGCGGCGGATTATCCAGAACGCCTGTGGGAAAGTCTACGGGATCTGCCGGGAGTTATCCCTGCCGGTCACCCGGATGGTCTGGGACCAGGACTCAGATGGTAACTGGGCCGGAAAGATCAAAGGGATCGATGACTATTATTACGCAAAGAGGGCTGAAAAATCAGCCCCTTTGCCAGAGGAGAAAGGAGTTGGAACAAAAAGATGAAAAAGGGAGAACGGCTGCTGTTGCTGGCAGGGATCCTTCTTTCCATAGGTGTGCTGATCTTTTCAGTGTGGAAGCTGCGGGGCATCTACGGGGAATACCAGGAGGGCGAAGATACCTATGAGGAACTCTCCGCTTTTGTGGAGGAACCGGAAGATACGCCGGAAGATGAGACAGATGAACCGGAAGCAGAGCCGTCCGGATACCTTCAGATTGATTTCGCAGGGCTTCAGGCGGTAAACCCGGATGTGATCGCCTGGATTGATATTCCCGGCCTTTCGGTCAGCTATCCGGTGGTGCAGCGGAATGATAATGCGTATTATCTGCATCATCTGATCACCGGGGAGTACAACAGCAGCGGCAGCATTTTCGCAGACTGCCATAACCAGCCGGATTTCACGGACCAGAACACGATCATCTACGGCCACAATATGAAAAACGGAAGTATGTTTGGAACCCTATCCCATTACCAGGATCAGGCTTTGTGGGAGGAGAACCCTTATTTTTACCTGTATGTGCCGGGGAAAGTGCTGGAATATCAGATCTTCTCCTGTTATGCCGGGTATGTGGGCAGCGAGGCTTACACCTATGCGTTTCCGGAAGCGGATGATTTCCAGAATTTCCTGGGGAAGATCCGTTCCTATGCAGGGTATGATACCGGCGTGGAAGTCGCAGAAACAGACCGGGTGGTGACACTTTCCACCTGTGTCAGTTCCAGGAGAGACTATCGTTATATTGTCCATGGAAAACTGAAGAAAGTGATGGATAACGAAAGAAACATACGTTGATTTCAGCAGGGAAAATGGATATATTAGGATTATAGAAGGAACGGAGGGATTCGATGTCTCAGGATTTGATGAACATTCTTCAGCAATATGTAAAAGAGTTGCAGAAACTATATGGATCTGGGTTAAGCGCGGTCATTTTATATGGCTCTTATGCCAGAGGAGATTTTCGTGCGGACTCGGATATTGACATTATGATACTGGTTGATATGACAGATGAAGAAATTTCGCAAAGAGGACATGTCCTTTCTGATCTTACATTTGAGTATAATTTTGATTATGAATTGATGATTATGCCAATCGTAAAGAACAAGGACCATTTTGAAAAATGGCTTCGGGCGTATCCATTCTACAATAATATCAAAAAGGAAGGGGTAGAACTTTATGCAGCCTGATTTAGATGATATCGGCGGAGCTAAGGAACTTGCCTTTGCAATCATTATAATATATGGATCACAAAATATTGCGCCGGTATGGGAAAGAAAAATTTCCCTGCCGGTCTTTTTTTATTTTAGGAGAGAACAGTTATGTTGGAATTTGAATATGCCAAAGCACTGGCGGAAATTATATGGAAAGAAAACGATACGCTTGCGGAAGAACGGATACAAACACTCCAATCAATCTTCCGGCGGGCCTGGTATTATCAGGAGCGGGGGATGTTGGAGGAGATTATCTTAGGGTTTGTACAGAAGAAGATCAAAATGATCCAGCAGGCTGAGACAAAAGGGAAACTGCAGGAGATCGGCAGACCGCCAAAGCCCGTTTACAACGGCAACGGTTTTATTCCTGGAAAATACGATACCGAGGAAGAGGAAATGCTGGTCTGGAGCCTTACATCTCTGAAGGCGCCGCTTAACGATCCGGCATATAAACGGTACGAGGAGTTGTTCTGCCTCCTGTTACCGGAAAAGGCGAAGGATGTATTCCCGGAAATGTATGAAAAAAATCAGGAAAAAGCTGCCTGAAGAATGGAGGATGGAGATGACGATCAGAGAAGCAGGAAAAGGAATCGTGACAAACAGAAAACGGATCTGTAGTTACCGGATCGGCTTTATCAATAGTGATGGCAGGGAGGATGAAACAGAACTGGATGTGTGTAATCTTGCTGAGTTGGAAGAAGTGTATCAGGATTTTTGTAAAGAGAACGGCTTCAGGCAGAATACCGTTATCTATGTGAAGCGGTAAATGACCAGTACAGGCACCGGGGGAACCGGTGCCTGCGCTATGATAAATGGGAATAGTTCTTTTGAAAAAAGAGATTTAAAGAATGATTTTAGGTATTACATTTTGGAACTTATCCCTTATAATGAGAACTATACGGAGCATCTGGAAATTTAACGTATATTTGAAAAACAGAGTGATGTTTATGGATTTTTTGATGAACTTATATGGAGGAAATGGTTATGGCAACAAAAATTTTAGTTCACGGAGCAGGACACAAAGCAACAAGTTGGGATAAAATAATTTCATACATGGGAGACAATGAAGATATAGTATGTCCAAATCTATCCTCCATCCTCGAAGGGAAAGAGGCGAGTTATGAAAACCTGTATTCTGTATTTGTAAAATATTGCAACGAAATTGATGGACATATTCATTTATGCGGTCTTTCATTAGGTGGTATTTTGACATTAAACTATACTCTTGATTTTCCGCAGAAAGTAAAAACATTGGTTTTAATTGGAACACCATATAAAGTCCCGAAGCTGGCTTTTAGTTTTCAAAATATAATCTTCAGATTTTTGCCAAAATCTATTTTTGAAACGATGGCCTTTGATAAAAAGAATACATTTGCTTTAGGGAATACTATGAAGAACTTAGATTTCAGCAATAGAGTTAAAAGTATTGAATGTCCCACTTTAGTCCTTTGTGGAAAGAAAGATAGTGCAAACATAAAATCAGCGCATTTTTTGGCGCAAAATATTAAAAATGCAGAATTGGAAATTATTGAGGATACAGGTCATGTGGTAAATGAGGAAAATCCAGAAGTTTTAGCTCAAATTTTAACTGAGTTTTATTCAAAAAATGATTTTTGAGAATACTTCATCAATGTTGCATGAAACGATGCTTTATAGAGGTGAAGTAAATGATAGCACAGGCACCGGGGAACCGGCGCCTGCTTTAATAAAGAACACAGATAATTTATTTCATTGAATCCACAATAGATTTCATCTCATCCAATGAGGTTCTCCCTTTCAAAGTATAGCGTATTCCGTCTGCCACGAAGATCGCTACTTTTTCTGACACATAGTCTTTCAAATTTTCTTCTTCAACCGTATCTTCGATAATATTTACTGCGTATCCTTGTTCTGAAGTATAACTTTCAGCAAATTCATATAGTCCGAGATAATCGGTATCCCAACCGTTATTCAGTTGATTTTCACTCAAAATGATATCTACAGATAATGAAACGGGTGAAGAATATTTTTCCCCACTGTCATAGGAATATCTGTTTTCCTCATCAATAAAATGATAGTTACTTGTGTCTCCTAAAATGTAATTGTCAATGGTAACAATTAAAAAATCTTTTTCATCGGTACTTACATTCCCCAGCATATAAGAGTTATTCTGTGATAAGTCAGTATCTAATAAATCAACACCCAAATCCTGCTTTATTGCATCATAATCATTATAATTTGCATCAACCATTCCGTTTTCATCGGCGATAGCATCCATTTCATTCACCTGGACAACCTGCATAGCATCTAATTCCGGCAAGACAGTTTCATTCACCTGAACTTTGTTTAATATATAGTGCCCGGCAAAAACAGTAGTTCCGGTTAGGACAATAACAGCAATGGAAGCTGCAATACTTTTTATTATTGGATAGGATTTTCGATGAACCACGCCTTTTCTTATATTCTTTTTTACGCTATCACTTAATTTAATTTCTTCAAGTTCACGGTCGATTACATTTTTCAAACTAAAATCATTCATACCCTACCTCCACTAAATTTCCCTTTAGCCTTATTCTCGCTCTGTTGAGACGCTGTATCGTAGCGTTTTCAGATTTACCGATTATTTTGGCAATTTCTCTGACAGACAGATTTTGATAATAGTACAATAGGATGATTTGTCTGTCGTTCGCATTCAGTCGCATGATAGCCTCTGAAACACTGGTTTTTTCCAACATCTCTTCTATTGGATTATCGCCGATTTTCTCTATATGATCTTCCAGATTATTTTGAATTATTTGAAACCACCGGTTTCTCATGATATTTTTGCAGGTATTTATCGCAATTCGTATCAGCCATGTTTTTTCACTCGATTTATGCGCAAACGAATCATATGATTTCATTGCTTTAATGAAAGTTTCCTGAACAGCGTCTTCGGCAAGGTGGTAATCTTTTAGATATAAATAGCACATACGGAAAATGCTGTCTCCATATTCCTGCATCAGTCTTTCTAAATATTGATCTGTCGGCATTATATCTTTTCGCACCCCCTTTCATCTATTAGACACAGAAAAGCAGTTCAATATTACTCATGAAATGATAATCATTGCAGATGGGTGGCAGAGAGAACGGGTAAAGGAAACACCGTCAGTGTAAGTGCTGGCGGTGTTATGCATACTGTGCGTGGGATTTCTTCTAAAATATGACTCCGGAGACAGGGTTATCTTTTTTTATATGTGAATATGATCCCGATGATGGAACCAATAAAGACGAAAGGCGCCAATCTTACAAACAGAAATTCAACGCCATGCAGTATGGTCCCTGCAACTGCATATTCCGGATTGCTGTAATCCCAGTCCAGATATTCTCCGTGCATCGCTGCAAAAGCAATAAAGCCTACCGCTATAAGCACACACAATGCAAGGAGCAGATAGCGGATCAGCCGGATCCGCATCCTGCTTCTTTTGGCAAACTGGAGGTTAATGCTTTCCAGTTTTTCAGAAATGCTTTTTAGGTCTGTTTCCTTTAGGTCGTGTTCCGGTACGGTTTCTCCAAGCAGTATGCTTACAGAAGTATCCAGTTCGTTTGCTAAGGAGATCAGCATACTGGAGTCAGGAACCGATAAGCCGGTATCACATAGTTAAAAATATTGGTGTCATTTAATCAATTTTGCCGATAAAGCGGTAGAAGATTTCTACCTCCTGTTCCCGGCTTCC
>OLNO01001872.1_pt1 | contig 15680 bp, 15 predicted proteins | sample 1672861 | NCBI WGS metagenome assembly OLNO01 (sample SAMEA3136731, study PRJEB25190) | human gut metagenome | reverse complement strand
GACGAGCTGGCGGATCGGCGGATGGACACTCCGAAGCGCCGTGAACTGCCCGCCTCTCCCCTGCCGGAGGCCCCGGCGGGCGCGGCGGAGCTGGACTTTACCGTGTCCATCAGCAGGCCCGATCAGCTGACGGCCGAGCTGCTGGCGGAACGGCCCGCCATCGTGTATATCCCGGCGGAGCTGCTGGATAAGATGGACCTGATGCCCTATACCGGGCAGGTGGAGTTCTGCGCGGTGCTGCCCCGGGTATTCCGCACGGCGGACGAACCGGTGTTCCGGGATATTCTGCAGCGGCACCCGGAGGTCGCCTCCGCGGCCATCGGCAACCTGGGCCATCTGGCCATCGTGAAGGGACTGGGCAAAACGCTCCGCGGCGACTTCGGCCTGAACGTGTACAACAGCCGGGCGGTGCGCTTCTGGCAGGAGCAGGGGCTGTCGTCCGTGACGGCCAGCTTTGAGCTGCGGTGGCAGCAGGTGCGGGACCTGGGAAAATATGCGGACTGCGAGGCCCTTGTCTACGGCCGCCTGCCGCTGATGATCACCGAAAACTGCGTGACGAAGAACAGCGTGGGCTGCGCCCATGGGGCGGGCAGCGTGCTGACCGACCGGCGGGGCGAGCAGTTCCCGGTGCTGTGCGCCTACGGGTGCCGGTGCGAGATCGAGAACGGAAAGACGCTGGTGCTGGCGGACAAGCCGGAGGTGTTCCGGTGCGGCCTGCGGTACGGACGCCTGCGGTTTACCACAGAGACGGCGGCGGAGTGCGCGGCGCTTCTCCGCGCCCACCGGGCCGGGACCGTCACCGCCGACGACAACAGCACACGCGGGCTGTTCTACCGGGGCGTAGAGTAAAACAAATGGTATAACACTCGTTATAATTTACAAACCGTATTCAATTTCAGGAGAAAAAGGTGTTACTATGGAGCTGAAGATCAAAGCCCTGTCCCCCAAGATCGGGACGGAGATACCCCTCCCCCGCTTTGCCACCGCCGGCGCGGCCTGCATGGACCTGTGTGCCTGCATCGACGAGGCGGTGACGCTGGCAGCCGGGGAACGGCGGCTGGTGCCCACCGGCATCGCCATCGCCCTGCCGTCGGCGGACTACGCGGCGCTGGTGTTCGCCCGCAGCGGGCTGGGCATCAAGAAGGGCGTGTGCCTTTCCAACGGCGTGGGCGTCATCGACAGCGACTACCGGGGCGAGATCGGCGTGGGGCTGGTAAACCTGGGAAGCGAACCGTACACGGTGCAGCCCGGGGACCGGATCGCCCAGCTGATGGTGGTGCCGGTGGTGCAGCCCACGGTGACGGTGGCGGAGGACCTGGACGAGACGGACCGGGGCGCCGGCGGCTTCGGCTCCACAGGCAGGTGACGTATATGGCAAAGATCGTACTGGCCTCCGGGTCCCCCCGGCGGCAGGAGCTTTTGCGTCGGATGGGCATCACCGACTTTACCGTCCGGGTGCCGGAGGTGGAGGAATACTTCCCCGCCGGGCTGACGCCGGAGGAGACGGTGTGCTACATCTCCCGGGAGAAATCCCAGGCGGTGGCGTCCGACGCGGACGAGATCGTCATCACGGCGGATACGATGGTGTTTCTGGACGACAAGAAGCTGGGCAAACCCGCCGACGAGGCGGAGGCCCTGCAAATGCTGACGGCCCTGCAGGGTCGGCGCCACACCGTCTGTACCGGTGTGACGGTGCGGCAGGGGGAGAAAGCCCTGACCCGCGCCCAGCACACGGACGTGTATTTCCGTCCGGCCACACAGCGGGAGCTGAAGGTCTACATCGCCGGGGGCGAGCCCATGGACAAGGCCGGGGCCTACGGCGTACAGGGACAGGGTGCGCTGCTGGTGGAGCGCATCGACGGCGACTTTTTCAACGTGATGGGGCTGCCGGTGGTGCTGCTGGCGGAGATGCTGGGCGAATTCGGGATACAGCTGCTGGGATAATGCCCCTTTCGCTCCCTCTGAGAGGGTGCGCTGCCGCCTCCCCTGCCGGGGGAGACTTCAGAGAGGAACAAACGACACATGAAGCGATTTTTTACGAAAACGGGAATATGGCTGCTGGCCGCGGCGGCCACCATCGCGGTGGTGCTGTGCGTGGTGTCGGCCCTGAGCTCCGGAACGGGGCTGCTGCACAACGCCCTGGGCGTGATCGCCTCGCCCTTCCGGGCGGCGGGTTCCGCCGTGGCGGGCTGGGTCGGCGGCATTAGCCAGCGGTTTGAGGACGTGGAGACCCTGCAGCAGGAGAACGACGAGCTGCGGCAGCAGATCGCGGAGCTGGAGGAGCAGCTGCGGCAGATGGAGCCGGCGGCGACCGAGAATAAAGAGCTGCGCCAGCTGCTGGGCCTGCGGCAGCAGCGCAGCGACCTGGTGTTCGAGGCGGCCCGCGTCACCCAGCGCGACGTGTCCAACTGGGCCAGCACGCTGGTGCTGGACCGGGGCAGTCAGCACGGTGTGGCCATAGGCGACTGCGCGGTGGACAGCGCCGGGAACCTGGTGGGTGTGGTCACAGACGTGGGCCTGAACTGGTGCCGGCTGTCCACGGTGTTGGACACGGACTCCCAGTTCGGCGCGCGGGTATTCCGCACCGGCGAGACGGCGGTGGCCGGCGGTGACCTGGCCCTGATGTCCGAGGGCCGGCTGCGGCTGCAATACCTCAGCGACAGCGCGAACCTGATCAAGGGCGATGTGATCGTCACGTCCGGGCTGGGCGGCTACTATCCCGCCGGGCTGGTCATCGGCACGGTGGAGTCCGTGCAGACGGATGACGGCGGGCTGGCGCGGTACGCGGTGCTCTCGCCCAAGTGCGATGTGGCGGCGATACAGGAGATGTTTATTATCACGGATTTTGACGTGATCCAATGACGGAGGACGGCTATGACACGGCGGGCGATACTGCTGAAGTGGATATTGTACTGTCTGTGCGCGCTGGCGCTGGCACTGCTGCAGGGGCTGGTGCTGGTATACGTGCGGGTATGGGGCGTGCACCCGTTCCTGCTGCCGGCCATCGCGGTGATACCGGCCACGCTGGAGCGCAACGAGCAGGCGCTGCTGTATGCGGTATTTTTCGGGCTGGCGTGCGACCTTCTCTCGCCGGTGGCGGGCCTGCCGTGCTTTTACGCGCTGGCGTTCCTGCTTGGCGCGGCGGCAGCGTGGCTGCTGAGCGGGCAGGTCATCATGGCGGGCGTGGTGTGCTCGCTGGTGGTGACAGGCGTATGTATGCTGCTCTGCGGACTGCTGCACATGGCGGTGCTGGCGGGACACAGCGGCGCGGGGCTGACTGCGGCGGGCCTGCTGCTGGGCAGGGAGCTTTTGGTATCGCTGCCCTTCGCGGCGGCGGCGCACCCGCTGTTTCGGTGGGCACGGCGGCGGACACTGAGCGAATGACCATAGGAGAACCAAGCTATGATGAAAAATCCTCACCCCTCCCGGCGGCGGGTATATGTGCTGCTGGGGTTTTTCTGTGCGTTTCTGGTGCTGTTTTTTGCGGTGCTGTATGACGCACAGGTGGTGCACGGCAGCGAAAATCGGGCCAGATCCATCACCAGCAACACCGCCAGCGAAACGGTGACCGCCTCCCGGGGCATCATCACCGACCGGAATGGCAAGGTGCTGGTGAGCAACCGGCTGGCCTATACGCTGGTGGTAGACAAGAGCAGCTTCGGCAAGGACGAGGCCGCGCTGAACGACGCCATCTGGCAGCTGATACAGCTGTGTCAGGAGCAGGGCGTCACATGGAACGACACCCTGCCCATGACCACAGGGTCCTCTCCCCAGCTGACCAGCAAAAGCCTGACCGAGAGCTTCCGGGAGTATCTGGACGACAACAAGCTGCCCACGGACGGCGGCAGCGCGGAAGTGCTGGCCGCCATGCGGAAGCTCTACAAGGTCGATGACAGCTATACCGACGCGCAGGCGCGTCTGATCGTGGGCGTGCGGTATGAACTGGACGGGCGCAGCAGCTACACCTTTGCCGAGGATGTATCCACGGAGCTGCTGGGCCGCATCACCGACGGAAAGTACCGGGGCGTGACCATCAAGACAGCGGCGGCGCGGGTGTACAACACCAAGCTGGCGGCGCACATTCTGGGCACCGTGGGCGCCATATGGCAGGAGGAGTGGCGCAGCGACGAGAGCACCGGCTATGTGGGCTACGCCGACAAGGGCTACAATATGAATGACCTGGTGGGCAAGGACGGCGTGGAGAAGGCCTTTGAGGAATATCTCCACGGCAAGGACGGCAAGCGGCTCATCACCACCGACGAGAACGGCAAGATCACCGGCGAGCTGTACACCCGGGAGCCTCAGCCCGGCGGCACCGTGGCGCTGACCATCGACATCGACCTGCAGCAGGTGGTGGAGGACACGCTGGCCAGTACCATTCAGGGCATGATCGACAAGGACAGCAACGAGCGCGGCGGCGCGGCGACGGTCATCCAAGTCGGCACCGGCGAGGTACTGGCCATGGCCAGCTACCCCACCTACGATCTGGAGACGTTCAACCAGGACTATGATGAGCTGGTGAAGGACGAACGCCTGCCCATGTTCAACCGGGCCACCCAGGGCGTGTACGCCCCCGGCTCCACCTTCAAGCTGTGCACGTCCGTGGCGGCGCTGGAGGAGGGCATCATCACCCCCAGCACCATTATCGAAGACAAGGGTATCTACACCTACTATGTGGACCCGCAGCCCATGTGCTGGATCTGGCGGCAGGCCCACACCACCCACGGGCGCATCAACGTCAGTCAGGCCATCGTGGACTCCTGCAACTACTTCTACTACGAGGTGGGCCGGCTGACAGGCATCAAGAAGCTGGACGAGTACGCCACAGCCTTCGGCCTGGGGCAATCCACGGGCATTGAGATCGGCGACGTCAGCGGCGTGCTGGCCTCCCCGGAGTGGGCGGAGGCCCACGACCGGGAGTGGACCGACGGCCAGACCATCACGGCGGCCATCGGCCAGTCCTACAACCTGTTCACCCCCCTGCAGCTGGCCAACTATGTGGCCACGCTGGTATCCGGCGGCGAGCACTATGAGGCACATCTTCTGAAAAACGTAAAATCTTATGATAATTCACGAGTTATCGGCGTATACGGCAAGGGGCCGCTGAACGACCTGAACATCTCGGACAGCACCATGGCGGCGGTGACCAAGGGTATGCACGACCTGACCTATGACTCCCTGCGGAGCGCCTTTTCCCGCTGTGTGGTGGAGGCCGGCGCCAAGACCGGCTCGGCCCAGGTGGGTACGGATATCGCCAACGGCACCTTTGTGGCCTACGCCCCCTATGACGATCCGGAGATCGCCATCGCCATCGTGGTGGAGAAGGGCGGCAGCGGCAGTCTGCTGGCCAATGCGGCCGTGGACATCATCAACGCCTGGTTCACCCGGGATGGCACCGGCGCCACCGCCGCCGGCGAGGACGCGCTGATGCGGTAAATCTGTTATAGAGACAAGAGGCACACATGGGACCCTATTTCAATTCGAGAGACAAACATTATAAAGACCCCTTCGGCGCCGTCCCCTGCGGCGCCGAAGTGCGCTTTGCGCTGGCAGACGACACCTACTACGGCTGCGAGCTGCTGGTGCTCCGGGAGTTCGCAGGCACGGAGGACACGTGCGCCCTGCCGCCGGCGGAGGGCGGCTTCGCCGGCACATACACCGCGCCGGATGGCGGTGAGCTGTGCTGGTACTGCTTCCGCCTGACGGACGTGGACGGGCGCTGCGTGTGGTACGGCAAAAATGGCGTGCAGGACGCGCCGGAGAAGGCGGCACGCTGGCAGCTGACGGTATACGAGCCCTCCCCCGCCCCGGACTGGTTCGGGCGCGGCGTGACGTACCAGATCTTCCCGGATCGGTTCCGCCGTGTATCCATGCCGGACGTGAGCCATATGCCCGGGCACCGGTGGCTGCACCGCAGCTGGAACGAGCAGCCGGTGTTCCTTCCGGACGAGCACGGGCAGATCACCAACCGCGACTTCTTTGGCGGCTCGCTGCAGGGCATCACGGAGAAGCTGGACTATCTGGCGGGCCTGGGTGTGACGACACTGTATCTGAACCCCATTTTTGAGGCCGCCAGCAACCACCGCTACGACACCGGCGACTATCGGGCCATCGACCCGCTGCTGGGCACAGAGGCTGACTTCCGCGCCCTGTGCACCGCCGCCCATCAGCGTGGGATGCGTGTGATACTGGACGGCGTGTTCAACCATACCGGCAGCAACAGCCGGTACTTCAACGCCGAGGGCTACTATCCGGAGCCGGGGGCGGCCCAGAGCCAGAATTCAGAGTATTACAACTGGTACAGCTTCCACCCGTGGCCGTCGGACTACGACGCCTGGTGGGGCGTGAAGACCCTGCCCGCCGTCAATGAGGTGCAGCCGGCTTACCGTGACTTCATCTTCGGCGATCAGGACAGCGTGGTCCGGCATTGGCTGCGCTGCGGCGCGGACGGCTGGCGGCTGGATGTGGCCGACGAGCTGCCCGGCGACTTTATCGAGGGCATCCGCTCGGCCATCGACGCGGAAAAGCCCGGGGCTTACCTGCTGGGCGAGGTCTGGGAGGACGGCAGCAACAAGATCGCCTACTCCCAACGGCGCAGATACCTGCTGGGCCGCCAGGTCCACGGCCTGATGAACTACCCCTTCCGCACGGCCCTACTGAACTGGCTGGCCGGCGGCGACGCCGCGGTCTTCCGCGACAGCATGGAGACAATTCGTGAGAACTACCCGCCCTTCGCCTTCTATGGCGCCATGAACTTCCTGGGCACCCACGACACAGCGCGCATTCTGACGCTGCTGGGCGCGGAGGGCACACCGAAAACCAAGGCGGAGCGTGCGGCGTACCGCCTCTCCCCCACTGAGTTGGCCCGGGGCCTGGCAAAGCTCCGTCTGGCGGGAATGCTGCTCTACAGCTTCCCCGGCTCTCCCACCCTCTTCTACGGCGATGAGGCCGGCGTGCAGGGCTTCGAGGATCCGCTGAACCGGGGCGCCTTCCCCTGGGGCAGCGAGGACGCGGCGCTGACGGACTTCTTCCGCACTCTGGGACAGCTGCGGCGAACGCGGGAGAGCCTGCGCTCGGGCGCCCTGCGCTATCTGCTGGCCCGAGGCGGCGCTCTGGCCATCGAGCGTGAGCGCGGAGGCGAGCGCACGGTAACGGCGCTGAACGCCGGGGACGCGCCGGCAGACCTGACGCTGGCCTGGGACGCGCCCACCGCGCAGGACGCGATGACCGGACAGCGATTTCTGGTCATCGACGGGAAAGCGCACCTGACATTGCCGCCGCTGGACGGCGTGATACTGATATGAGGAACGGGGCGGCTGTTTCACGTGAAACAGCCGCCCTGCTTTTGTCCCTTTATGTTTCACGTGAAACAAAAGGGTGAAAATTTGCAATTTCCCTCTTGAAACCCTCCATGCAGGTGGTATATACTATCATAATGAACTCAGACAGAAAGAGGAATTTGCTGTGGCGAAAATCATTGCGATCGTAAATCAGAAGGGCGGCGTGGGCAAGACCACCACCTGCGTAAACCTGGCCGCTGCCGTAAAAGCCGCTGGCAAGCGGGTGCTGCTGTGCGATTTTGACCCCCAGGCCAACGCCACCAGCGGCATGGGCGTGGACAAGACCACCAGCAACGGCGTATATGACGCGCTCATCAACGGCGCAGAGACGGCCCAGCTGATCGTGACCACGCCCTATGGCGACGTGCTGCCAAGCAGCAAGGCGCTGGCCGGCGCCGGCGTGGAGATGATCAGCATGGACGACCGGCAGTTCCTGCTGAAGGCCGCGCTGCGGCAGGTGACGGACAGCTATGATTTCATCTTCATCGACTGTCCGCCCTCGCTGGAGCTGCTGACGCTGAACGCACTGTGCGCCGCCAACAGTCTGCTGGTCCCGGTGCAGGGCGAGTACTACGCGCTGGAGGGACTCAGCGACCTGATGAACACCGTGCGTATCGTGCGGCGCAGCATGAACCCGGGGCTGGACATCGAGGGCGTGCTGCTGACCATGTTCGATGGCCGCACCAACCTGTCCATTCAGGTAGCCCAGGAGCTGAAGCGGTTTTTTGCCGGGAAGGTGTACAGCACCGTGATCCCGCGGAACGTGCGGCTCAGCGAAGCGCCCAGCCACGGCAAACCCATCACCGCCTATGACAAGACCTGCCGGGGCGCGGACGCATACACGGCGCTGGCGGCGGAATTTTTGCGGAAGAACAACTGCTGAAAGGAGACGCGGTATGGCGAACACAAAAGGTCTGGGCAAGGGGTTGAGCGCACTGCTGGGCGATGACGTCATCGCCGCCAAGGACGAGCGCGCCTCCTCCCTGCTGCTGCCCATCAGCCAGGTGGAGAGCTGCTCCACCCAGCCCAGAAAGAGCTTTGAGCCGGAGGCCCTCAGTGACCTGGCGGACTCCATCCGGATACACGGCATCATCCAGCCGCTGACCGTGCGGAAGCTGCAATCCGGCTACTATCAGATCATCGCCGGTGAACGGCGGTGGCGGGCGGCGCGGATGGCAGGGCTGACACAGGTGCCCGTGGTGGTCATCGAGGCCGACGACCGCAAGGCCATGGAGCTGGCCATGATCGAAAACCTCCAGCGAGAGGATCTGAACCCCATTGAGGAGGCCGAGGGCTACCGGGTGCTGACGGAGCAGTACGGCATGACCCAGGACGAATGTGCCCAGCGGGTGGGAAAGTCCCGCCCCACGGTGGCCAACGCCCTGCGCCTGCTGGGGCTGACCGAGCCGGTGCGGGCCATGGTGGAGGACGGACGGCTGTCCGCCGGACACGCCCGCGCCCTGTTGACGCTGGGCAGCAAACAGCAGCAGGCCGCCGCGGAGACCGTGGTCAAGGACGCCCTCTCCGTCCGCCAGACGGAGCTGCTGGTGAAAAAACTCACCGCCGAGAAAAAAGAAAAGCCCCAAAAAGACTCGCTTTCCGTCAATTATGTTGAGGAGGCCGCCCGTGAGCTGGGCGAAAAGCTGGGCCGCCCCTGCCGCATCGTCAACGGCAAAAAGAAGGGGCGCATCGAGCTGGAATACTACGGCACCGAGGACCTGAACGCCCTGCTGGAGGCTCTGGAGAAGCTGGGAAAGCGATAAGCGTTTCACGTGAAACATCATCGAATAGAGGTATAGAATATGCTTGACATCAAGTTTATCCGGGAGAACCCGGACCTGGTAAAGGAGAATATCCGCAAGAAGTTCCAGAACGCCAAGCTGCCCCTGGTGGACGAGGTCATCGCCCTGGACAGCGAGCGCCGCGAGGCCATCAACGAGGGCGAAGCCCTGAAGGCCGAGCGCAACAAGATCTCCAAGGCCAACGGTCCCCTGTTCGGCAGGCTGAAAAAGTGCGCCGACGAGGCGGAGAAGGCCGCCCTTCAGGCGGAGATCGATGCCAACAACGCCGCCGTAAAGGCCAACGCCGAGCGCATGACCCGTCTGGAGGAGAAGAAGGCCAACGCCGAGGCGGCCATGAACAAGCTGCTGCTGGTCATCCCCCAGATGATCGACGAGTCCGTGCCCATCGGCCCGGACGACAGCTGCAACGTAGAGGTGGAGCGCTTCGGCGAGCCCAAGACCCCCGACTTCCCCATCCCCTACCACACAGAGATCATGGAACGCTTCGACGGCGTGGATATGGACGCTGCCGCCCGTGTATCCGGCAACGGCTTCTATTACCTGATGGGCGACATCGCGCGGCTGCACTCCGCCGTCACCGCCTATGGCCGTGACTTTATGATCGACAAGGGCTTCACCTACTGCATCCCGCCGTTTATGATCCACGGCAACGTGGTGGAGGGCGTGATGAGCCAGACGGATATGGACGCCATGATGTACAAGATCGAAGGCGAGGACCTGTATCTGATCGGCACCAGCGAGCACTCCATGATCGGCAAGTTCATCGACCAGATCCTGCCGGAGGACAAGCTGCCCCAGACGCTGACCTCCTACTCCCCCTGCTTCCGCAAGGAAAAGGGCGCCCACGGCATCGAGGAGCGTGGCGTGTACCGCATCCACCAGTTCGAAAAGCAGGAGATGATCGTGGTCTGCAAGCCCGAGGACTCCAAGGCCTGGTACGAGAAGATGTGGCGCTGGTCCGTGGAGCTGTTCCGCAGCCTGGATATCCCGGTACGCCAGCTGGAGTGCTGCTCCGGCGACCTGGCGGACCTGAAGTGCAAGTCCTGCGACATCGAGGCCTGGTCCCCCCGGCAGCAAAAGTACTTCGAGGTGTGCTCCTGCTCCAACCTGGGCGACGCCCAGGCCCGCCGCCTGAAGATCCGCGTCCGCGGCGAGGACGGCAAACTGTACCTGCCCCACACCCTGAACAACACCGTGGTGGCCCCGCCCCGTATGCTCATCGCCCTGCTGGAGAACAACCTGCAGGCGGACGGCTCCGTGCTGGTACCCAAGGCGCTGCAGCCCTATATGGGCGGCAAGGAGCGCCTGGTACCGCTGCACTGATAGCGTATCGTAATAGTTATCCGTAATTATACTTTTAGTATAGGAGCTTTTGCACATGAAGAAGTTTTTTGCGGAATTCAAGGAATTCGCCATGCGCGGCAACGTAATGGACATGGCCGTCGGCGTGATCATCGGTACCGCGTTCGGTAAGATCACCACCTCTCTGGTGAACGATGTGTTCATGCCCCTGATCGGCCTGCTCATCGGCGGCGTGGATCTGGGACAGCTGAATATCGTGCTGAAGCCGGAGGTGCTGGACGAGGCAGGCAAGGTGGTCACCGAGGCCGTTACCCTGGGCATCGGCACGTTTCTGAGCACGGTCATTGACTTTGTTCTGGTGGCCTTCGTCATCTTCCTGATGGTCAAGACCATCAACCAGCTGCACAAGCTGGGCAAAAAGGACGAGGAGCCGCAGGAGGAGGAAGAACCGGCTCCCACCAGCGAGGAGCTGCTGACCGAGATCCGCGACCTGCTGAAGGCACAGCAGAAATGAGGGACCTCCTGACTGCCGGCCTGACAGCCCTGGACCTGGACCCCGCCGCCGCGGACAAGCTGGCGCGCTATGCCGCGCTGCTGCTGGAGAAGAACAAGGTCATGAACCTGACGGCCATCACCGGGGAGCGGGACGTGGCCACCCTGCACCTGCTGGACTGCGCGGCGCTGGCGGCGCAGCTTGATCTGTCCGGCAAGCGCGTCATCGACGTAGGCACCGGCGCAGGCTTTCCCGGCATGGTGCTGGCGATCTTGACGCCGGACGCCCGCTTCACGCTGCTGGACAGTCTGGGCAAGCGGGTGGACTTCCTGAAGGAGGTCCAGACGGACCTGGAGTTGAAAAATGTGACCTGCGTTCACGCCCGGGCGGAGGAATTCGCCGCGCAGCACCGGGAGCAGTTCGATCTGGCGGCCTCCCGTGCCGTGGCTCAGCTGAACGTACTGTGCGAGCTGACGCTGCCGCTGGTAAAGGTAGGCGGACAGTTCGCCGCCATGAAATCCGTCTCCACCGACGAGGAGATACGTCAGGCCCACAGCGCCATCGCCCAGCTGGGCGGACAGCTCTCCGGCGTCACGGACTACACCGTGCCGGAGACGGACGTGGTGCACCGCATCGTATCCATCGAAAAAACACAGCACACACCGAAGCAATTTCCCCGGGCCTTTGCCCGGATCAAAAAAGCGCCGCTGGTATAAGCGGCCCACGAAAGGAGGAAGTCCATGGGCAAGATCATCGCCGTGGCGTCCGGCAAGGGCGGCACCGGCAAGACCACCTTCACCGCCAACGTGGCACTGGCGCTGGCCCACATGGGGCAGCGGGTGCTGTGCCTGGACTGTGACATCACCCTGCGGAACCTGGATCTGGCGCTGGGGCTCAGCGACCGGGCGCTGATGGACTTCTCCGACGTGCTGGAGGGCCGCTGCACCCTGCATGAGGCGGCGGTGCCCCATGAGCGATACCCCTCCCTCTCCCTGCTGACCGCACCCATGGCCGACCGCCCGCTGTCCCTGTCGGTGCCGAAGCTGCAGGCGCTGGCGCGTGAGATACGGGAAAGCTACGACTGGTGCCTGATCGACGCGCCCGCCGGACTGGGCCAGGGCTTCCAGATGGCAGCGTGCATGGCCGACCAGGTGATCGTCATCACCACCACGGACGTGTCCGCCATGCGGGACGCCCAGCGCACCGCCGCAGAGCTGTCCGCCTTTCCCAGCGGGACGGTGCATCTGGTGGTGGGGCGCGTGTCCAAAAAAGTGCTGCGTCAGCTGCACACCACCATCGACGACGCCATCGACGCGGCGGGCCTGCCGCTGCTGGGCGTGATACCGGAGGACCCGGACGTCCCCTACTGCTTGAACCGCGGACTGGTGCTGCGGGAGCAGAACTACTACGCCGCCCGGGCCTATGAAAACATTGCGAAACGCATCATGGGGCAGAAAACCCCGCTGATGAAGATATAAGGAAAGGAGCCCTCCATGAATATTGCATTGATGGCACACGACAACCGGAAAGAGCTGATGGTCCAGTTCTGCACCGCCTACTGCGGCATCCTGGCCAAGCACACCCTCTGCGCCACCGCCCGCACCGGCCAGCAGATCGCCGACGCTACCGGGCTGACCATACACCGCTTCCTGTCCTTCGCCCACGGCGGCGGACAGCAGATCGCCGCCCGCATCGCCTATAATGAGATCGATATGGTGCTGTGCTTCGGTGATCCCAACCAGAAAACGCCGGACGCAGACATCACGTATATTTCCCGCCTGTGCGACCAGAACAACGTGCCCTTTGCCAGCAACCTGGCCACCGCCGAGATGCTGGTGCTGGGTCTGGACCGGGGCGACCTGGACTGGCGTGACATCGTCAACCCCAAGAACAAGCCCTTTACGGCTTGACAACCATCGGCAAATCGCATACAATAAGGGATAACCGTGCAGACCTCGCAGGAGTAGCCTGTACACCGCCGCTGCAAGAGAGGTGCGCCATCGGCTGAAAGCGCACCGCGGCAAGGCACAGGTGAAGACAGCGAGTTAGCGGGGATGGAAACATCCACGGCGCGCTCCCCGTAACAGGAGCAAAAAGGGCCGCAAGGCCGAATTTGGGTGGCACCACGAAGTGTTTTACGCTCTCGTCCCAATGCAGGGACGGGAGCGTTTTTTCGTCCGCGCCGCCGACACAAACACAAAGGAGAACGCTATGCAGGCTGTTTTGGACTTCATCAACAACCACGTGCGGGACATCTTTATCCCGCTGACGGCGCTGGCGCTGCTGCGGGTCGGTATGTGCCTGGCGCAGCTGAAGCGAATGACGCACCTCCGGGAGAAAAAAGGCGCCTACCACGCCGTCCGGGGCCACTGCGAGGAGCTGGGCGTCTGGTTCGGTGCGCTGGCGGGCCTGCTGCTGCCTGTCATTGTACCGGGTCTGTGGTATGCGGGCCTGGCGCTGGCCATAGTCGGCGGTGTCATCGGCCAGCGCATCGGCGTGAAGAAGGGCCGGGCCCTGGATGACATCTACCGCGAGGTCGCCTGGGAGCTGAAGCACGAGGCGGAGGCCGAGGCCGCCCGCGAGGCCGCTGCCCACACGCTAACGCCCGGCGCGGAGGAGCTGCCGGAGACAAACGAGCAAAACGAAACCACCGAAGATAAAGGAGAGACGGAAAATGGCTGAGATGACCCCCCGGACCCTGTCCGGCTTTATGGAGCTGCTGCCCAAGCCGCAGCAGCAGATGGAGCGCATGATGGACATCCTGCGCCGCACCTATTCCCTGTACGGCTTCACCCCGCTGGACACCCCGGTGATCGAGGCGGCGGAGGTGCTGCTGGCCAAGGGCGGCGGCGAAACGGAGAAGCAGATCTACCGCTTCAACAAGGGCGACGCCGACCTGGCCCTGCGGTTTGACCTGACGGTGCCGCTGGCCAAGTATGTGGCCCTGCACTACAACGACCTGTCCTTCCCCTTCCGCCGCTACCAGATCGGCAAGGTCTACCGGGGCGAGCGCGCCCAGCGCGGCCGCTTCCGTGAGTTCTATCAGGCGGATATCGACGTGATCGGCGACGGCAAGCTGGACATCACCAACGAGGCCGAGATGCCCGCCATCATCTACCGTGCGTTCAGTGAGCTGGGGCTCAGGCGCTTCTGCATCCGGGTGAACAACCGCAAGATCCTCAACGGCTTTTATGCCATGCTGGGCCTGACCGACAAGGCCGGCGACATCATGCGTACCGTGGACAAGCTGGACAAGATCGGCGCGGAGAAGGTCCGTACCCTGCTGACCGACGAGGTAGGCGTGTCCGCCGAAAGCGCCGACGAGATCCTGAAATTCATCGCCATCACCGGCAGCAACGATCAGGTACTCTCCGCCCTGGAGGGCTACGCCGGCCGGAACGAAACGTTTGACGAGGGCCTGGACCAGCTGAAAACCGTGGTGAAATACCTGTCCGCCTTCGGCGTGCCGGAGGAGAACTTTGCCGTGGACCTGACCATTGCCCGGGGCCTGGATTACTACACCGGCACCGTGTACGAGACGGCGCTGCTGGACCACCCGGAGATCGGCTCCGTCTGCTCCGGCGGCCGGTATGACAACCTGGCGGAATACTACACCGACAAGCAGCTGCCCGGCGTGGGCATCTCCATCGGCCTGACCCGGCTGTTCTACGTGCTGGGCGAGCAGGGAATGCTCAACGGCGATCTGCCCACCGCTCCGGCGGATGTGCTGATCCTGCCCATGACCGAGGACCTGTCCGCCGCCGTCACGCTGGCCACAAAGCTGCGGGACGCCGGCGTGCGGACCCAGCTGTACACCGAGCAAAAAAAGTTCAAGGCCAAGATGAACTACGCCGACAAGACCGGCGTGCCCTATGTGGTGTTCCTGGGCGAGGACGAGGTGAAAAACAACGTCATCGCCTGCAAGGATATGACCAGCGGCGAGCAAACCACCCTAAACTTCGACGCTACTCTGGCGCGGATACGGGACGGCCTGGCCGAGAGGAACAAGGGCAAGGTCATCGTGGAGAAATAAGCGCCTTACCCTACGGCGCAAAGCATTTCCGGCAGACGGGTGTAGGGGGCGGCGTTTTTGATAAACGATCCGTAATAATTCAATAAGGTTATACAAAACACAATCATAAATGGGAGGAAAACAACAATGATGCAGATGCGTACACATACCTGCAACGAGCTGCGCGCCAGCGATGTGGGCAAGTCCGTGAAGATCGTGGGCTGGATGGAGAATGTCCGCGAGGTAGGCGGCAGCCTGGCCTTCGTGGTGCTGCGTGACTTCTACGGCACCACCCAGGTGGTGGTGGAGGACGAGGCCGACCTGAAGGTCATCAAGGGCCTGAACAAGGAGTCCACCATCAGCGTGGAGGGCACCGTCCGCGAGCGCGCCAGCAAGAACCCCAAGCTGCCCACCGGCGAGATCGAGGTGGTCCCCACCAAGATCGAGGTGCTGGGCCGCTGCCGCTATAACGCCCTGCCCTTCGAGATCAACCGCAGCCGCGAGGCCGACGAGACCCAGCGTCTGAAGTACCGCTATCTGGACCTGCGTAACCCGGCGGTCAAGCAGAACATCATCCTGCGCTGCCAGGTGGTGGCCGCCCTGCGCGCCGCCATGATGGAGCACGGCTTCCTGGAGATCACCACCCCCATCCTGACCGCCAGCTCCCCCGAGGGCGCCCGCGACTATCTGGTGCCCGCCCGGAAGCACACCGGCAAGTTCTACGCCCTGCC
>OLNO01001862.1_pt1 | contig 15731 bp, 24 predicted proteins | sample 1672861 | NCBI WGS metagenome assembly OLNO01 (sample SAMEA3136731, study PRJEB25190) | human gut metagenome | reverse complement strand
GAGTTCATGGTTGATAGAGATCGTGATTACTTTAGCTTATCTAACGTAGATATGAAGATTGCTAGAGAGTTTATAGAGTATATTCTTGAGTTTATGTTCTTGTGGGACGTACCAATTAACCCGAAAGTTGTTATTTTGGCAAGAGAAGTCAATAACTTCTTATATTTATGCCTGGTGCATCGTAAATGTGCGGTATGTGGTTGTAAGGCAGACATTCACCACCACGAAAATCTAGTCGGTATGGGTATGGATAGAGCAAGACATAATCATGAGGACTCGAAATATATCGCCTTATGCAGGGTTCATCATAATGAGTGTCATAACTTAGGGCACAAGACTTTTGAAAATAAATATAAGCTCACAGCAATTAAGTTGAATGAGAGAACGATTAAAGAGTTAAGGATTTAGGAGGAAGAAAAATGAAGTCGGGGATTAAAGATGGCATTAACTTAAGGGAACGTAAGGTTAAACGTGGTTATTTACGTCAAGAAGAGATGAATCAAATCATTATGTTAGCGTCTGTACATCAATTACTGATGGGGATTCGCTCGCTTCACGGACATGGTGACAAGGAGCCTGTTTGGAGCAAGTTTGAAAAGAGTGGAATTATTACTAAAGAGCAAAGTAAGAATTTAAAAATGGCCACAACTTATCAACGTAAATTCTTAGAGAGTTTTATTGAAGATAATCTAGACCGTAAATCGAAAGAAACAGTAGCTAAACGTCTTGCAAAGTGGGAGCTCCGTGTTGCAGATGATTATCAAATCAAAAAATTAGAAAAGATGTTATCAAAATGTGGTGAGCGTACGTTGAGCCTAGGTGATTTTCATTCGTTAATTGATGGAAAGTTATACGCTGAGTGTAAAGGTTGCACCAAAAACCGTAATGAATGTAAGTTGCGAGATTTTTACGAAGCTAATTTTGTGCCACCAGTTGAGGATCTAGGAAAAGTCGAAAGTGGCGAAGTGGCATGTAATTGCGAGTATGCATATTAAGTTGGAGGGATATCGTGAAAAATCCATGTTTTCGTAGCAAGGATGACCAATGTGCCAAAAGGCGTGTTGGTTGTCGAAATACTTGCCTAGATTGGCGTGATTATGAAGTAGCTAAGCAACAGGAATATGCGCAACGTAGAAAAGATGCTATAGCATTACCGAATACGGTTAAGGCAGATTTTAAAACGGAGTATTTAAGATGGAAGGCGGGGCATTAATGACAATTAATGAGTATAAAAGTGAAAATGGGTTAACAAATAGTCAATTAGCTGATTTATTAGATGTTTCTGAAAGTAGCATTGAAAAATATTTAATGGGAGATGCAACAAGTGCAGCTATTGCTAAGAGAATGTCTAAGTTAGGGATAGAACATCCATACCGACGTGGTCATGTCAAAGGCGGAGAAGATGTGCCAGTTAAGAAACATACACGTAAAAAGGTTAAAAGTGATTTCGATAGCAAAATCCTTAAAGAATATCAAGTAGCTATCATTAAAGAGTTTGGAAATACTATCGTGTCGAAGAAACATAAAGCAGAGGATATTATTAATGAGTTTGCTAAATTTGGATTGAAAGTTGAACTCGAAGACTTTCGTGAAAAAACTTATCCAGGATGGGATACACACTATGTCGCAACTTGCATAGGAGAGTTGAAGTGCTAAGAGATATTGTAATTGGTGCTATTGGGGTTTTATTGCTTTTAATGTATATCGGTTGTCTATTATTTATCAACTATTGGTGGATGCAATTAATGTTTTGAAATAAGGAGGATTACGCAGTGGATGGAAAAGGCAGTAACATTTGTAAAAAGGCTGTAAAAGTTTTTGGCGCAGATACGCAGGAAATGATGTTCGTCGAGGAGTGCGGTGAGTTATTCCAAGCATTGTCTAAAAAACGTCGTGGATTTAAAGAAGCAAATATTGCAGAAGAGATTGCAGATGTGGAAATCATGTTAGAGCAATTGAAACATATCCATAAGTGTCATGGCGAGGTAGATCACTGGAAAGAGAAGAAACTTATGAGGCTATGTGGGCGCATTGAAGAAAGGAGAGGTAACCGTGACGCTAGTTGAGTATTTAGAGGTTAATAAGATGACACAGGTTGAACTGGCTAAATTAACGGGAGTGCCAGTAGAGTCAATTAATAGGTATATCAATCACGGAGGTGGTTTCAGCCCTAAGTACACACATGCGTTAAGAACGGTTGGGATTGATATTAAGAACAAAAGAGAAAGGGAGATTAATGGGTTTGACCAGTTTAAGTTTTCAGTACAGTACACGCTTAATGCGACAAAGAAAGCTGATGTGATTTATTGTTGGACTAATGAGCAAGTCGATTATGCTACTAAGTGTCTGAATCGTAGGAAGATAGCTTATTACAGTTATTATAAGGATTGTTACTGGGTGATTCACTATGACAAGAGTTTAGATATCGAAGAACAGGTATGCTAAAAAACTAATTTTAAGAGGTGGTAGCTAGTGACAGATATAGGATATAAATTGAAAATGATAAACGGTGATGTATTTTATGTAAAAGCTAATGAAGATATCGATGAAGTTGCGATGTGGGTTACCAAAAACTCGAATGGTCATGGGTTTACAGTTGCCGGTGATGGAACTTATATAAGAATTAGAGATATTGTTAGTATAGAAAAATGCGTGTTACCAGAATACATGATTTAGTTAGTGAAAGATGCTTTAAAAATATATTTTAGGAGGTGGAGTAATGGAGAGTTTTATCGTAGACGAAAGAAGTGTTAATGGCGGTGTTCAAAAGATTTATAAGTTTGATAACGGATATGGAGCGTCCGTTGTCAGACATCTTTTCTCATACGGAGGAGAACAAGGTCTGTGGGAAATGGCTTTATTAAATTTTGATGATCTATCTTGGCATATCACTTATCGTGAAGATTTCGCGAATGGCGATGTTGCTGGTTATTTAAGTGATAAAGATGTCCTAGAATTATTGGAATGGATCAAATGGCTATAAGCCGATTAAAAATATAGTTTTAAAAGAATTAGGAGGTTATAGCGTGGATGTTTTTCATTCCTATTACCATATAAGGTTAGACCACTTGCTTGACCGTATACATCATTCAAAAACATGGGAAGAACACTCAGAGTTTCGTTCTAAGTATTTTTCTTATCAAGATTTATTATATGAATTGGGATTTAATTTTACAAAACAATAAAATTGATGTTCTATGAGGTGAAAGTGTGGAGAAAATAGTAGATTTACCTTGCAAATGCGGACGTATTTATTGTAGGCCAGTAGATGAAGATGATAATAAAAATGAAATTGTAACTTTCACTTGTGAATGTGGAGAACAGAAAATGATTTTAATTGCCGAAAGATGTATTTTGGAGTAAGTAAATTAGAAGTTTATAAACGTTTAAGGAGGGATTAACTTTGGTAGTTAATATTGATTTGTTATATAGAGATAAAAACGAATATAAAAAAGGTGATATAGTTGTAACCAAAAGAAAGGATAGAAGTGGTGGAACGTACTATTATCAAATTGTTTACTATCCGCATATTGAGGGTCGCTATGGTCTTGTGTACTTGAATTTAATGGACTTTGATAAAAAATATATTGCTAGTAGTCCGAACAAGTGCGTTGAAATTTTGTTAGAAAAAGTTAATACGCTTGAGGTTGTTGATGTTATCAAGGCAGAAGATATTTTGATAACTACGAAATGTAATTAAAATCAGAATTTTAGGGGTGAGAGTGTGTTAAGAAATGCTTTAGAAAAAATAGTAAGAGAACGCGAGAGTGTTGTTAGAGAATTTGCACTAGAAGCAAAACGTGAAGGGTTTGCTGTAGTTGGGGTATTTGAAGGGATAAAAGCGGACCCTGTAAGTGGAGTAGCTCACCACCAATTAAACCTTGAGAGATTTATGACTGAAGGGGAACTGAAAGAACGTTGCCTCAAGGATCAAGATTGGCAATCAAATATGACATTAAACCTTAATGATTCAGAGGTTGTGAAGCTTTTAGAGAATTCTATTACTGCCAAAGATATCCTACAACAGTACTCATATGAAAAAAAACGAATTGCAATGTTAGAATTTGATAGACGGTGCATTGAGGGGCGGACTATTGTGAAAGTGACAAATTACAATCCAGGGAGTGGAGGAATCACTTTAGAGGATAAGTATTCAAATCGAATTGAAAGTTTGAACGCCATAGATAGAGAATTGATAGAGCTGAATTATAGTACAGGACGCGTAGAGAAAGCTTTGGAGTTAGTTAGGGATGTGAATGAGATAGGATGTGATGCTTTGTTGTTGAAACATGTACATAGTGATTCGTATGATGCAATAGCATTAGCGTTGAATTGTTCGAGAAGAACTGTCATTTACAAGATAAAAGCAGCAGAAGAGCTGTTCGAGAAGATTACGAAGTGATTTGCACTTTTTTTGCACCATGTTTGCACGAAATTAGGGTTTTTACGTGATATTATGATAGTGTAAATTAACTACGACGGAATGAGTGGTTAGGTCTTATTACTCACAATAATATGCATTAACCGCAATACTGAAATCGAGTTGATCGCAGAGGGAGAAATCCCTCAATCATGCTCCTTTAGCTTAATTGGTAAAGCTATCAGCTCATAACTGATAAGATGTAGGTTCGAATCCTATAGGGAGCACCAAAAACTTTTTGTAAGTCGCGAGGTATTTAAACTGTACGCGCTGTATCTATGGTCGCTTAAGATTGTCATAGATAATTCCTTTGTGAGTTGGAGGTAAAACTCTGGAGATTGGCATTCCAGTCGAACGGTTTGCAGAGTTATCCGAAAAACTACTGTATAGCTATGTGTAGACGTATACACGCGTTTCTTTCTATGTATTGTAGTGACATAGACACCTCTTGGCGAATTGACACCAACAGGTGAAAAAAACTTCCCACTCGCTACAACGAGGGGCTTCCCGGATTGAAGTTTTAAAAGTTTTATAAGACCGTTTTGTAATTAGTAGATAATGCTCATATGGTAGAGCAGCATGATTAAAATGTATGCTGTAGGTTCGAATCCTATAATGAGCACCAATGTCGTTATAAAGGCTGTAATAACAAGTTGGACATCTAATCAAACCTTTTTATTGAGCCTCTTATGAGGCACTTGTCGTGATAGCTTATATAGGTTAAAGCGTAGGTAATCCAAAACCTAAGAAGTTGGTTCAATTCCAACAAGCGGCTCCAATAATATGGGGAGAATTCCCCGCCATGTTACGAATACGAACGATAGCAGAGATTGTTGCTTCAACAGTTTAATTGTGAGATTTTATTATTAATGAACCTCCTTTCGTTAATAAAACTTTTGTTAAGTATTTTTCAACACTGTGGTTATCCTTTTTGATAGCCACTAAAATGTCTGTGTAGCTTATGTTAGTAAAGCTTTAATACGGTGAAGTTGGTGCAAATCCAACCGCAGGCGCCCCCTAACTTAACCTAAAGTCTCTTCAAGTCTTTAGGTAATTCTCTCTTTTCATCCCAATATTTATAAAATATCCCCTGTTTTATAAGTTATAGGCACACGGAAACGTGTGTTTTTTTATTGTAAGGAGTTACGAGAAAATGGCTAGAGAATTTAGTAAGAAATTCTATAAAAGTAAGGCATGGAAAGAGTGTCGAGAATATATATTCAAAAAATATGATGGAATTTGTGTCTTTTGTGGCAAGCCCGGTGAAGAGGTTCATCATAAGATATTTTTAAGACCATCAAATATAGATGATCCAGAAGTCACATTAGGTGAGAATAATTTAATATTGCTATGCAAGGATTGTCACTTTAAAGAACATGAAAAGACTAATCCAGGCTTTAAGAGCAAAAGAAAAAAAGTGGTCGAGAACGGCTGTTTTTTTAATGAGCATGGAGAGTTAGTATCGCAACAAGTGAACATAGTATACGGAGCTCCTGGGAGTGGAAAGTCTACCTATGTAAAAGAACATATGAAAGATGGAGACCTTGTTGTTGATTTAGATTTATTAAAGCAGGCGATATCATTAAAATCTAAGTCGGAAGTTCCAGACAATCTCTTAGATACTGCTATCGAATTGAGAGATAAGCTTTATGAGTTGATTGAGGATAAGACTGTTGATGCTGAAAACATTTGGGTCATAGCATCTTTACCTAGACGAGAACAAAGACTTGAATTAGTTAAAAGATTCAATGCTAATTTAATTTATTGTGAAGCAACGGTACATGAGTGCATTGATAGAGTGCTGTTAGATATAGAACGAACAGATAAACAAAAGCAAATTGATATTATAGATAGTTGGTTTGCTAACTATGAGAAGTAGTATAGCCCCCCCATTCAAAGAGTGTGGCACCACCACAGGGGACCGATGGAGGGGGACACTTCTGTAACGCACAGGTCGCGCATGAGCCCCCCCTCCCAAAAACAAAAAAACAGGAAGGAGTGATTTGTATGGATAAAACGAAAGATGAACGAATTAAGGCGGAGATAAAAAGACTTAAAACGATTTTTGCAAAGTTAAATGCAAAAGAAAAAAAATTTTTAGAACCCTTAATTCAGCGTGCTGCGTATATGAAAATTCAGCTCGAAGACTATGAGAAAGACTTGCTAGAGAAGGGTTATGTTGAAATGTTCAGTCAGTCAGATAAGCAAGCACCCTATGAACGCGAACGTCCAGTGGCGCGTCTTTATACCACACTAAACGGAAATTATCAGAAGATTATGAAGCAATTAAGCGATCATATTGAACATGTTCCAGTCAAAGAAGAATCAGATGGGTTTGAGGAGTTTATTAACTCACGATGATTAAATATGACTTAGATTACAATCCAATTCGCCTTTATTATGATGAAATAATCTCAGGAAAAGTAACGGTTAGTGTGAAAGTGAAGCGAGTGTATCAAAAGTTAGTTCAAGATTTGGATAATGAAATGAGTGAATGGGAGTATGATCCTAAGCGTGCAAACCATGCTATAGAATTTGTTGAGAATTTTTGCAAACATTCAAAAGGTAAAATGGGTGGTAAACCATTCATCATGGAATTATGGCAACGTGCTATGACTGCTGCGTTATTTGGTTTCGTTCATAAAATAGATGGTGTGCGTAAATATCGTGAGTTCATTTTAATTGTCGCTCGTAAAAATGGGAAATCGGCTTGGGCGAGTGCTATCGCTTTATATATGCAAATGGCGGATGGAGAACCTGGTCCTGAGTGTGTGAGTGCGGCAACAAAAAAAGACCAGGCGAAAATCGTTTGGTCAGAAGCAAAGCGAATGGTTAAAAAATCGCCTGTATTATCAAAGCGAATGCGTTGTTTAGTTGCTGAAATTGTTTCAGATTTCAATGATGGTGTGTTTAAACCATTATCTAGCGACTCAAACACGTTAGACGGATTAAACGTTCACTGCTCAGTGATTGATGAATTACATGCGATTGAGGATAAAAACCTTTATGATGTAATTGTCGATGGGATGACTGCTCGTGAGCAACCTATCTCAATCATTACAACAACAGCTGGAACTGTTCGAGAAGGTATTTTCGACATCAAATATGATGAGTGTGAGCGAATTATTAACGGATATGATTCCGGTGAGTATGTCGATGAGCGAGTGCTACCAATAATTTATGAGTTGGACAACAGAAAAGAATGGACTGATCCTGATTGTTGGGCAAAAGCTAATCCGGGTTTAGGTACAATAAAAAATTTAAACCAGTTAAAAGCAAAAGTTGAGAAAGCGAAAGCTAATCCGTTGCTAGTGAAAAACCTGCTATGCAAGGACTTTAACATTCGAGAAACATCTAATGAAGCTTGGTTAACATTTGAACAAATTAATAACACGACTAAATATGACCTAGAATTGTTAAAACCTCGTTATGGTATCGGTGGAGCCGATTTATCGTCGACAACGGACTTAACAAATGCTACGGTCATTTTTATGTTACCTAATGATCAAAACATTTATGTTAAGCAGATGTACTGGCTTCCGGAAGATTTATTGGAACAACGTACTAAAGAAGATAAAATTCCATATGATATATGGCATGATTTAGGCTTATTAAGAACAACACCAGGAAATAAGGTTCATCACAAGTTTGTAACTGAGTGGTTCTTAGAAATTCAAAACGAATATGACATTTATATTCCGTGGATTGGTTATGATAGCTGGTCAGCTACTTATTGGGTTGAAGAAATGAAAAATAACTTTGGAAAAGAGTCGATGGAACCTGTTATTCAAGGTAAAAAGACGTTATCAGGGCCTATGAAGTCGTTAGGAGCTGATTTGAGCTCGAAAAAAATTATTTATGATAATCATCCAATTCTTAAATGGTGTCTAACTAATACATCGGTTGAGGTTGATAAAAACAACAATATTCAACCGGCCAAAGGGAATTCATCAAGACGACGTATCGACGGAACTGCAGGATTATTAAATGCCTATGTCACACTAGAACGTCACTATGATGAATATATGAACATGATTTAGGAAGGGGGTGAAAGTATGGGAATTTTGGATAGAGTTAAAACAGTTTTTAATAAAAATGTGACAGTCTCTAGATTTGAAATGATGACGGAAGCGGGAACAGGTTTTTATTCCTTTAACGGTGAATTATACAAGTCTGACATCATTCGTGCTTGCATACGACCTAAAGCAAAGGCCATCGGGAAGTTAGTTGCTACTCATGTACGAGAAGATGAAAAAGGATTAAAAATTAATCCTGATGCTTACATGAGATTTTTGCTAGAAGAGCCTAATCCATATATGAGTGGGCAAATGCTACAAGAAAAGGTCATTACACAATTGATGTTGAATAATAATGCTTTTATATATATTCACCGTGATGATAATGGCTATCCAGTTGAGCTATATCCTGTGCCAGCAACGTTTGTTGAAGCGATTTATGATAAATACGGATTTTTGTATCTAAGATGTACGCTAAAAAACGGAAAGATATGTACTTATCCATATAGCGACATCATCCATCTACGACGTGACTTTGCTAATCACGATATTTTTGGTGATAAGCCGCATGATGCGTTGATTCCGTTAATGGAAGTCGTGACAACAACAGATCAAAGTATTGTTAAAGCAATTAAAAATAGTAGCGTCGTGAAATGGTTATTGAAATTTAATCAAGCATTACGCCCAGATGATATCAAGAAACAAACGAAAGATTTCGTCAAAGACTACTTACAAATTGACGGTGAAACAGGTGGAGCAGCTGCAACAGATGCAAAATTTGACGCTAAACAAGTAGATCCAAAAGATTACGTGCCTAATGCGGCGGTCATGGATAGAACTAAAGATAGGCTTTACTCATTTTTTAACACGAATGACAAGATTGTCAAAAGTGATTATGATGAAAACGAGTGGAATGCCTATTATGAAAGTGAAATTGAACCGGACGCCTTACAGCTATCTAACGAGTATACGAGAAGATTATTCACTCGAAGAGAGCGTGGGTTTGGGAACAAAATCATCTTTGAATCATCAAACTTACAGTATGCTTCTATGACAACTAAACTTCAATTGGTCCAATTGGTTGACCGTGGAGCGATGTTGCCAAATGAGTGGCGACGAATTTTAGGAATGGGACCTATTGAAGGTGGAAATAAACCAATTCGCCGACTTGATACAGCAGTTGTTGGTAATGGTGATAATACAGATGACTTGAAAGGGGGTGAAAGCTAGTGAATGAAAACTTAAATCAATTTCTAGAGGTCAAGAATGTAACAGAGAGTACGGCTGACCTCTATTTTTATGGCGACATCGTATCATCATGGTGGGGAGCATGGGACGACACCGACCAATACCCCGAATCGGTCAAAAAATGCATGGATAAAGCTAAAGGAAAAGATTTAAACATCTATATTAATTCTGGTGGTGGTTCGGTATTCGCTGGAATGACGATTTATAACATGATTAAACGTCATGAAGGGAATACGACAGTGTATATTGATGGATTAGCAGGTTCAATTGCATCAGTTATCGCTTTAGCAGGTGATCGTGTTGTTATGAGAACAGGTTCAACGTTCATGATTCATAAACCGTTATTTGCGTTATGGGGCGGATACAATGCCGATGACTTTAGAAAGATGGCACAAGATTTAGATGTTATTCAAGAGTGCATCATGCAAGTATACAAAGAGAATTTAAGGGACGGCGTCAATCCGGACGAAGTAGAGCAAATGGTGAATGAAGAAACCTTTATGTCTAGTGAGAAAGCTTCAAAGTATTTCAATATTGAAGTGGAGCGTGGACATCAAGCCGTTGCTTGTTCAAGTGAATTTTTAGAAAAGTTTGCAAAAAATCAACAGATGATTCCAGTCGCTAAAAAAGATAATCATCAAGAACGAATTCAAGCTAAATTGAAATTATTAAAATTGAAAGGTGGAAATAACCATGAATAAAGAAAAATATTTAAATAAGCGTAAACAATTAATGACCGAAGCCGAAAACATGATTGATGAAGGTCAAGTGGCTGAAGCTGAAGCGAAAATGAAAGAAGTAGAGGAATTAGATACGACATTTGAAAATGCCGCAAAAGCACAAGCGAATTTAAATGCATTGCGAGGGAATTCGGTCGTAACAGATATCTCAAACATGGGAGCAACAGTAAAAGATTACGGTGTATTAGATTCGTTTTCAACCGAAAAGGAAGTGGGAGTGATGGCTATGAAAGATGATAAAAAGCTGTATAATACAGCCTTTATGAAAACTTTAATGGGAACAACATTAAATACAGAAGAAACAGAAGTTTTTAATTCAGTAAATGAAAAGTTCCGTAACTCGACACAAACTGCTGAACAACATCAAGTTTTAATTCCAGAAACAATTAAAGAGGGAATTTGGAAAGAGATTGGAGAATTGCATCCTATTTTTGCAGATGTTCGTCCAACTTATGTTAAAGGAGATTTAACCATTATCAAGGAAGAGACAGAAGGAACAGATGCAGAATGGGTGGATGAAAAAACAGAAGGAACAGATGCAGATACTGCTTTCGGTACTTTATCATTAACTGGATGTGAATTAGTTAAATCTATTCGTGTTTCATGGAAAATGAAAAAAATGTCGATTGAAGCATATCAGCAATACATTATTACGCATTTAGCAGAAAAAATGGCTCGTGCGTTAGCATTCGGTATTTTAAAAGGGAAAGGAAAACCTAGTGCCTCTGAACATAAACCACAGCCTAAAGGAATTATCCCAACTTTAGAAGGTGAAGGTTCTACACCGCAAGTTGTTCAATTTGATACAAATATTAAGTACACGGATTTAACGAATTTAATGTCTAAAATTAAATCTGGGTACTTAACTGGAGCAGTTATTTATGCTAATAACAAGACGATTTGGAATCAGTTAGCTAATGTTGTTGATGCAAATGGACGACCATTATTTATTCCAGATGTTACAAATGGTGGTGTTGGGCGAATTTTAAGTGTTGTTGTTAAAGAAGAAGATGTTATGGAAGATGATGAATTATTATTAGGTAACGTTGGACGAGGATATGTAATGAATATTAATGAGAATGTGACTCTATATCAAGAAGATCATGTTAAGGCACGTGCAACAGACTATATGACATACGCTATTGTCGATGGTGATGTGTTAACAACAAAAGCATTTGCTTTATTAAAAAAGCAGTAAGCCGCACTGTGATGGAAATTGAAGCGCCTAAAGTAGAAGCTGAAGTGGAGGTTGCTGAGGCGGCTGTTGTAGAAGAAAAAACAAAAAAATCAGAAGGGAAAAAGAGTGCGAAATAGCACTCTTTTCTCATAAAAGGACGTGATTAAATGTTACAGGATGTTAAATCATCAGTCCGAATTATAAATAACAAATTCGATGTAGAATTACTAGATTTGATTGAAGCAGCTAAAACCGACTTGCTTATCGCCGGAGTGACTAAAAATGATGAAGATGATCCACTCATTAAACGTGCGATTATTTTATATTGCAAAGCTAACTTCGGACTAGATAACAAAGATTCAGAGAAATATCAAAATTCTTATGAGAATTTAAAAGAAAAATTATCATTGTGTGGTGATTATAACAATGTGGAATGATATTGCATATCTCGGTCGTATTGAAACCGTAGAAAATCAATACGGTGATATTTACGATACGATTGCTTATGATCAATTAGTTTATTGCAATAAAAAGTCAATTCGCCAAAGCGAATTTTATCAAGCACAAGCCGTAGGGTTAAAACCAACGCTTGTTATTGAAATCATGCTATCTGATTATGACGGTCAAGAGTATGTGACGTTTAATGATGAAGAATACAGCGTACTTCGCACATATGAAACGTCAAAAGAAAGAATTGAATTGACGTTAACTAAAGGTGTTACTCATGGCAATGCCTAAAAGCGTCATACGAATCAATAACAAAAATGGAATTACGTTTATTGACAATGTAGACAGAACTAAATACACATTACGAGAGCTTACGAGAGCAGCCCTGCGTGACACTGGAAAGTATGTATGCAATCGATTCAGAAAGAATTATTATTCTGCTTTCAAACGGAAGAAGCACCGCGTTGGTCGTGCGACTCAATACTGGGTTCGAAAACGCGAAAATAATCTTCAAGTCGGCGTAAAGCCGAATGGATTCTATGGACTATTCCAGGAGTTCGGAAGTAGTAAAACTAAAAAGCTCGGTCTACTTCAAAAATCAGTAAAAAATAATATTCCGATGATCGTCAAAATTCAATCTCAATATTTGAGTGCATTAGAAAGCGAAGCAAGAGCGATTGCCCTCATTCGTGATAAAGAGTATAAAGGCGGTGCTGATGGTGAGTAGAACGCTTGAAATCAGGACGATTTTAAAAGGAATCATCGAGGAATGTGGATGTAAAGCTTATTACGAAAGAGCAAATAAGAATACCGTATATCCATACGCTGTGTTTGAGTTTGAAACTACCGACATTTCCGACAACGTGAAGCGGGAAATTGAAGTAACGATTGACATTTGGGATAAATCAGATGATAGCCTTACGGTTGAAACGTTAGCAGATGAGATTATCCATTCAGTTAATTACAAATTCTTGTTTCCAAACGGAGAATCGTTGCGAATTTATGGTGTGAGAAAAAGATCGTTGCCAGATGAAGATGTAGCATTAAAGCGACGACAAATCGAATGCTCAGTTATTTATTTTGAAAAGGAGTGATACTATGGCAAAAGTGAGTAAAACAAATGAAACCTTACTAGGAGAAGGTGTCTTTTATATCGGCGACGTTCCAATCGGATTAACGCGCGGTGGAGGACAATTCCTGGTTGAACGTGAAGTTCGACAAATCGAAGCAGACGGCGATCGAGGAAATGTTAAAGGAAGAAATGTCATTGACAAATCAGTTCCCAAACTTGTCATCAATGCACTACAAATCATTGGTGAGAATTTACCTAAGATGTATCCTGGATTAAAGGTGACTGAAGAGGATAACAAAAAAATCGTGACAGGAACAGGAAAGATTGTAGATAGTGATTATCAAGACTTTGTTAAATTTGTCGGTATGACTGATAAAGGTAAAGAAGTCGTTATCACAGTTGAAAATGCCATCAATTTAGAAAATATCGACTGGACGTTAGCTGATAAAGATGAAGTCGTTCCATCGCTAACATACACAGGTTGTTATGAAGAAGAAAGTCCTGAAGGCTATGAACCTTGGTCGATTGCATACGTAAAAGAGGCTTAGTCCTCTTTTTATTTTTATTAAAAAAGGAGAAATCAAAATGCGACAGTTAAGTACAAGCGATTTATTTAAAGCAGCGCGCTTAATTAGAAAAATGGGAATTAAAGAAGATTTAAAAAAATTTGCTGAAGGAATTAATGCAGATCAAAATCAAGAAGAAGTGGGAATTGACATGTTAATGTTAATTTTTGAAAGAGCAACAGATGAAACATCTGAACAATTAATTTATGAATTTTTAGCAGGACCATTTGAAGTAGCTCCTCATGAAGTGAAAGAAATGGAATTATTCACGATGGTGGAGTCATTATTCAAAGTGGCTGATGTTGAAAAATGGAAGGGTTTCTTCAAAGGAGTGCTTCGATAGATAGCGTTGCTGATGAGGAGTTTCTATTAAGCCGTTATCATAATATCGACTACATTATGTCGTTCGACTATGAGTATGGTATCGACTTTATTCATCAGGCCTACGACAAAAGATTGGAAGATCGTTTATTCCAACAATGGCTGGCGGAGATTCCTCACATGCAAAAACGTGTGTCGTTTGAAGAATACAAAAAAGAGCGACTCAGACCACGAATTAAAATTGAAAAACGATTCAGCAAAGAAGAGTGGCTATTGAAAGCACAAGAAATTGAAGAAAAAGCGAAAAGAGGTGGTTTCTAGTGGAGATCTTTAAACTCTTTGGCTCGATTTACGTTAATAACGACAAAGCAAATAAAAGTATTTCAAAAACTGGAGAAGAGGCTAAAAAATCAGGTGGATTACTAAGTGAATTAGGTGGTATTGCCAAAAAGGTTGGTGGATTCATCGCCGGTGCATTTGTTGTTACGAAGGTTGTTGACTTTACAAAAAAGATAGCAACAGTCGGAATTGAATATAACAAATTAAAAGAGCAGTCGGAAACGACTTGGACCACGCTTTTAGGCAGTCAAGATAAAGCTATTGAGCAGTTGAAACGGATTGAAGAGTTTGCTGCTAAGACGCCATTCTCAAAAATGGGTGTTGATAGCATGGCTAAATACCTTCATAACGCCGGATATGAAGGAGAAGCTGTATTTGATACATTAACTAAAATTGGTGACATGGGTTCAGCTTTTGGGGTACAAGAAGATAGTCTAGTTGAATTAACACGACAATTCTCACAAGTCCAACAAGCAGGATACGCCTATACTGAGGACTTAAATATCCTCGCTGATCGTGGGATTCCAATCTATCAAGCGATTGCTGATGAAGCAGGGGTTACGGTTGCCGAAGTCAAAAAAATGGCATCCGAAGGAAAGTTAACGGCTGACGTTTATAATGCTGCAATTGATAGCATGGCTGAAACAACAGCCGGTGCGATGGATGCACAGTCACAAACATTTGGCGGAATGATGTCAACGTTAACAGACAACTTAGAAACGTTAGCGGGACTATTGACCGAAAAAGTATTTGATGCTTTAAAAGGACTTCTTGAAAAAGTGTTACCAGTGGTTGAGGCCTTTTCAGAAGCTTATGCACAAACTGGAAGTTTCAAAGAAGCATTAATGCAGACACTTGAACAATTTGGATTAGAAAAATGGAGTGAGCTCATTACTTCAGTCGAAGATACATGGAAATGGATTAAAGATTTAACAACAGAATTCTTTGAAAATAAAGAAGCAATGACGTGGGTAGGAATAGCGCTAGGAATCCTAACGGCGCTCGTTGTTGCTCATAACTGGGCAACTATCGCTGCTAATGCATCAATGGCTATTCAAGAAGGACTTCTATGGGCGATGATTACAGCTGAGACAATTGCTACCGGAGTAACGACAGCATTTGGTGCGGCAGTTGCCTTTTTAACAAGTCCAATCACGCTCGTCATTCTAGGAATTGGAGCTTTAATTGCCATTATCTATTTGCTTATCACCAATTGGGATCAAGTTAAAGAAGCCGGTGCCAAAGCTTGGGAATGGATTAAAGATAAATGGAATGAAGCAGGGGTGTGGTTTAACTCAACAATCATCGAACCAATTAAAAACTTCTTTAAAGGCTTATGGGATAATATCAAGACCAAAGCTGGAGAAGCGTGGGAAGGGGTTAAA
>OLNO01001851.1_pt1 | contig 15793 bp, 19 predicted proteins | sample 1672861 | NCBI WGS metagenome assembly OLNO01 (sample SAMEA3136731, study PRJEB25190) | human gut metagenome | reverse complement strand
CAATGATCGGGTTGCGGTCGTCGCCGTACTCCTTGTCCATATCCAGCGCGTTGATATGGTTATCCGAAGTGGCCGACACCCGGATCACCTCCCCCTGCAGGGCTTCTGCCAGCAGGGTAAACTCTGATTCGGGATCCAGGATCAGGATATCGTCATCCGGACGGGAAAGGGCCAATGCCACGATCTCTTCCTTTGCGGAAAAACTTTTTCCCGATCCGTTGACTCCAAGCCGGAAACTGTTCCCGTTGAGCAGCTTTTTCCGGTTTACCACGATCATATTTTTGCTCACCGCATTCTGCCCGAAATAAATGCCCCCATCATGCATGATCTCCTGGGTATGGAAAGGCACCAGCACCGCCGTGGATTCGGTGGTCATGGTTCTCAGTGCATGGATTTTCTTCTGGCCAAAGGGAAGTACCGTCTGCAGGCCGTCCAGTTGCTGCCACCGCAGGACAGAAAGCTGGCAGAGCATTTTCCTTGCCACGGATTTCAGGGTTTCCGTATCCGAATCCAGCTGTTTCTTACTGTCCGCCATGTGGACCATAGTCAGGATCCCGAACATCATCCGCTGGTCTCTTGTGGTCAGGTCGTTTAGGATCTCCTTGGTTTCTGCCCTCTGCAGTTCCATATCATAGGGGATCACTGCGGAGAAGTTATTATTCTCATTCTGCCTTCTCTGCCAGTTGGTCACATTGGTCTCAATCCCCAGCAGCTTGTTCTGGATCTCCTTTACTGCCTCATCCGTCGGTACCGGCAGGATATCAATGGACAGCATCAGGTTCCGGCTCAGGTCACAGAGTTCCTTGATCATGGTATCTTTCACATAGTTGGCGTAGTCCTGCATATACAGGACGCGCCCGTACCGGCCATTGATCTTAAAGTAATCCTGATAGAACTCCATGGAATCCGGGGCGATCCAGTCCTTAAAACTGTGTCCCTTCTTTGCAAAGGATTTCAGGTCAAACTCCACACAGGGCGGCTCTTCCTCCCGGAAAAAATCCCGGAAGATCTTCAGCCTCTCCCCTGCGTCCAGTTCCTCACCCACCGAGGAAAGTTTCGACAGATGGGCCATGAACTCGGTCCCCACTCTTGAGAAAAAAGTCCTCGCCTCATCAATATTCTTCTTATATACACTGACGGTGAAATATCTCTCACGGATGATACTGTTGTTTGTCTCGCTGATCTTGGTCCGCAGCATATCGTTGTATTCTTTCCGGTAGTGGTCCAGCCCGTCATCCCGCATAGCCAGCAGCACAGACCTCTCAAATTCCTCCTTGTCGATCCTCCGGTTATTGATCGTGATCTTTGCGGTAGCGCCGGAATCCATAGCATTCAAAAGATCGGAATATTTCATCAGAAGATCCTTTTTATCTTCCTTGTCAGCAATATAATAATTGATGTCTGTAAACCGGAAAGACTTGGAATAAAGTTTTCCGGTCTTAAAGATCCCATCCGGCCAGACACACTGGATCGGGATTGCCTGCTGGACGGAACGGGGGATCTTAAACTTCTCCCGCTCCTGCCGCAGTGTCTGATGTAATGTCTTAATCAACCGCATTCCCCCTTTTCCTGTGGTATGCTTTCTGCAGTTTTTTACGTTTCCTCTCTACCTGGGCAGATCCGTCCCCGCAGATCCGGATGCCTGTGCGGATCTTTTCTTCCAGGCACAGGGCATAAAAATTTTCGGACCGGAAAACCAGCTTCCTCGGATAGAGCACCTCGGATTTCAGCCACGCCCAGGCAAACTGCTCCAGCGTCATCTGATGATATTTGAAAAAGCCGCACCCGGCAAAAGGCGCTGCGGAAAGGACACTGAGCCATCCCGTGATCTCTGTTCCCAGGAGATCCTTTAATCCCAGATATACGCCCACTGCCGCTGCTACGGCAAGCAGGGAAAAGAAACACTGGCGCAGGCTCAGCCCAAAGAAAAAGGATTCCTGGTAATCCTGTATCTCTTTATTCATTTTTACTTCCATGTATTTTCCCTCCTATCGTTCCATCCCTGCCCTTTTCCGTGTTTTCGATATTTTCTGCAGTCCGGGATGCTGTTCCATGTAGCGGCTGACCCCGTCGGGGTCCAGTTCTTTCAGCCGTTCCAGATCAAATGCAACTTTCTGAAAGGTACAATATCCGGAAGAAGCAGTTTCATCTGATACTTTCCCCAGCTTATGCCTGACAATAAAATCCAGTTTCGCTTTGGAAGAATTATGATCAATAAACGCTTCATTCGCTTTTACTTGTACATGGGGCAGGTTTACAGTCAGATCTGAAAACGTTTCCCAGCCATCCGAACTCAGGGATAACATCCCGATATACAGCCGGTTTCCAAACATATAGTTTCCAACCTTCAGCCGGATCTTTTCCTTTCCAAACTCCCAGTCATAATCTAAAATCTGTTCTTTTTTCATCTATGCCTCCTATAATCCCATCATCTCTTTCACGATCCGGTCAGATGCCTTGATCGCCCCGACCAGCACCAGCAGGTTAAAGATCAGTTCCGCCACATAGTTCCACACGATATTGACTGCGGAAAGGCTGCTGTCCGCTACGGCCGGTGGACTGGCTGCGAACACGGAAAAGATGATACAGGCAAGAGCGATGATCGCTCCTTCCAGACACACTCCTGCATAGGAATGGACAAAATTTTTCCCGATGTTCTGTGTCGGTTCCCCGGCAAAGGTTGCCAAAGGAACCGGAGCCAATGCTGTATACATATACAGCTTGAACATCCTCCCGTATACAGTCAAGATCATGATAAAAGAAAGCACTGTGATCAGAAGACTCCCCAGCAGAGTGACGATCCACAGGGGAATAGAGTCCAAAAGCCCGACATTCTCGATACTCTCCACCATTTCCTCCGGGATCGTCAATGCCTGGGAACTGCCATCCAGCCCGGAAGAGCTCATGATCGTGGATACCACCCCCTGTATGATCGTAAACAATGCCATCATCAGTTCCAGTCCATAGCCGATCGCACCTTTTGCCAGTGCAAACCGGACAAACATTTTGACTGCCATTTCAGGCCGTTTCATATCCGCATAGCTGGAACAGGTCTTTACCACCCCCACTGCAAAGAAAAGGACAAGGAGTCCGTAGCCGATCCCGATCAGGGCGTCATGGATGGTCAGGATCATATTCCAGATATCCCCTCCCCGGAAAGTCTCCGGGCTCTGGGTCAAAAGCTGCCAGATCTCCGACATCTTGGAGTTCCACGTTTCCAATGCATTATTCAGGTTCTGGACAATCCAGTTATCACTTTCCAATTTGTATTCCACCTCCGTTCATTGGAAGACAGGGAGCAGGATGTGCTCCCCTCATTGTACTGTCCCTGCCATATCAGCCTGTGATCAGGTTCAGGATCTCCCTTGCAAAGGTAATGACTACCCCTCCCGCAAGAGTCAGGAATCCATTTGCCCGTTGGCTTGGATCCTGGCTTTTCAATGAAAGTCCGATCTGCACAATGCCAAATCCCAGCAGGATCAGCCCAATGGCCCGGATCAGGGAAAATACAAAATCAGACAGGTTATTGACCACTGCCAGCGGGTCGCTGGAGGCAAAGACCGGAATCCCGCCAAGGGTCAGCGACAGCGTGACCGACATATAGACAAGGAAAAAGCGCCGCTGTGCCTGACTCATCGGCAGAGGACGCTTTTCCGGTTTCTTCAATCTTTTGTTTTCTTCTCTCTTTTTGAATAAATGCAATCCACATTCCTCCCGTCTATTCCTCCTGCCCTTCCCCGAGGATATCTTCCTGGGTGAGCAGTTCATAATCATCCAGTCTCTGGATATCGATCTGTAAATCATCATGTGCCAGCGGAGCCTTTGCGTAATCATAAGGCGGAGCTCCGCCATCCTCAGTGTATCTGATATTCTTGTGTTTCATCATGTCGTATTTCCGGTCGATCATAGGCCGTTCCCCTCGGACAAACAGGATCGCCTTTTTATTGTCCAGCAGACGGATCTCATCCGGCGTCAGAAGTTCCCGGCCTGTCTGCTGGAAATTGGTAGAATAACTGCCGTTCCTGCCCTTCGTCTGCCCGTAGGTATTGGTGTCCAGAGTCTCTTTTCCCAGCAGTTCCGAAACATACTTATGTCCTTCTTTTTCATTGCCGCCCAGATATAAAAATTCGTCACAATTACCAATTAAACTCTCGTATGAGTCCTTGAAAAGTGCCTTCATTTGTGCAATATTCTGAATGATGATACTGCACGAGATTGCTCTGGAACGCATGGTGGAAAGGATTTTGTCGAAATCATCCGGAAGGGCAACATTCGCCCATTCATCCATGATGCAGTGGACCGGCACCGGGAGTCTCCCGTGGTGTTTCCGGTCTGCCACATAATATAAGGTCTGGAACAGGTTGCTGTAAATCATCCCCACCAGATAATTCAAGGATGTATCCGCATCCGGGATACAGCAGAACAGCGCCACCTTTTTCTCCCCGATGCTCCACAGGTCCAGTTCATCGGTGCAGGTCAGGTTGGCGATGTCCGTCAGGTTGAACGCTGCAAGGCGGACGCCAACAGAAATCAGGATACTCTTCGCCGTCTTTCCCGCCGCCTGCTTGTAAATCTGATACTGCTTCACCGCAATACTGTCCGGTTTTCGCATCTCCAGACGCTCAAACAGGATATCCAGCGGAGACTGATACTCTTCGTCTTCTTCCTTTACCTGTGCGCTGCCCAGCATTTCCATGATCATGGGGAAGTTCTGCTCGTCCTCCGGGGCCTCATGGATCAGGTACAGCATCAAAGCCTGCAAAAGCGCTGTTTCCGACTTCTCCCAGAACGGATCAGACGCCTGGGATCCCTTCGGCGTGGTATTGCGGATCAGGTTGTTGATCAGCTTCAGCACATCTTTATCGTCCTGCACATAGTGGAATGGATTGTAGCAGAACGAAGTCCGTGGATTGATCAGGTCGAACACCCGGACTTCATACCCCATCCGCTCCAGAAGGCCGCCGGTTTTCCGAAGGAGCTCTCCTTTGGGATCGGTCACCACAATGGAACAGCCGCCGCCCTTTCCCGGTTCCGCCTGGGAACACTGCATGATATTTGGGACCGCATAGGTCCTTGATTTTCCTGCGCCGGATCCGCCTACCACCAGGACGTTTAAGTTCCTCTGGTGATGGTAGACCTCCTGGCTCATGCGGAAGTTCTGGGTCAGGAGCAGGTTGTGGGTATACTCCTTGTCCGCATATTTTTTGCAGATCTGGCGCACGTCTCCCCATCTGGCGGAGCCGTGTTCCTCTCCCCGTCTGTAGTTCTTTCGCTGGGAATAATAAATTCCGATGCCCATAAAATAGGCAAGTGTGAATATCAGGATACATCTTACCGTATATTCGGTGAATTGAATAGAAAAAGGCTGGCGGAACTGCTCCGTCAGTCTCTCAAAGATTTCAAATAAGTTGTCGCCCGGCCGGATGGCGCAGGCGGTGGCTGCAGCCAGCCACCAGATCACCGGCAGGAAAATCAGCCAGACGAGCAGGTCCGATTTCCGAAATCCTATCTCTGCGGCTCATGCCCTCCCCGTTTCTTGTATTCCCCTGTCCTGTGAAAAGAATCGATCTCCGGGATCACCGGAAGCGTCCTTCCGTTCTCCCAGTTTACATGGATCTGGCCTGCGTCATCTACAAAAGATACCGTTCCTTTCAGGCCGTCCGGCATTCCCTGCTCTCCCTCCATATGGCCGAGGCAGATATGGGTACCTTCTGGATATTTTTTTCTCAGTAATTCTACCTGTTCTCTCTTTAAAAACTGGATAGGCATCCCTCCTTTGTCTACCAAGGGAAGTGCTTCGTCCGCTTGGGGTTCATGACTTCCATCATGCTTTTTTCTACGCCGCCTGTTAATTTTCCTTCCGCGATCCGCTGGTTTCTCAGCTCATTCAGGGCGTTGCGCAAAAGACGTTGTTCCTCATCCGTCACAGGCATCCTTTTCTCAGACAGGTCAAAATCCCTGACTTTAAATGCCAGTTTCTGCACCTCCCATTTTTCCGGTCCATCCAGCAGATAGACCCGGTTCAGTGCATCTATGAACATATTTTGTCTTCTGGTCTCTATTGGTATATACATTTCTGCCATAATTTTCGGCCCCCTTTCGTTATACCAACCATAGCACAACGCCTGACTGAAAGCTATGGTGCAACTGTCACAAAGTTTCTACCGCTCTGGTTGTTCCTTTCCCTTTTTGCTCTTGGTTTGCTTTTGTCCTTCTCCCACGGCGAACAAGTTGTCTGCAACAAATTCCTGCTCCGGCTCCCTAAGTTCCCGGTTGATATGCCCCCGGATGCTGTAAGCGGCGTTCCGCACATCATTGAGAAATCCTCTCAGTTCCTGGGGATCCTTCTGGCCGTTTTCCTGCATCCCAGCCACAGAGCCCAGGTTGAAGCCGGAGACGTCAATGCCGTAATATTTCCCGACAACATAGGTGGCGCAGTATGCCTGTGCGTTCACTTTCTCCCGCCTGTAGTTCCCGTCATGCTGATCCAGACGGGCACAGGCCAGTTCACGGTTCACTGCATGGAAGGTTGTCACCTCCGGCATGCCGTTGCGGATATAGATGGTCCTCTGCTTGGGGATGTACTGGGCCTGCACTCCCTCCGGGATCTGTTCCGGGATCTGCAGACGGACATCCTGATTTTTCAGCACTGCTCCAAGCAGGGTCTGGATGGTCTGCTTCGGCCGGTCCTCCAGAGGTTTTCCAGCCGTCTCCGACACATCATACCCTTTCCCCACCGTATATCCCTGCCGGGTGACGCCGTCTTTTTCATACTCTGTCTGGATGATATAGGTGTAACTTTTTGCGTCCGGCTGGGGATATCGGTTCTCCCTGCGCCATTCCTCACGGGATCTCACCAGATGGAGTTCCGGGTTCTGGGAATATAAAAGCAGAAGATTCGGAACCCGTGGCATATTATACTGTCCTGCCATAAAGTCCAGGAACTTCTGCAAAGATTCCCCATCCCGGAACACCTCCTGTGCCTGGGCGTCGATCTGCATCCACATATCCTCCCGCTCCTGTTTTTTCATTGCCGCATATTCCTCTTTGGACATCCGTTGTCCGTCTCCCTGCATTTCCGCCGGGTTCTGTATCATCCCTGTTAAATCCATACTACATTACCTGCCTTTCCCTTTCGCTCTGCGTTTTTTCTTTGCTCTGGTATTCTGACGGTTTTTCTGTCGCTGTGCCGTCCGATTTCTCTTCTTCGCCTGCTCCTGCTTGATCTTTTTTAAGTCCTCGCGGACAGAAGACCGTTTCTCTTTCTGGTCATTGGCTTCCACGGAAGAAGAGTTTCTGCTGTGCGAGGAAGTTTCGGACGGATTCGTTTTCTCCTGCACTTTCGTAAAATTTCCATTCCCGATCTCCCCGATATCGAAAACATTCTCATTTTCCCCGATTTCAAATTCAACGGATCCTTCGGGAAACTCTACCGTCTGTGTCCTCACCGGACTCGTTCCCTCTTGTTGGAGACTGCCTTTTTTTCCATCCACAGTCTGCCCCATCTCTGCCTGTCTGTCCGTTGCCTTTGCAGGCTCTCCCTGTTCTTTCTGAGAACGGCTGGGTGTCCCGTCAAATACCGCCTGTGCGGATTCTGCTTTTGCATAGTCTAACTGCATGTTATCGAGCACACGGTTGACTTTCGCCGCGTCCTCCGCAAATACCATGATCTCCGACAGATCCGGATGCTTTTTATCCCGGATGATTACATACAAGAGTCCTTTTGATTTTGCCTCCTGCGCAAACTCCCGCAGCCTGTCTTTTGGAACAGAAAAGAACTTCATCGGTTTCCGCTCCCTTAGCATCCGCTCCATCCGTGTCCTTCCACGGGTCTTTTTCTGATCCTTCATCACTGCCGCAATAAAGATTGCCAGATTCTTAGCAACTGTCCCGGAAATCCTAAGCGTATGTTCCACGCCGTCCAGACTGTAGCGGACGATCTGGTCGGCTGCATCCGCTCCATAATTCATATGCCTCACCTCTCTTCCTTTACAACATTCCGTTGCTTTTTATCATGGATCACCTGGCATCCTCTTTCCTCTCCGGATGTCTCTTCTCCGTTTTCGGTTGGATTTCAGACGGGCTTCTCCCATTCAACGGTTTTACAAACTCCAGCCGCTCCGCCGCACGGATCGCATTCCAGTTCAACTGTCTCTGCCATGCCCCGGCACTTGCAGCCCAGTGGAATCCCGCCCGGCGCAGGAATCCTCTCTGCTCCAGGGACGGTTTCTCATCGAAGAACAGCTGGAGACGGTTGTACTCCTGATTTGTCTCCGCCCTTCCTCCTGTAAACTCCCAGCCGCAGAATCCCACCTCCCGGTTCCGTTTCAGCTCCTCGATCCGCTTCTTCACCCTGCGGATCTCGGCACTGTTATTCGCCATGGAATAGGTGGGATAGGGCTTGGGCTGGAGCATATCCTCCATGAATTTCATCCGGGAATGGATCTCTTCCGGACTTAAGGCTTCGCAGCCCTCCAGGGTTCCATGTTTCCGGTAATAGGCATTGGCGCTCCGCATCTTTTCCTGACGGGTTTCCCTGACCCGCAGCTTCTCTTCCAGCAGCTCCAGGGCGTTCTCCCGGTCTGCGCTGATTCCGCCCATCCCGGTGCTGCGGATCCTCTCCAGGATTCCCTGGATCTCCTGCCACTTCTGATGATTCCTCTGCCCGTCTTCCACCTGCTTTTGCTTTTTCCCTGCCTGGATCCCGGCGCCCCCTGCGACCAGCAGGGACGGAACCCTTGCAGCGATCCGATACCCTTCATTCAGGTTTTCTGCCAGCTTCCTTGCATACAGGTCTACCAGATAGTCGATCCTGTCATGGAAGCAGGGATCGACTGCTTTTTTCTGTTCCTTCCCGATCCGCACTGCCCGGTCTACGCTCGCCTGGTAGCTTTCTGTCGCGCTTCCTTCCCGGTAGCTCCCGTGGCTGTTCGCTTCCTTTGCCCGCCTCGCTGCCTCTTCATCAATCGGATAATACTTTTCTTCTGCCATGAATCCCTCCTATCTCTCTTTCTGGTCTCTTTCTTCCCGGCTGTCCTTTTCCCGGGAAAACTGCTGTTTCTGCTCCCGTTCCTCTGCCTGTTTCATCCGTTCTGCCATTTCTTTGGAAACTTCTGCGATCTTCACCGCCATACGTATCTCCTTACGCATGGGCTTCAGCTGTTCTGTGATCTCCCGGATCCGCTCACTGCCCGGGCTGCTCCGGTAAAGCCTGCGCCGCTCCGTGATCAGGTCCGCCATGTCCTTTCCCAGCTGATTCTGGAAATGCTGCAGATCTCTCATGGTAATGATTCCATGCTTCTGCAGGAAATCTGCCTGTGCCAGACGCTGGTCCAGACGGCGGATGTCTTCCCGCACCTCATAAGGGATCCGTTTCGGTTTTTCCGGGAAAACACCCATCTGATAGAGATAGGAATAATAGAGCGCCTGCAGTCCTTTCCGTTTTTTCCGTCTCTTCCCGTTTTTCTGAGAAAGTGAAGACGGATAGATCTTTTTCGGCTGCAGGATCCTCTGCCGGATCGCTGTCTCGCTGTAACCCTCTCCCAGAGAGCGGAGCCGGACATACCGCTCCATCCCTGGCGCTTTCAAGGCGATGTATTTCCGGTTCAATTTCCACTGATAGCCACGTTTCTCCATTTCCTTCAGGAACTGATTCCACGTAAAGCATTGGTTCACCGCCTCCCGGATATCCGAGCGGATGGCAGTTCTCCAGACCGGTTTTCCGTTCTTTTCCGCCATCCATTCCGCATAGCTCTTTCCCTGGCTCTTTCCTGGCTGGATGATGGATAAGCCGTATTTCCGGCACAGATCATCGGAGATCTTCCGCACTTCCGTATAATAACTGCGGCTGTTGCTGTGGTATTTATGCCCGTCTGTCATACTCACGGAGTTCCACACCAGATGGTTGTGGTAGTGGCCGGTATTGAGATGGGTGGTAATTACCACCTCGAACTCCCCCTTTAACAGCTGCTCCGCCAGTTCTACTCCGATCAGATGCGCCAGTTCCGGGGAAACTTCCCTTTCCGCAAAAGACTGTACGAGATGGAACCCCTGTACTTTATCTGTCTTGTGGAACTGCTTCTTGGTAGCCACCATATCCTCATAGGCGTTCTCCAGCGTACAGCCGATAGCGTCCTCAAAAAAGTTGGTTTCCGTTTTTTCCCGGTTCAAAGCGTAATCAATGGCTTCCCGGAGGGATCCCGCAGACGCTCCTTTCCGGGGATGTTCCCGGGCAGGATGGGCTGTCTTCTCTTTATCCCGGACATAGTCCAAGGAATTGTCCAGGCGGAAGACGGGGATCACGCTTGTATACGCCAAACTGCATCACCACATTTCCTTCACATCCCGCCAGATCTCTTTGCTGATCCGGAGCATCTCCTCCACGCTTTCTTCTCCTGCCTGCCCGGTGGCATTGGCTACATGAGCAAGCTGGTTGGCATTATTGCACAGTCCTGCGATCTTCCGCAGCAGATCCGCATGGTGGGTGCAAGGCTTCGCCCGCACCTCCGCCCCCATGATCAGGGTCCGCAGATACTCTTCCCTTGGCAGACCGCTTGCCCGCACCTGGGTATCCAGATACCTAAGTTCCTTGGCATTGAGCCTCACCGGGATCACATGGTTTCGTTTCCGCATCCGTCCACCTGTCCTTCCTCTTTTGTCTCTTCCGGCGGCTTCCCGGCTTTCGATGCCGCAGACTGCGCCGCACGCTCCATCTCTTCATCTGCCCATTTACCTGCTGTGACCAGGCAGATCATAGCCACGCCCAGGGCGCCGCCGATCACGCCTCCTGTAAGTAATCCTGCTAGAAACATCTTCATCCTTATCCTCTCTTCCATTTATATGATTTTCTGTGTTACGGGGGATTGGGGTTCTCCCCAAAGTGCGTTTGGATATCCAAACGCTATGCTTGCAAAACGAGTCGCACCGAAAGTCAGTCTCTTACCGCTGGTAAGCACGGCTCGTTTTTCGTTCTCTTGATAAATGCTTCGTGTAATCGACTCCGATCCGGATCATGGTCTGTTCCGGTTTCTCTCCCTGCTCCATGTTCTTTGGATATTTTTCCAGAGACATCACCGGCATTCTTCTCTCGCCCTGCAATGTCATCAATGCAGTTTTCTGACCTGCGTGATTAATCTCATGGATCAGCACAGGAAACTGTTTAAATCCAAGCGGCAGATAATTCCGAACAGAGTCTTTTACATTTGAATAAAAATCTACCCGGTTCATCTTATCCGCTCTCCTTGATCCGGATCAGCCCTTCCAGTGTGGTGCAGATGATGTGAAGACGGTCTGCCATGCCGATCTCCGCATGCATCGTCTCTGTCACCTCAGTTCCGCAAACCACAACCATCCGGCAGCGCCTTAAAAGGATCTGGGACATCTTGGACATTCCCTGCATATCCTCTGCGCTCCCTTCATCCAAAAACGGCAGGAAGCCAAACCTCGGACAAATGGGCACATAGCCCAGATCATAGATCTTTCTACAACACTTCTGCAGTCTCGCCCTGCTGTCTGTCTCCGGGCAGCAGACATAAGCCAACGCCTGTTCCAATGGTCTAACGCCCCCTTTCTCTATTCCTGAAATAATTCTTTCTGTTTGCTGCGGCATCCCTCTTCTGCCTTATTTTTTCTGAATCAATCTGAAAATTTCTTGTCATACAAACCCGGAATCTCTGTCCTTTCTCTGCTCCAAAATGAAGAATCAACGTTCCCTCTTCTGTCTGTATTTTTTTCTGTTCCAACTGCTTCGCCCATTCATTCCGATACCACACAGAGATATTTTCACATAGATGAAAGAGCTCCCTCTCCTTTGGGAACTCTTTCATTCGCAGCAAGATACAGCCATACAGCACTTCTTCTATTTCTTTTACGGTTACAGATTCAACTATCACAGAAGCTCTGCTTGTTTGGATATCTGAGAGAACATTTTTCGTCTGGCAGCCCGGTTCTTTGGATTGAAAATATCGGTTGCTTTCTTTTCTGACCATCTGGACAATTTCACTCTTGTATCCTGTCAGTTCAATTCCACTGAGGGGATACACTATGCCGGGTTCCCCGTCTTCCCCTGTGGCCTCCAAAAATTCCTTAGAGGGAAACAATTCCCCAGATAACTCTGATAAGACTTCAACTTTAATCTTGTTTTCTTCTGAGTACAAGCTTGTCACCTCTTTTCTTTGTGGCGGTTACGGCATCCTATTGGATGCCCTTGTTCTGTAACTTCTTCAAAGGCAGGCATCCTATTGGATGCCATCTCCAATCAACGTATCTGATTCTCCCGGCTCTTCTCCTTCTCCGTCAGATGGCATCGTTCCAGCTTTCCGGTCTCTCCCCTGTATTCAAACAGATGGTCCGACAGTACATCTGCCGGACTGATGCTCTCCCGGTTATCCCTGCGGATGGTCTCCCGAATCTTGGTCGGTTCGAGGAATGGATACTGTGGAAGGATCGTCAGCTCATGGACACTGGTAGGCAGAACATAATAGTCCATCCCGATCTGTTCTCGGATCTTCTGCAGCATTCCCGGATACATCACCGCTGTCGCCCCATATGCCTGTTCCGTATTGGAAAGAAGATACATCGGAATCTTCGGCTCGTAGGTTTCCGTCAGCCGGATCCCCATACATTCTGCCAATACGGTGTCCAGATCCCGGAAGGTACTTTTTGCATATTTCTCAGTATTTTTCAGGGCAGTCTCCAGCAGCTCCGCCTCGCTCCTGCCCCACTTCTGCGCCATCTCAAAGCTGACGTGATACTCGATTCTTGTATCTCCGTTATGTCCTGCATAGAAGAACAGCGCCGCTTCCCCCATAGGATGCTTCTGGTAGGGACCTGCTGTAAAAAAATTAAAATTCGTTTCATGGGAGACCAGCCTGCACCGGAGCCGGTCCTCCATCCGCCTGTAATCAGCGATGACTTCCATAAATCGATCCGGATCTGTATTTGCCAGTTCCCAAAGCTGAACGTTTTTTTCTTCTGCCATTACGCTTCTCCTGTCTTCTCTTCTGCCTGCTCTCTTGCCTTCTCGATCACAGCCATCCGCTCACATCCCACGTCGTAATATGCCTCCGTCACCTCGATTCCCACTGCCCGGTATCCTTCCAATACGCTGGCAAGGACAGTCGTCCCGGCTCCGGCAAAGGGATCCAGAATCAGGCCGCCTGGCTCACAGATCTGTACCACATCTTTCATCAGCTGCAGGGGCTTCTCCGTTACGTGCACCCGGTTCTGGGGATTTCCGTACCGGAACACACCCGGCAGGCAGGACACCGGCCGGCTCATGGGCATGGGGCCGTTGCTCCCCCAGACGATAAACTCGCTCTGCTGGCGGAACCTGCCTTTCTGGGGACGGCTGTTGGTCTTGTCCCACACAGCGGTTCCCCTCCAGATCCAGCCTGCCCACTGGAGGGCATCTGTCAGCGCCGGATACTGTCTCCAGTCAATGAACAGACAGATGGGAGCGCCGCTCTTGCAGGCTTTCCGCACATCATAAAGCCATTCCGTCATCCAGTGAGTCCAGGATCTCTGGTCTTTCTGGTCGCCGTCAAAATCCGGAAGTGCCTTATCGCCGCTCATGCTGCTGTATTTCTGGTTGGTAGTCCGGTTCCGGTCATTCTGCTTCGCACCGCCGGAAGCATAGGGCGGATCTGTGATCACAGCGTCCAAGGTGCCCGGCTGGAAGGCTTTTACCAGCTTCAGGGTGTCACCGTTTAAAATTGCCCAGTCCGGTCCGTTTGCATATACTTCCGGGATTGTTCCGGGCTTTAAGATCTCACTTAGTTTCAGTTCTTTCTCCATCCCATCACCTCTCCTGTTTCCTTACTTTTTCTGTTTTGCACACGGACAGTTTTTTCTCTTCCCCGTTATATTCACAGATCTTGCTGCTCATCCACTCCTTTGGATTATTCCGGTTTTCTTCCCGGAGCGCTTTCCTTAAGGTATCCGCTGTGATTCCCTCATTTTTCCCAATGGCAATCACTTCCCTAAGATTGATAGGCACAACATAATAATCTGCCCCAATCTTCTGATGGAGATCTTCCATGACACCGGGATACAGGATCGGCGTAGCGCTCATGCTTCTTTGCTGGTCAGTAACGGCATAGCAGGTGGTCCCTGTCTTTTCCATCTGGTATGGGATAATCCGCGGCGTTTTTGCAGACTGGGTGTTCACCATGGCCTGCTCCATCAGTTCCTTCTGGGTGATTCCGTAGTCTTTCAGCATCTCAGGGGTAACCCTTGTCCGGATTTCTCTTTTTCCAAGAGGAACAGCCACATATGGAACAAGCGCCCCGAATGCCTGCTTCTCGTAGATTCCCTCAGACAGGAATGCCCCGTTTTGTTCCGACCGTTCCAGTTCCACCATCAAATGACTTTTTACAGACTCATAGCTTTTCAGGTCCATATTTCGGATTTTCTCAGAAACCTCCAGAACCTGCTCTGCTCCCTGCACCGTTTCCTGCACCAATTCCACAACGCCTGGAAAATCCTGCCCCGAAGCCCCCGCAATCCGGTGCAGGGTGTTCATCGTCATAGACATCTCCATCTCTTTTCCTGGATTCCGGACTTTCAGGAAGCCCACTCCCTGATCCGTCTGTCCTAACACCTCATATCCCTGTTCTTTTGGGAATACCTCTTTCAGTTCTTCCAGCAATTTCTGTTTAAATTCCTGATATTCCATCCTATACCTACCTTTCCCTGTCTGATCTCTTCTTTTCATGCTTTATCTGCAGCTGTTTCCGGTAATCTGGCACGATCCGGACATACTCATTGATGATATCCAGCGCACGGTAGTAGCTGTGGCTTCCCCGTACTCTGCGGTCCATCTCATCCACTTCATTCCCCCTCCCGGCTTCGTACAGTGTCCGGATGGCTTTTCCTTCCACCGCATAGATGTTCCCGTCCGGCCCTTTCAGATCAATCTGCATCCTCAGGCTTTTTTGATTCTCTTTTGCAGCCTCCCCAATGGCTTCTGTCTCCCACAGGACTTCATACTGGAAGTTCTTCCAGTTCCAGAAATGTACATATATCTGGATATCTCCTGCCTGGACCGGCGTCTGCTCAAAGCCTTCACCCCAGCCGTCTGCGTACTGCCCGGTCAGGTATTCCTTCACCTTCTCCAGTTCCTGGCTGTCGAGTCCCATGGAAACCGTGGCAACAGCGCATCCTTTCAGTTCGCCGTTATGCTCTAATACGGTCAGCTCCAGGGATTTCACCTTTTCTTTGACAGAATCACTTTTACTGTAATAATCCATCAGGTTAGACCCGATCCACTGGTTTCTCTCCTTAACAGCCTTCTGGATCTCTTCCTGATAATCCAGCAGATCCCGGCCGCTCCAGACATCATCCGGATCATCGGATTCATTATTCCGCTCATACATTTCCGCCTCCAGCGGAGACAGAAACAATAGCTTTTTCTCCATCTCAGCGCTCTCCTTTCCCATATGCCTCTCTTTTCTTCTCTAATCTCCGTTTCCTTTGTTCTTTTGCCAGATCCCCATAATCTGCCCCTTCTTTCTGCGGAAGATTGCTGATAATCTGGTATCTCCCTTCATACTGCTTTTTCATCGCTTCTGCCGCCTTTCTTCCCGGCGGATCGTTATTGGTACAGATCTCGATCTCTGTGATCTCCGGATGGATCTTGAGGAAATGCTCCAGCGCCAGTGGCTTCTTTGGGTGATACTCTTTCGTTTCATCCTTCGGCGCATAGATTCCGCCAAGGGACAGCCGCCACTTATCTGCCCGGTTTTCTTCCAGTGTCATATGGACCAGCGTCTCTATGGCAGCTTCATAAACCGCC
>OLNO01001842.1_pt1 | contig 15877 bp, 13 predicted proteins | sample 1672861 | NCBI WGS metagenome assembly OLNO01 (sample SAMEA3136731, study PRJEB25190) | human gut metagenome | reverse complement strand
TACCCGACGGCCGCGTGGGCTATGTCTGCGAGCCGACCGCGCAAGGGGTGGCCGATGCCATCGAGCGGATGTATGCCGACGGGGTGCTCGGCCGCTTCCGCGAAAACTGCGTCGAGGAGCGCCGCCGCTTCTCCTGGGAGGAGATGTGCAGCCGCATCGTGGAGGTCTACCGCCTGGCGGCGGACTGGTAGCTGCGGTCGCGGCCTGCCGCCGCACGCGGGCCGTGCGGCAAAACAAAGGAGGTGTGTTCCGAATAGCACACCTCCTTGTCGTATCGGAAGCCGGACGGGCCCGCTATCGCTTCACGTTCGGCAGTTCGAGTCCGTAACCCTTCTTGCGGTCCTCGATCTTGAGGTAGAGGCTGAAGATGAAGGCCAGCACGCCGAAGGTCGAGAAGATAATCATCGGCACGGTATAGCCGCCCGTGGCGTCGAGCACCACGCCGATGAGCAGGGGCACGGCGAACAGACCGATGTTCTGAATCCAGAAGATCAGGCAGTAGGCCGAGCCGAGAATCTTCGAGTCGATGATCTTCGGCACCGAGGGCCACAGCGCCGCCGGGACGAGCGAGAACGACACGCCGAGCGTCACGACCAGCAGCAACGCCAGCCACTTCGACGGGAAGAGCGGCAGCAGGAAGGCGAAGCTCAGGTGGCAGCAGATCATGATGACGGCGCCGACCATGAGCATCGTGGCCCCCTTGCCCTTGAAGTCGAGCAGTGCACCGAGGAAGGGCGTGAGGATCATGGCCAGGATCGGGAAGCAACTGAAGAGCCGGGCGGCCGATTCGGCGTCGATGCCGAGCGTCACCTCAAGGAAGTTCGGGGCGTAGCGCTGGAAGGGGAAGATGGCCGAGTAGTAGAGCACGCAGAGCAGCGCCACGAGCCAGAACATCTTGCTGCGGAAGATGGCGCCCAGGTCGCGGATGTGGAACTCCTCGTCGGAGGACTTCTCCTCCTTCAATTCACCGGCGGCGATGAGCTGGCGGTCCAGCTTGCGGTCCATGAAGACGAAGACCGTGAAGCAGAGCAGGCCGATGATGAGCAGCACGGTGCAGAAGGCCACCGGTGCGACGATCGACTGGTCGAACTGCTTGGAGATCATCGGGGCGAGCCACATGACGGCGAAGACACCCAGTCGCGCGATGGCCATCTCCAGACCCATGGCCAGAGCCATCTCCTTGCCCTCGAACCACTTGGCGATCGACTTCGAGACGGTCGTGCCGGCCATCTCACAGCCGCAGCCGAAGATCATGAAGCCCAGCGACGCCATCTTGGCGCTGCCCGGGAAGGCGACCCACCAGCTGTTGAGCCACGCGCAGAACTCCGTGGTCTGGAACCAGTCGGAGATGCCCACGAGCTTGATCGCCGCACCGAGCACCATGAGCGAGGCCGAGAGCAGTCCCGTGAAGCGGATGCCCATCTTGTCGAGGATGATGCCCGCGAAGATCAGGAAGAAGACGAAGACGTTGAGGAAGTACTCCGACGAGGCGTAGGTTCCGAACGTGCTGCTGTCCCAGCCGCGCGCCGACTCGACGAGCGACTTGAGCGGCGACATCACGTCCACGAACATGTAGCCGAAGAACATCATCAGGGCGATGAGCACGAGGGCCGTCCACCGTGCCGCGGCCGAATCGTTGAGTTTCCGTTGGATAGTTGCTACCATAGTGTAATGTTTTGAGTTAGTTTTCGATCTGTGCGTAGCGCTTGAGCACCTCGTAGGCCTCGGTGATGCCCAGCTCGCCGGCCTTCGAGATGTCGAGGCACCCCTTGCGCGTGTCCTTCATGAAGATCTGGATGATGCCGCGGTTGTAGTAGGCCTCGGCGAACGAGGGGTTCAGCTCGATGGCCTTCGAGTAGTCCTCGAACGCCTCGGGCAGGCTGCCCGACAGCGCCCGCAGGTTGGCCCGGTTGTAGTAGGCATACGCGAAGTCGGGGTAGAGCTTCACGGCCTTGTTCAGGTCGGCGATCGCCTCGTCGTAGCTGTACGTGCGTTTCGAGTTGTTGTTCAGCCGGTTGGCCGGATTCGAGTCGATGGTGATCTGCTGGTAGGAATTGTCGATCGACGAGATGAAGTCGATCATCTCAGCCCGCGTCGTCGAACGGTTCAGGTAGAGGAACGGATTGCTCGGGTTGAGGTCGATGGCCTTCGAGTAGGTGTTCACCGAGGTGGTGTACTGCTTGATGAGCAGCTGCGTGACGCCCCGCTCGAAGAGCAGCGTCCACGACGTCTCGTCCGTGCGCAGCGCCTGGGCATACTGCCTGTCGAGCGCGACGAGCGAGTCGGCCGGGATGTCGCTCGGACGGCACGAGAGGGTGAGGTAGCGGTTGCCGATGCGTTGTTTGAAGGCCTCGATGCGGGGTGGAGCGTAGCGCTCCACGACGGGCACCGTGTCGGGCCGCATGAGCGTGAACTTGTAGAGCGGCAGCAGGCGCATCTCCTCGCGTCCGCCGTTGTGGCCCGTGATGCGGTCGAAGCTGCCGCCCGCGAACTTGCTGTCGAACGACAGCAGGCGGTCGAAGCGCTGCGTCGTGTCGGCGAAGATCGAGTAGGTGCTGTCGCTCAGCCGCGAGCGGTATTCGGCGATCTTCTTCTGGGCCGTTTCGCGGTCCTGCCGGGCCCCCTTCTCGTCGCGCAGGAAGGCCCGCAGTTGCCCGCGGTAGATGTAGGCGTTGGCGAAGTCGGGGTAGAGGTCGATGGCCGAGGTGTAGTCCTCGACGGCCTTCTCCAGCTCGCCGAGCTGCGCGTAGACCCCCGCGCGGTTGTAGTAGACCAGCACGTTGTTGGGCGAGTAGAACGCCACCTTGTCGTAGTCCTCGAGCGCCCGGTTGTAGTCGCCGATCTGCGTGCGGAGCATTGCGCGGTTGAAGTAGGTGATCGAACTGGTCGAGTCGAGCGAGATCACCTTGTCGAAGTCCGCGAGCGCCTGCATCGGGCGGTTCGTGTCGGAGTAGACCAGCGCCCGGTTGAAGTACGAGAGCAGGTAGGTCGAGTCGCACTCGATGGCCTTGTTGAAGTCGGCCTCGGCCTCGGCGTAGCGGTGCTGCTGGAGGTAGAGGCCACCGCGGCGGTTGTAGCCGTTGGGGTTCTCGCGGTTGGTGCGGATCGCCGTGTTGAAGTCCTCGTAGGCACGCACGGTGTCCTTCAGATGGAGGTAGCTCAGGCCGCGGCAGATGAAGGCGTCGGCGACCTTGTTCTCCTGGCGGATGAACTTGTCGAAGTCCTCGATGGCCTCCTCGAACTGCTGGTTCAGCAGGCGCGTCACGCCCCGGCTGTAGTAGGGGCCGGGCAGGTCGGGCCGCAGCTCGATCGCCTCGCGGAAGTCCTGCAGGGCGTCGTCGTAGTTGCCCAGGCGCGAGCGCGTCACGGCGCGGTAGGTGTAGGCCTGCGTGTAGACGGGGTTTTTGCGGATGGCGGTCGAGAAGTCGGCCTCGGCGCCGATCAGATCGTCGAGGTTGTATTTGGCGATGCCGCGCAGGAAGTAGCCCTCGAAGGCGTCCTCGTCGAAGCGCAGCAGCGTGTTGAGCGTGCGGATGGCTTCCTGGTAGTTGTTCTCCATCATGCAGCGCTGACCCACCCAGAAGAAGTACTCCCGGTTGTACTGTGCACGGGCGCTTCCCGCGCAGCAGAGCGCGGTGACGAAGAGCAGACCGAGGATGAATTTTCGCATGATTGACCTGAAAGACTTGTTTCCTATGCCCCTTAACGCATTTTGCGGAGGGTTTATTATTCCTGTTCGTATCCGAAGCGGCGCAGCTGCCGTTCGTTGTTGCGCCAGTCTTCGCTCACCTTGACGAAGAGCTGCAGAAAGACCTTCTTGCCGAGGAACTGCTCCATGTCCTCGCGGGCGGCCTGTCCCACGCGCTTGAGCTTCTCGCCCTTGTGGCCGATGAGAATGCCCTTCTGCGATTCGCGGGCGACGTAGATCGTCGCGGCGATGCGGTCGATCGTCGGCTCCTCGCGGTAGCTCTCGATCTCAATCTCGCAGCAGTAGGGGATCTCCTTGTCGTAGAAGCGCAGGATCTTCTCGCGGATGATCTCCGAGGCGAAGAAGCGCAGCGTCTTGTCCGTGAGCGTATCCTTGGGATAGTAGGCGGGGCCTTCGGGCAGCAGCTCCAGAATCGTTTGGAAGAGCCCTTCGAGGTTGAAGCGCTCGCGGGCCGAGACGGGCACGATGCGCGCCGCGGGGAGCTCCGCCTGCCACTTCTCGACCAGCGCGTCGAGCCGTGCCGGGTCCGAGAGGTCGATCTTGTTGATGACGACGATGGTCGGGATGCCGCTCTGACGGATCTGTCCGATGATCCCGGCCGAGCGGTCGCCCTGCTCGACGGTGTCGGTGACGTAGAGGATGACGTCGGCGTCCGACACGGCCCCCGTGACGAACTTCATCATCGACTCCTGCAGCTTGTAGGCGGGTTTGAGAATGCCCGGCGTGTCGGAGTAGACAATCTGGAACTCCTCGCCGGAGACGATGCCCATGATGCGGTGGCGCGTGGTCTGCGCCTTGGAGGTGATGATCGAAAGCCGCTCGCCGACGAGTGCGTTCATGAGGGTCGATTTCCCGACATTGGGGTTCCCGATGATATTGACAAAGCCCGATTTGTGCATTTTCTCGTATAAACAGTTGGACAAAGGTAACGATAAAATGGCACCCCTGCAACTGCCGAAGCGATTAATTTACCGCCGATTTTTGCCGTCCGGACCGCCTTGCGGGGGGCTTGCGCCCGAAGGGAAGGGCCCGCCGGCAAAAGGGAGGATCGCACTCCTCCGCGCAGGGAGGGTTTGCCGGCAAGGAAAAAAGAGTTCCGAGCTTTTCCGCGGCAAGGAATGTTCGTCGGCAGAAGGGAGAGCCTCGGTCTTTCTCTGAAGACGGCAGGGGGGTGGCCCGCCGGCAAGGAAAAAGGAGAGCCTCCGCCTGCGGCGGAAGCTCTCCCTTGCACTTTTTCGCATGTCGGTGTCAGCGCCGGCGGAAACCGCCCGGCATCTTGGGCATCTTCATGCCGCCGCCCGCCACGGCCTTCATCATCTTGCGCGTATCCTCAAACTGCTTCATCAGCCGGTTCACGTCGGCCATCGTCGTACCCGAGCCCTTGGCGATGCGTTCGCGGCGCCGGGCGTTGATGATCTCGGGGTGCTCGCGTTCGGCAGGCGTCATCGACGAGATGATCGCCTCGGTCTGCTTGAAGACGTCGTCCGGAATGTCGACGTTCTTGAGCATCTTGCCCATGCCCGGGATCATCGAGGCGAGGTCCTTCAGGTTGCCCATCTTCTTGATTTGCTGGATCTGCGCGATGAAGTCGTTGAAGTTGAACTGGTCCTTGACGAGTTTTTTCTTCAGCTTGCGCGCCTGCTCCTCGTCGAACTGCTCCTGCGCCCGTTCCACGAGCGATACGACATCGCCCATGCCGAGGATGCGGTCGGCCATGCGTTCCGGGTGGAAGACCTGCAGCGTATCCATCTTCTCGCCGCTGGAGATGAACTTGAGCGGTTTGTCCACGACCGAGCGGATCGAGATCGCCGCACCGCCGCGCGTGTCGCCGTCGAGCTTCGTGAGCACCACGCCGTCGAAGTCGAGCCGTTCGTTGAACTCGCGCGCCGTGTTCACGGCATCCTGACCCGTCATGGCGTCGACGACGAAGAGCGTCTCCGACGGCTTGACCGCCGCCTTGATGGCCGTGATCTCCTGCATCATCGCCTCGTCGACGGCCAGACGTCCCGCCGTATCGACGATCACGACGTTGAAAGCGTGCTGGCGGGCATACCTGATGGCGTTCTGCGCGATCTCCACGGGGTTTTTGTTCCCCTCCTCGGTGTAGACCTCGACGCCGATCTGGCTGCCGAGGACCTTCAGCTGGTCGATGGCCGCCGGACGGTATACGTCGCCCGCAACGAGCAGCACCTGACGTCCCTTCTTCGACTTGATGTAGGCCGCGAGCTTGCCCGAGAAGGTCGTCTTGCCCGAGCCCTGGAGACCGGCGATGAGAATGACGGCCGGCGTCCCTTCGAGGCGGATGTCCGTGGCCGTGCCGCCCATGAGCTGGGCCAGCTCGTCGCGCACGATCTTGGTGAGCATCTGCCCGGGTTTCACGGATTTCAGCACGTCCTGACCCAGCGCCTTCTGCTTCACCGTGTCGGTGAAGGTCTTGGCTACCTTGTAATTGACGTCGGCGTCGATGAGCGCCCGGCGGATCTCCTTGAGCGTCTCGGCGACGTTGATCTCGGTGATGCGCCCTTCGCCCTTGAGTATCTTGAACGACCGTTCGAGTTTGTCGGTTAGGTTCTCAAACATGATTTTCCGGATTTTAGGCCGTAAAGATAGTACAAAGTGCCGTGAGTGCCAAATTTTTTCGGGCCCAACGCCTTTTTTGCCTCCGAATGCGGTCCGTAACGGGATTTTGCCTATCTTTCCGCCCGAACCTCACGCTTTTGACCGATGATGAGACTTCTTGCCACGCTGGCCCTGCTGCTTGCCGTCCGGACGGTTGCGGCACAGACGGCCTCCGACGATCGGCGCGCCGTGGCGCGTCCGCGCACCTTCGACAACGAAATCGGCCTGCGCTTCGGAGCGCAGATCGGCCTGGGGCGCGATGACGGTCCCGAACTGCAGGCCCTGAGCCTCGACTATGCCCGCTACGGCTGGCGCAACATCGGCCTGCGCACCGGCGTGAATCTTTTTCTGAACGGCGATGTCGAAAATTACCTCTCCGTGCCGCTGCACTTCTCGTGGCGCTCGGGACGTATCGCCTCGGCGTGGCGCCGGGGTGAGACGGTCGCAGTGGCCCCCGACCCATACGGCGGGTATTACGACTCCGATCCCGCGGAGCCCTATGGCAGGCGCTCCGTTGACGAGGGCAGTTTTTTCTGGAACCTGCTGCTCTCGATCCTGCCCACGGCCTTTGAACTCCACACGGGCTTTACGCCCGGCGTAATGTGCGGCCCCCTTTCGCGGCGCGGTGCGGCTGCGGCGGATCCCGCCTGGCAGCCGTGGCTGGTCCGGCAGCGCTTCTCGTGTACGTTCGATGCCGGTGCGCGGCTCATCATCCCCGTCTGGCGCTTCGGCCTCTACGTGGACTTCACCTACCATTGCTACCTGACGGACAATTTCCGCCGTGCGGACCAGCGGCCCTCGCGCTCCTGGATGGGGGTGAGCGGCGGCGTCGCGTTCAATTTCTGATTCCGGTTGACGGTTGCCGGGCGGCGAGCGGCGATGTCCCGATACGGCCGCATTCCGACGCAGGCCTGCGACCGAGCTTGCAGCCGGACCGGCGCTCGATACATCCGGCTGCGGGGGTCGCGGCTGTCAGAGCAGCCCCGCCTCGTAGTAGAGGACGATCTGTTCGATGATGCGGTCCTCGCCCTCGCGGTCGTATTCGGCCTTGAGGTTTTGACCGAAGATTTTGGAGACCCCCTGCCAGAATCCCGCGATGAAGCCGCCGCGGAACTCGCGCAGCACCTCGTAGGCGGTGTATTCCGTCTCGCGGTCGATGAGTTTGAGCAGCACCTTGCCCTGCGTGCGGGTCATGCGCTTGAGCACCGGCGTGTATTCTTCCTTGATCTCGTTGTAGACCCCCTTGATGTAGGCCTTCTGCTCCTTTTTGGTCGGCAGGCTGCACAGCTCCTTCTCCATGTCGGCCATCTTGGCCCGGGCGATCTTGGCAATGGGGTAGACCTTCTTCACGGCGTCGACCAGCCTTCGGTAGCGCCGCAGGTCGGCCGGCCGGTCGAAGACGTAGACGGGCAGGATGTGGACCGTCGCGATTGAGTCGCCGTGCTCGACGCTCCACTCCTGAAGCCAGAAGCCGCGGCCGCCCTGGGCACGGACCTCGGCACACGCGCCGAGCAGCACGGCCAACAGCAGCAGAAGGTATGTCGTTCGCAAAGGTCGCATGCGCAAATTTACGGCTATTTTTCAAAAACGGATCCCTCCCGGCCCGATTTTTCGCTGCTCTCCGGACCTTTTTCCGTTGAGGAACGTGCGGGTGCCAGCACCGCGGAAGCCGGGCACACCGCTTCCGTCGGTCGTCGCCCGGTCCGCGCCACAGGATGCGGTTGCCGCTCCGCAGCCGGAAGGCCCGCCTGCTGCGAAAATTCCGGATGCGTGTCGCAAAAAAACGAAAAGATTGAGCGGAATGCGGATTTTTTCTTATATTTGCTGATAGACAGCAAAAAACGCTGCCCGATATGAGAGTGTGCAGGCCGTCATCCGTCACGAAGGCATCTCCCGGGACGGAATCGAAACAAACTCATCACAACTCTTTGCTCAGGCCTGCTGACCTTTGCATTGACGTCCTGCGGCATGATCGAGGACGCGTACAACAAGGCCACGGAGCTGGATGCTCCGGTTTTGAGCGTAACGGAACAGTTCAGCGACGGATTCACCATCAGCTGGCCGGCTGTTCAGAATGCGGCCGGTTACCGCTATGTATTCGAGACGGAGGCCGAGCAAGGCACGACGGACACTTCGTTGACCTTCAGCAACCTGGACCCCGGCACCTACACCGTCAAGGTCAAGGCTGTACCCGTTTCGTCCGATTGGATCGATTCCGGCTTCACCACGATTATGGCTACCGTCGAGGCGGCCGCCCCCTCGAAACTGGAGACCCCGGTTTTGAGCGTGACGGAACAGTCCGACGACGGATTCACCGTCAGCTGGCAGGCTGTTGAGCATGCTGCCGGTTACAGCTATGTATTCGGGGACGACGCCGAGCAGCGCACGACGGACACTTCGGTGACCTTCGGCAGCCTGGAGCCGGGAACCTATACCGTCCAGGTCAAGGCCGTATCCGATTCGGCCGAGTGGACCGATTCGGATTTCGCCTCGGTTTCCGCTACCATCGAGGCTGCTCCGGAGGCGGAGCTGACCATTACGATCGACGTGACCGACATTACCGCCAACAGTGCAATCTTTACGTGCACTCCGTCCGACAACAGCAAAACTTATTTCTTTAACTATTTGGAAAAGAGTGAATTCGATCAGGTTCATCCCTCCGACGAGACTTTCATCGCTGTCATTATAGAAAGTATGAAAGCCATGGCTACGGACTATGGCATATCTTTTGAAGAGGCGCTCACGCAGCTGCTTTGCGCAGGCCCTTGCATGTGGACACCCGAAGGTCTTTCCCCTTCGACCGAGTATGTGGTCTACGCCCTCGGAATCGACATGAGCGGGACGGTCATCTCGGCCTTGTATACCAAGAGCTTCACGACCGAAGCCAGAGCGGAGAACCCTGAAGTCGACAAATGGTTCGGCGAGTGGGAAGCTACCTCGACCGGCACGCTCGAATGGGCGCTGGAAGGGGCGTATCTGATACCTTCCTACAAAGAAAACAGCCCCATGAACCTCCGATTCACCATCACCGAGGAGCAGGGTCAGATTCTTCTCTACGGCTGGAGCCAGGTGGACAGCACGGTTCCCGCCCTGTGTGAAGTCAACGAGAACGGCGACCTCGAGGTCTATGCGGGCATCAGCGTGGGCTCCGAAAATCAGGGATACATTCCGACGTGGTCGGCCTACTGCTCCATAGACGCGGATTTCGGTCTGATTACGGGGACATACCCCGCCTATACGTTCCGCATGAGCGGCGACAGGGCCACCAGCACGCGTTATGAAGGCAGCCTTTCAAGCGGAGAATCCATCCGGGTCGTTTCACTGGAGATCTACGCCTTGTCCGATAACCAGTATGCAATTTACGGTCAGGATTTCCCCTCATACTATGTGGCGGGCGACATCACGATGACCAAGGTGGCCGGGGTGAATTCGACAAAGCTTGCGATGGCGTTAAGGAAGGCTCAAAAATCCGTGGCGCTCGGGAGGCTGCTCCCGAGCTCCTATGTGTTGACCAACATGCGGGCAATGAACTAAAGCATCGCAGGCAAAGCCGCTCATCGGTCCCTCCGGACCCGACGGCCGGCCGGAACGCAGGCACCCCGGGAAAACTCCCGGGGTGCTTTCTTTTCGCTTGTACAGATTACGGAAGCGGGTCCGGCAGAAGCTCCGGTCCGAATCTCCGGAAGGGGCCGGCGATGAACCCGGATGATCGCAGCCGCCCGGTCTACCGCTTCTCTTCGCCCTTGAGCGTCGGCAGCTTCAGCCCGTAGTGCACGGCGACGATGCGCAGGGCGATGACCGCTGCGGCCGTGGTGATCTGCAGCACGGCGCCCGAGATGCCCACCTGCTCGCAGGCCCAGAAGACCACGCCGCCGAAGACGCATGCCAGGGCGTAGATCTCCTTGCGGAAGATGAGCGGCTCCTCGTTGATGAGGATGTCGCGCAGTACGCCGCCTGCAGCGCCCGTGAGGGTGCCCATGATGATGGCGACCCAGAGCGGAAAGCCCGCCGCGAGGGTCTTCTCGATGCCGACAACCGTGAAGAGCCCCAGTCCGATGGCATCGAAGATGAAGAAGGTGTTGTTGAGCCGGATGAGGTAGCGGCCCAGCACGATGACGATGCCCAGTGCGACGGCCGTGACGACGAGGTAGATGCTGTCGAGCATCCAGAACGGGGTCATCGAGAGCATCACGTCGCGCAGCGTACCGCCGCCGATGGCCGTCGTGAAGCCCACGACGTAGGCCCCGAACCAGTCGAAACGCTTGGCCGAGGCGAGCCGGATGCCGCTGATGGCGAAGGCCAGCGTCCCCAGCATCTCAAGAATAAAATATACGCTCATGATTCGCAGTCCGTTTCTGTCGGGTGATCCCCGCAAAAATCAGGCTGCAAAGATAGAAAACCTTTTTCAGAAAAATCCCGATGGCGGCTCCCGGCGACGCTTTTTCCCGGAACGCTGTTCCGCATTTCCTCCGGAAAGGGGACCGGTTGCGCCCCTCCCGCTGCACCGGAGCCGTGCCGGAAGCAGTCCGTCACGCCAAAATCTGTCCGCCGGACAAGATGCGATCCGCCGCACGCCAGGAATTGCCCGCCGGACAAGGAGGCGCCCAGCCGCAACGGAAACTCTCCGCCGCAACGGAAACTCTCCGCCGCAACGGAAACTCTCCGCAGCACAAGGCCCTGCCGCCGCACGGGGCGCTCTCCTCCGCGCCGGATTACCGCCGCAGCAGTTCGACCAGCTCGGGAACCCCCTCGGCCGCCCGCTTGCGAATGACCGTCAGCGGATTGCGGATGCCCGACACGTCGGGATTGCCCGGGTCGACCAGGTAGATCGGCACCTCGGGCCGCACGTAGCGCACGAGCGACGCGGCGGGATAGACCGCCAGCGACGTCCCCACGACGACCATCACCTCGGCCTGCGCGGCGATCCCGGCGGCCCGCTCGAACATCGGCACCGGCTCGCCGAAAAAGACGATGTGCGGACGCAGCAGGGCACCGTCGGGGCCCGTGGCGTCGAGCGGCTGCTCCCACCCCTCGATCGGAACGATCACGTCGGGGTTGCGCATCGACCGCAGTTTGCGCAGCTCGCCGTGCAGGTGCGTCACGCGGGTCGACCCGGCCCGCTCGTGCAGGTCGTCGACATTCTGCGTCACCACCTCGACGTCGAAGTCGCGCTCCAGCCCCGCAATGGCGAGGTGCCCGGCATTGGGCTGCGCGGCGAGCGTCTCGCGGCGGCGCATGTTGTAAAAATCGATCACCAACGCCCGGTTGCGGACCAGCGCCTCGGGCGTGCAGACATCCTCGATCCGGTAGTTGGCCCACAGGCCGTCCGCATCGCGGAAGGTGGCGATGCCGCTGTCGGCGCTCATTCCCGCGCCGGTGAAGACCACGATCTTTTTCATGACAAAAAACTCCTTTCTTACGGACAAATATACGGAAAATCCCTGTCCGTCGGCATGCGCCCGCGTCAAAAAAATACCGGATGCGGGGCCTCCGCATCCGGTATTCGCCGTCTTGCCGTGCCGGGGTGCGCGGGTTTGCACGCCCCGGCGGGATCAATAGATTAATACTCGACCTTGTCGCTCTTCTCCATCCAGAGCCGGAAGGCGCCGAAAGCCTCTTCGGGCAGCAGCTCCTGCGCCTTCAGGCGCCGCTGTGCGGGATCGAGCGCCAGCTCCTCGTAGATGAAGGCGTCGTCGAAGCCGATGAGTGCGGCGTCGTGCTGGTCGTTGCCGTAGTAGAGCTTGTCGAGGTGGGCCCAGTAGATGGCACCGAGGCACATCGGGCAGGGCTCGCACGAGGAGTAGATCGTGCAGCCCGTCAGATCGAAGGTCCCGAGGGCCTGGCAGGCCGCACGGATGGCGCTGATCTCGGCGTGGGCCGTCGGGTCGTGGTTCGGGGTCACGCGGTTCGCACCCCGGGCGATAATCCGGCCGTCGTGGGCGATCACGGCGCCGAAGGGACCGCCGCCGGCCCGGACATTCTCCTCCGAGAGGCGGATCGCCTCGCGCATCAGCTCCTCGTCGGTGAGCACTTCACCCGAAAGGAGCGCACTGTCGGCCGGTTGCGCGGCAACGGCATCGTCGTCGGAGGCTGCCGCAGCGGGCCGGCCGGTTCGGGTTCCGCAGCCCGCCGCAAGGGCGAGGACTGCAAACAGGTAAAACAGACGTTTCATACGCTGAACGGTTGAATTTTGATGTTTTCGGTGGCAAAATTACCCAAAAAAGCAAAAAGCCGGCTTTCGGCGGCCAACTTTTTTCCACGGGATCAGCGGCGGCCCGGGCGACAGCGATGCGGTGCAGGGCGACAGTGGCTATGGCGAGGTAGGCTACAGCGGCCCGGTTTTGGCGGCTCGGTTTTTGCAGCCCGGTTTTGGCGGCCTGGTTTCGGGACGACACAGGTTCCGGCGGCGATGCGGGGTTCCGGCGGCACAGGCCTTGCCCGGGCTCAACCTTCGCGTGCAATCATACGCAGATCCGGCCCGGGCTTGCTGCCCGGTCGATTTCCCGTAATCTGCTGCGAACAAAAGCGAAGCACCCCGGGAATTTCCCGGGGTGCCTGTGTCCCTGCTGCCGTCGGCTCTTCCGAACTGCCGGCGCGGAGTGTTCCGTGGCGCCTTATTTGGCGGCCCGCATGTTGTTCAGTGCGTAGGAGGTGTGCAGCAGCTTGGCGGCAGCGGGCTTCGCAGCGGCCTTGCATACGGCAGCAGCCTTCATCGAGCCCGTACCGGCAGCCCGGGTCATTGCGATATCGCCGGCTACGAAGTATATGGGGAATGTTTCGCCGTAAACCGCGTACTGGGTCTCGCCCAGCGCGTATACCTCCAGCGAAAGGGCCTGGAAGGTTTCGCCTGACTGAAGCTCACCCGTATAGCGCTGGCAGGTGATCTGATCCCCGTTCATGCTGAACGTGTAGGCGGGATAGGTACCCGTGACGAGCGAGTAATCCGAGCCGTTGATGAGGCAGTAGGCCGACCACGTCGGGGTGTATCCCTGACTCTCGGAACCTACGGCAACTCCCGCATAAACCTCGAGGTCGCCGTTCGCGTTGATCTCGCAGAGAGCCGGGAGCGAACTGTCCACCTGGCTCCAGCCGTAGAGAACCGTCAGACCCTGCTCCTCGGTGATGGAGAAGTGGAGGTCCATGGGGCGGTTCTCATCATAAGAGGCTTCCAGATACTGCCCGCTGATATTCCACACGAGCGAGCCGGTCGAGGTGGCATCCCATTCGCCGAGCCAGCTGCCGGTGTCGGAGCCGCCCGCAGCCTCCTTGGTCGTGAAGCTCTTCGTGGCAATGGCCGTCGTGACCGTTCCGTCCGTGTTGAGGCCGAACGCATAGGCTACATGTTCGGTCGAAGACTTGAGGCCATTCGGATCCCATACGTCAACGCCCGTAGACAGCAGCTGCGAGAGAACCTGCTCGAGCGTCATGCCGTACTCCGCACCCATGGCCTCCAGGCTTTCGAGAAGAGCGGCGGAGAAAGCCTCGTCGGAGGTGTGCATCTGGTCGTACAGGCTCTTCTCCATGCAGTCGAAGAAGTAGGTCTTGTCGTTGACCGACGGCGTGCAGGTGATGACTGCGCTGCTGGCGGTGATGTCGGAGATGTCGAACGTAAAGGTCATCTCTCCCGTGGGAGGGGTGGTTCCCTCTTCGAGGGTGGCCGAGATCGAGGCGTAGTCGGAGTCGGACCACTCGGCCGATCCTGCCGTAGCCTTGACCTTGACGGTGTAGGTTCCCGGCTCGAGGCCCGAGAAGCTTACCGAGGTGACGTTGGTGCTCTTTTCGGCTTCGTTACCGAAGACGTAGCTGTAGCCGGCCGCATGCTCGACGGCCTGCCAGCTGACGGTGAATCCGTCACTGAGCTGCTCCGTGATGTTCAGAACCGGGGTGGCCAGTTTCGAGCTCGGAGCGTCGTTGTCCTCGTTCTTGTCGCAGGACGTCAATGCAAAGACCAGCAGACCCGTGCAAAGAAGAGTGAAGAGTTTGTTTTGCATGGTGTTGAAATTTGTGGTGGAACATGTTCTTTTTCTGCCATTTTGCCGGGAATATCCACCGCGCCGAAATCGTTTCGGGGAGGTCCCGCAAAGCGGCCGACACACCTGGCGCTATTTACAAATTTTAGCAAAATGCCGGTTGTCGACGAACAAATATAAGCAAAAAATCTGCGCTTGTACGTTTTTTTTCATTTTTTTTGCTTCCGCTCCCCAAAAATTCGGTGACGGCAGCCGATGCCGTCTGCACGGTGACGGAGGACCGTTTGTGTGTCTGCGTTCGGCCCCGGTCGGAGGGAGTCTCCTCTACCTTAAATAAGGAGGAAAAGCGACCGGTCGCTTTTCCTCCTTTCGGTGCCGGGCGGGCTTCTCCCTTCGGCCCCTCCCGTGACATATTATTATTTGTGTGCGGCCTTGTCGGCGAAGTAGAGGTCCAGCAGCTCCTTGGCAGCGATGAACGAGGAGATCTTGTCGTCGAGCACCCGCTTTTCGTACTCCCCGATGCGGGCCTCGACGGCCGGATCGTGGTAGAACGAGTTGCGCAGCACCTCGTTGATCGACTCGTACATCCAGTATTTGTTCTGCCGGTTGCGGTTGTGGCGGAAGTAGCCGTTGGCCTGGATGTGGTCGAGGTACTCCTCAACCCCCTTCCATACCTCCTCCAGACCGCTGCCCGTGACGGCCGACGAGGTGTAGACCTTGGGGCGCCAGCCCGATTCCGGCACGGGGAAGAGGCGCAGGGCCCCCTGGAACTGCGTCTTGGCCAGCTCGGCCTTGTGGATGTTCTCGCCGTCGGCCTTCGTGATGACCATCAGGTCGGCCATCTCCATGATGCCGCGCTTGATGCCCTGCAGTTCGTCGCCGGCACCCGAGATCTGCAACAGCATGAACAGGTCGACCATCGAGTGGACGGCCGTCTCGGACTGCCCGACCCCCACCGTCTCGATGAAGATCACGTCGAAGCCCGCCGCCTCGCACAGCACGATCGTCTCGCGCGTCTTGCGCGCCACGCCGCCCAGCGACCCGGCCGAGGGCGAGGGGCGGATGAAGACGTCGGGGTTGTGGCTGATGCTCTCCATGCGGGTCTTGTCGCCGAGGATCGAGCCGCCGCTGCGCTCCGACGAGGGGTCGATGGCCAGTACGGCCAGCTTGTGGCGCAGCGAGGTGACCATGTTGCCGATGGCCTCGATGAAGGTCGACTTGCCGGCGCCCGGTACGCCCGTGATGCCGATGCGCACCGAATGCCCGGCGTGGGGCAGGCACTGCTCGATGATCTCCTGTGCCTGTGCGTAGTGGGCCGGGTTGCTCGACTCGATGAGCGTGATGGCCTGCGACAGCGTCGTGATGTTGCCCGCGAGGATTCCCTCGACGTATTCGGCCGTCGTGAGGTTGCGCCGGCGGCGGCGGACGAAATGGGGGTTGACGATCGGCTGGTTCTCGACCCCTTCGGTGACGTTCAGCGCCGTGTCGTGGTGCATGTCGGCGTACTCCTCCTTTTCAAAGTGGTGTATCTTGGTGAAGGACATCTCTACTGATTGGTTATTTGGTGAAACAGCTGTTT
>OLNO01001819.1_pt1 | contig 16035 bp, 9 predicted proteins | sample 1672861 | NCBI WGS metagenome assembly OLNO01 (sample SAMEA3136731, study PRJEB25190) | human gut metagenome | reverse complement strand
CATAAACTCTGCTTTTTTAAGGTGGACAAAAATAATTTTGGCAGAGTCGTCCGGCAAGATGAATATAAACGTAATAGACTGTAAATTAACCGTCGTATGTAACCGCAGGCATCCCAAAACGAGATAATGATTTGGAAACGCAACTCTCGGTTATTTATGCAGAATGATTCACATTCTCTCGATATGATGAATAACAATCTGAATATCAGTTATTATACTTTGATTTGCTTTTTATAGATAGCCGTTGTGATTTTTTGGGGAGGGGGAAGGTGTAACCCAGCTGCTTGCAGGAAATCCACGAATCGAAGATATTCCCGAAGAATCGATTGGGAAGTTTTTTCTTTTGGCTTGATCCTAACGAATCGAAGACGTCAGCCGTCGATTGACACGATCCGTTCCATGCGCACGTACCACAGATAGCCTTCCACCTGCGTGTATCCGATTTCGCGCAGCAGTTCGATGTATTCGCCGAGCTGCCGCCGGTGGTCGGGGTTTTCGCGGAGTCCGAACTTGTAGTCGACCACCACGGCGCGCCCCTCTTTCACCATCACGCGGTCGGGCCGCCGGATCGTCCGCTCGGCGGTCTGCTCACGGCGTGTCCGCCGGATGCGGGTGCGGTGGGGGACGATGATCTCGTTCTCGTTGCGCACGATGTTCCATCCGCCGTCGAACCATCCGGCGACGAGCGGATCGTCGAACTGGCGACCGATCGCGGCCGCCAGCGCTTCGGCATCGGCGGGCGATAGTGCGGCGTCGGCGACCGCACGGCGGATGTTGTCGTCGATCTCTTCGCGCGTGGCCGCGTTCTCGAAGGCGCGGTGCATCAGAATGCCGAGATTGCGCGGGGCGAGTTCCACCTCCTCGCCCTGCTCGAAATAACGGTCCGACGGGAGCCGCAGCCGCAGGTCGGGGACGGTCGTAGGGTAGTCGCCCAGAACGACGTGCAGCGGTCGTTCCGCCGACTGCTCCTCCTCGGGTTCGGGTGCGGCCGCGACACCGAACTCGAACGTTTCGCCCGCTTCGCCGGCCGTATAACGGCCCGTCGTGCTGCCGAGCCGTGCGACGTCGCCGTCGTGTCCGAGACTTTGCAGCAGCAGCGACCCGACGTTGGCGCCCCGCTGCGACTGCGGGATGAAGATGCAGAGCACCTCGACGGCGCGCGTCAGCGCCACGTAGAGCAGGTTGATATTGTCGACGTGCGTGTAGACCAACTCGCGGTAGTAGGCTTCCGAAAAGAGCGATTCGCCCATCGTCCGCTTGTAGCGCACCGGAAATTCGCCGAGCGCCGCCAGCGGCGCGGTCTCCACCTGTTCGGTGCGCGGTGCGGCCCATACGACATTGTTGGCGCCGCCGCCCGTCTTGGGGTCGAGCGGCCAGTTGCAGTAGGGGATCAGCACCACCTTCTTTTCGAGTCCTTTGGCCTTGTGGACGGTCATGATCTCGATCGTCGATTCGCTCTCGTCGACGCTGAGCGAGCGTGCGGCCCCCTGCTCCTCCCACCAGTCGAGGAAGAGCGGAATGTCGGCCACGCGCCCCGTCGAGAAGCCGATGATCTGTTCGTGAATGGCTTGCAGATAGGCCGTTTCGCCGCTCCGGCGGTCGAGCCCGTAGCGCATGACCAGTTTCTCGAAAGCCTCTTCGGGCGACAGCAGGCGGATCGTGCGCAGGAAATCGGCCTCCTCCGGCGGCAGCTGTGCGTCGAACGCCCGTCCCAGGTAGCGGTTGTAGACGGCTTTGCGAATCGAATCCTGCTGTTCGACCGCCAGGCGGAGTGCCGCCGCGACGAAGCCGCTCACGGGAGCACGGCCGATGACGAGCGCCTCCTGCGTCATGATGTCGAACCGGTAGCGCAGATCGTCGTTGCGCCGTTTGAAATCGAGCAACTGTTCGGCCACGCGTGCGCCGTCGTTGCGTCCCCGCACGAGAACGACGATCTCCTTGGGACGGAACCCCCGGTCGATCGTCTCCTTGATCCGTTCGATCAGCGGCGGATCCCCGGCGAAGGTCTCGATGCGGACGTACCCTTCGTTGCGGCTCTGTTTGCAGGGGCGCTGTGTGTGCGACGCGTAGGCTTCGGCGAGCGTACGTCCCAGTTGCGCGGCGAGCGGTTGGGCGATGGCGCCTTTCGCGACACCTTCGTCGAGCGTACCGCACAGGGCCGCGCTGTCGGTCTCCACGACTCGGTCGATTAGCAGGTTGTTGAAATTGACGATGCCGCGCAGGCTGCGCCAGTTCTCTTCGAGCGGCTTCACCTCGACGTTGTCCGCCCCCAACGCCTCGACGGCGCCGCTGTGGAGAATCTTCCAGTCGCCGCCCCGCCAGCGGTAGATCGACTGTTTGATGTCGCCTACCAGGAGCACCGACGTCTGCTCGCTCTGCGCCATGGCGTTGTGCAGCAGCGGCAGGAAGTTCTGCCACTCCTTGACCGAGGTGTCTTGGAACTCGTCGATCATGAAGCGCTCGAAGCGGTTGCCGACTTTTTCGTAGATGAACGGCGCGTCGTTGCGGCCGATGAATTTCGAGAGGATCTGCTTGGTTTCGGAGAGGAACAGCACGTTCTGCTCGTCGCACAACTCGCGCACCTTGGCGTAGAGGTCGGTCAGCAGTGCGAAACTGCGGTAATTCTCGCGCAGCAGTTCCGCCGTGTTCCACAGCCGGACGTGTTCGTCGTAGAATGCGCACAACTCCGCGAGCAGGGGTTGCAGCAGTGCGGCGGCCGCGACTACCGCAGGCGATGCGGTTTTCGTGCACCAGCCGTCGGTCGACAGTGAGCAGGTGCGTACCGTCTTCGTCGGCGGGACGATCTCGCCTGCGGCGACCTTGCGGAAGATTTGGGCGAAGCTGTTGCGCCCGCCCTTGAAACTTTCGGGAGTGACGCCTGTCTGATTCATTCGTTCGACCGCCTGTTTACCAATCGCTTGGAAATGTCGTTTTGAAGCGGCGCTTCGGGTCGTGGCCTCGTTCACCAGCCGCACGAGCGTCTCCTTGTCGCCGGCTGCGGCCAGTGCGTCGCGGTTGCGCTCCTTGAACAACTCGTCGCCCAGCGCGAGGATGCCGTCGCGGATGTCCCACTTGGCGCCGTCGTCGATGCGCTCCTGTACGAAATCGGTCAGCCAGCGTTGCAGCTCCGGGTCGGAGGTGATCTGTTCGACGAGTGCGTCGGCGCTCTTGGTCAGTACCGATGCGGTCTCCAACTCGATGTTGTAGTTCAGGTCGATGCCCAGCTCCTTGATGAAGGCCCGCAGGATGCGTTGGAAAAAGCGGTCGATCGTGAGTACCGTAAAACGCGAATAGTTATGCAGAATGCGCGTGCGGGCCGTGCGGGCGCGGCGGCGGATTTCGGCCTCGTCGAGCCCCGTCTCGCGCCGCAGCAGGCTCATGTATCCGCTCCGCTGCCCCGACGCCAGCGTGTTGATCTCCTTCAGGATGCGCGTCTTCATCTCCTCGGTCGCCTTGTTGGTGAAGGTGACCGCCAGAATCGCGCTGTAACTTTCGGGACGTTCGATGACGTCGTGCACGTATTTGTAGGCCAGTTGGTAGGTTTTGCCCGATCCGGCGCTGGCGTTCAGTATTTTCGCTCTCACATTCGTCGCGTGTTTTCTACCAAAGGTACGAATTTCCCCGCAAATCGACGCGGGAAACGGGAATTTTCGTATCTTTGACTGCGTCTTAGATACTCCGTCTCGGCATAATCAAGCTGACGCTTGCTTCTGCACTCGACTTTTCGTATCTTTGGCTTTACCTTGGTTCGGATGCTGTGCCTCGGCAAAATGCTGCCTGCGTTTGCTTCTGCGCTCGGTTTTCCGTATTTTTGAGAAATAAAACAGAGAGAATTATGAGAAAAATCGGAATTATCGCCCTCCTGCTTGTGACTGTTCAAAGCGTATCGGCGCAGGTCAGCATCTCCGCTTCGGCTTCGAATGGTGCGGGCGGACAGACTGTCGTTCAAACCGATACGATCGCCGGGCAGCGGCTCTGGCCGGACTTTCACGCCGTGGAGGTCGAAGGCGCCATGAAGGTACGTTTCGAAACGGCGGATGCGGAGCATCCCGTGGGCATCAGTTATTATGCCAACGATTTCAAGGCGGGCAAATACGTGAGCAAGGTCGAAAACGGCGTATTGAAACTGCGGATGCAGCGGTCGAAAGAGGCCGATTCGTTGCAGGTGACGGTACGCTACAATACCCTCAGCGCCGTGAAGGTTTCCGGCGCTGCCGTTCATTTCGCCGGACTGTTGAAGACGAATCTGCTGGACGTGAAGGTTTCGGGCGGTGCCTGCTTCGAGACGACGCTCGATGCGGCGGATCTTCAACTTGAAGTTACGGGTCGCAGCAAGTTGACACTGAGAGGAAAAGTTCGCTATATGGATGCTGTCGTTTCGACGGCAGTCGTCGACGCTTCGCAGTTGCAGGCGATGGCCGTGACGGTCGATGCGTCGAACAAGGCCGAGGTGACGGTGCAGGCCACCGAGCGCGTGGTGATGAAGTCTACCACGGGCGCTGTGATCCGCTATGCGGGCAATCCGTCGATCGAACGTTCGCACACCTCCTCCATGCTGAGCGGTACGTTCGAGCGGTTGAATACCGATCCGAAATAGGGGCGAGCGGGCGATGCAGAGTTTTTTGCAGGAGGTTGCAGCCGATCTCTACCGGCGCTACGGAGAGGATGTTTCGTCGCTGCACATTCTCTTCCCGACCCGTCGTGCCCGCCATTTCTTCATCGACGCCCTTTCGCATCTGGCCGAACGTCCGATGTGGCAGCCCCGTTGGCTGACGATCGACGACCTGATGCAGGAGGTTTCGGGATTGCATTCGGGCGAACGTATCCGATTGATCGCCGAGTTGTACAAGGTCTATTCGGCCTGCCACGACGAACCTTTCGACAAGTTCTATTTCTGGGGCGAGATGCTGCTCAACGACTTCGACACGATCGACAAGTACCGTATCGACGCCGATGTGCTGTTCCGCAATATCTACGAGTTGAAGGAGTTGGAGTCCGACGTCTCCTACCTGACCCCCGAACAGTTGGAGGTGATCCGCCAATTCTGGGCCAATTTCACCGACGGAGCGACGCTTTCGGAGGAGAAACGCCGTTTCCTGGCTGTGTGGCGGACGCTGGGCGACGTCTACCACGGTTTCCGCGCACGGCTGCAACGTCAGGGGATCGCCTACGGCGGTATGATGCAGCGCGCCGCGGCCGAGCGGCTGCTGGCGGGCGATTTCGCTTTCGCCGAGCGGCGGCGCTATGTCGTGGCGGGATTCAATGCTCTTTCGGCCTGCGAGAAGGTGTTGTTCCGTTTTCTGCAACACAACGCCGAAACCGATTTCTATTGGGATTACGACGACTACTATCTGAAAAACACCGACCAGGAGGCGGGAATGTTCGTGCGTGAAAACCATGCGTCGTTTCCACCTGTGGTCGAGCTGTCGCACGATAATTTTCGAAAAGAGAAGGAGTTGACGGTCGTATCCACGCCTTCGAACGCCGTGCAGTGCAAATATGCCGGCCGGATACTCGATGCGCTGCGCACCGGTGCCGACGGCCGGAAACGGCCGTTGGACAAGGAGACGGCCGTCGTGCTGACCGACGAAAACCTGTTGCTGCCGCTGCTCCATGCGTTGCCGGAGAAGGCCGGCGGCATCAACGTGACGATGGGATACCCGATCAAGACGACCCTTGCCTACGCCTTTCTGGAACGGCTCGTCGAGTTGCAGGCGCACCGGCGCGAAGGGCGGGAGGGGACGTCGTTCTATCATGTCGATGCGGCGGGTATCCTCGCGCATCCCTATGTTGCGCGGAGTGCGCCGCAAACGATCGAGCAACTGCGCCGGACGATGCTCGCCGACCGCCGTATCCGGATGACCGCCGACGAGCTGGGACAGACGCCGCTGTTGAAGACGCTTTTCACTCCGGCAGCCGAGTGGCGGGAGTTGTCGGACTATCTGCTGCGGGCCGTGGCGGCCGTCGCCCGAGAGCCCTACGACGGCGACGACGCCCGGCAGCGGGTGGAGTTTCTGGCTGTCATTTCCGAGCAGTTGATTCGATTGCGCAATTCGCTCGAAGCTTGTGATATAGAAATAACTACCTCGATCTATACATCGCTTCTGCGGCGGCACCTGCAAACCGTGCGGATTCCCTTCGAGGGCGAGCCGCTCGAAGGGTTGCAGGTGATGGGAATTTTGGAGACCCGCAACCTCGATTTCCGCAACGTGGTGCTGCTCTCGATGAACGACGACAATTTCCCGGGCAACCGCGTGGCGCAGGCTTCGTTCATTCCCTACAACCTGCGGGCGGCTTTCGATCTGCCGACCCCCGCCCATCACGAGGGGGTTTACGCCTACTATTTCTACCGGCTCGTCCAGCGGGCAGAACGTGTCTACATGCTTTATTGCGCCCATGCCGACGAGAAGACGACCGGCGAACAGAGCCATTATATCTACCAGCTCGATTTCGAAACCGGTTTCCGGTTGAAGCGCGTCGAGGTGGGGGTCGACGTCAATCTGGCGGAGAATCCGCCGATCGAAGTGGCGAAGGAGGGCGACGTCTGGGAGAAGCTCTCGCGTTTCGTCGACCCCGAATCGCCGGCGATGCTCTCTCCGACGGCCTTTTTCCTGTCCGCTGCGTTTCTATTTCTACTCCGTGGCGCGGTTGAAGGCCGACGACGATCTGACCGAGGAGGTCGACGCTCCGATGTTCGGAACGATTCTCCATGCCGCCGCGCAGCGGCTTTACGAGCGGATCGCGGGGGAGGAACATCCGGGCGGGACGCTGCGTGCGCTGGTCGGAAGCGGGGCGGTCGAACGGGCCGTCGCGGCGGCGATCAACAGCGAGTACCAGCAAAACGAGGCGGCCGACGTGAAGGAGTATCCGGGAAACCTGATGCTGGTACACGGCATCGTCTCCAAATACCTGCGTCACGGCGTCGTCGCCTACGATGCAGCGCACGACGGGTTTCGCGTCGAGGGGTTGGAGCGTCCCGTCGAAGACTCCTTCCCCTTCGTCTCGGCCGGCCGTGAACTGCGCGTCCGGTTCGGCGGCATCGCCGACCGGATCGATCGGTTGGACGACGGCCGCCTGCGGGTGGTGGACTACAAGACGGGCGAGTCGCAACTCGAATTCGCGGGCGTCGAAGCGCTTTTCAACGGCGAAGCCAAACAGCGGCAGTCCAATGTCTTGCAGACGTTGCTTTACGCGATGATGCTGACGCACTCCGAAGGTTGCGAGGCGGTGCCGGCGCTCTACTACGTGCGGCGGATGAACCGTCCCGATTACAGCCCCGAACTGGTGGATCGTTCCACGGGCGGCGTAGGGGAAGGCTATTCGGCCTATGCGGTCGATTTCGAGCGGCTGCTCGGCGAGAAACTCGCCGAACTGTTCGATCCCGCCGTGCCGTTCCGCGCGACCGACGATGCGGAGCACACGTGCCGTTATTGCGATTACAGGCAGATCTGCCGGAGATAATTACCCGATAAAGATTGAAAACGATGGGCGGAACGATCCGCTGCCGCCCCGTCCGCATGTCTGCGATTCTGTGTATTGCAGGGAATTGCCTGCGGCAGTGTGGTGCAGGAGAGGATATCTCCCCGACCGGTGCGGGCGAACCTTCCCGAAAAAGATGATTCTGCGGCTCAGAGCTTCACGACGAAATAGGCCGCTCCGCTGCGGCGTGCCGCTTCGATGCCGACGGCCGAATCCTCGAAGATGAGCGTTTCGTCGGGCGTCGCCCCTTCGATCTCCATCGCTTTGAGGAAGCAGCCCGGATCGGGTTTGCTCTGCGGTGCGTCGAGCGCCGAGATGATGCCGTCGACACCCGCTTCGAGGTGCAGGTGGCGCATCACGTTGTCGATGTTGGCACGCTGGCCCGTCGAGACGATCCACACGCGGCCGCCCTGTGCCCGGAACTGCTGGCAGAACTCCCACAGCGGACGGTTGAGTGCCACGAGGTCGAAGTAACGGGGGTAGAGTTCGATCTTGCGCCGCCGCAGCCGGTTGATCTCCGCGGGATCGTCGATGCCGATCGACCGCAGGAATTCGGGGCAGCGCACCCCGAAGTGGCGGGCGGCGTACTCCTCTTCGGTCATTGCGTAGCCCGCTTCGCGCAACGTTTCGACATAGGCGCGGGCATTGGCGCGGCGCGTATCGACGAGCGTACCGTCGAAATCCAAAAGAATCAATCGAATGCGAGACATGATCTCAAACGTTAGTCGAACGATTGCATACCGGAACGAGCGATGCGCATCATCCGCTGGTAATCGTCGGGTGAGAGCTCCATGAAAAAGTAGTGGATCGGATCGACGCGCATTCCGTTGCAGCGTACCTCGTAATGCAGATGCGGAGCCAGCGACAGTCCGGAGTTGCCCGACAAGGCGATGATGTCGCCCCGCCGCACCCGCTGTCCGCGTCGCACGCCGATGCGGCCCAGATGCGAATAGAGGGTTTCGTACCCGCCGCCGTGGTCGATGACGACCGTCTGGCCGGAGGTGCTGTTGCGCAGCGACACCTCCTTGACCGTCCCGTCGGCCGTAGCGAAGACGCGCGAACCTTCGGGAATGGCGTAGTCGACGCCCTGATGCGAGCGCAGCACCTTCTGGAACGGATTGATACGCATGCCGTAGGAGGTGGTGAGCAGCGTCAGCTGCTTGTTGATGATCGGCTGGATGGCCGGTATCCGGTTGCGGTAGGCGCAGCTGTCGATCGCCGCTGCCATGCGGTCGTAGGAGTCCGCCAGATCGGCGACGGCGCGCTCGGTGGCGTCGAGCCGTCGGGCGAACTGCTTCTGCAACTCGATAGTCGACTGCGACAGCAGTCCTTCGTAGAAATTCCAGCGGTTGGCGGCGTTCTCCTCCTCGAAATCGTAGGGATCGGCTTCGAAGAGGATGTGGAAGACGTTGCGGTCGCGCGCGATGACGTTCTCCATGACGCGGTTCAGCGAGTCGTACCGCCCGGTGAGCGTCGCGTACTCCCGCCGCAGCCGGTCGGTCGAGTGTTTGAGCCGGTACTCCACCGGCGTGTCGAAGAAGATCGAGAAGGCGAAGTAGTAGAGCACGGCGGCGCCCGTCCAGACGAAGAGCTGGATGACGACGCGCGTGACGTTGTTCCAGAATGTCTTGCGGCGGCGGACTTTGGCTATGTATCGGCTGTCGGGCATGGCGTCAATCGGTTTCCATGGTTGTTTCGTGCATCTCCTCCATGAGCTTGTTGTACTCTTCGGCCGTCATGTCCTTGTTGAAGTAGTTGATCGGATTGACCACCTGCCCCATGTACATCACCTCGTAGTGGAGGTGCGGGCCGGTCACGCCGCCCGTGCGTCCCGCTTCGGCGATGAGCTGCCCGCGCACGACCGGATCGCCCGGTTTGACGAAGACCTTGTTCAGATGCGCATAGCGGGTCTTGTACCCGAATTCGTGATTGATGATGACGAAGGTGCCGTATCCGTGGCGTGCGCGGTTCAGGTCGACTTTTTCGACCACGCCGTCGCCCGTGGCGTAGACGGCGTCGCCCACGTTGCACGCCAGGTCGATCCCCTTGTGCATGATGTAGCGGCCGTAGATCGGGTGGCGGCGCATGCCGAAGGCGCCGATACCGTTGCGCAGCTTGTTGCGGTCGATCGGCCACGTGGCAGGGATCGCCGAGGAGAGTTTCTCCTTGTTCTTGGCCAGGATCTGCAACTGGTCGAACGAGACGGACTCCAAGTAGAGCTGCCGTGCCAGCGCATCCATCTGCTTCCATGTGCCGATCATCAGCGACGAGTAGCTGTCGTCGGCCATGGGGCGGTACTTTTCGCTGGGGTATTCCGTGTAGATGCCGTCGAGCGAGAGCGTGTCGGTCGAGAAGAGCGCGCGGTAGACCGACTGGTCGCGGTGGCGGATCTCGGCGATCTTGCGTTCGGAGGCCTTCAACCGGTCCTGCATGATGCGGTACTTCATCACCAGCTCGCGGTTCGCACGGTTGATGCGGTACATCTTCGGCGTATAGAAGAAATAGGAAAAGAGGACGTTGGCCACCGAGATGAGGATGAATCCGATGAGTATTTTGCGCAGCAGGCGGTAGGTACGCAGCCGGAACGGAGCCGTGATAACTTCGTAGGTAAGGGTCTGCGGATTGAATCGGTGTTCTTTTTTTGCCATGCCTGAAAAAACTCAGCGGGAACGCGCAAATTTAGGTTAAATTGTGTAATTTTGCAACCTGATAAAAGCAAACGCAGGAATCGGATAAAACAGTATATATGGAATCGAATGAAATTCGCCAGGCCTTTCTGGACTTTTTCCGGAGCAAGGGACATGAGATCGTTCCCTCGGCCCCGATGGTAGTCAAGGGCGATCCTACGCTGATGTTCACCAATGCGGGCATGAACCAGTTCAAGGACATCTTTCTGGGCAACGCTCCGCGCAAGTATCCGCGGGCGGCCGACACACAGAAATGCCTGCGCGTATCGGGCAAGCACAACGATCTGGAAGAGGTGGGGCACGACACCTACCACCACACCATGTTCGAGATGCTGGGCAACTGGTCCTACGGCGATTACTTCAAGCGGGAGGCGATCGAATGGGCGTGGGAGCTGCTGACCGAGGTCTACAAACTGCCTGCCGAGCGGATGTACGCCACCGTCTTCGAGGGATCGGAGGAGGACGGCGTGCCCTTCGATTCGGAGGCCTACGACGTGTGGGCGCGGTTCCTGCCGGCGGATCACATCATCCGCGGCAACAAGCACGACAATTTCTGGGAGATGGGCGAGACGGGTCCCTGCGGCCCCTGTTCGGAGATTCATTTCGACCTGCGCGACGAGGCGGAGATCGCTGCTCGTCCGGGGCGCGAAATGGTCAACACGGGCCATCCTCAGGTGATCGAGATATGGAACCTCGTCTTCATGCAGTTCAACCGCAAGGCCAACGGCACGCTCGAACCGCTGCCGGCGAAGAACGTCGATACGGGTATGGGCTTCGAGCGTCTGTGCATGATTATGCAGGGCAAGAAGTCGAACTACGATACCGATGTGTTCCAGCCCACGATCGGCCGTCTGGCCGCGCTGTCGGGCAAGAGCTACGGGGCGGACGCCAAGTGCGACGTGGCCATGCGCGTGGTGGCCGACCATCTGCGCGCCATCGCCTTCTCGATCGCCGACGGCCAGCTGCCGTCGAATGTCAAGGCGGGGTATGTCATCCGCCGCATCCTGCGCCGCGCCGTGCGCTACGGCTACACTTATTTAGGTTTCACCGAGCCCTTCATCTGCAAGCTGGTGGCGGGGCTGGTGGCACAGATGGGCGACCAGTTCCCCGAACTGCGGGCGCAGCAGACGCTCATCGAGCGTGTGATCGAGGAGGAGGAGAGTTCGTTCCTGCGGACGCTGGCCACGGGTATCACACTGCTCGACGGCGTGATCGCCGAGGTCAAGAAACAGGGCGGGAGCAAGATTTCGGGGCACGACGCCTTCGTGCTCTATGATACCTACGGTTTCCCGATCGACCTGACGGAGTTGATCGCCCGCGAGCAGGACGTGGAGGTCGACCTGAGTGCTTTCGAGACGGAGTTGCAGGCGCAGAAGGAGCGTTCGCGCAACGCCGCCGCGGTGGCTACCGACGACTGGCAGGAGTTGTTCCCGCTCGCGCAGAGCGAGTTCGTCGGTTACGATACGCTGACCGCGCCGGTGCGCATCGCGCGCTACCGTCGCGTCTCGGCCAAGAACCGGACGACCTACCAGTTGGTCTTCGACCGGACGCCCTTCTACGGCAATTCGGGCGGTCAGATCGGCGACGTGGGCTTCATCGAGAATGCCGACGAAAAGATCGACGTGGTGGCCACCGACAAGGAGAACGGTCTGATTATCCATATCGTCGACAAACTGCCGGAGAATCCCGCCGCCGATTTCACGGCGGTGGTAGATCCCGCCAAGCGGCAGGCTGCGGCCAACAACCATACGGCCACGCACCTGCTCGACGCTGCGCTGCGCAAGGTGCTGGGCACGCATGTCGAGCAGAAGGGTTCGTTCGTGACACCCGACTACCTGCGTTTCGACTTTTCGCACTTCCGGAAGGTGACGCCCGCGGAGCTGCGCGAGGTGGAGCGTCTGGTCAACCGTGAGATACGTGCCAACCATCCGCTCGTGGAGCGGCGCGATGCGACGTTGGCCGAGGCACAGGCCGAGGGGGCGATCATGCTCTTCGGCGAGAAGTACGGCGACCGCGTGCGCATGGTGCGTTTCGGCGATTCGGTGGAGTTGTGCGGCGGTACGCACACCTGTGCTACGGGTACGATCGGATTTTTCAAGATCGTGAGCGAGAGCGCCGTTTCGGCCGGCGTGCGGCGCATCGAGGCCGTGACGGGCGAAGGCGCCGAGAAGGTGCTCTATGCTGCGGAGGATACGTTGCAGAATGTCGCCGAATTCCTGAACAACACGCAGGTCGTGCAGGCGATCAAGAAGATCGTCGAGAGCAACGACGCCCTTTCGAAGGAGGTCGAGGCGATGCGTCAGGAGCAGGTCCGCGAGTGGGCCGACCGTCTCGTGAAGAGTCTACCCGAGCAGAACGGCGTGATTCTCATGGCCAAGCAGTCCGAGCGGATGCCGGCTTTCATCAAGGATCTGGCCTATAACCTGCGTGCGCGCGTGCACAATCTGGTCATGGTCGTCGGTACCTGTCAGGAGGGGAAACCGAGCCTGACGATCATGCTCGGCGACGACGTGGTCGCCAAGGGCGTCAACGCCGGCAAGGTGATCCGCGAAGCGGCCAGGGAGATGAACGGCGGCGGCGGCGGTCAGCCCTTCTTCGCAACGGCCGGGGGCAAGAATCCCGACAAGTTGCAGGCGGCGATCGACAAGGCCGTCGAACTGATTATGGATGAATTGAAATAAACTAAGATAAAACAATGAAACAGAAAGTATTGCTTATGATTCTGGACGGTTGGGGCATCGGCAACCGATCCAAGGGTGACGTCATTTCGACCGTCCATCCCGCATATATTTCGGCGATGACCGAAAAGTATCCTCATGCGCAGCTGCATACCGACGGCGAGAACGTGGGGTTGCCCGACGGGCAGATGGGCAACTCCGAGGTGGGACACCTCAATATCGGTGCGGGCCGCGTGGTCTATCAGGATTTGGTGAAGATCAACCGCGCCTGCAAGGACGGTTCGATCATGGAGAACGCGGAGGTGAAGGCGGCTTTCGAGTACGCCAAGGCGAAGGGCGTGAACGTGCACTTCATGGGCCTCGTGTCGGACGGCGGCGTGCACTCGTCGATCGACCACCTCTACAAACTCTGCGACATAGCCAAGACCTACGGCATCGAGCATACCTATGTGCACTGCTTCATGGACGGCCGCGATACCGACCCGCACAGCGGCAAGGGTTTCATCGAGGCGTTGGAGCGCCATACGGCGCAGTCGACGGGCGTCGTCGCGTCGATCATCGGCCGTTACTATGCGATGGATCGCGACAAGCGCTGGGAGCGTGTGAAGGTGGCCTACGATCAACTCGTGAACGGTGTCGGCGAGCCGGCGACGGACATGGTCGCCGCCATACAGAAGTCCTACGACGCCGACGTGACCGACGAGTTCGTCAAGCCGATCGTGCGTGTCGACGCCGAGGGGAAAGCCGTCGGGACGATCCGTCCCGGCGACATGGTGATCTTCTTCAACTACCGCAACGACCGCGCCAAGGAGCTGACCGTCGTGCTCACGCAGGAGGACATGCCCGCCGAAGGGATGCACACGCTGCCGCTCTATTACTGCTGCATGACCCCTTACGATGCCAAATTCCAGGGGTTGCACATCCTGTTCGACAAGGAGAACGTGCAGAATACGATCGGCGAGTACGTCTCGTCGCTGGGCCTCTCGCAGCTGCGCATCGCCGAGACGGAGAAGTACGCCCACGTGACCTTCTTCCTCAACGGCGGCCGCGAGGAGAAATTCGCCGGCGAAGACCGCATTCTGGTCGCTTCGCCCAAGGTGGCGACCTACGACCTTCAACCCGAGATGAGCGCCTACGAGGTGAAGGACAAGCTGGTCGAGGCGCTCGATTCGCAGAAATACGATTTCATCTGCCTGAACTTCGCCAACGGCGACATGGTGGGGCATACGGGTGTCTACGACGCGATCGTCAAGGCCGTGAAGGCTGTCGACGAGTGCGTGGGAGAGGTGGTCGAAGCCGCCAAGCGCAACGGCTACGAGGTCGTGCAGATCGCCGACCACGGCAATGCCGACAACGCGATCAATGCCGACGGTACGCCCAACACGGCGCACTCGCTCAATCCGGTGCCCATCGTCGTGGTATCGGACCGCGTGAAGACCGTACACGACGGCGTGCTGGCCGACGTAGCTCCTACGGTGCTCAAACTCATGGGGCTCGAACAGCCTGTCGAGATGACGGGCAAGGCGCTCGTCGAGCTGAAATAGCCGTCTTCCACGGAGGATATGAGGGCCTGCTCGTCCGGAGCGGGCCCTTTTTCATTTGCGTGATGTTAGGCTGCAAGTCCCGATACCCTTCATCGCAGTTCCTTCCGACCGAAAGTTCGTCTGGTACTCCTCGGAATTTACGCAACCTGCTAATAAATTTGGTTCTACGTTCGCCTTGCATCTTTGCGGGGACAAGCCTCCGCTTAGATAGGCTTCGCCTCGGCAAAATGCAAACAAGTTTGCTTTTGCTCTCGGCTTGCACTATCTTTGTTTCGAAGAGCTGTTGTTTTTTAAAACGAATTGAAAATGAAGATCGCTATTTTGGGCGCAGGCAACATGGGCAGCGCCATTGCCTGCGGGTTGGTTCGCAGCGGAAAGTTCCAGGCCGAAGAGATCGTTTGTACGGCACGTACTGAGACGACGCTCGAACGTTTGCGCACACAGTGCCCGGGTGTGCGGACGACGACCGACAACGCTGCGGCCGTGCGGGATGCCGCGGTCGTAATGCTGGCCGTCAAGCCGTGGCTTACCGAAGCGTTGATCCGTGAAATCCGACGGGAGATCGATCCCGACCGGCAGTCGGTGGTTTCGGTGGCGGCCGGTGTTTCGCTGGCGCAGCTCGCCGAGTGGATGACGGCCGACAGCGCGGTGCGACCGGCGTTGTTCCGCGTGATTCCCAACACGGCGATCGCCGTGCGGCAGAGCATGACCTTCGTCGCTGCACGGGGTGCGGACGAGGCTTGTACGGAGCGGGTGTTGGGAATCTTCCGCGAACTGGGCGAGGCGATGCTCGTCGACGAGCCGATGTTGGAGACCGGAATGATCCTCGCCTCGTGCGGAATCGCCTTCGCTCTGCGCTATGTGCGGGCGTCGGTCGAAGGAGGAGTGGAACTGGGTTGCCCGGCAGGGCAGGCGACGCATATCGTCGCCGCGACGCTCCGCGGTGCGGCCGAACTGCTGTTGCAGCGGGGCGAACATCCCGAAACCGAGATCGACCGCGTGACCACGCCGGGAGGGATCACTGTCCGCGGTCTGAACGAAATGGAACAGGCCGGATTTTCGGCAGCCGTGATCCGCGGGTTGAAGGCCTGCAAATAGGCGGAGGATGATCCAGCAACGGGAAGCGTCCGGATCGATTTGCCATCCGGACGCTTCCCGTCTGTTGTTGAAAGGGTTATTTTTTCAGGTATGCTTCGATGTTGCGGGCGACGCAGCGCACGAGCGTGTCGATCGCTTCGCCCGTGGCCCATGCGTTGTGGGGCGAAGCGAGCAGACGGTAGGGGTCGCGCAGGGCGAGCAGCGGGTTGTCGGCCTTGACCGGCTCCGACGAGAATACGTCGAGCGCGGCGCCGGCGATCCAGCCGTCGTCGAGCGCTTCGGCCAGCGCGGCTTCGTCGACGATGCCGCCGCGGGCGACGTTGACGAGCAGGGCCGATGGTTTCATCCGGCGGAGCTGCTCGGCGCCGATCAACCCCCGCGTGTGAGCGTTGAGCGGACAGTGGATCGACACCACGTCGGCCCATGCGAGCAGTTCGTCGAGCGGAAGGGCGGGGTAGGCCTCCTCGCGTGCGACGCCCGACGTGGAGTGGTAGCTCACCTCGCAGCCGAAAGCCGCAGCCAGCCGCGCCACTTCACGGCCGATCGCAC
>OLNO01001817.1_pt1 | contig 16037 bp, 9 predicted proteins | sample 1672861 | NCBI WGS metagenome assembly OLNO01 (sample SAMEA3136731, study PRJEB25190) | human gut metagenome | reverse complement strand
TCTCCCGTGCAGGAGATACACTTTAACATGAGTGTATCAACATGCCTGAAACAGCCGACATATTGGAGAACAGCATCTTGCAGGATTCCTCCGGATTGCTGTCCACCCTGCTCAAAGACCATACGACGAGCAGGGGCGATGCCGTGTGCAACATATTCTGGGCGACTTCCGACTATGAACACCTTGGCAAAGGGTATGGCTACCATGACCCGATATTGCCCGAACTCATTACGGGTGACAACGGTCAGGTCATCATGCCCCGTGTCCTGAAACACAAGGACACCCAGTCTGCGCGTGTCCGTGACATGGCGGAGGTATTCACCCCTGCATGGGTATGCAACGCGCAGAACAACCTCATTGACGAGGCGTGGTTCGGCAGGAAAGACGTGTTCAATACGGAATACACGTCAGAGGACGGCACGCACGGCTGGAAAACGAATCCTGAAAGAATCTCTTTCCCCGAAGGAAAGACATGGAAGGATTATGTCCGTGACACACGTCTTGAAATCACCTGCGGCGAAGCACCCTATATCGTCAGCCGCTATGACGCCACCATAGGCTCAGTTGTTCCGCTTGCCGACCGTATCGGACTACTCGACCGTAAGCTGCGTGTCATCAGCGAGAATACCGAAACTTCCGGCGAATGGCTGGAAGCCGCACAGGAAGCCTACAAAAGCCTCTATGCCTACGAATGGCAGGGCGACAGCCTGCTTATCGCCCGTGAATCCATGCTCGCCTCTTTTGTGGAATACTACCGTGCCAAGTTCGGGAAAGATCCGTTGGCAAAATCCGTCAACTACATTGCCTACATCATTTCGTGGAACGTGTGGCAGATGGACGGGCTGAAAGGTGTCGTGCCAAATAGTTGCCACGACAGGGTGGAAATGTCTACCGACCTTTTCGGAGAAGCCACGCGGACTGTGACCGCTTGCGAGGGATGCCGCACGGACAACATTTTCAGGCACAACGGCACTTACTGCCTTATAAAGGACTGGCGCGGCAAAGACCCGCAGACCGGGCGTAAAGGCAAGCGAATCCGATACATCGACCTCCTAAAGTGAATGCCCATGAAATACTTTTCTTCCCTTAAACTGAAGCTGATATACGTGTTCCGCATCAACGATGCTGCACACGAAGGTTGCCTGAAGATAGGCGAGGCTACCTGTGACGATGAGAATGTCATCGGGCTGGCACCGAACAGCAAGCCGCTGAACGAGGCGGCAAGGAAGCGCATTAACCAATATACACAGACCGCAGGCATACGCTACGACCTGTTGCATACCGAACTGACACTGTACAACCGTGGCGGCTTGCGCTCGTTCAATGATAAGGAGGTGCATGCCGTGCTGGAGCGTTCCGGCGTGAAGAGGAAGGTGTTTGACAAGGAGAACAAAGCTAACGAGTGGTTCATGACCAGCCTTGATGTCATAAAGCGTGCCATTGCAGCCGTCAAGGAGGGCAAGGATTCCCTGTCGCCGGGAGAAGTGGCTCACGGGCGCAGCCCCATCGTGTTCCGTCCCGAACAGTGCGAGGCTATTGAGAAAACGGAAAAGCAGTTCAGGAAAGGCAACCAGATGCTATGGAACGCCAAGATGCGTTTCGGCAAGACCCTTTCCGCCCTACAGGTGGTCAAGGACATGGATTTCAAACGCACACTCATCCTTACCCACCGCCCCGTGGTGGACAGCGGATGGTTCGAGGATTTCGGCAAGATATTCTATGACCGCAACAACTTCGCTTACGGCTCCAAGAACAACGGGGAGAGCCATGAAAGCCTTGAACGCAGGGCAAAGGCAGACGGACTGCATTATGTCTATTTCGTCTCCATGCAGGATTTGCGCGGGTCGGAACTCGTTGGCGGCAACTTCGACAAGAACAATGAGGTATTCGCTACACCTTGGGACTTAATCATTGTTGACGAGGCGCACGAGGGCACGCAGACCGAACTCGGCAAGGCGGTAATGGCTGAATTGGTCAAGGACGATACGAAAGTCCTACGATTGTCTGGAACGCCGTTCAACCTGCTGGACGATTTCAAGGAGAACGAAATCTACACATGGGACTACGTGATGGAGCAGCGTGCCAAACTGGAATGGGACAAGACCCACTTCGGCGACCCCAACCCGTATGCAGCACTGCCAGCCATGAACATCTATACCTATGACCTCGGACGTTTGCTCAAGGAGTTTGTCGATGAGGACGTGGCTTTCAATTTCCGTGAGTTCTTCCGGGTGGATAAAGAATGTAACTTTATCCATGAGCGTGACGTTTCCGCTTTCCTCAACCTGCTTACCAAGGAGGACAAGGAAAGCTGTTATCCTTTCGCCAGCGAGGAATACCGCAATGTTTTCCGCCACACGCTGTGGATGGTGCCGGGCGTGAAGGAGGCAAAGGCGTTGAGTGCGTTGTTGCAGCGGCATCCCGTGTTCCAACATTTCCATATTGTAAATGTGGCGGGCGACGGCGACGAGGACGAGGAAAACCGCGGTGCGCTTGAAATGGTGAACGCCGCCATCGGTAAAGACCCGGACGCGACACGCACCATCACCCTTTCCTGCGGACGCTTGACCACGGGCGTGAACGTTCCGGCATGGACTGCCGTGTTCATGCTTTCCGGCTCATATAATACGGCGGCATCCAGCTATATGCAGACCATCTTCCGCGTGCAGACGCCTGCCACCATCAACGGACGGGTGAAGGAGCAGTGCTACGTGTTCGATTTCGCGCCAGACCGCACGCTGAAAGTGCTTGCCGAGACCGCCAAGATTTCCGCCAAGGCTGGCAAGACCTCGCAGGACGACCGTAAGACGATGGGCGACTTCCTCAACTTCTGCCCGGTCATTTCCATTGAAGGCTCGCGCATGGACAAATTTGATGTGCCGCGTATGCTGGAGCAGTTGAAGAAGGTCTATGTGGAACGCGTGGTGCGCAACGGATTTGAGGACAACAGCCTGTACAATGATGAGCTCCTGAAACTTGACGATGTAGAACTGAATGAATTTGACGAGCTGAAACGCATTATCGGTCAGACCAAGGCTATGCCCAAGACCAATCAGGTGGACATCAACAATCAAGGGCTGAATAACGAGGAATACGAGGAAAAGGAAAAGCTGGAGAAGAAGCCCAAGAAGGAACTGACTGAGGAAGAAAAGCGCAGGCTGGAGGAACTGAAAAAGAAGACGAAGAACCGCGAGGCGGCTATCTCCATTCTCCGTGGCATATCCATCCGCATGCCCCTGCTCATCTACGGTGCAGAATTGGATAACGAAGACGAGGAAATCACCATTGACAACTTCGCCGAGAAGATAGATCCGCGTTCCTGGGAGGAGTTTATGCCCAAAGGGGTGAGCAAGCAGAAGTTCAACGCTTTCAAGAAATACTACGACCCGGACATCTTCCGTGCCGCAGGCAAGCGCATCCGTGCGATGGCGAAAGCGGCTGACAAACTGAGTGTGGAGGAGCGCATCGGGCGCATCACGGACATCTTCAGCACGTTCCGCAATCCCGACAAGGAAACGGTGCTTACCCCGTGGCGTGTGGTGAACATGCACTTGGGCGACTGTTTGGGTGGCTACTGCTTCTTTGACAAGGATTATGAGCATACCATTGACGAGCCGCATTTCATTGACCACGGACAGGTCACGGAAAAAGTGTTCACTCCTGACAGCCGCATTCTTGAAATCAATTCCAAGTCGGGTTTGTATCCGCTCTATATGGCTTACAGCATCTATCGTGCGCGGCTGAAAGATTCTACCATTTCCGCTAACACGTTGAAGGAGCAACAAGCGGTATGGGATAAGGTCGTGGCGGAAAATATTTTTGTGGTCTGCAAGACGCCGATGGCGAAGAGTATCACCAAGCGGACGCTTGTGGGATTCCGCAAGGCGAAAGTGAACACCCGTTATTTCGAGGATTTAATCAACCAAATCAAGAACAAGCCCCAGAACTTCATCGAGAAGATGGCAAAGGGGCGCTCGTTCTGGAAAGCTAATGATGACGACAATATGAAATTCAATGCGATAGTTGGCAATCCGCCGTATCAGGTTATGGATGGAGGTACTGATAGAGGAGCCATTCCCGTATATCAATATTTTATGAATATCGCAAAACGGATACATCCCAATTATATAAGCCTGATTATGCCTGCACGTTGGTATGCTGGTGGACGAGGTTTGGATGAATTCCGTTCTAATATGATTTCTGACACCCACCTTTCCCAACTACATGACTACGAGTTAAGTAAAGACCTGTTTCCTACGGTTGACATTGCAGGCGGGCTTTGTACATTCTTATGGGATGCAAATTATAACGGTACTTGTAAAGTAACAAATTATAATGCATTAAAAGATATTACTGTAAACCGATACTTAAATCAATTTGATACACTTATTCGTTCAAATGCGGCTGTTTCTATCCTTGAAAAGATTACGTCAAAATCTACATCATATCTTAATAGCCTTGTTCTTTCAATAAATCCATTTGGATTTAGAACATATTCCGAGAGGGTCTTTGCCGTCTCGCCGACAACCTGCCCCGAGAAGATGTTGCCCACGGTATTCATGACGACGGCAGCCTCCTTGTCTCCGTAGTCGCGTTTGAGCTGCGAAAAATCCTGAAAACCCAGCAGTACGGCGACCTTGTTCGAGCGGGCTGTGGCGATCAGGTTGTCCAACCCTTTGAAGTAGATGGTCGGCAACTCGTCGATGATGACACTCGATTTGAGCTGTCCCTTCTTGTTGATGAGCTTGACGATGCGTGAGTTGTACAACCCGAGAGCCGCTCCATAGATATTCTGTCTGTCGGGGTTGTTGCCGACGACGAGAATCTTCGGCTCCTCGGGATTGTTGATGTCGAGCGAGAACTCATCTCCCGACATAACCCAGTAGAGTTGTGGGGAGATCATGCGCGAGAGCGGAATCTTGGCCGAGGCTATCTGTCCCTGGAGCTGGTCCTGGGCGCCACCGAGCCATGCGTCCATGAATGGGGAGAGGTAGTTCTCCAGATCCTGATAACTCGTAAGAATCGGGAAGATGTCTTCATAACGCTTGTTAAGAAACTCGATGGCATGAGGGAACGTACAATACTGCCCCTTATCGTAGGTGCGCAGAAACCAGATTATGGCAGCGAAGAGTATGATCGGCGATTCGACGAAGAAGTCGCCCTGTTTCTGTACCCACGTTTTGTTTAGATTCAACATGATCGTGTAGGCCGACTCGTAGGCATCCGCGATGTCGGTCATAAATTTCGGCGCAATGGGGTTGCAGCGATGCGACCGTCGGGGATCGTCGAAATTGATGACGTAGAAGGTCGGCAGGACTTTGTAGCCCTTTTGATGGTTCAGCAGGTGGTTGTAGGCGATTTCCGAAAGGTCCGGGAACTTGAAATCATAGATGTACATCGAGTATCCCTTTTCGATCTGCTGTTTGATGAATTGATTGACTACGGTATAGGATTTTCCCGAGCCGGGAGTTCCCAGGAGGATCGTTGCCCTAAACGGGTTTACGATGTTGATCCATCCCGGATTCCATTTCTTCTTGTAATAGAACCGTGTAGGCAGATTTACCGAGTAATCGTTGCTCAACAGACGGGTCTCCTGCATGAAGGATTCGTTTTCATTGTTGAAGACATCATCCATGAGATGGTTTTTCATCAGGCGCGAGATCCATACGCCGCTCATGAGCAATGATATATATCCCAACGATAAGGTCAGGATATACAGGATTCCAGCAGCCGGTGACTTGAAATTGAGCAGCCACCAGTTCAGAAAGAAGAGTATGAACCCGCATCCGAGCAGGATGCCGATTTTCTTCCACGTTACGAAACTGTCTTTAATGCCTTTGGTTCCGATGCACGATAGTGCCAGGAACAGCACGGCGAAGATCTTGGTATAAAGCAAAGAGTTAGATAAACTTGATGCCCGATTGAAGTTCAGCAGGATACGGTCGACAACACCTATGTTGATTCCCCATGATTGAATCAATGCGTAGCAAAACCAGTAGATGTGGATCAGTACGAATAGAATGCTGATGGCCCGCATGAAATCCATGACTTTGGCCAGGGCCCGTAAATCGTCTTCCTGTTGCATAGTTTCCAAGTTTTGGTTCGGGGACGAATTTACGGTAGGTCAGGGCAATATGTTCAGAGGTTCCGGGCCGTGGCAGTCGTTGGCGTCGGTGTGGCAGTGGTTGGCGTTGCTGGATGGTTGGAGGATCAATTTTTTTTACTATTTTTACGTCTTGGTATGGCAACAATTGTAATTGAGAACTCACAACCGGAAAAGATTTTGCGACATGCGGGTCTTGCAGATCCTTCGGCCTTTTATGTTGGAGAGGACAAACAATTGCCCCTAGATTTATTGCATTGATAAGATTATCTGGGTTGAGATCCTGGGTATTTGTATAGCTCGCTATATTTCAGTGGCGGACGTTTTTTCCTATCTCGTTTAACGTGATCGACATCAATCCGTGTAATAGTTTTCCCCGGGATTTATAACTTTAGCTATAATTAATCTTTTATCAACATTTTATGGACACCTCTGTGGAGTAGTCTCGATTTGAATGCTCGATCGGGCTGCCGTCTCTGATGGCTATCCGCCAAAACTTAATTCTGCTCTCGTAATTTCGTAAACAGAGGTAATGTTTTCGATTTAAGTCCTTGATTCCTGATCGAAGAGTACACCAGACAAGTTGGTAGCTATTGGTAGAGAGAGATGGGTGGATGACAAAAACGCCCTCGAAACTCGGTTTCGAAGGCGTTTGGCTATCGGGACAAGGGGGAGGGGAGGTCACTCAGGAACGTAGATGATCTCACCGTTCTCGAGTTCATAGGCCACGCCGACCTTGCGGCCACGCTTGCCGCTCTGAGAATCCTGATCCTCCGAAGGGGTGTAGCGGTTGATCTTTTCACCCTCCTTGGTGATGATCTCCATGTTCTCCTTGCCGGGGTTTTTCACCATCGTGAAATCCTCCTGGCTGAACATCTCTGTCATGTTGTATCGGCTCACCAGCGCCACCATCAGCGCCACGGCAAAGACCATCGCTACGTCGAACAGGTTGCTCACGACGCTCATCGGGTCATTCTCCCCGTCGTGCTTCAGTAAATTGCGTCTCATCGCTTCTCGGTTTGTGCATTCAACAACTCCGCTACGAACTCCAGGTTGGACAAATCCTTCAGATACCAGCGTTGCTTGACCTGCTGGGTGATGAAGCCGATGGCGGCGGCGAACAGTCCCACGACGGTTGTAGCAAAGGCCACCTGCATGTTGTAAGCCATTGAGGCGATGTCGCCCGTCGAGAGCCCCACGAGTGCCGGGCCCATCGGGATGAGCGTTCCCATCAGTCCGAGCATGGGGCCCATCTTGGAGAGCGTCTTCGAGGTGGCGAGGTCCCGGTCGGCCTCGATCTCGAAATCGGCAAGCAGCCGTTGGCGGAGAGGGGCATTGTCGCGGGCCTCAAGCAGGCGGTTCAGGTAGACCACGAGCAGCGACGGATTCTTTTTCGGAAGGCGTTCGGCAAGTGTGGCGACCGTCTGCGGAGTGAGCCCATCCAGCTCGCGTCCGATGAGCGAGGCCGTGCGGCGGATGGCGAGATACTGTCCAAAAAAACTGCCGATCAGCAGCAGCGAGCGTCCGAAGAAGAAGATCAGCAGGACGATGACCGGCACGAGCAGGCCGGTCGAGATCCAATAGAGGATGTCGGAGATGTAATTCATGGTTTTATTTCAGTTTTTTATTCATACGTTTCTGTTTGATACGGAAAGCAGCCATGCCGAGCAACAATCCCGCTGCGACGAAGGCCGTCACGCCGCCCAGCGCGGGCCAGTCGACGGCCGTGACCCCGGCGACAGCCGTGCGGCCGTTGACCGTGGCGATGACGCCCAGAATGGCAATCAATGCATTGGCAAGGAAGAGCAGTTCAAGGCGGATCTCCCGTTCGGGCAGGAGGTGCTTCAACGCCCAACGCCCCAGAGGAATCACCGCCGCCACAACCGCGGCCAGCGACCAGGCAACCAACGGAAACGACATCCCGGGAAGCGAGAAGATGGCGGCAACCAGCAGGCTGAACAGCACCGGGAAAATGAGCAGCCCCGGGAACCAGCGCAGCAGGCGGTAGAGCCGCACGACGGAGGGTTTTACGCGCCCCGCCGTGTGGATGTGTGCCGCAACGACACAGAAGGTCATCTGCAGGGCGACCTCCAGCGTGAGGAGGACCGCCAGGTCGAGCATCAGCGCGGAGTCGGCAAGCCAGCCCGCGATCTGGTTTTTCGACTGCTCGATGGCCCAGGGCCACGCCAGCCCGACAAGCAGAGCACAGACTACGGCCGAAAATGCCACATAAAAGGGCTTGCGCCAGGTCTGCTTCATGAGGTAGTTGAAGCAGACCACAATCATCATGACCAATACGACGGTGTCCATTACTCTTCCATCTTTTTGCGCCGGCGGCGAACCACAAGAACCAGCACCGCGATGAGGCCGATGACGAGCACGGCGACAACGGTGTTGCTGACCAGCGTGGTCGTGCGGTCGGAGGCGGTGAACTCCTCGCGTTTGAGCACCGTGCCGGCATTCGTGTCGAGCGAAACCTCGCGCACCTCGCGGATCTGCCGCTGGTAGTTCCGGGCAGCCTCGGGCGCACTCTTCGAGGCGATGAAGTCGCGCAGTTTGGCGTTGTCGCAGACAAATCCCGAGCACGAGGGGCCGTGCTTGTCGACCAGTTCGGTGTGGAGGGCGGCGAGCGTCGCGAGCTGCTCGTCCGAGGCGTGCCACATCCCCTTGCGGGTCGTTTCGAGCATCACGGCCGAGATCTCCTCCAGCGCGGCGGGATTCTGCTGCTCGAAATAGCCGCGGAGCCCCATGCCGAACTTGTCCTGCACGTAGACGTCGTAGATCTCGTCCCAGAGCTCGTTGTCCACCACATCGGGCTTCATGACGTTCCAGCCGTAGGTGTTCTGCACCACCGCGGCAAAGCCCGCAGCGGCACTCGCCCCGCCCTGCATCTTCGCGCGGATGTAGTTCGGATTGAAGATCGTCGTGCGGCTCTCGACGCCGATTGCCTCCTTGAGCTCCTGCATCCGCACGCGGTTCCGGTTGCGGTAATCGCTCAGGTAGGCATCGGGCTCCCGGCCCGTGACGTTGCGCACGGCCAAATTCATGCCGCCCATGAATTCGTAGACATGGTCGAGGCTCAGCGCGCCCCACGTATTGCTCTGGCGGGGCTGCACAACGGCATCGGTGTTGACCAGGGCTGCCTCCAGGGCATATTGCTGTACCTGCTCCCAAGCCTGCTCGCTGCCGTAATAGGCCCCCATGTTCTGCAGGTAAACCGCTGCGATCTCCGAGGAGTTTTCCCAACGGTCGCCGCTCTGCACCATACCGGTAATGCCCGTGCCATAGTTGCCGTTGACGCCGCCGAAGACGCGGTGGGTCGATATCTCGCGCGCCTCCCGCGGCGAAAGGCCCTTGTCGATGAGCGTCTGTTCGGCATCGACCACACCCCGGGCCACGAAGTTCTCATAGCTGTCATCTTCCGCCGCGGCGGCCATCTCGACGGCCCGCGAGATAAGGAACAGCCGCGAAGCCGCCAGGTCGCGCAACTGCCCGCTGGTCTGCACGACGACGTCGATGCGCGGACGCCCCAGTTCCCCGGAGGGGATGAGCCGCAGGTCGCTCACCCGTCCGAAGACATCGCGGACGGGCTCCACGCCCAGCATGTAGAGCACCTGCGCGAGTGTTGCCCCTTCGGTCTCGATGAACTCGCCACTCCAGAGCGTGTAGCTCACCTTGCGGGGTAGCGAGTCGTGGTGACGTTCGCGGTACATGCGGATCGTCTCGTCAGCCAACTCCTTGCCGCGCTCCCAAGCCTGCGCGCTCGGCGTGGCCTCGGCGTTCACGGCGTAGAGGTTGCGGCCCGTGGGCAGCGTATTGGGGTTGGCAATGGGGTCACCGCCCGGCGAGGGGGCCGTATAACCGCCGTTCAGCGCATTGGTGAGCGACGAGAGCTCCGCCTCAGGGCTCTGTTCCAGCGCACGGCGGTAGTTGCCGACGTTGCGGATCGCGCGTTCGAGTTCGGTCACCACCCGGGCAAACTCGCGCTCCTCCTTTGTGTACTCCTTGCCGAGGCCCATCATGGCAGCCATCGCATCGGCCGGCATGGCTGCGGGTTTCTTCTCCTCCGACGGTCCGGCGTTTGCGGGGCGTTTGCCCACTTTCGGGATCCACGAGGGGTGTTTCGAGGCCCCTTTGCCCGACTTGGAAGTACCGGCCGGATGCTGCATCGATGAACCCGACGAAGCCATCGCCATCATGCGGGCCATCATATCCTGCGGTGCGGAGAGCGCACGTTGAATCTCCCGGGCCTTTTCCAGTTCTGCAGTCGAGATGCCCGCCGTCGAGCAGATAAAAGCATCGGTCGGCTGCTGCGTCCCGCTCAAAAGGCGTCCGACCAGTTCGCGGGCCGGATTGAGGTAGCGGCGCGTGAAGAGCGTACGGTGTTTTTCAAGGTCGGCGCCGGCCCGGCCGCGGAACCGGTCGAGCGCCAGCAGTGAATAGGCGATTGGCTCGGTGGTCATGGCAAAGAGGCTGCTGCGGATGCGTTCGGCGGAGTAGGGCTGGCCCATCGTATAGAGTTCGCCGGTGATCTTCTCCGCGGCAAGCTCTTCGGCAAACGTCTCAATGCGGGCGATCTCGGCCTCGGTATAGGGTTCGGTCAGCAGGGAATCGAGCCGCAGTTCGCGGTGGATGCCCAGTTCGACGGTCAGCCGTTTGACGCGCAGTGCCGCGGCCCGCGTGTCGGGCTGTCCGTCGGTGTAGAGCAGGTCGTTGTAGGCCTGGATTGCCGCATTCAGTTCACGATAGATGCCGCGCACGCCGCTCTCCATGAAGGGTGGGGTCAGATACGACTGCAGCGTGGCATACGCGCGGCGCTTGGCAATCATACCCTCGCCGACGTTCCCAATCGAATAGACATAGAGGTGCGGCGTCGGACCGACCAGTGCGTCGGGCCAGTCGTTGCGGCTCAGGGCCACCTGTTTGCGGGGGGTGAACTCCAGGCTGCCGTGCGTGCCGAAATGGACGATGGCATCCGCCCGGAAGGCGTAGCGGACCCAAAGATAGGAGGCAATGTAGGCGTGGGGCGGCGCGGCGTCGGTGCCGTGGACGATGGCGAAGTCGTCGTCGCCAGCCCCGGCGGCCAGCTGCGGCAGCAGCACGATGTTGCCCAACTCGATGCGCGGCAGCGCCAGCCGCCCCTCGTCGTCGGAGAGGTAGTGGCCCGGGAACGGACCGTCGAGTGCAACCACCTCTTCCATCCGCTCCGCCGGAATTGCTTCAGCGGTCCACGCGGCGTACTCCTCGGAGGAGATGAGTGCCGGTTTGCCGTTTTTCAGAAATTCGGCCTTGGCGCCGTGGGCATAGTCATTGAATACGGCCCCCTGCTGTTGGATGAGGGCTGCCAGCCCCTCGGGTGTTGCGGGGAGATGCTCCACGCGGTAACCCTCGCTGCGGAGCCGCACGAGCAGGTTGTAGAGCGATGGCGTGACCTCCATGCCGGAGGCCGTCAGGACATTCTGCCCGGGGCCCTTGTAGTAGTAGATTGCTACGCGCTTCTCGCTGTTGGGCACGCGTTGCAGGGCAATATGGCGGTTCACCGTCTCGACGAACCGTTCCAGCCGCTCGGGAATGGCATGAACCTGCTGCAGCCCTTCGCCGTCGAGGCGGTGACCGAACAACACCTGGGAGCGGATCGCTCCGTCGATCTCGGGCATCACAACACTCTGCGACAGGAAACCGCCGTTCATGCCCATCTTGTCGGCCTCCCATTCGTCGACCAGCCGGTTGACGTTGAGCGGTGAGAAGAGCGGAATGTTCTGGCGCGTCAGGTACTCCACGACAGCATCGCCCAAGCGTCCGTGGGCCATGTTTATGACGGCCGACGGACGGATCGAGTCGGCCTGTCCGTTCCGGATTGCCGCCGACAGGTTACGGAGAGGATAGACCGCGTTGCCGGTCTCCTCGAGCCGGGCGATCAGTTCAGCCGGTTCACCCATCTGTCCCGTCACGATCACCCGCGGAGCATCCGCTTTCAGCAGGCCGTGCCGCGCGAGGAAGGCCTCGTAGGCCTCCACGCTGTCGAAATCCAGCTCCTCCGCCTCGGGATCCGACGGATCGGCGTGGTAAAATTGCCGCAGGTCGCGTACGACGGGCGGCTCGGGCTCATCCGTATCGAACCGCTTGCCGTCGACCGTGCGGCGCAGGGTGACGAGCAGGTTGCGGTAGTTCTTCCGGCCGCCGCCGCTGAGGTAGCCCTTGACGGCAGCCAGCGTCGCGGAGTCCGCCGAGATGATCTCGTTGGCCGGGTTGGTGGCCATGGTCGTGATGACGGTAAGCCCGCGGTCGGCGGCCCGTTGGAGTGCGGCCCGCTCCTCGGCTGTGATGCGGAGGCCCATGCCGTTCATCAGTACCACGTCATAACGCCCCAAACGGTCAAACTCCGACGGTTCGACCGAGGCAAGACGGATTCTTGCATGGTCATTGGCCCGGGCGATCTGGCCGAGCGTCGTGGCCTGGTAGTTCACGAAGGCGATGCGCGTGGCCGAGAACCAGTGGTTCCACGCTGCGACGCCCAATAGGACGGCAAGCAGGATCACGCCTGCCCAGATTATTGGTATCTTCTGTTTCATCCTTTATTTGCTCTTGAAAAATTGTTCGAGATTCAGCGAAAGGCCCACCGAGCAGGTAGTACCGACGGTCGTGGGCGAGTTGCTGTAATAGTAGTCGGGGCGATAGTTGAAGAGGTTGTCCACGGCCAGCGTGAGGTCCATCCCGCGCCACAGATGCTGCGTGAGGCTCAGTTTCCAGATCGTATAGCCCGGATAGGTCTGCCGCACGGTCTCCTCGTAGGAGGTCAGCTCGGTGTAGACGTCGCACGTGACACGCGACAGCCAGCGTCCCGACAGCGACACGTTCAGACCGTAGTTCTTCCACTGTTTGTCATAGGCCAGGCGCGCCGTGGCCGCATGGGGACGGGTCGAGGAGAGCAGCGGCTCTCCCCGCTCGATCATCTCGCGCGTGTAGGCATACGACACGCGCCACGAGATGCCGCATGCATATCGTCCCGACGCATTGGCCTCGGCTCCGGCCACCTGCAGAGGCGACATGTTCGTGTAGACCTGTCCGTCAAGTTCCTGGTTCCAGACCGTGGTGATGCGGCTGTCCACCAGATTGTAGAATCCCGTTACGGTGAAACTGTGCTGTCCTTTCAGATACTCGGCAGAGAGTGAAAAGTTGTGGCTCGTCTCGGCTTTCAATTCCGGATTTCCGTAGATCATGAAGATGTTGCCCATATAGAAATCCATGTACATCTCCTTGAGGGTCGGGGCGCGGAAGCCGCCGGCGTAGGAGGCCCGAAGCGAGCAGTTTGCAACCTTATACATCACGCCGAGTATTGGCGAAAGGTGCGAAAGATTTGCTGCCGAAAAATGGTCGAAGCGCAGGCCCGCAATGAGGTTGAATCTCCGGTGCGGGTTCCAGTCGAACTGTGCGAAGGCATCGGCCGTATGCTGCGTATGGCTGCCGTTGTCCGTAAACTGATAGGACATCAGGTAGTCACGCATGTAGTCGCCGCCGACGGTGAGGATGTGTTTCCCGGCGAACGTGTGGTTGTAGAGCGTGCGGAGGGTGTGCTGCACGTTGCTGTAGTCGCGCACGTCACGCGACGTGGGGACCAGATAGTCGCTCTTGTCGTACTGGTCGAAGGCATAGGAGAGTTCCAGATCATCGGAAGGCGTAATCGCCCAATTGCCCTTCAGTCCGCCCGAGAAGCTGCGGTAGCGGTCCTTGATGCTTTCCGAGGCGTCGCGCTCGCGGTAAAAGTAACCTGCCCGGGCCGTGAACTTCAAGTCTTCGGCCGCCGTGACGACGAGCCGCTCTTTGATGTTGAGCGACGAATTGCCGAATATGGTGCTGTAATCGCCGACTTCTGCGTTGTCAGTCCCCTTCGAGAGGTCGATGGCGTCGATCGAAGTGTACTGCACGTTGGTCATCGAGTTGAACCGGCCCTGATTGAACCCGACCGAGCCGCCGTAACGCTGCTCGTTGTGGGCGCCGTAACGGCCGTTCAGGTTGACCGACCACGGCTCCCGCGACTCACGGCTGATGATGTTCACCACGCCGCCGATGGCATTCGACCCGTAGAGCGATGAAACGGCCCCTTTGACAATCTCGATACGTCCGACATTGTCCATGTTCAGACGGCTGTAATCGACATTGTCGAGCGTTTCGCCCGCCAGCCGCTCGCCATCGACGAGGAACAGCACCGAATTGCCGCCGAATCCCGACATATTGAGCGACACCTGCTGGTTCATCGAATAAGAGAACTCGATGCCCGGCAACTCGCTTTGCAGCAGGTCGCCGATATGGGTAGCATCGACCTGTTTGATATCGGCCTCGGAGATGACTCGGGTGACAATCGGAACATCCTTCAACAGTTTCGGGGTACGGGTGGCCGTCACCACCACCTGATCCATCATCGTGGAGTGCTCCGCGAGGCGGAAATTCAAGGGCCCGGATTGATCGGCAGCAACCTTTTCGCTGGCCGGTTCGTACCCGACAAACGAGGCGCAAAGCGTATACGTTTCTTTGCCTGGAAGTGCAATTTCATAACGCCCCTTCGTGTCGGCAACGGCACCGAGCGACGGCAGTTCCTTTACGGTAATGGCCGCTCCGACGAGCGGTTGCCCCGTAACGTCCGTAACGGTGCCGGATATTTTGTATTGAGCCTGAGTTTGTAGTGCAAACAGAATCCCGAAAAGGAAGAATACAAGTTGTTTTATCATCATTCGACGGGATAGAGGTAGTCAATGGTCATATAGCCCTTTATGGCGGCATCGTTCATGAAGTTCACGAGGCGCAGGGCCGCACAGGTGCCGTCGTTCAGACGGAGCAGGTAGATCTTTCCCGAAAGGGTGTATATGGGCGGCATGGTCGAAGTGTCAACGTTGAGCCACCGGGAAAGGCATGGGTTCCAGTAGTCTTCGGCGTAGAGGATGATGCCGTCCATCATTTGCGACATGTCGACCGTAATGCGGTCGGTGGTCCATTCATCGGCCGTCCACTGCTCTTCGGAAACCGATCCTGGAGCGGGCAGAGCATCGAAAGACCCCGCCTGGCTTTCCCAAACGGTGCCGCCGTTGGTCTTCGTGTCATATCGGTGTACGGCAAAATCCCACGTTTCGGGAGCCGCTTCACCCACCGGTGTCGTTGTTACCTGTTTGCCGTGCAAATCGACATAATGCCATTCGGTATAATCCGTGGCGTCGATATAGATCCGTCCCGTGCGGGTTCCTTCGTCGATGAGGATAAACCCATATTCGTTCCCGGTCCCGGATGTGGGCATATCATAGATACCCTCGAAGATGCCGTTGCAGGCCGGGAGCGACAGCAGCAGTGTCGCTCCCGACAGGAACAGCCCAGCCTGTTTGCAGTTCATGGCCAATCTCGCTTTTTCCGTAGAGTTACTCTTCCGTGGCGGGAGCCGTTCCCGGCAGCAGCGTGATGGTCAGTCCGCCCATGACGGCCGGTACGTTGAACGCAATCGAGAAGTCGTCCTTGGCGGCATTGGTCCGGCCGCTGAGCGTGAAGTCGTAGTTGCTGGTCGATTCGCCCATTCCCATGGCCACGCTGCCGCTGCCCGTAAAGACGTACTCTTCGCCCTCCTTAGTCGCAGTAGCCGACTCAACGGTAAAGGTTCCCCACGAGGCGGATTCGAAGACAACCTTCACGCTGCCGTCGCCGTTGGCCGTCAGTTTTACGCTTTCGCCATCGGTATAACGATCCTGGAACATCGCACAGTCGGCATCCGTATAGCCTTCGTAGGTTCCGGCCAGCAGCAGGTCGGCCGGGGCGTCGCCCGTCTGGAACGTAAGGGTCATGCCGCCCATGACGGCCGGTATCGAAAACTCCATCCGGGCATCGGTCTGTGACTTGATCTCGGCCGTGAAAGTACAGTCGTAGGCCGAGGTGCTTCCACCCATGCCCATCTGCG
>OLNO01001779.1_pt1 | contig 16341 bp, 13 predicted proteins | sample 1672861 | NCBI WGS metagenome assembly OLNO01 (sample SAMEA3136731, study PRJEB25190) | human gut metagenome | reverse complement strand
CGAAGGGTTGTTGGTTCGAGCCCAACAGGGGGAGCCACGAAGGGTGAGCCGCCATCCGAAAAGGTGGCGGCTCATTTCTTTTACTCAGAAAGCCAGCGTAGACTTGGGCCTTTAGCTCAGTTGGTTAGAGCAGACGGCTCATAACCGTCCGGTCCCGGGTTCGAGTCCCCGAAGGCCCACCACATAGGGGTATAGCTCAGTTGGTAGAGCAGCGGTCTCCAAAACCGCGTGTCGAGAGTTCGAGCCTTTCTGCCCCTGCCAAAATGACCACCCGATCGGGTGGTCATTTTTTCATATAAAATGGGTACACCCATGTAACATACATGGTACTTCTATGTAGAGAACATGGCGTTTCAATGAAAGGTTGCGTGATAGTTGCTGGCGCAACCGTAATCGGTTTGTTATACTGGTGGCAGAAAAGGAGGGCATCACTATGAAAACGACGATCATTCTCTTTTTGCTGTCCGTTCCGGTATGGGCGGTGCTGGCATACGTGGTGTTTCTGATCATCAAGGCGCTGCGGAAATACATTCGGTCCGAGCCGCTGCGGCAGGAAAAGGCGGAACAGGCCAAAACATTGGGAGAGACATTGAAGCGCCGTCGGACGGCGTGCAAAATGACGCAGGAGTTTGTGGCGGAGGCGCTGGGTGTCAGCCGGCAGGCGGTATCCAAGTGGGAATCCGGGCAGTCGGATCCCAGCACGACCAATCTGCTGGCGCTGGCGAAGCTCTTTGGCGTGAGGCCGGAGGAGCTGCTGCAAGAGGCAGAGTGACCGCGTAGAAAAAGAGCAGGCCATCTCGTAAGAGACGGCCTGCGGGAATCTATGCCACATTCCAGCGGGCGGCATCCTCGGTGTCGATGCCGGTGTCGGTCAGTGTCTCGATAAGGTCGGAGACGAGCGTCTCCTTATCCTCGATGGTGTCGGCGTCACCGGTGGGAGAGAGCAGGGAGGGGGCCAGCGTCACGCCGGTGCGCTGGACCAGGTCGGCGCTGCCGATAGTGGGCAGGCGATAGTCGCCGTGTGCCTCTGCCAGATCGGCGCAGGCCGGGGAGAGAACGAACTCCTGCCACAGCTGGGCAGCAGCGGTATGGCTGGCGCCGGATAAAATGGCGCTGGCGGTGACCTGACCGAAGGTACCGGAGGCGGGAATTATCAGATGCAGGTCACCGGAGGTGTCAGCGGACAGGGCGGAGAGCCCATCGTGGAGCCAACCCACGGCGATGACGCACTCGCCGGTGGACAGGCACTTGACGAAGGTGTCATCCGCGGCGGTATAGAACTGCACGCTGGTGTCCAGCGCCGTCAGATAGTCCAGCCCCTTGTCGCGGCCCAGCCGCAGGGCGGCGCTGTACGCGGTCAGGCGGCCGATCTCCGTGCTGCGGTAGGTGGGCAGCCACACAAGCTCCTGGTATACCGGGTCGGTCAGGTCTGCCCAGTCCTTGGGGGCGGAGATGGTCATGCGGCGCAGTACGTCGCTGTTGACGGCGAAAACGACCGCGTCGACAGATACGCCGTACCAATAGCCGTCCGCATCGCCGTAGGCGGCGTTGGTCAGGTCAGCGGCGTGGACGGGCGTATAGGTCAGCAGCTTGCCGTCAGCGGCCAGGGTGCGGCAGGTATCCGCGCTGCCGCCGAACCACACGTCGCCCCGGGCGCTGCCCGCCTGGGCGGCGGTAATGGCGCGGTAAGTGGTCTTGATGTCGAACAGCTCTTCAAACTTTTCGCACAGGGCCGTCATATACGCCTCGTCGCCGGTGCCGCACACGGTCAGGCGGCCCTCCTCGCGGGCGGTGTCGATCAGCGTCTCCAAGCCGGAGAAGGCGGCGGGGTAGGTGGGCGTATCGTCCGTATCCTGCGCGCCGCAGGCGCACAGGGACAGCGCCAGCAGCAGGGCCAGCACTGCGGTGAGCATACGTTTCATAGGGGGACCTCCTTGCGGCCGCCGAAAAAGGGGGCGGCCAGACTCCCTAACATTATAGCGGAGACTGCCGTGGCTGTCAAATTCCGTCGAAAGGTGGGGGACAAAGTATCACATTTGACGATATGCCCAAAACCTGAAAGTTTATCTATGCACTATGCACAAAAAGAACAGCGCCAGGTATAAAAAAATATTGTGTCGAAAGGGGGTTGTTTTGTGTAATGCGCCGTGTTATACTGGCAATCACGTTCGGATGTTTCTATGTGATATGTATTGTATAGGAGGGTGCGGGCATGAAGACTGCAACACGCCGGAGGGCTCTCACTGTGGAGATGACCTCCGGTTCACTTTGGAAAAATATCCTGCTGTTCAGCTTGCCGCTGATGATGACCCAGGTGCTGGAGGTGCTGTTCAACCTCAGCGATGTGGCCATCGCCGGTAAGTATGCGTACAACACCTATGTGGCCTTGGGCTCTGTGGGCTCCACCACCACGCTGGTCACGCTGTTCACGGGACTGCTGATCGGCCTGGGCGGCGGCGTCAATGTGGCCGTGGCCCGCGGGCTGGGTATGGGCAACGACGAGGACGTGGAGCACACCACCCACTCCTCCTTCCTGATCTGCCTGGCGATGGGCGTGCTGACGTGCCTGGTGTGCGTGTTTTTTGCCGAGCCCATGCTGCGGCTGCTGCACACCAAGGAGGAATTCCTCCCCGGTGCGGTGCTGTACCTGAAGCTCTATGCCCTGGGCCTGCCGGCCATGGGCATCTACAACTGCGGCAACGGTATCCTCAGCGCCACCGGCGACACCAAGCGCCCCCTGCTGTATCTGACGGTGGCGGGCGTGCTGAATGTGATACTGAACCTGGTGTTCGTTATCGGCTGCGGCATGGCGGCCGAGGGCGTGGCTATCGCCAGCGCCATCGCACAGTGGGTGTCTGCGCTGCTCATCATCATCCACCTGCTGCACCGCAAGGACGCCTGCCGCATGGATATCCGCAAGCTGCGGCTGCACCACCTGGCCTCCAAGCGTGTGCTGCTGATCGGCATCCCCTCCGGATTGCAGAACGCTATATTCGCCGTGGCTAACCTGTTCGTGCAGGCGGGCCTGAACTCCTTTGACGAGATCACTGTCTCCGGCGCGGCGGCTGCCGCCAATGCCGATACGCTGGTGTTCAACATGATGGCCGCGTTCTACACCGCCTGCGCCAGCTTTGTCAGCCGCAACTGGGGCGCGGGGCGGAAGGAGCGTATCCTTAAGAGCTACTACATCAGTATGCTGTACGCCGCCGTTGTGGGCGTGCTGGTCGGCGTGCTGCTGACTGTCTTCGGCCGGGAGTTCCTGGGCCTGTTTGCCGACAAGCCCGAGGTCATCGACGCCGGCGTGGACCGCCTGCGGATCATGGCCTTCTCCTACTGGATCGGCCCCCTGATGGACGCCAGCATCGCCGCCTCCCGCGGCCTGGGCCGCAGCGTGGCCCCCACCATTATGGTCATTCTGGGCTCCTGCGTGTTCCGGGTCATCTGGATCTACACCATCTTTGCCTACTTCCACACGATCACGTCCCTGTATCTGCTGTATATGTTCTCCTGGATACTCACCGGCGTGGCGGAGTATATCTACTTCCGCATTACTTACAAGCGCAATGTGCTCACTGCCCGCGCCACATGGTAACAAAAAAAGACCGTGCCGAGAGGCACGGTCTTTTCCTATTGCGGCGTTACTGCGCGGCGGTGAACAGGGCGGCCATGTCGGCGGTGACATCCTCGGTGAAGCTGCACAGCGTCACGCTGAAGGAGTAATTGCCCGCCTTCAGGCATACCAGCAGCTCATACGTGGCGATGTCGCCGTTCATGGCGGATACGGCCACGGCGGGAACGTTCTTCTGACCGGCAAAATCCACGGTGGTCAGCTGGGCCGTCACGTCCGTGAAGCCATAGCTCTCCAGCGCAGCGGGGACCTGCTCTACGGACAGCTCGGCCACATCCTGGGGCGTCACGGTGCTGCCGCCCAGCAGACCCATGTTGGTGAATACGACGTTGATGGTCATCAGACCGTCCGTGGAGGCGGCGTACATATCCTGCACGCTGCTGCTGCTCTCCAAGCGGGTCTTCAGCTCCTCGTCGCTGGTGCTCTCGCGGACAAAGCCGTTGAGCTCGTCGATCTGCTCATCGGTGTAGAAATACCAGCTGTCATCCAGGGTGCAGCTGATGCCGGCAAAACGGTTGGTGTAGGTGCCGCCGCTGACAGTGCCCATATCAGGAACAGCATCGCCGGTCACGCCGGGGGTCACGGCGCCGCCCGCCTGGTCATCCTTCTGGCTGCCGCAGGCGGCCAGGGACAGGGTCATCAGCAGCGCCAGTGTCAGGGCTGCAAGTTTCTTCATCATGGTGTTACCTCCTGTGCGGGGAATAGCGATCCCCTTAAACTCACGTTATTTTACCAGATACGACGAAAAATTACAAGGGCAGACCGACGCTTTTCACCCCTGGGCCGAAAAATCAAAGTCCTTTGCCATTTCCCGACGGAAATCGCGCCTTTAGCCGTTTACAATAACGGAAAAAGGAGGGACGAGCCATGAAACATCTGCTCCCGGCGGTACAGCGCACCGCCCTGCGTATTCCCTGGGCGGCTGTGTGCGGCTGTGCCGCGGCGCTGCTGCTGACGGCCGCCGCCCCCGGCGGGCAGTATGCCCCCTGGGCGCTGGCGGCGGTGGCGGCGGCCGGCGTGGGATGGCCGGGCCTGCTGGCGGTGGTCTGCGCGGGGCTGGGCGCCCTGCTGTTCATGGACTTTCAGCCGGGGCTGCGGCATACCGCTGCGGCGCTGCTGATCTTTTGTGCCAACACAGCGCTGTGCAATACGCGGCTGTACCGGCGGCCCCGCTTCCGGCCTATGGCCGCTGTGTGCGCCGCCGGGTTGACCCAGCTGCCGTATCTCATACAGCGGGGCGGACGGCAGTGGGCCCTGTGTATGGCGTCGCTGGCGCTGCTGTATGGCGCGGCGGCGCTGCTGCCCGATCTGCTGCCGGAGTCGGCGGCGGAGCAGGCGGACAAGCGCCGGGCCTGGTTTTTGCTGCTGCTGGGGGTATGCGCCGTGCCGGCGGGCTGGACGGTGATGGGATTTTCACCGGCGGTGGTGCTGGCCGGGATCCTGCTGCTGTATTTTGTGGGACGCGGGCCGGCGCCCGACGCGGCGGCCGCCGGTGCGCTGGCGGGGCTGACGCTGGACCTGTGCGGCACGGGAGAGCTGTATCTGGCGGTGGTGCTGTGCGTCGCCGCGTCCGCTGCCGCAGGGCTGCGGAGCGGACAAAGAGTGCCGGCGGCTGCGGCCTTCTGCGCCGCGGGTGTGCTGGCGGCCCTACTGCTGGGGGAGGTCCGCCCTCTGGCGGTGCTGTGCCAGCTGCTGACCGCTGCCGGTGTGTGGCTGCTGCTGCCGGAAAAGGAGGGACCGCTGCTGACGGCCGCCGGAGAGGTGTCTCCGGAGGCTGCGGCACCTGCGGCAGCCTTCCGAGCGGTGTATGACAGCCTGGAGGACCACGCGCCGCTGCTGCGGCCGGAAAACCCCGCCGTGCTGTTTGACCGGGCGGCGGAGCAGGTCTGCCGGGACTGTCCCCTGCGGAGCGACTGCTGGCAGACCCATTATACCGATACGTACAATGCCTTCAACGACGCCTGCCCGGCGCTCCTGCGGCGGGGACAGGCGCTGGCGGAGGATTTCCCACCGTACTTTGCGGCCCGTTGTGTGCGTTTTCCCAAGCTGCTGACGGCGCTGGACGGACAGCTCCATGATTTCCTCCAGCGTAGGCTGCACCACGGGCGGCTGGATGCGGCCTATCGTCTGGCCCGGGAGCAGTACCGGCAGGTGGCCGAGGTGCTGTCACGGACCGCCCCGGCGGAGCGCCTCCGCCGCGCACACCTGACCTGCCGCACCGCTGCCCTGCTGCGGTCCAAAACCGGCGAAAAGCACTGCGGCGATCAGTGCGCCGTTTTTGATGCCGGAGGGCTGACTTGTCTGGCGCTGTCCGACGGTATGGGCAGCGGCGAGAGCGCCCACTGCGAGGCCGCTATGACCATCCGCCTCCTGCGGCAGTTTTTGCAGGCGGGTATCGAACCTCTCCCGGCGCTGAAGACCCTGAACACCGCTGCCATGCTCCGCTGTCAGGGGGGCGCCGGCTTCACGACCATCGACCTGGCCTGCCTGGATCGGGCCGAGGGCGTGCTGACGCTGTACAAGTACGGTGCCGCGCCGTCCTATATCAAGCGGCAGGGCGCCGTGGCCCGCTATCGCGCACAGGCGCTGCCCGCGGGACTGGAGAGCGCCGACGGCGACGTGCCGCCACAGCGCGTGGCGGTATCGCCGGGTAGCTGGCTGGTGCAGGTGTCCGACGGTGTGGCCGGCGAGGACGACGAGTGGCTCCAGGACCTGCTGGCCGGATGGGACGGCACCTCGCCCCGGGCGCTGGCGGAGGAGCTTCTCCGTCAGTCCGTTCAGCGGACGGGCGGCGCGGACGACTGCGCCGTGCTGGTGCTGGCCATCGACGGCAAGGCGGACACGCACCGCGTCTGAGCGACAAAAAACGGCGGGAAATTTTGCCCGCCGCACCGTATAACTTTCCGCCGCCGCGGCGATACTATGGCTGTAACAAACAGCGCCCGTCACGGCTGAAGGAGGCATCGGTTTTGGTAAAAGGCGTTTCCCGCCGCGTGATCGTCGTGGACTCTCCCGACCCGCGGATATTCGAGCAGGCTATTTTCATCCTTCCCACGGACGGCGGCGGCGTCAGCTCCCGTCAGCTGGTGGACGAGGCGGTGCGGATCGCCCGCAGCTACGCCCGGGGACAGACCGGCGTTCGCCGCCGGTGGCGTCCGCCTGCATGGCTGTGGGCGGTATGGGGCGCGTGTGCCTGCGGCCTGGTGTGGCTGCTGGCTGCGCTGCTGTGACCGCCCGCGGTCCTGCGGCGCAAGGGCGCTGTATCAGCTTACTACCAGCGGTTTCCGCTGTTTCTGCCCTTTTTATCGCGGCGGCTGTGAGCAGTCACCGCCGCAAGGGTCCTGTTTTTTCTCCTCACTTGGGGCGGACGCGCGGCGTCCGCCCTCCTTTTTTACCCGGCGGTATCGTATGCCCTGCGCCGCAAAAAAGAGACGCGCCAGCAGCGCGTCTCTTTTTATCGTATGCCCTGCTCCAAAAAAAAGAGACGCCCGCGGGCGTCTCTTTTTTTGTGATTACCCACAGGTTTTGTTGTCTGCACTCCCGCCCACCGCAAGGAAGGGGGAGTGTGAGGGGGGAACCTTTGACGGGTTCCCCCACTCGCGTTCAGTCACCCGCCCGCAGGCGACCACTTTTGCGTAGCAAAAGTGCTGCTCCAAAAAAGAAAGACACCCATGTGGGTGTCTTTCTTTTTTGTGATTGCCCACAGGTTTTGTTGTCATTGAATTACTCTTTCAAACCCTTAATCCGCTTTTGAATATCCTCCACAGATGGCAGCTGGCGTTCCAGTTCTTCCGGCAGGCTGCTGGTGATCTGGTAGGCGCTGACGCCGATGGGCTTGCTCATGTCCTTGAGGGAATACTCCGCCACGAGGTTATTCTTACTCTTGCAGAGCAACAGGCCAATAGAGGGATTGTCCTGCTCTTTCTTCAGGATGCCATCCACCGCAGAGAGGTAGAAGTTCAGCTGTCCGGCGTACTCCGGTTTGAACTCGCCGGTTTTCAGTTCAATCACCACATAGCAGCGAAGGTTGAGGTTGTAAAACAGCAGGTCGATATAGAAATCATCGCCTCCCACATTCAGGTGGTATTGGTTGCCAAGAAAAGCGAAGCCTGTTCCCAACTCCAGAAGGAGCTTTGTCACATCCTTGACCAGCGCCTGCTCAATATCGCGTTCCACCATGTCCGCTTTGAATGGGATAAAGTCAAAGATGTACGGGTCTTTCATGGTCTGTGCCGCAAGCTCGCTCTGCGGGGATGGCAAGCGGTTTCCAAAGTTGGATACCTTCTCCGCCAGCACCTGTCGCTGATACAGACCGCTTTCAATCTGATGAACTAATACATTGCGTGACCAGCCATTTTCGGCACTTCTCTCTGCATACCATAGGCGTTCCTCGGATTTGGAAAGCTTGTCCATCAGCACGACATTGTGTCCCCACGGGATTTGTGCAACAGCCTGTTGCACAAATTCGTCGCCCGGATAAGCCGCCGCGAATTTTGCCATATACTTCAAGTTCCTCACCGAGTAGCCGGTGGCATTTGGGAAGGAAAGCTTGATATCGGCGGCAAGATTCTCCACGAACTTGCTGCCCCACGTCTTGTGGGCGTTGATGACCTCACCGATGGAGTGATAAAGGAGCAACAACTCCCGATTGACGCTGACCGCCGCACGGTACTGCGCTGTGCGGATCTCCTGCTTGATCGACTCAAGAATATGCAGATATTCGTTGGAATTTATCAGCATGGCCTTTTCCTCCATCAATTTTCTCAGCAGGGCCTTGACAGCCTTACCAAATAGCGTTGAAGTCCCTTATGTACCACGGGTCAACCGTAAAATTGGGGTAATTTCCGTAGTACAGCAATAAATTCGATATATGCTATCTCAAACACTTTGGACTAAGGGGTAAAGCAGAAAGATGGGATTGTAAACTGTCTCACAAGTATCCCAAAGATTATTACTCATCGAAAATATAAACATTTCCTTTTGCCCTTGTTATGGCTACATAGAGTTTATTTTTTGTCATTGGAGCTAATTCGGCCAACTTTCCGGCAGCCATTTTCTTTGAGGTAGTCTTATTAAGTAGAACGCAGACATCAGTATACTTATCTTCACCCTTTGTCTCTCCCCAGTTCTTATGCATATACCCTTTTTTTGAACCATTTTGATAATGCAGTTTTACTATACTGTTATTTCTCGTATATTCCGCAATTCTCACCGAATCAGTTACCACTTCAATCGTCGTATTATCTTCGTCGGCTCTATTAGACCCTATCCTAATTCCCAAATTGTCTGTTATAAATTGACAGACATTTTTACTACAGCGCCAGCTGTTTAAAAGGCTCGTATTATCGCAGACAATACCTTTTGCTGTAAATCGTGATTCATATTTTATCTTATCATCAAATAGTGTTTTATTTTTGTTTCCATCGCGACTGGTATCAAATGTGTGTTGATAGAAATCTCCCACAAACAACATATTCACATTTGTATCCATAAGAGACTCTAGAAAATCAAAATCTCGTCCGCCTATATCCTGTATTTCATCAATTACAAGTTCGTCATAATACCTTTCAATACGACGCTTTATCTTAGGCAACGCATTTGCTCGCTCCAAAAAGAACGCAAGCCTATTGCTATACAAAAGTCCAGACGGACTCAGATAGTAGCGCATAGAATCTTGAGGTATTTTTATATTCGGATTGTTGTCAAAAACAATTCCCTTTGCGTGAATTATATCTGCAAAATAAGGCTTGTAGCAAAAATTATAGAGAAATGAGAAATAAGTCATCAGCGTAACACTGTTTGGCCATCTACCGCCAAATTTAGCAAGTATCTTTCGAGAAATATTATCGTAATTGCCATCTGTATAGGTTAGAATCAAGGATCGTTTCTCTAGGGATAGCTCATTGACAATATAGGTCGTTTTTCCCGATCCAGCAACTGCAAAAATCACTCGCTTATCCATTCAAACGCCTCTTTTATATATGAAGGGACACTAATATCATCGTTTTGGCAAAGTAACCTGTATGCGGCATCCGTCTTGTTGTTCAACATATATTGCTGCGCATCACCCGAAAACAGCTTATCGCATAAGCCCTTGTTTTCACAATACAGAACAATCTCAAATGTTCGCTTTCTCTCATCTGGTTCATAGCATATTTTTACATTATCCATATCTGAATAACCGATATATTTTTCTATGCAGTTTTTTTGAACATTTCCGTCATTATCTGTTACGACTGCAACTTTGCCTTTTGTAAGACATGCAATATCCAAATAACGTTTAAAACTTAGTCCGCGTACATCTAAAATCTGTACATCATCATTTTCGGGAACATGACCGGTGACTGTTTCATAAAATTTTTCAAACAGGATGTATTCAGCTGGACCTTCAACAAGAATAGTCTTCCGTGAAAGCACAAATTCTGTTATGCTTGCAGGGGGAGTTTTTTTGAAATACGCTGCTGTCTCAAGGTTTAGACTTTTGAGGGTAACAGGTCTTTTCTCTCCATCACAATGTAGAATAATGACGTTATTAAGTTCAAGTCTCGTGCTGATAAGACTATTATGCGTTGCAATGAAGATCTGGCCAGCCTGTGTTTTAGCAATTTTTTGAATGAGTTTCTTAAGATTGACATGACTTAAGTGTGTTTCAGGTTCTTCAAGTAAAATCACATCCACGTTTGAACCCGCATGTTCCAATGCGAAATCTGTCTTAATAAAGATTTGTCTTCCAGTTCCTTTGTTGTCAATGCTTATTTCATCTTCATAAATCATTAGATTGTTTTCAAGGGCGGATGCGGGACTGTTTTTAAGGCCAAAAGTATAGTGCTTTTCCTGCGGAATACGATCATTCAATGGTTTTAAACTGTCCGCACAAAAAACTTTTCTCATTTGACGGTACTTGCTTCTGAATATAGCACGTTCTTTTGCATCATCTCCCGTATATTGGTAATAAGTTCGCTTTATGAAATCATTCGTTGCATATTCAGAGTCCATATTGTCGCTATTCACCATTGCGCAACGCAGTTTTCTTTTGTATCCCGTATATACTTGATCTGCAAAGGTCGAAAAACGTATGGAATAGTATTCATAAGGGAAATAATCAGATTGCGCATCCATTGCGAAGGTTATCTCTGTTTTATAATCTTCATTCGGCTCGCAGACCAATTTGATGCCGTAACACTCAATCTTGTCGGAATTGTTTTCACCATTAACGCTTGGGTCTGACGCTCCGCTAAGGTATAATTCAACTCTCAGTTTTGGCAAGTCGGCATAACATCGATCACTGTTGATAAATTCCGTAACAGCTTCTATGTTCAGCAAATTATCCAGTCCGATTGCTTCGACCCTTCGATTGTTTCCTCCTGAAACCAAATCGATAGCTTCAAGGATGGTGCTTTTGCCAGACTCATTGTCTCCTATAAGAATATTATTTTTCGTATTTGGCTCAATCACGAACTCTCGAAAACGGCGGAAATTATACAACTTGATTTTCGTAATGAAAATGGACATATATGTATTCCTCCAATTCTGTTGTAGGCTTGATGATTCTGCCAAAGCAGAGAGTATATCAATATTCTCCAATTGCTAATGGTATGCAGTATCTCTACTGCACTCTCTACGTCTTTTTAGTATAACAGGTATCTATTTTCACGTCGAGCCTTTTTTCCAAATACAGATAATAATTCCACTTTCCAGCAACACGACTTTTGCCTAGTGCAGTTTCCGTACTAATTTAGAATACTGTTTCTATATCGATACATGTTGCATAACTTACTATTCTAAGATTATCTTGCGAAAAAATGAATCTCCTGCATTTCCGGCAAAATACAATTTCCGTCCACATGGGCGTCTGCCTTCTTTTTCGTTAGATTACTCACTTTCGTCTTCGCAGAAATTCAACTACAATAGTCTCATCATACACAAGGAGATGAGACCATGCCCACCGAGTACCCAGCAGATTTCAAGCAAAAAGTCATCAAGCGTTATCAAAACGGAGAATCCATCAAATCTCTCAGCCACGAACTGCACATTGCCCAGGGGACACTTTACCGCTGGCGGAAAGCGTACTGTACTATCCAAGGAACAACCCGCACCTACACACCAAAGGAGTTTGACGCCATTTCAAGACGATTGGCAAAACTGGAACATGAAATGGAAATCATCCGCCTTTCTCAATGCATAGCAAATGTTCCCCTGCAAAAGAGACTTTCCATTTTGGAAAATCTCCACCATCAGTCTGATAATACTTATAGTGTTCATGAGCTGTGCGAAGCATTGGATGTCGCTCGCGGTACATTTTACAACCACATCTTTCGCCGTGCGGACCGCAGCCAGCGCGACCAAGAGCAGACACAACTCATGCGTCTGGTACAGCAGGCTTTCGACGACAGCGGCCAACGGTATGGTGCCGAAAAGATTCGCATTACATTGGCCGAAGGTGGTATCAGAGTCAGCACCAAGCGCATTGCTACGATCATGCAGGAGCTCGATCTGCGCAGCATTCGACTTGATTCCAAAAAGCAGTTTAAAAAGCATCAAAAATACCGCAAGCAAAACCTGTTGGAGCAGCAATTTACCGCAGAACATCCTAATCAAACATGGGTCAGTGATATTACATACTTCAAGCTCAACGATTACTGGCTTTATCTGTGCATCATTCTCGACCTCTTTTCCCGGAAAATCATCGGCTATCGCGTATCCCGCAATGCCAGCACGAATTTGGTCACCAGTACATTTCGGATAGCTTTCCGCGAACGAGATACCCCTGCCGATTTGACATTTCACAGCGACCGCGGCAAGCAGTATACTTCCACCGCATTTACAACGCTCCTGCAAAAGTGCGGTGTGAAGCAATCGTTTTCCGCTACGGCACGGCCACATGACAACGCCGTGGCGGAAGCCTTCTTTGCCTCATTCAAAAGAGAAGAGGCGTACCGCAGAGAGTACACCTCAGAACAAAGCTTTCGCAAAAGTGTGGAGCAGTATGTTCAATTTTACAATGAGGTACGCCCTCACAGAACTTTGAGATACAAGACTCCGCAAGCCTTTGAAGCCGCTTATCACGAGAATTTGTGAGAAAACCGTGTTCAAATAACGACCTTGCATAAAAATAATCATTCCGCATTTTGAGAGTTTTTCTGTGCATGCCTCCAATCAGCAAAATAAAAAAGCCCAGATAAAACAAGGCTTTGAAGATAAGGAGAACCCCGTTTTTCGATAAAAATGTTCGAAAAACGGGGTTCATTCACTTGGAGCAGGGTACGGGAGTCGAACCCGCCTTAACGGCTTGGGAAGCCGCTGTAATACCGATATACCAACCCTGCGATTTACTTACCGGGTTATTGTAGCATACCGGCGGCGGTTTTGCAACCGAAAATTGTGTCGAAAGGGCATGAACGTCTTGTCCCGCCGCATACCCATAGAAAAAAGCCTGGAGGGGACGCTATGAAACGAAAACTGACAGCGCTGCTGGCGGCGCTGTGCATCACCGCTGTGCTGCCGGTACACGCCGGGGCGGTGGACCTGCCGCTGACCTCCCGCGCCGCGGTGCTGATGGAAAAGACCACGGGACAGATGCTGTTCGCCCAAAACGAGCATGAGAAGCTGGAGCCGGCCAGCGTCACCAAGATCATGACACTGCTGCTGACCATGGACGCCATCGACAGCGGCGCGCTGGCCTATGACGACGTGGTGACGGTGTCGGCCAACGCCGCCGGCATGGGCGGCAGCCAGGTCTTTCTGGCGGAGGGCGAGCAGATCACCGTGGAGGAGCTGCTGAAATGCGTGTGCGTGTCCTCCGGCAACGACGCGGCGGTGGCGCTGGCGGAGAAGGTCGCCGGCGTGACGGAGCTGTTTGTGGAGCAGATGAACAACCGCGCCAGGGGGCTGGGTATGGACGATACCCATTTTGCCAACCCCACCGGTCTGACGGCGGCGGGCCACGTTACCAGCGCCTATGATATTGCCCTTATGAGCCGCGAGCTGCTGACAAAGCACCCGGACATCCGCAATTTCACCACCATATGGACGGACAGCATCCGAAACGGCACCTTTGATCTGGCCAATACAAACAAGCTCATCCGCTGGTACGACGGCGCCACGGGGCTGAAGACCGGCTACACCGCCTCCGCAGGCTACTGCATCAGCGCCACGGCGGAGCGCGAGGGCATGGAGCTGATCGCGGTGGTCATGAAGGGGGAGACGTCCGACAAGCGGAATACCGACGCCAAGGCGCTGCTGAATTACGGATTCTCCGCCTATACGCTGGTCTCCGCCGCGCCGGAGGAGCATGGCGTCTCCCAGGCTGCTGCCGCCGTGGATGCAGAGAAGAATGCCGGTCAGTTTGGGAATCAGGGCGGCAGCCAAAAGCGGACGGAAGAGCAGCCACAGCCCGATCACCGCGAGGATCACGCCGGAACCAAGACGCAGTGCCGTATACAGTGTTTCATCCCGGTTGGGAAGAGCTGCCGCCAGATTTCCGGCGCCGCAGAGCAGCAGCACCGCGCCCAGAGCCAGGCAGACCGCCCGTGCGGAGGGGGCCGGCCAGAGCAGAAGCGCCAGACCCAGCAAACTCCAAAGTCCATTGGAGAGCAGGGTACTGAGATGAATTTTTTTCACAAATGCACCCATGAAACAACCTCCTGTGTCAGCATGCGTCTAGTATGTGCCAATTGTCGGGCGTAAAAAACTTGATTTTTCCGCGAGCCTGTGGTATCATTCAAAAATGAAAATCATTCTCAAATTCGGGAGGGTTTATTTTGAAGCGATGGATTGCCGCACTGCTGTGCGGATTATTGGCGATTGGGCTGACTGCCTGTGGGCAGAGCACGGTGCAGGAGGCGGATGACGGAAAGCTGCAGGTGGTGGCAACGATCTTTCCAGCCTATGATTTTGCCCGGGCTGCGGGAGGAGATCTGGCGGATGTGACGCTGCTGCTGCCGCCCGGCGCGGAGAGCCATTCCTATGAGCCCACGCCGGCGGACATCCTGGCGGTGCAGAACTGTGATCTGTTCATTTATCTGGGCGGTGAATCCGACTCCTGGGTGGATACCATTCTGGACTCTGTGGACCGGACGGGGGCCACCATGCGGATGGTGGACTGCGTGGAACTCCTGGAAGAGGAGACGGTGGAGGGCATGCAGGCAGAGCCGGGCCATGACCATGAGGACCACGATCTGGGCGAGGTAAAGGAGATCGACGAGCACGTCTGGACTTCGCCGGTCAATGCCGCAGCCATTACCCGGGCCATCGGGGAAAAACTGGCAGAGCTGGACCCGGAGCACGCGGCGGCGTATCGGGACGGCGCTGCGGACTATGCCGGAGAGATCGATCAGCTGGATCAGGACTTCCGGGACTTCTTTGCAACGGCTCCCCGAAAGACCATTGTCTTTGGTGACCGGTTCCCCATCCGGTATTTTGCGGAGGAATACGGTCTGGAATACTATGCCGCCTTTCCGGGATGCAGCACCCAGACGGAGCCATCTGCGGCCACCATCGCCTTTTTGACGGAGAAGGTGGAGACAGAGCAGATCCCTACGGTGTGGTATATCGAGTTTTCCAATCATCTGGTGGCGGACAGCATTGCGGAGGCCGCGGGCGTCAAGACGGCCCTGTTCCACACCTGCCACAATGTATCCACGGACGAACTGGAGGCGGGGGCCACTTACGTGTCCCTGATGGAGCAGAATCTGGAGACGCTGCGGGAGAATCTGTGATCTGAAAAGAAGAGCGCCGGGGCTGCAGCGGATGTCGCAGCCCCGGCTTTTTTATGGGAAACGGCGGAGAAGCCTTTGACAGGGGCGTGCTTCCGCCGTATCATAGGAGTCAGAGAGGAGAGATGGTATGCTGGCTTATACCTATTTGGAAAAAGGAACCTTCCGGCTGACGGACAAGCCGAAGCCTGTGCTGCGGGAACCTGGAGACGCGCTGGTCCGGGTGACGCTGTCCAGCATCTGCACCAGCGACCTGCACATCAAGCACGGCTCCGTGCCCCGGGCGGTGCCCGGTATCACCGTGGGCCATGAGATGGTAGGTGTGGTGGAATCGGTGGGTCCCGGCGTCCAGACGGTCCGCCCCGGCGACCGGGTGAGCGTGAATGTGGAGACGTTCTGCGGCGAGTGCTTCTTCTGCCGCCACGGGTATGTCAACAACTGTACGGATCCCAGCGGCGGCTGGGCCCTAGGCTGCCGGATCGACGGGGGACAGGCGGAATACGTCCGGGTGCCCTACGCGGACCAGGGTCTGACGAAAATCCCGGAGAGCGTTACGGACCGGCAGGCACTGTTTGCCGGCGACATCCTGGCCACCGGCTTCTGGGCGGCCCGCATCGCGGAGATCGGGCCGGAGGACACGGTGCTGATCCTAGGAGCGGGCCCCACAGGCATCTGCACTCTGTTGTGCGTGCTGCTGAAAGCGCCTAAGCAGGTCATCGTCTGCGAAAAGGACCCGGCGCGTCTCCGGTTTGTCCGGGAGCACTATCCCCAGGTGCTGACGGTGGGGCCGGAGGAGGTGCTGGCCTTCACACAGGCCCACAGCGACCACGGCGGCGCGGACCGGGTGCTGGAGGTAGCCGGGGCGGAGGAGACCTTCCGCCTGGCCTGGCAGTGCGCCCGGCCCAACGCCGTGGTGACGGTGGTGGCCCTCTACGACGGCCCCCAGGTCCTCCCCCTCCCCGATATGTACGGCAAAAACCTCACCTTCAAGACCGGCGG
>OLNO01001768.1_pt1 | contig 16442 bp, 12 predicted proteins | sample 1672861 | NCBI WGS metagenome assembly OLNO01 (sample SAMEA3136731, study PRJEB25190) | human gut metagenome | reverse complement strand
TATGCTTATATCTGAGGGGGAAAAACAATGACAGATCATGAAAAGAAAATAGAGATAATGCGGAAGTATTATAAAGAAATAAAAACCAGTTTTGATTTTTTTATCAAGGGAGACATCCCCATAAAAAGAGTGGATAATGCTCTGAAAAAATTTGCTTCCGGCATGGACAGGACAACGATGATTGGTTTTTATGATACGACTGTGATGGGAAGCGGTAAAAGCGGATATATCTTCACGGATACCAAGGTATATTATTCAGAAACTCTGGAAAAGCCTAAAAAGTTATGGTATGACGATATAAAAAGCGTAGAATTGACAGATAAATATAAATCAAAAGACTGTGACCGGGGCCTGCGGTTTAATTTATATGATGGTTCAACAATTACCTGGACAAGCTGTTATTTAAATAAAACGCCTCTCTTAAAATTTTTCAATGAGATGCTGGAATTTATGAATCAGCCGGAACAGGCCGTTGAAGAGTCTGTTGACTATAAGAAACCGTTTGAAGCGGGAGCAGCAGCGGGCGGTTCTGCTATTGGATCTTATGGTACAGTTAATAAGCTGTTTGATGAAGAAAAATTTCATGCCAGACAGGGACACGGTTTTGCTGCTGAAAGGGCCAATAACTTATACGACAGAATAACAGGACATGATGCAAAGATTCTTGGAGATGACAATGCATTAAATGGAGCGGACAGAATCGTAGATGGAATAGAGATTCAGTCTAAATACTGCAAAACGGGGTCACGCTGTATTAACGAATGCTTTTCAGAAGACGGGAAGGGGGCTTTCCGCTATTATTCCCGGAACGGAAAGCCTATGCAGATAGAAGTGCCGTCTGATAAATATGACGCGGCGGTTGCAGCTATGGAAGAAAAAATCAAACGCGGTCAGGTTGATGGCGTAACAGATCCGGCTGAAGCGAAAAATATTGTAAGAAAAGGTCATTTTACATATGAACAGGCAAAAAATATCGCAAAAGCCGGGACGGTAGAATCTTTGACTTATGATGCTGTAAATGGCGTAATTATTGCATCCTCTGCATTTGGTATCAGCGCTGTTGTAACATTTGCGGCTTCTGTATGGAATGGCGATGATTTCAATATTGCTCTGAAAAATGCCGCATTTTCCGGGATCAAAGTCGGAGGGACTGCATTTATAACAAGTGTACTTGCAAGCCAATTGTCAAAAGCAGGTCTTAACAGTGCATTAGTAGGCAGTTCAGAAGCCATTGTTTCTTTAATGGGGCCGAAAGCATCTGCCATGCTTGTAAATGCTTTCAGGAGCGGAAGTAACATATATGGCGCGGCGGCAATGAAAAGTGCGGCAAAACTTTTAAGGGGAAATGCAATTACAGCAGGAGTTACCGTTGTTGTTCTGTCTTCATTTGATATAGCCAATATTTTCAGAGGCCGTATTTCAGGAAAGCAATTGTTTAAAAATCTGGCAAATACCACTTCTACAGTAGCCGGAGGTACGGCTGGCTGGATAGGCGGCGCGGCAGTGGGGTCGGCGGTCTTTCCGGGTGTGGGAACTGTTATAGGAGGTTTGATCGGTTCATTAAGCGCCGGTGCAGTTGCGAATAAAGCTACAGATACAGTGCTGGGAGCCTTTATAGAAGATGACGCGGATGAAATGGTGCGCATCATTGAAAAACAATTTGCTGAATTGGCAAAGGATTATCTGCTGAATCAGAAAGAAGCGGAAAAAATTACAGATGCATTAAAAGACAGATTGGACGGCAAAAAGTTAAAAGAAATGTTTGCCAGTTCCGACAGACAGGCTTATGCCCGGGATATGCTTGTCCCGCTGATAGAAAAAGAAGTTTCCAGGAGAAAATATATTGAGCTTCCGACAGATGAAGAAATGCTGATAGAGATCAGAGGGATTATAGAAGATATGGAAGAGGCGTCGTAACATATGAGTAAGTAGGAAAGTAGGAGTTTCCCGGTAAACTATGAGTACTGGCTCGTAGTTTACCGGATATTCTGCTTTTAAACTTTTTACAGACTTTTCTTCACAGCCTCTCAATACAGGTGCCTGGAATTTTTACCTGGGATAACAATTTCCAGATTTACCATTTCGCAAGCGTTCCGTACGGTGATGTGGATTTTGAAAATGATATAATTTATTGCTCCACTACTGAAGACGGTGAACAGGCATGCTATGCCGTGCCCATTTATGATTACAGCGAATTAAGAAAAAGAGCAGAAGACATTGTTAATGATTCTGCTGCAGAGTGAAAGGAGACAAAATGAACCGCGACCCGATTAACGTCTTGATTGCCGCGGCCACATCCTTCGCAGTGGTCGTGCTGCCATAGTTTTTCATACATATGAAGGAACAGAGCCATCTGTGGGGAAAAGGCGGCTTTATCATAAACAGCACAAATGGACAGAGAGCAGGGACCGTATTATAATACAGGCATATGAATGAATTTTGAGATTTTGAGAAACAGGTGATTCAAATAGAAGAGCAGAAAGAATTCATAAAAACCGCGGAGGATTTTTTTCAGGCGCTTCCGCCTGAGAGGAGCCGGGAATATGAAAAACAGCTGACCAGATTTACCGATCAGTACAGCAGACCGGAACATCTGGAGTGTTATAATAGAATGATTGAAGAGAATCACGCTAATGCTTATGAAGCGTTTTTCTGTCTGTGTACGATTTACCGGCACAACAGAGATTACGCCAGGCTGAATTCCCTGCTTCAGTCGTGCAGCAGGTTCAAAAGGCATTTATCTTACAATCACATACTGGCCATGTATCAGGTTCACAGCGAGTCTTTTTATGATTATGATGAATTGCTGATAATGACCTGCCGTGACGCGGAGATGATGAATGACAATTCCGGATACCTTCATACATTTGCCAATGCTTTCGCGACGATCTGTGAGAAATGCGGAGAAAATAACTGTGAAAGTATTATAAATGAATGGTATGATCAGGCATTGAATGCGGTAAACAGGGCGATTGAATTGGAGCCGCTGTACGCCAAATATTACAGTACAAAGGCCAGAATTCTGAATCTCAGAGGGAATTATGGCGAAGCGCTGCAACTGATCATGTACGCAATCAGTCTGGAGAAGTCAGAGCGTCCGGATTACGCGCTGACGATTTCAAACTATCAGTATTACCGTCTGTACATATCCATGTGCCAGCAGCGTGCCTGGTTTGAGGAGAAAATTCATTCCCTGGAGCAGAAGCTGACAGCCGGCGCCCCGGCAGAAACGGCCGGGAAACCGGACAGGGAGAGCGGCGGAAAGGAAGACGGGATGAATAGCCGGGGAAGCGGCGGAAAGTCAGACGGAATGAACAGCGGGGAGAGCAGCGGAGTGACAGGCGGCGAGGCGGAAGATGAGGCACCCAGAGCTTATCGCGGTCAGGAACCATACTATTTTGTAAGTTATGCCCATCTGGATCACGATACCGTCTATCCTCTGATCCGCTGTCTGCAGAAGCGGGGATTTCATATTTGGTTTGACGAAGGCATAGAACCGGGAAAAGAGTGGCCGGAGGAGATTGCCCTCCATATTATGCAGAGTGAAAGTGTTCTGGTAATGCTCAGCGCCCAGTCTATCAATTCGCCGAATGTACGCCGGGAGCTGAGCCTGGCATTATCCGAAAATAAAAAAATCATCGCGGTTATGCTGGAAGAAGTTGTTCTGTCGGCGGGGATGCGTCTGCAGCTGGAACTGCAGCAGATGATTATGAAGTACCAGTATTCCGAAGAAAGGTTTCTGGAAAAATTATGTTCTTGTATCAGCGGGGAGCAGCAGTGATGGAATGGAATAAAAATTTGTTGACCATAGAGGAAGTGTATACAGAATCCAAAACAGGCAGCCGGGAAAAGAATGAGGATGCTGTGTATTATAATGCGGATTTCATTGCCGTAATAGACGGCGCTACCAGCAAGACAGAAGCAGACCTGGATGGAAAGACAGGTGGACAGCTATGCGCGGGGCAGATTGTGAACACGATCCGGAATCTGAAAGGGGATATAACCGCTCCGGAAGCAGCCCGGCAGATCTGGCAGGATTTAAAAGAAATGGAGAATAAATACCGGCTGGAAGAAAAAGGAATCCACAGCTGTGCTTCGGCAGTTATTTTCAGCTGTTTCAGAAAGGAAATCTGGCTGGTCGGCGATTGCAGATATATGATAAATGGACAGGAGTATTCCGAAGTAAAACACATTGACCGTGTGTTGAGCGAAGCGCGTGCGGCTGCTGTCCATATGCTGCTGGAAAAAGGGATAACGGAGGAGCAGCTGATGGAGCACGATTTCAGCCGTGAAATGATTCTTCCCCTGCTCCGGGAGCAGAAATATCTGGAAAACGGGCCGGAGCCGTACGGTTATCCTGTTTTTAACTGCCATACAGAGCCAGGCAATATTATTATCCGGAAAGTGCCGGATAAATCCAGTATCGTTCTGGCATCGGACGGTTATCCTGTCCTGAAGGAAACTCTGGCTGAAAGCGAGAGAGAGTTATCGGAGATTTTAAAGAAGGATCCCCTGTGCTATAAGGAGTACTGCTCTACAAAAGGACTGAAAAAAGGAAATGTGAGCTTTGATGACAGGAGTTATATCCGGTTTTCACTTAAGTGACTGAAAAGGCAAAGTAGATTCTGGCTGAATATTTTAGGGATTCATTATTGAAGAAAAGAGTTTGCAGATTATTATGGGAAATAAATAAGATAAGTGAAAAAAACGTATTAAACGGATAAGAATATTAATAAAATAGTAGAAAATATATTGACAAAGGTGAAAAATACACATAATATGAAGCTGAAAGGAGGAGACGCCCATGTTGATCCGATTTAATGTCAGAAATTTTTTATCCTTTAATACTACTGAAAAAAATAGTTCAGAGGAATTTTCAATGATTGCGGGAAAAGTCAGAAGTAAAAAAGATCATGTGTATGATGATGGGAAGATTAAGCTTTTGAAGTTTGCCGCTATATATGGAGCAAATGCATCTGGAAAGTCTAATGTTGTAAAAGCGATGAATTTTATGCAGTATACTGTTGTTGCAGGTCTGCCCAAAGGACATACAGAACAATATTGCAAAACTGATCCGGAAAACAGGGATAAACCCAGCTATTTTGAAATGGAGATATTGTTAAATAAAAAGTATTATGCATATGGATTTGAAGTGATTTTAAGTCAGAGTAAATTTATTTCAGAATGGCTTATAGAATTAAAGGAAGATAATTCTGAAAAGGTACTGTTTGAAAGAGATATAGAAAAAGGAACATATCTCCTGGGAAGCGATTTTAAAGAAAAGGGCCTTTATGAGAAGATGGAAGTCTATGCTGGCGATATCCGGGAAGATTCGACTGTACTGTTTCTCTACATTATGAATCAGAATAAAAAAAACCTGTATGATGAATATAAGAAAGCAAGAATATTAAGAAGGGTTTTCAGATGGATCCAGATCAAGCTGGATATTAATTACCCTAATCAGCCGATATCAGATTATTCTTATCTGGCAAAAGCTGATAATGTAGAACAGGTATGCAAAATGATCTCGGCCTTTGGAACTGGAATTACCAATTTCACGATGGTAGATGTTCCACTGGAAAAAGTAATGGGCAATATTCCGAAAGAGATTCAACAGCATATTTTGAGTGATATAGAAAATAAACAGGCAGAACTTAGAAAGGCTGGGCAGGATAAAGGACCAGTACTGGTTATGCGGAGTGATTCAGATTTTTTTATGATTACGTTGGAGAAAGATGCTTTGCCTAAATGTCAGACAATTGAGTTTTCGCATGGAAGAAAAGATATACTTTTTCAGATTTCAGAAGAATCGGACGGTACAGTAAGAATATTGGATTTGCTGGAAATATTGCTGGGTGGATCTGGAAAGACTTATGTGATTGATGAATTAGACCGTTGTCTGCATCCAAGTCTAACATATAAATTTGTAGATACTTTTTTGAATGTTGCTTCAAAAAAGAATATTCAATTAATTGTTACTACACATGAATCCCGTCTCCTTGATTTTGATCTGCTAAGAAGAGATGAAATATGGTTTGTAAATAAGAATCAAAAGGGGGAATCAGATATCTATTCCCTGGAAGAGTATAATGCAAGATTTGATCAGAAAATTGATAAGGCATATCTGGAAGGGAGATATGGGGGAGTACCTGTATTCAGTACTGTTTTTCCTGTTGGGGAGGAATAGCTTGTGAGAGAAAAACGGAATTTTGCAGAACGGACAAAAGCACTTAGGTCAGATGAAGTACGCAAGAAGTATTTTCTTGTTTATGAGGGGAAAGATACAGAATTATTATATTTTGATGCAGTGAATGAGTTGAGAAGGGAAATAAAAATTAATCCTTTAATAGAGTTAGTACCTATTGTTCGCAGTTATAGTGAGGATGGCTGGAGCAATCCCAAAAAAATTGTAGACCGTATGAGTCAGAATATACAGGAAAGTCAGACCGGCGTTATTTCATATGAGACTATGCTTAATTGGATAATGGAATATTTTCAGGATGAAGGCTATATCGCAAATAATCGTACCTTTGCAAAAACAGTGTGGAGAACATTGCAGTGGATATGTGAAGAAAAATTAAAAGTGTCTTTGAATGATAATATTCATGATTTGAACTGTGCATGTCAAAAATTATTTGAGTGTCTGAATAAAGAGACTGAGTTCAGCAATTTAGTGATCGATATAGCTAAAATAGTAAATTATGGGAAAATAACCTATGAAGAGAACTTTGACAAAATATGTTTTATTGTAGATAGAGATAAAGAGAGTTTTACTGCGGAACAATACGATTATGTTATATTGCAGTGTGAAGAGAAACATTATGGATTCTTTCTTACCAATCCATGTTTTGAGTTCTGGCTTTTATTACATTTTACAGATGTAGGAGATCTGGATAGTGATAAATTACTTGAGAATCCATTGGTTACTGCAAAATACAGGTATGCAGAAAGCGAATTGCGAAAAAGAATACCCGGGTTTAAAAAATCAAAATATGATGCGCTTTCGTTAGTGAGAAATATTAATACAGCTATTACTAATGAAGAATATTTTTGTGAAGAAATTATCGGCTTAAAGACAAATGTAGGGAGTAATATAGGTATTTTAATAAAGGAAATGCAAGTTGGAAATGGATGACCTTTATACAAAAGTAAATGCAATATTGTAAAAGTGAGAACAAAATGAAAAATATTAATTTTTCTTCCGGCGTAAATAATTCTGCAGCGGAAGAACTGTTTCCCCTCCTGAAACAGTTCCTTGAAAACAAAAAACTGAAAACCGCCGATATACCGGACGACCTGTCGGAATTGTTTCACCTGTGCGAGATTCACAGCCTTCAGCCCATTCTCTGCTACATGCTTCTTGGTGAAACCAGCCTGCTGAGAGAGCGTTACCCGGATCTTGAAAAGAAGATACGGGATCAGTACATAGCGTCTGCCTATCATTCTGTGCAGCAGGAGGCATCCGCAGAGGAAATGGCGGAGTGCTTTTACAAGGCAGGAATCCCGCTTGCTTTTTTTAAGGGCATTCTTCTGCGGCGCTTTTATCCTGAGCCGCAGCTGCGTACAATGGGGGACATTGACTGCCTGGTCTCCAGAGACAACCGGGAGCTGGCGCACAGGATGATGCTTGAGATGGGCTATGTGTGTGATTCAGATAAAGGAGATGTGTGGGTATACAGCAGAGGAAGAGTTTCCGTGGAAATGCATACCCGGATTGCACAGAACTCATTTCAGAACGGATTTGATTACAAGGCCTTTTTCTCTGATGCGCTGGAGCATACGGAAAAAGCCGGAAAGTATATTTTCCTGAAAAGAGAATATCATTTCTGTTTTCTCATTTATCATATCGCCAAGCATCTGTATTCCACGGGAGCGGGAATCCGGATGTTTCTTGATATTGCCGTATTTCTGCAACACTATGGAAATGAATTTGACTGGGAGCAGGCGGCAGAGCTTCTGCAGGAAACCCGGCTGTCCAGAACCGCAGGGGCTGTATTTCAGCTGTGCGGCAGATGGTTTGGAACAAAGATCCCCTGGCCGGATAAGGTCAGCGAAGAAGTGCTTGACCAGCTGGAAGAATATATCACAGGCGGCGGTACTTTTGGATTTGAGACCCATGATGTGGGAGATATGTATCTGCGAAGAGGCTATGAAAAAAGCGAAAAAGAAGGAAAACACAGATTGCATTTCCGTCTCCTGTGGCATTATCTTTTCCCGTCTGCGGACAATATGCTTCAGATCATGCCTGCTGTGGAAAAATGGAAATGGCTTCTCCCGGCGGCATGGGTGAAGCGGTGGTGGCTTGGCGCGTTCCGGCGCCGGAGTCATTCACTACATACGGTTCAGTCCATGCTGAAAGATGACGGCGGACGGAGCCGGAGAGAACACAGGATGCTGAAAGAACTTGGGCTGTAAACTGTATTTTTTTATACATTTCCGTCTATACTCCAGATGTGAAATATATGATAAGGAAGATGTGAATTTTGATTCAGAGACTGGAATTGTTCTGGAAAACATATTTTGATTTTCAATATGGAGTTGCGCTTATTATTGGAATCGTGCTGTTTGGCGCTTTTATTACAGCGTGGATCTGTATGAAAAGAAGGCGGGGAGAAGCGGTGGAAGTCCGGGAAGCCGGCTGCATCCTTCTTCTGTGTATTTATCTGACCTTTCTGTTTGGAGTGACGCTTTTCAACCGGCACCCGGAAGAGTCTTTCTCCATGGAACTGACGCCGCTGTGGTCTTATCAGGAATCGCTTTTTAATGGAAACACCGGCTTAGGGCAGCAGATTTTTTATAATATTCTTGCATTTATCCCTCTGGGGATTTTCCTTCCTGTCCTGTCCCGGCATATGCGGATGTTCCGGCGTACAGCAGTGTCTGCCGCGGCGCTGTCTGCATTTATTGAGATCAGCCAGCTGGTATTCCGGTGCGGACTGTGTGAGCTGGATGATGTAATAAATAATACTCTGGGAGCGGCTGCAGGCTATGGCATATGGAAGATTGTGAGTATGGCAGCAGGCGTTTTGAAAAGCGGCAGGAAGACAAGGACTGTGAGCTGATATTGAGATGTCGGTTCACAAGGGATATGCGGAGGATGTAATCCGGTATTCTGATAGGATTTGCAGATGGTGCAGGCTGTCGGTGTATGCTGAGAAAATATCCGTAAATCCGGGAGGAATATGAAAAATGGCTCGTAAATTTAATTTTATAATTCTGATCGGGGTCTTAATGTTTGTATTTATTGCTTTTATATCTTTATGTGCGTTGGTATCGGTCAGTGTTTATGAGTAAATAAGGTGGGGATTTGTAAATATCGGATAGAAGTATTTACCAAATGTTTTAAAGACCTGAAATTTTAGAGGGCTATTATGGAATACGGTGAAAAATATCTTATCAGAAAACTGATAATGTGATATACTGGTTATGTGGTGAAGACTTCTCGAAACAGGATGTTTCGAGGAGTCTTTTTGCGTAATCGGATATACAGGGGATACAGAAGATATGATTTTAGCTGAAGATATAGAACCTTATATTAGCGAGCCGGATAATATATACGATCTGGCAGGAAACTGTTTCGGGCTGCTTAGCGAGAAAATCGCGAATCCTGCAAAGTTTATAAGTAATTATGCCAGTGGAAAAGAGAAGAGAACTTCTAATCCGAATCTTTATGTTTTAGAACGGTTCTTTCTGGAAACTGCCGGGATGGTAAGTGACTATCGCCCGACACATTACGGGCGATTTATTTCCAGAGTCAGGAAAATGATTGGCGCGCTGCAACTTACAGAATATCTGGATAAAAAAGAAAATGAATTATCGGTAATATATTTTCTGCTGTCAGCAATCGACGCAGGTGCAAGATCGTGGGAAAGGGATAAATTATTTTCCGGCTTAGGCCCTTTAGATCGAATCAGTAAAACAGGATACAGGGTATATCTCAGCTGCCGGGATACGCTGATTTCAGATTACGAGGCAAAAGTAGGAAGAAACAGAAAGCACACAAATGATTTTTCAGCTCAGTTTGATACATTTCATTTTATAAATATGAAAGAGTGGAAATCGGGAGAACATGTCCCAAGAATTGTATATGTTCCACGGATGAAAAATGTTTCGAAGAAAAAGACGCTGAGAGCGGCTGTTATTCCGGGACCGGCGGAAGAAAATATGAGATTTGCGGAGTTACAGGGCAGCAGCTACAGGGTGGAATATTCAGAAATTGATCAGAAAGCTGCTGTAGAAAAAGCGGTTAATTCTCTGAAAAAGGCTATTCAGAATAAATGCGATATTATCGTTTTGCCGGAGTATGTAGTCAGCCCGGATGTTTATGAAGAAATCTGCCGACAACTGAGAATGGCGTGGGAAGATGAACTCGAATGTATGCCGACATTAATATTTTCCGGAACAACATGGACGGATGATGATAATAATGTTATGAAGATTCTTGATTCATATGGTGATGAGATCGGACAGTATTATAAATATAGTCCGTTTACAAAGAAAATGCCTGGAAATTATAATTTTGTACAGTGTGAAGGGCTGTCGGATCCGGGAAAATACTGCGATCTTATGGCAGTAGAAGGCTGGGGAATACTGTTGCCGGCCATATGCAGGGATGTTATTGACGGAGAATACACAGAAGAAATAGTAAGGCTTCTGCTGCCATTTATGGTAGTTATTTCTGCCTGCAGTCCGTCTGTGGCATCGTTTACAGAACCCCAGCAGGAAATGGCACATAAATATTTTACCAGCAGTATTCTGGCAAATGCGTGCTGTGCTGTAGATGATCGCACCGGAAGAAAGAATATCGGAAATGCAGGAATCGTCCATAAAAATCAGACTTTAGCCGGGATTCATATCGAGGATATCTGCCGTGACGACAGTTGCGCCGACTGCAAAGAGCAGGAGTGTGTATATATTATAGACTTTGATTTTACATATGATAATAAAACAAATACGAAACTTAGTATAAGCAAGGTGTAAATAAAGTAAAGTATGTGTGTAAATGAGAAGAAAAATGGTTTTGAAGGGAAAGAATAATGTTGTATGAATATAAAAGCTGTGATAAACTGTTTATAAACAATTAAGATGGTGATTGTATGAAAGAGGTTATTGAGAACATTTATTCCTGCATAAAAGAAAAAAAGAAAATTCCGGAAGATATATTGTATGAATTTTCTCAGGATGCGCTCAGGATTGTACAAAGCCGTTTGGATTCAGAGATTCCGGCGGAATTCTGGAAATTACAGCATTATGTAGAGATGTTCTGGCGCGGCAGGAAATTTGAAACAGAGAAGGATGCGGTTCGGGTATACCAGATGGGGCAGCTTCTGTCACTGACAGGTATAATTCGGGATGTCGCAGATGAAGCGGAAAATAGCATGTCTATTGAGGAATACGCTCAGCGCTGGGAAAACAGATATCTGGTGTATAAAGGCATGCATGATGAACCCGGAATTACGCATAAACGGCTTGCCAGGGCGGCAGGACTCAGCGCTTCTTCACTATCACAGATGATAGCAAAAACAAAGTATGACGGTTATTTTATTTACCGGATAGCCGGAAGGGAGAAGTATTACTATCTGACCCAGGACGGAGAAAAGCTGTATGATATCTTAAAAAGCAGAATTGAACAGGAAAATGAAAAACTTTCTTTTATTGCTGCTGATGAAGATTCAAATACAATGGATCCGGTTTCTGATGATGTATATACAAAAATCGGCTCAGCTATGGGTAATTATTTGCTGGAAAATATGCAGTCGAATAAAGGAAAAACGTTGATTCTATTAAATGATATTTCTGACAAAACAAAAGCAGGATTAACCAGAAACGAACTTATAAAGGGGGTGCCGTATGCCGAAACAGCAAATAGTTTTTGAGGATATTAAGCAGGAAATAGATAAGATTGTGCAGCAGGCAGCAGGAAACAGACTGAACATTGCATATAAGATTTATAATATAATTATCTCCGCATCCGGATATGAGGGTGAAGCTCTTGAATATTTTTACGAGTCTTCTGAGGAGGTTAAATTCGGTGAGCAAAATTCGGATGAAGAAGTATTTGACACCGGTGAACAATACCAACTGGCGGCATCCTACGGAAAGATGATTGATGGCGCTCTGGAGGCACTGATTCGACAAAATCTTCCCTGTAAAGAATTTTATGAAAAGCTATGGGATTATATAGCACATGATACAATCCTGACCGGAAAAAAGGAAAAAGCATTTGCTTTGTATTATATCTGGATCGATGTGCGGATCCCTTATTTTGAACTGGACCAGGGATTGAAGATGTCGAATGATGTATACCGGGAACTGGTTATAAAACTGAAGCCATTGATAAAAAAAGCAAGATTTATACTTTACGCTCCTACAGATCAGAAAACAGAACGAGCTTCCCGCATTCTGAAACTGCTGGATGAACTGCAGGATGACAAGGAAAAGGCGGTTCTAATGGCTTTGGTGCTGGGGATGATTGAGAAGAGAAGTGAAGCGGCGCTGGAGCGTGGGGAGAGAAGAAGGTAGGACGGATAATACCTTATTATCTATATAAATTATAATGCCTAAATATATATTTAATTAAAGAGGAATGTAATTACAAATGATAAATAAAATTAGTAAAACTCAAATAGAACGTGCCCAAGCGAATATTGAGAAGAAATTGCCTGATAAAGATGTCTATAATGGACAGTTATTTCAACAATTTTTGAATGCAACTCCCTCATCATGTAGTTTAAAAAGAAAAAGCTTAAAAAGAATTAATGTCAAAAGAACCACTTTCAAAAATACTTGTTTCGTTGCCACTGCAGGAACTGGTTCAAAATTTAGAGAAACGAATTTTCATAAATGCAATTTTTCAGGAGCAAATTTTCAAAGTTGCTACTTTGACAAATGTACTTTCAGTTCTAAGAGCTTAATAAAAGGGGCGAATTTTAGTCATAGTGTATTCATAGACTGTGTTTTTAATAATATAACTATTAAACAGTCGACATTATATGATTGTCATTTTGAAAACTGCACTTTCGAATCTTGTAAAATTTATTCCAACACGCTGGAAAATTCATTATTTTATATGTGTCGAATCGAACATATTGATCTGGCACATATAAATCTAGAATATATGCAGATTAAAAACCTGAAAATGAATGATGTTAAATTACCACCATATCAAGTTGCATATATTATTGGTGCACCGTGTTTTATTAAAACTACTACAGATAATGTAATGATTTATACGGATAAGGGCGATATAAGTGCTTCTGAATATTATGCACTATATGAAGATCTAGCCCTATATTATTATTCTCATGGGGAGTATTTTCCGTTAGCCAATATCCTTATGGCTTTAGGAAAGTATCAGGAAGCGTTTGAATATATAAAAGTAGGTATACAGGAAGCTTGCGACTATTTTGATTTCCGTATGATAAAACATTTTTGCCGTCTGGTCTGTACGAATGAGAACTATACGTCCTATCAATTAAAGGAAATCTATAATATGATTACCGGTTTGTCCTTTAACACAAACTGGGATTTAAATACACTACATTCATATATGATACACATAGGTGCTATCAGGGAATTATTGCTGAATAATTCTGAATCTAATTCTACTCAACGGGTAGAGGTGCAGGTAAGAACAAATATAGATAAAGATGATTTAACATCTGTAAATGAACTTTATAACGAAATTAATGTACTTATTCGCAATAATTGTTCAGAACAACATACGGATTGCATTGAATTAAGGCATAATTCCCCTTACGAACTATATATTACGTTTATTGATACCCTTCCCTATATTTTATCATTTCTTGCAAGCCTATATGGGATATTTGCTGCGGGAAATAAATTTGTAGATATATGCAAAAATATACTTGAAACGCAAAAGGTATGGAAAGAAAATGACATGCTTAACTATGAAAAAGAAGAAAAGAAACTGGATATCGAATTGAAACGTCTGGAATTAGAAGAGAAAAAGGCCAATTCCAGATACGCAGTTACTAAAATAGAACATAATATCAAATGTAATACACTTGATGATGCAAAAGCAATTGCTCCGGAAGTACTTCATTACAAATTCGAACAAAAATCCCGGAGCAATAATTAGATATTATTCGGAAAAACTTAATGTATTATTTTGGCATTCAACACAATCAGGCCCTAATTTTAAAGAGTATTTTTCTGCAATTTTTTTGCATTTTGCATAAATATTAAATATATCCAGTGTAGCTGGAGGATTTTCGTTTTCTAATGGGGTATTTACCAAAGGTCTGAAAATAGAAATGATAGGTTCCACGCCCATACGACATAAATCTTCCAGCCCATTGCAAAAATTATTATCTGTATCAAATCCATAAATCAGAAGGGATCTGACTTTTCCAGTATTTCCCCATAAAGATACTGCATGTCGAAAGGTTCTGTTGTATTGATCTAGAGAAATCCTGCCCTTTCCTGGCATTATCTGCTGTGCAAGCTGTCTGTCAAATATTTCAAGATTGAAAGCCACCTCCGTGATTCCTGCCTCTTTTAATGCATCTAATATAGAAGTATCTTTCGGCGGAATTGCCATTAGATATATATCTTTGTTGCATTTTCCCTTGATATACTGTACAATCTGTCTGATGATTCCCCATCCGCCTTCCAAAGAATATGTTCCTCCGCCTATTAAAAAGTGTCTAAAATTAATATGTTCCAGACAATAGTCAATTACTTCCTTTATATCTTTTAAACTATATCTATAATTTTCTCCTGGAAGATTACAAAACAGACAGGATTTATTATTAATTTTGTATATGCACACAGGAGCAGGGTTTATTCTGATTCTATCTGTCGCAAAATGATAAATTGCAGAAAACGGAATCCCTGAAGTTGTTTTTTTATTAATTAATTGAGGCAATATAAGGTCAATTTGTACTTTTGTAATAATTTTTTCATCAAATAATAAATACAATTTTTTTTCTATAAGATCAATTGTAAATGGACTTATAGAGTTGAATTTACATGAAAATGGGGCATTAACTTTTATATGGTCAAAGATAGTTATATCAATAGCATCAAATACGGCTTCTTTAATAATGCCGTGTTTTTTGGTCCATAATAATGCCTTCTCGCTTAACGATACTCCATGGTTGAGTAGCGCAAACTTTACTTTTTCTTTTTGGCTGTGCGAAGGAGATACAATATAAGGTGTAATTTCTTCTGTAAATATATTGGGATGTAAAAGAATATTATCCTTGTTTATAGTGCAGATATTCTTGTCAAAAATACACCGACAGAGGTATACATCTTTATCTACACTTTCTTTATTACATAAATTGTACCCATCAAATTGCTTATCTAAAATTTCGTTAGAACGCATCACTTTACTCAAACGTTGTAGGGATATGTTATCTGAAGTATACACGAAATTACTATACTCAACGCTTAAAAGAAGGTCTTCTTCTGGTAGCCTATCTTCAAATGCCATTAGATGAAGCCTCTGTAATGATGTTTTATACTTTTGACTAAGCGACCTGTTAATTAAATCAGATGATGCCTGAAACCTTGGATTTATTTCTACAAAATATAATTCATGCTCATGCAACAGAAAATCAAGGCCAACCACACCTCTATATCCTCTTTTTTGAAGTAAAGAAGCAATCTTTAAGGTGTCTTTATTAACGTTTTGTTTCACCTGCTCAGATAATCGTTGGAAACATATATAGTCTGCTCCGGAATATAGAAATTTATCTTCTCTGTTACAGATAATCTGAATAGATGCGGGGAATAATTGTATTTTGCTTTCAGCTATAATGGCATGAATATTTATAGATACTGAATTCGATAAAAAAGGAGACAACATATAGTTTTCATTTTTGTTTGCCAAAATTTCTTTTAGAGTTTGCTTATTATTAGGTGCAATATGATATGTGCTATTTCCACCTGATGAAAATATTTTTTGGATAACAAATTCATCTCCAGTAAAGTAATTACATAAGTTGTTATAATTACAGTCAGCCCCTTTTAGCGTAACATATGGAATAACATTTACTATATCAGATAATATAAATCGACATTTGGCTTTATTCGACAAACTTTCTAAAAGCCACATATTGTTATTCCCTATACTATGTGCCTCGACGACTTCTCCATAGCGAAACGCTTGTTCTGGATTATAAAATAAAAATTTTATATCTGGATTTTTTTTGATCAAATTCACTAATTGATTCTTTATAAAATCATCACACAATTCATTTGCTATATTATGATTAATACGGTTGTATTGTTGAGAAAATGCTGTATTCCCATTTTTGCCATCACCAAATATAGTTACAGAGCCTTTAAAAAGGTGATTAGTATAGTCAATATCTGATTGACGTGGACCTATCCAGTAAAGTTCATCCATTATTTTAGTCTCCTTATTTATATTTTTATGCAGTGCCGCGTTTCTGCGGCGGTTGTTTCTG
>OLNO01001762.1_pt1 | contig 16511 bp, 13 predicted proteins | sample 1672861 | NCBI WGS metagenome assembly OLNO01 (sample SAMEA3136731, study PRJEB25190) | human gut metagenome | reverse complement strand
TTTCCATCTCAGTGATGATACGGGCCTGCTCCGGGCTTGCCAGCACAGTGATGGTAGCGGACTGCTGGGGCTCTTCGTCCTCGGTAGGCTCCTTGGTGTTATCCACATTGATGCCGTCAGAGTCCGTAACAGAAAGCACCTTGACAAAGCGTAGCTCCGGGACTTCCTCGGCGGTCTCCAGGAAATGATAAATACGGATGATATCGCCCGGCTGCAGCTTATCCGACAGGCCGGAGGCCAGCGTTTTCACAGTCAGCGAAATGGCGACCTTGCCAGAGGGGATGTCGTTGAGCGCCACATCCGAGGAAACAGGGACGGTACTGACCTTGCTGGTGAGGATGTAGTCGCCTGCGGCCAGGTCGGCTGTTACATACAGGCCCTCCACATCCTCCATACTGTGAGCCACATTGGACGGGAGGTTGTACCCGCCCACTTCTACGACTTCGGCATTGTCGCTGGTGATCTTTTCGCCTTTCAGTACCGGCTGGGTGATGCGGACGATCTCCGTCTTGCCGTTGGTCTGCCGGGCAATGGTGGGCAGTGCCACAAATGCGATGACCGCCGCCAGAACCAGGGACAGAATGCCGAAGATAAATCGGTTATTGAGTTTCATAAGCATCTCTCCTGTCATAAAAATAGTTCAGCCAGCGTCGCCACAGAGCAGCCGCAGGCCAGAAAAGGTAAAAACGGGATCGCAATGGGCTGTTTGTCCCGAAAGAGCCGCCGAAACAGCAGCACCACCGGCATGGCAAAGCCGGCGGCTACCAGGAATACCAGCACCATGCCGGAGGGGCCATAGACCAGGCCCAACACCCCGCAGAATTTGATGTCCCCGCCGCCCATGCCGCTGCCGCCGGTCGCCATAGCAGCGGCCAGTGGGATGCAGAAGCCCAGCAGCGCACCCACCAGCGCCTCGGCCACAACTGGCCAGATGAAAATGGGCGTCCGGCCATACTCCAGAATGAAGTAGACCTGGATCAGCGGGGCCAGCGCGGCCAGGGGGATAAAAAAGACGAGCGCCCGGTCGGGCACCCGCCTGTATAGGATGTCGTAGACGGCAAAGCCCGTCACCACCAGAAAAACAGTGAGCAGGTATGCCATCCACACATTACTCTCGATTGGTGTACCAGTCATCATAGAGGCTCCCGTCAATGGAAACATAGTCATTCAGGTTGATACTCAGCATCCCGTCCGGCGTCCAGGTATCCCAGACCTGGGTGAAGACGGTGTAGTTCGTCGCATCCGGGAACCAGATGGGGGTAAAGTGCACTTCCCGGCTGTAAGTAGAGAACTCATTGGGCTGGAAGGTGAATTTGGCGCTCCGGCCGCTGGACACTCGCTGCAGCAGGCGGAGATAGGTTTCATACTGGAACTCCGGGAACACCGAAAAGGCCGTCTGCGGATGGGTGATGTGGCTGGTGGGCGCGTCGGTGGAGAGCGTGGCGGTCACATCCTGCTTGACGCCGTACCCGCTCTTCATGGACTTTCCGGAGGCTGTCGGTACGATATCGTCCGGCATCAGGGACATAACGCCGCTGATGGAGGCAGAATAGCCGGTGTACTCATATTCCCAATAGCCTTCATCGACCCAGTGCCCGCCGTCTTCCCCATGGTCGCACCAGACCCATACCGGCACCCAATAGCAGCTCCAGACGCCCCAGTTGGCGGTGAGCTTCTGCGTTTCGTTGGGCAGGGACGGTACCGTATAACCGGGGTTGGTATCAGTCGCCACCGGGTCGGGCGGAATATGCTCATTCAGATCCACGATTTCCGCCACAAAGGTATCCTGGGCGGTATAGGCCCCGCTGACGGATACGGTAATGGTGACTGTCTGCGGTGTGGAAGGGGTGTGCCACTTGACCCAGACCACCTGGCTGTCACCTGCGGGAATCACCACATCGTTGACCCGGTAGGTGGTGCCAAGGATGTGGAAGGTCACCGAAGCGGGATTATCCGGCGTCAGGTCGGTATCTGTCCGCAAGGTGACAGAGGTAATGACATCGGTATCTACCCGGTACTCCACATCGGGGGCTTCAATATCCCCCTCGGGCGGGGCTTCATCAAACCAGACGATGCCGACGCCCAGTGTATTGATGATGTCGGAATTGTTCTGCGTCCCGGTGGTGTTGCCGGTCCAGGCGGAAATACCAAGGTCGCTGAACTCCAGAAACATGGAAAGCGGCAGGTTCTTATGGGTCAGCGAGGTCATGGTCCGGCGCAGGTTGCCGCCGGACATCTGATCGTAAAGGCCGGCCTCGGTGGCCGTCATACAGTAATATTGGCCGTTGTGGGTAAAGTAGGCGATGGGCTCGATCAGCAGCTTATATTCTCCAGCGATCATCTGCTCATAGTCCACACCCGCAGCCTGGGCGACCATCATGCAGGCATATTCCGAGCAGAAGTACCGCTTGATGGCGTCAATGTTGCTCTGGCCCTTGCTGCTGACGATGGTGGGCATGGACTGCGCGGGCTTGATGCAGGAATAGGCCACCCCGGACTGGAGGGAGAGGCCGGTGCCGCTCAGGTACTGCAGCTTGTTGACTTTGCCAAAATGAAGGATGCTGCTTTTCTGCGTCCGGTTGGAAAAGTCCAGCGGTGAGGACACGGCAGCACCGCTTGCTGCGTCTACAACCGTGATACGCACGCCATCGTTGCCGGGATTCCAGAAGTTTGAGGATGTGCCTTGCCCCATCCCGCCGCCGCCACCGTCAATGTTCCCATTGCCTCCTGATGCAAATGCCGTGGAAGGGACGAGACAGAACACCAGGGCGAGGCTGCATAAGAGGGCGAGAAGTCGTTTCAAATACATCACGCTCCGTTCTTCTTGAAAATAAGAAGGCCGCCACAATCCTGTGACGGCCCTTCAGGTCCATATTCAGTTGTAGGTGGTCAGCCGCCCATGTTGCCGACCTGCTTGTTCAGGTCACCGTCGCTGTCGCCGGTGGACTGCTGCACATCGCCGGGGACTACCCAGCCAAATACCGGATCATAGACAGCGCCGCTGCCATTGCTGGAGCCGGGGGCCGGCTCATTGCTGGAAGTGGATTCCTCTGCGGGAGGAGCAGTGACTTCCGGTACTGCCGGGTCGGGATTGACCTCATGCTCTTCGCCGGGGTCTTCGATCTCCGTCTTGCCTTCCGGCACAGGGGGAGGCGTTTCTTCCGGCTTCTCCGTATCGGTAAAGTCGATTTCAACCTCGCCCTCAGATTCTGAGGTCACCTTGGGATATTCCTCTTCGGCGCTGGAAGACTGACCGGGCGCATAGGCATCTGCGCCCCCGCCTCCGTCGCCAGACTGCACACCGCCATCCGACCAGTCGCTGCTGGTACTGCTGGGAGGAGATTCATCCGGACGGAATTCATCCGTGCGGTCCCGGCTCACGAACCAGCAGATGCCCAGAATGGCAACGCAGAGGACGGCCAGGGCCGAAACAATAAAGCCTTTGGATTGAAAAAACTTCTTCATGTGTGTCCACACTCCTTTTTGCTGTTATATAAAGCCTATACTGTGGAGCTGACTGGAATTTCAACAGCGCCGCTAAAATTTGGTGTTGTGGTAGCCGGTCAGCTCCACCCGCTGTGTGATGGTGGGGTAGCTGTGGCCGAACATTCGGATGTAAAAATCTACATCACAATAGAAAACATATTCCACCCGGTCGCCCACCACATTGAACTCCAGGCTGATGTCGGATACCTCATAGTCCTCGGTGGAAAGCGGGATCTTCTCCGCCAGGCCGCCGGCGACAGTGGCCTCCAGCATTTCCGTATAGTCATTGCTGGAATAGAGGGTGCGCAGGTACTCCTCGAAGTTGGTTTCCCGCTGGGAGCGGTAGGTGTCCGCATAGATGGTGGCGCTCAGGTTGTTCAGCTCCATTTTGGCGCCGTTGCGGATGTTGATGCAGGTGATCCGCACCGAGGCGTACAGGAGCAGGAAAGAGATGAGCATGACGACCCCGACTACAAAAAAGCAGGCAAAGAAAGTGATCTCGCCCCGCTCGTTGCAAAGCGGCCGGCGCAGCCGTGAAAGAAAACGCTTCATAGGCCACCTCACTTCCAGTAGTGCTCGCTGACGCCGGAGCCGCGTGCCACCACCGTGATGTTGACCAGATCCAGGTTCCAGAAGCCGCCCAGCTTGGCCTCGCCCTCAATGGTGATGTAGAAGGGCGTCCCCAGCTGGATGGCCCGGGACATCCCGGACGGCGTAGGCGTCTTGTATGTGGCGTCGATGGAGTATGTGATATTCTCCGCGCCCTCGATCTCCGAGCACAGGAAGTCAAAGAGCGAGTCGGTCTCGCTGTTGATGCCGCCGGACAGCTGGATCTGCTTGACCATCTGATCTGCCGCATGGTCTAACTCCTGTTTTGTGGAGATGATGCCGAACAGGTCGATGATAAAGGCCAGCAGGATGACGGCGATAAAGATGAACACCACCGTAGAGAAATAGTTGGCCTCGCCCCGTTCGCTCTTCAATGTCCTGCGGACTTTTTGCAGGAAAGTATGAATGTGAACCACCACCTTTACTTACAAATGAAAACAGCCGTCCCGACCGGAACGGCTGCATTACAAAGTTTTGACTGTACCAAGTATAGCAGATTTGGATTTACGGCGAAAGGGCAGGACTGCGCCAATGTATGGGCAATCCTGTGCCAATTCAATGTGTTGTTAAAAGCAGGAATGACAATCACACATCATCTTATTTAAAAATAATGTGTGATTGTCGAAGCAACGGAGACGAGTTCTATACGGTCTGCATGATGCTCACGAGAAATCCTACGCACAATTACAGCAGTGATTCAACCAGTTGATAGATGTCGGTGAATGGATTAACGGCGATCCCAAACGGTTTATTGCAGTCATTTTGAATATGGTATTGTTCTACACGCTTGGCGTTCTGGATCGCATCAGTTGTATGTTCAGATAACTGCGCATACACATCGCCGGCTTTTTCATAATCCGAGAGGTAGGCGGTCAAGGCTGTCTTCACTGCAGGGTAATCTTTGAAAAATTTTGTTGTGTACTGAAAATGCAGCAAATACCAAAACTCAAAGCAGGGATTCGAGATTGCAATGTGAATTCCCTTTGCATCTGCCAGTTTCCTTGCTCTGGAGAGTAAGTTGTCTTTGGCGGCGATAGGATCAGGATTATTATAGTTTACATCACCGTCAGCAACGACCCACACCGCATCCCCATTTGATGCAGAAATCTGATTTTTATTTTGATATTCCACGGCTTTCCGAATCAGGCCAAGGTAATCGGTTTCACCTCCTTTGGTGCGGCTGCCGACCACACGAATGTCAATATTGGTCTGGCGGCTGCGATAATGTTCAAAATACTTCGGTTCAGTTTGAGAACCCTCTGTTACAATCAGAATGACAGGTTTTAGTTTTCTGCGCCGCTGCCCACGCTTTTCAATTTGTCCGCGTGCCATTTACAGCCCTCCCTTGATAAAGGGAATCGCACCAAAACGGCCGATCAAATAACCCTTTTCTACTTTAGTGTCTTTGCGAACGGAAAAATCGTAAAGGGAGAACAGATCGGTGGCTGCTGTCTGTTCGTCTTTTTCTGTGAACCAAATTTGATCTCTTCTCAACAAATCCAGATCAAGAAGATTGGTGCTGTGAGATGTGAAGATCAACTGAGCACCCTTTGGATTGAATTCTGTGCTGTCAAACAGGGATACCAGATGCCTGGTCAATAGAGGATGCAGATGTGCGTCCATCTCATCAGCCACAAGAAGCGTTCCCTGGTCTAAAGCCTTTTTCACAACGCCGATCAGTTTGAAATAACTGTTGGTGCCGTCAGATTCCTCTGCCATATTTAACGCATAGGATAATGCATTTCCATTGGTATCCTGTACCGTGTGAATGGCCTCAATATTTGCAAAGCTGTCACCGTGCTGCGAAGGAGCAGGCTCTGCATCGCGCATTTGCAAAGCCTGTATTCCCAAATCGGCAACACGCAGCATAGATGCGATCACACGCCGGTAATCATCATCTTTCAGCTGCTCTGCCTCAAGCCCATAAGCGTCCGCCACGGAATTCTTCGTGATGATCTGACAAGAAGCGAACCACTCCAAAACCGGAATCACTTTAGAGTAACTCCAGTTTGATGCAACTGACAAATAGAGTTTGTTCGCAGAAGTGCGCTCCTTGAGCGTGTTTTGTTCATCTATATCCACCGTAAAACGAAAATCTTTGGTATTTTTTCTCTCAAAAATAAGCGCCTGTCTGCCGTTGGGATAGTAATATAGGTATTCTTCTGTAACAGCCTTATCTGTCACAGAAAAACCATACGCATATCGGATACCTTCGGTGGTAAAGATGACTTCAAAGCTGCTGGGGCGCGTTGGCGTTTCCGGATCAAACTTGAAAGGCGAACGGCCAATGGTCTTATGAAGCTGCTGGTTATGTGAGGTCAGCACATAGTTTACCATGAACCAGAACGCGTTTAGGACATTGGACTTCCCCGAAGCATTGGCTCCGTAAATGACAGCAGACTTCAAATAGCTTTTGTTTCCATCCACGATAAGATGCTCTGGATGCTCATTATCCTTGCTGGCCAGCAGGGATAATACAACTTTATCTTTGATAGATAGAAAATTCTCCACACTAAATTGAATCAGCATAAGCGACCTCCTAAACCTTTTCTTTTATATATTATAGCCCGTATTTTGTGAAAAATCAACGCAAACGCAAAATAAATTCTTTGAAATGGGAATTTGGAAGGAAGCCTATGTGATAAAGATATACAGCGGTAGATCTGATAATGACAAAAAAGAAACCTGGAGAGCAGTTCGTTACTACTCTCCAGGCACTTTTGCTTTTACAGGTTCTGCCGGATGATCCGCGTGATGATGCCCACGGCCACGCCCCGCTCCATATCCAGGCGGGTGACGGCAAAGGACACATCATCCTTCTTTCCGGGCATCCGGTAGTCGTAGCAGGAGTGGGCTACCGCATTGACGCCATTGGCGAGCCGGACATAGACCACGCCTTTATGAACATCGGTGACCTTTCCGGCGTACTTGCCCTGGATGCGGCACTTCTGCAGGTTGTCCCGGTCAGTGTTTTCCGAAGTGCTCTTGATGTCGGCCCGGATGCCCAGATCCTCCAGGCTGTTGCGCCGCACACTGAGGATGCGGACCAGCACTTCATCGCCCACAGCAAACCGCTCATGGGCGTCGCCGATCCAATCCCAGGCAAGGTCTCGGGCCAGAATGGAGCATTCCACGCCGAACACCTCCACTCGGACGACCTTTTCCGCCACAGCGATGACCCTGGCCTGGACAATCCGGCCCTCGTAGACGCGGTACATCCCATCCGGGTCCAGATCGAAATAGAAGGTCTGGCGCTTGCGCATCATGGCCTCCCGGCGGCTGGCTACCACGCTGCGGGTCTTGGAGTCGATGCCCCGCACCACAAAGTCAATGTCGGCGCCCAGCATATTCCCCAGGATCTTGTTCTGGCGCAGCATCAGGTCAGTGTATTCCTGGCCGGAGGGGCTGCGGCCCAGATTGATCATCATTTCTTTCAGGGGGATGATGATGCGGAATCCCTTGTAGTCCACCACAGCCACCGTCTTGCGGTTGTCCAGCTGCTCAATGCCGCCCAGCTTGCCGGTGAGGATGCGGCGGGTGCGGTAGGCGTTGTGGATCTCATGCCAGATGATGTCCTCACGGTCTTCCTGCGTCTCCACATCTTCCCGGCTGCGGATGGTCAGGATTGAAGGCTCACTGCGGCGGGGACCGGCGGTGCGTCTGGGAGTAGAAGCAGGAGCGGGGGCTGCCTCTGCCAGCGGTTCGGCCAGAGAGGCAGGAGCTTCTGCCGCAGCCGCTTCACTATCATCAGACGGCACATCTTCCTCAGCGGGAGCCATCGGCGCAGGAGGCTCTGCTTCTGCGGGAACTCCTTCCGCCGGCTCCGTACTCTCAGCCGGTGCGGTCTTTTTCCTGCGGGTGGCCCGCTTGGGCTTGGGCGGTTCCGGTTCCTCGGCCGCTCCAGAAACAGGCTCACTGGGGACATCGGCTGCACCATCATCAGCGGGAACAGCAGAGGCACCTTCGCCATCATCACTGTCAGGGCCCTCTGTCAGAGCGGCGTCATCATCGCCGGGAAGGGCATCTGCCGCCGTAGCATCGGTGTTCATCTCACCAAACATCTCGCTTTCGGTGAGTTCCGGGAGGCTGCCGTCATCCTCAATTGTGGCTGCCTCTTCATCCGGCTGGTCCATAGAGGCCAGCAGCTCATTCAAATCGCTGCCATCAGCGGGCGCCGCCATATCAGCCTGCGCTTCATCAGGGGGCGGAGCGTTCTCCACGGGAACCGTGGTCTCAGGTGCGGTATTTTCCTGCTCCAGCAATTCTTTTTTCTTGGTTGCCATAAGTAAAAACCTCCTTATGTTGTGAATTTAAGAAAGGATCGAGTCCTTGTCTGTGGTGATGATCCCGTCCGGGGCCTCGGAAGCAGGCGGTGACGGGGGCGATTTCGGGGCAGCCGGCGTACCGGAAGATTTCGGTTTTCTCTTTGCCGCCGGCTTCTTGGGGGCGCTTTCCTTCGGCTTGGGGGCCGGGGGCGGCGCGGCGGCAGGTTTCGGCTGCGCTTGTTCCTCCAACTCGCGCCATTCAGGAATGTGCGCGGAGGCTTTGCAGTCGCGGAGCTTGGAGGATTCCGGATGCTTGGAGTAGTCCATCTTCTCTACCTTCAGGGCCTTTTGGCCGCGGATAATAACCAGCGCCTGTGTAATCGGGAGACGAAGCACTTCATCCGGGGTGAGGACAGGCCGCTTGCCGACGCCGGAGGTCTCCCGGTATTCCGGCGTATAATTGGAGATGCGCCAGGTGCCCAGCTGCTTGGATTTACTGGACACTGACACAGAGGCCAGACCGGTGCGCTCGGAGATGAATTCCGCCGTCAGGCTGTCTGTGCAGCCCAAAAATAGCTGCGCATCACAGTTTCCCAAGATTTCCTGCCAGAGATTGAGCGGGTATCTGTTTTGGAGCCCCGCAAGGTTTTGGAAGACGCAGCTCATGGATATGTTTCTGGATCGAATCACACTGAGACGGCGGGAGAGGTCCGGAATGGTCCCGCAGGCAGTGAGCTCTTCCCCCAGGATATGGACGGGAACCGGCAGCTTGCCGCCCTCACAGTTCTTGTCTGCATACCGCACCAGCTTAATAAAGCAAAAGGACAGGAACAGGCTTGCCAGAAAATCAAAGGTGCTGTCCTGGTCGCTGGTAACGAGGAAGTAGGCGCACCGCTCCTGGCCGGGCAGTTCCAGGTCAATCTCATCTCGGGTGGTGATCTTCTTGATAAGCTCCGACTGGAACACCTGCAGCCGGGAGCCAAGGCCGATGATGACGCCGCTGCGCACTGTGTCGCTGGCTTGCTTGAACAGGCTGTAGGGCGCTTTGGCCGGATGGGTGGGCGGCAGAACATCAAACAGGTTGTCCAGGTCGGATTCCCCGTTCAGCGTCAGCAGCCGGTACACCTCGCCGATATTCCGGTTTTCTTTTGCATAGCTCTGGTCCACATAGAGGACGAGGGCTTTCAGCAGGTTCATCTCACAGGAGTCCCAGAAGTGGTCGCCCTTGCCGGTGCTGTTGGTGTTCTTGATGATGACATCCACAAAAAGCTGCGCCATCAGTTCCTGCCCTTCCACTTCGGAAAGGCAGTTCCAGCTGTCTGAATTTTCCGGCAACACCAGGTTGAAAACCTTGACACAATAGCCCTGCTCCCGCAGGTATTCGCTGGATTTTTCATAGAGTTCACTTTTCGGATCTGAAATGATCAGCGATTCCCCACGGATCACCGCCTGAAGGATGCGGTTCATACAAAATGAGCGGGTCTTCATGCTTCCGCTGGAGCCGTACACGGCCAGGTTGCCGTTGATGCGGGGATTTTCAGGAATACAGACGGCTTTCCCGTCCAGCATCCCCAGCACAATGCCCTTATGCTTGCGCAGATCCGGCACCAGATCCAGCACACCCTTCATTTCCTTGCGGCCCATCCAGCCGGAGGTGCCATAGGTGCCCTTGGCCGAATAGACAAAGTTCCGGTCTGTGTCATACTCGCCGGTATCACTGTAGCCCATCCGCATGACCATGAGCAGCAGGACCGCCAGCAGGCCAATGCAGATCAGTACCCCGTACACCCCATAGGGGGGATGGAGCACAGAGGTCAGGCAGGTAATAAAATCGGGCGACGCTGCCGCCGGAGATGTGCCGTCTCCGGGGATGCCGCCGCCCTGTTTCCATGCCGCGTAGTTGCCCAATATCTGCCCCAGAAAGCCGCCTGCGTAGAGAATCGCAAGGATGGCGAACGGCGCAGCGATCAGGCCTGTAATGAGTTTCTTCTTATCTATGGGAACAACCTCCCCTCGAATTTTGTGAAATCAATGGTTTGAAAGCGGACCCGGCTACCGCAGTAGCGGCGCAGCACATCTGCCTGGAAGTCGAAGCAGATTAGCGTGCCGGGGCGCTCCATCAGGTCGAGGGAGGTGCTGAAGCGTGTGATCCGGGGCAAGTCGCAGGAGTAGCCGAACAGCACCGGCGTTCCGTCCTGCTCCGCGGCATCCTGCTCAATGGCCTTTCCGGCGTTCCCGGCAATCAAGCCCTGGGACAGAATGCGGTTAAGCTCTGCGGTTTTCAAGGGATCACACAGTAAAGCAAGGATCACCTCCCCCTGGTGGTTATTTGTGAGAAAATGAAAATGGTCGTAGCTGCCGTCCAGCATGAAATAGTCGTGCTTGGCCCCGCCGGTGCTGGTGAGCATCTGGTATGCCAGTTCCATGCTGTCGCCCAGCACCAGCCCATGCACATCTTCGGCGCGGTACTGCCCGGCCAAACGCTGCTGGCACAGAACGCTCCACATCAGCGCCTTTACCCGCATCTCGGATTTGCAGCGCCATTTCATCAGGGCAGCGCCGCTGTTGTAGGTGACAAAAATGCCGGTGGGCGCAAGAAGCACCCCTGTAAACCGGGAGCTGCGAATCTGCGTGGCGTCGATTCCCATTTCCTTAACTTCACGGGAACTGTAAAAGGCAGGATATTCGACAGCTTCGCCACAATAGCCCTGCGGCGAAAAAACCTTCGGCTTTTCATCCTGAAATAGCCCGATCCCCGCATTGTCCATCGTGACATAGGTTTCCGCAAGGCGGTGGAGCCGGAGCCGCCGGTTCACCTCGCTCTTGAGGCGGTTGGTGTCGGTGTCGCCGGTCAGGTAGGGAGAGAAACGCTCCGGCCAGCCGTCCAGCAGGGCGGCCTTGGCTCTTGACCCCAGCCGATAGCCCCGGAGCCTGTCGCGGTAGTAGGTTCGCAGCAGCCCGCTCTTTTTGAGCGAGGTCACGACCGCCTCCAAATAGTAGGGGCTGGATAGACGGTTCAGCTGGCTGGTGGGGAACTCTCCAGAGATGGTGGTCAGCGATAAAAGCCGGAACGGGAGCGTATCCGGCTGTGGAAAAGTGCGGCTGTTTTTCCCAAGGGATCACCTCCTTTGTCGGTGCTGGATTTTTACCGTAATGACTGAGAACTTCGGTAAAATAAAGCATCTCCCAAATGGCCGCAAGTCCGAAAATCCGGGACTTCCAGCGGCTTCGCGGGATGTCGGGCCGTGAGGGGCCCAAAATGCTCAAAAATCCGAGATGGATTTCAGGTCCGGTTTATGCTCTGCAAGCCACCCGGGGAAACGGTGCTTCTCCATGACGAAAATCATCGTGCAGTCCTGCTCGCCCAGCTCGGCAGTGTTATAGGCATCACACAACAGGCCGGTATCATCAGCCATTACAAAAGAGGACAGCAGATCTAAAATCTGCTTTTCCTCCAAGTTGTCATAGTCGCGCACCCGCCTGGTGGGGAGTGCCTGGTCATACACCTGGGCGAAGCAGACAACACATTCCCGGTAGTGAGGCAAAGTGTTCTCTTTGGCGTACTGCTCCAGGGCAAAATAGAGGGGGTCCAGCAGAAACTCGGCGCTCTGCCGCTGCCTGCGCTTTGGCAGAAGGCTGGGCAGTGTCACCGCAAGTACCTCGTTCTCATAGGTGATGGTGATGCCGTGCATCACACTGGCGGATTTAAGGTAATCGCCCTTGCGGATGGTCGTGCTGGAATAAATCAGATGCCGCAGCCGGCAGGCGATACGCTCTGCCCGCAGTGCGGCATCGCTGGAAAGAGTCTCATAGTTGTCGGGATAACGCTGGATGTCGGTGGTATCCATGGCATACAGCGCATTGCTCAGCCGGGATATATCATCAAGAATGCTCCCGATCCGGCGGGATATAAGTTTTCGGTCCAATCATGTGCCTCCTGCTTTCTTGAAATAGTGTGTCTGGCCGTTTTCCTCTACGGTGCAGAACCCGGAAATGCCGGGGCAGTCGATTTTGGCGATCTGCGCCGGTGAATCGACCAGAATAATGCGGCGGCTGCCGCCCTTATTGCCCCGCAGGGCATGGCAGACAAGCGCCTCCTGCCCGTCCTCAACGCAGACCACCTCGTAGAGTTCGCCATCGGCAAAGAAAACGAGCTTGACAGGAAAATCAGCGGGAGCATGGTAATCGGCCCGCTGAATGAAGTCCAGCAGGACCCACACTGCCCGGACAAGCGCCCGGTCAAGTTTTGCCGGCTGGCCGGCCGGGAAATAGCCGCCGCTCTCTGCTTGAAAAATGCGGCCCTGCCTCTCCAAGTGGGAGAGCAGGGCCTTGGCCGTTTCTTCTTTGCCAGGGTGAAAACAAAGAAGCTGCTGTTCACTGAGGCCAGGGTACATTGTGACTGTCCGCAGCAAGTCCGCAGCCTCATTTCCATAGATTTCAGCCCTGGTCTTCATGGGGCTCACCTCCTTTATCAAATGGCGTCATCAAGGCGTCATCGGAACGCCTTATCGAATATTGGAACGCCGGAAAGACGCCATCCGGGCGTCAAACCGGCGCTTTTCTTCATGGAAGGCGTCATATAGACGCACACCCAGCGCAGCACATCAAAACATGGGATTCACCTCGCATATATCATTTGAACCTATGCAGATTCCTGCTCACGGCGCTTGCGCTCCAAAATTTCACGCAGCTCGCGGCGGTCGGTGGTAATCAGGTCCTTTTCCAGCGGGCTGGCCTTGAATTCCACCATGATGTTGTTGTTATTGGTGGAAATCAAGCCGTTGCCGCGTTCAAAGTGGGTGACCTCCATCGTTTCCGCATCGGACAGGTGCAGGGTCTCTTGGACCCGTTCTGCCTCGTCATCCTCCAGATTGAGGATAATCTTGGTCTTGCTGTTGTTGATGATGCCTTTCCCAAAACGGCCCTCGTCCAGATTGAAAAAGTCGTTCAGGTCCTGGCTGGCGCAGACCGCTGATCCGCCATAGCCGCGGATGGTTTTGAAAATCTCCAACACGAAATCACCAGCCAGGCGTGTGCCCGTGGTGCCGGCGCCGGAAAGGAGCTGCCAGCACTCGTCAATAAAAATGGCTTTTTCCTCAGTGCGGTCGGCTTTGGCGCGGTCCCACACAAAATCGAGGGCAACAAACATCCCCACAGTCAGCAAGTCGCCGGTGAGGGAGGAAATATCCAGCACAGTGTATTTGTTGTCCAGCCGCACATTGGTCTGCTTGTTGAAGGTGCTGGCGGAGCCGTTCACCAGGCGGTTAAGGATATGGGCCATGCGGGTGCTTTCCGGGGCGGCCTTCAAAATCTCATACAAGTCGCCCAGCACCGGCATCTCCCGGTAGCAGCCCGGATTGGCCGGGTCTTCCAGAGAGGCGTTGTCGTGGGTGATGCCTTTGGCATTGTAGGTGCGGATCAGAGCCTCATCCAGAAGCTGCCGTTCCTCGTGGCTCATATCGGGAATGAGCAAGCTGAAGAAAATGTGCAGCTGCTGGATCTTCGCCGCAAGTTCCGAGAGTTGGATACCGGGGCCGTCCAGCATTTCGTTGACCGACCGATCCACCTTGCGGATCTCCATGACATTGATACAGTGCGGGCTGGCCGGGGAGATCTGGATGAACTCACCGCCCACATTGGCGCAGGCCCGGTGGAACTCATGCCCCTTCAAAGGAGCGATGATGAAAACGGGGATGTTTTTGCGCCGCATCCTGAGTGCCATCAACTGCATGGTAAAGGTTTTGCCTGCACCGCTGGTGCCCAGGATCGCCATGTTGGCGTTCTTATAGATCGCGGAATTGAAAATATCCACGATAATCAGGGAGCTGTTATATTTGTTGACTCCCAAAAGGATGCCATTGTCATCGCACATCTCAAATGAAGTGAAGGGATAACAGCTGGCCGCACCGCCCGTCAGCAGGTTACGCTTGCCGCGCTCGTAAAGCCCTTTCTCCATAGAGACCAGCGGGAGGGCAGAAAGAAACGCCTGCTCTTCACGGAAGTGGCAGGCGCTGACATTCATATCCTGCGACAGCAGGAGTTTTTTCATTTCGCTGACTTTCCACTCCAAATCCTCCACAGAGGGGGCTGTCACGGTAATCAGCAGATTCAGGTAATAAAAATCTTCGTTGTTGGCAAGACCCTCCTTCAAGAAATATCCGCTCCGGATAGCGCCGTCGATGTCATCAAAATCTGTATTGGTGTCGCTGGCGTCTTTGATTTTAGAGCGGTTGATACGGAGCTGCTGGCCCACCCGCTGGATGATGCGTTCTTTAGGTTGGCGGGCAAGGAACATATCCATGTCGATGCCGTCGCCGGCGTTGACGATCAGGCTCAGCCAGCCAGCAGGCACCTGCGTTTTGTACCCGTCCGAAGGAATCAGCAGATAGGCATAGTACAGTCCATCCATGCAGATATAGCGTCCATGGGAAAAATCAATGCTCCGGGGGGCGGCAAACTCCGCCGCCGGGATGTGATCGATCTCACTTTCCCGGCCATGCTCCATATACTGCGCCACCACCTCCTGCGCCCGCACCGACAGCGGCTTGACGGCGCTCTCGTTCCTGCACAGCAGATTATAGAGGACATCAACGGTAAACTCATCCTCATTTTCAGGGACGATGACCTCATTCCCACACTGGCGCAGATAGTTGGAGGCCGTATGGACGGCGCTCTGGAGGGACTGGATCGCTTCATCTTCCTGCTCTGACCGCCGGGTATTGGCCCAGGGCTCATACTCAAAAATCAGGAAGAACCGCCGTGTAACAGCCTCACGGGAGCCGACCTGCTGCACAAAGGCCAGGTAATCCTCCTGCATCAAGCGGCACTGCTCGTTTTCCTCATGGGCCATCTCCCGGCGTACCGTATCCAGGTGGCGGTTGATGTCCGCACGGCGGGTCAGGACCTTGATTTGCAGCTTGATGGGCGAGATTTTCAAGTACGAAACGAAGGAGTAGATGATATTCCTCTGCTCTCTTGCGCTCCGCAGCATGAAATTGATGGGGACGACCTCGACCACCTTGACAAACCGATGGTCCTTGGTGTAGATAATGCCGTTCTCTACCTTCTCGATGGGCAGGTAATCCGCCACCGGATTGAGGCAGGCGGGCTTCTGCTCCTTGACATGGGCAGGGCGTTTAGGCAGGCGCTCCTTTTCAGGGCGCTTCTTTGCTTTCTTTTTCGCCTTATTGGCCTTGGCAGGACGCTCCTTTTTGGCTTTTTTCTTGGGCCGGAGCTTTTCACGGATCTCATAGCCGCGTACTTCGTCAAACTCGGCCGGGAAATCCGCTTCACCAGACCGCCGGCGTTTCGAGGCCTTGGGCTTTTTCTCCTTGGGAGGCCGCTGCTTGAGATGCTTGCCGGCCGATTTGGAGGGGGCTGCCTTTTCCTCCGGCTGTTCACCGTCACCGCCGACAACGCGGCGGTTCCGCAGGTACTTCAAAAAGATGACCAGGAACTGCGAAAGGCTCTCACCGGATATGCCAATCAAGGCGACCAGCCCTACCGGAAGAGCGGTCAGGCACAAAATGATGATGCGGGTGGTCAGCCCAAACGGAAGAAACAGAAAAACCGGCGCCCCAATGGCAAATACCAGGATGCCGGCCTCGATTACATTCCGCGCACGGAACATACCGCCGAAAAAGGTGCCTGTTTCTATGAAATTCGGCGGTATGATATAAGTATCATGGTCGTTTTTGTTGCTCATGTATTACCTCGTTTCCGCAGCCGAGGGGCAGATTAGCCGATGATCCAGAAAGGACCGCCCGCTCCTGCACGGCGGCTTGCTTCGTTTAGGATGATGGATAGATCCCAGAGCTGTTCGCTGCGCTTATAGCTGGCCGGGTCTGCCACCATAATCTGGCCGTCTTTCACACCACGGAGAACGATAAAATGCCCGGATGAAGTAAAATGGCCCTCTGCCATAATCGCCACCACCAGCTTTCCTTCAGCCAGGGCGTCCAGTATCCGCTGGGGCTCGGAAGTCGTACAGCCGGATACCGGCAGGCCCCATGCCTCAGCGGCGGCGGGGATCAATGCGTGATAGGAGCCGCTGCTCTTGCACCAGTAGCCGTTTTCGTAGGACCACTGGGCCATCGCAACCGGGTCCACAGTTTCGTCCGTGAGGGAGGACACCACAATGGACATGGCGGT